>ERZ773183.2032-NODE-2032-length-14805-cov-4.136746_pt1 | contig 14805 bp, 9 predicted proteins | sample MGYA00580532_ERZ773183 | MGnify/ENA primary metagenome ERZ773183 (study PRJEB29015, sample SAMEA2737791) | human gut metagenome | biome: human gut; feature: human-associated habitat; material: faeces | place: China | collected 2012 ... | reverse complement strand
AGGAGAACGGCACGGTGCATGTAGCCGCTGAAGCTGCGGCGCAGGCCCTGGTAGCGCATTTTTGAATTTCCCTGCTGGTCGGTGTCATAAATGCCGCTTATGAGTTTTCCTTTCACAGAAGGGAGGGGGCCGGCTGCTGCTGCGATGTCTTTTCTCTGGGAAAGGACGTCGGGAAGGAATTCCATGCGGTAAAAGCCGAGGTGTCTGGTATCGTGTATGCGGACATTCCAGCCCTGGTTTTTGGCAAAATCCTCCAGGGCGCGGCGGCCTGCTTCATAAGCATAGGTTTTGCTGGCGGGGTTGGAGGCTGTGGATTCTTTGTGGCAGCGCCAGTGGTAGAGCACTTTGGGTATGTGGACGCAAAGTTCTTCAGCATTATCCTGCAGCACGCCTGCTGACGCCCGGAGGACTAAATCGTAGTCCTGTGCCCCGTCAAAGCCGGGGCGCAGGAGGAGGCGTTTCATAAATGATGCTTCCATCACCAGGAAATGGCAGATATAGTTATTGGACAGCAGGAGGTCGAGATTAAAATCAAGCTTGTGGTGCGGTTCGTAATAGCTGTCTTCCCCGTCCCATTTATCTTCATCTGAATAAAGAAAAATCGGATGAATTCCTCTTTTTTCCTTTTCTTTGAGAGCATGGGCCATCTCATAAAGGGCATCGGGAGTCAGCACATCATCATGATCCAGAAGGCCAATATAGCGCCCCGAGGCACGGCGGATGGCGGCGTTGGTATTTCCTGCAATCCCTTCGTTGGCTTCAAGCCTGATATAGCGGATTCGGTCATCCTTCCGCTCCCGTACGGCCTGTTCCATACTGTCCTCTCCTCCCGCATCCGCAAGAAGGAGTTCCCAGTAAGGATAGCTCTGCTCCTGAAGGGAATCCAGCAGTTCCTTTAAATAAACCGGGTTGGTCTTAAAAGCCGGCACGGCAATGCTGAACAGAACCGGCGAGCCTTTTTTTTCCGCCGAAGCGGCAGGTTCTGAAGAAGCGGCGGTCTCTGAGGACACCATAGTTTCTGAAGATGCCATTGTATCCAAAGAAGTCGCTGCTTCTGAAAAAGCCATTGCTTCAAAAGATGCTATTGCATCTTTGCGCTGAGCCTCCAATGTTTCCCTGTCAGGCCTCTGATACCTCCAGTCATTCTTCCCATCCTGCAGTATCCGTTCCTGAACAGCCGAAAACGCTGCTGCCGCACCATTCTTTTTCAGGTACCGGTAAGCCTTTATCAAATTGGACAGACTGAAAACATGTCCCATGCATTCTCCTACTTCCCTCTGTCAATACCTGCCCCACAGGCAAGAAGCGGTGTTCATCCTGATTGGATGAACACCGGCGCCCGGCTGGTTTTACAGCCCCTTATAGTCTTTGACAGTAAATTTTTACTTCTATGCTTCGATCACAGCCTTTAATTCTTCCGTCAGTTTTTCATTTCTGGCTTTGGCATCCTCCAGGCTGGTTCCTTTCACGCCCATGTAAAACTTGATCTTGGGCTCGGTTCCGGACGGTCTTGCACAGCACCATGAATCGTTGGTGAGATCAAAATATAACACATTGGATTCCGGAAGTCCGGTGGGGGATTCTTTTCCGGTTGCCAGTTCTTTGGTAATGCCGGTAGCATAATCCCTTACGTTGATCACTTTCAAATCACCGAATTCGGCAGGGGGATTCTTCCTCAGCTTATCCATCATTTCACCGATCTGCTTGGAACCGTCAATGCCTTTTAATGTTATTGTGTAAAGATCTTCTTTAAAGTATCCGTATTTTTCATAGAGCTCTACCATCTTATCCCAGAGCGTCTGTCCGTGCTTTTTGCACCATGCGGCAACCTCGCAGAGGCACATAACCGCAACGACCGCGTCCTTGTCCCTTGCATGGGTTCCGGCGAGACAGCCATAGCTTTCCTCCAGGCCGAATACATAGTTGTTGGAGCCGGTTTCTTCGAACAACTTGATCTGTTCTCCGATATACTTGAAGCCGGTTAATACTTCGATTAATTTCACATGATAATCCGCTGCGATAGGATCCGCCATATTGGTGGTAACAATCGTTTTTACCATGGCCGGATTGGCGGGCATGGTGCCTGTTGCAGTGCGTTCCCGTAAAATGTATTCTGCAATGAGCATACCGGACATATTACCGGTAAAGGGAACATATTCCCCGCTCTTGGTATCCAGGGCATAGATTCCCAGGCGATCCGCATCCGGATCGGTTGCCATAACGATATCCGCATGCTTCTCTTTGGCAAGCTTCAGAGCGAGGGTGAACGCCTTGGGATCCTCCGGGTTCGGGTAATCCAGGGTAGTAAATTCGGGATCCGGAAGTTCCTGTTCAGGAACCACATACACATGCTTGAAGCCCAGTTCGGAAAGGACTCTTCTTACCGGCTTGTTTCCTGTGCCGTGGAAGGGTGTGTATACAATCTTGATATCATCCGCCATCTCCTGAATCACTTCGGGATGGATGATCTGCTTTTTCAGTTCCACCATATAGGCGTCATCGATTTCGGAACCAATAACCTGATACAGGCCCGCAGCCATGGCAGCCTCTTTATCCATGGTCAAAACATCCGCATAATCGGTCACAGCCTTTACTTCATCGATGATTTCCTTGTCCTTGGGAGCCGTAACCTGAGCGCCGTCTTCCCAGTAAACCTTATAGCCGTTATATTCCGGGGGGTTATGGCTTGCCGTTACCACAATACCGGAAATGCAGCCCAGTGTGCGCAGAGCAAAGGAAAGCTCTGGTGTGGGTCTGAGTTCATCAAACACATATGCCTTGATGCCGTTGGCCGCCAGACAGAGTGCCGCCACATCCGCGAATTCAGGGGACATGAAACGGGAATCGTAAGCAATGGCAACGCCCTTCTTTTCCCCGCCCTGTTTTTTGATGAAATTGGCAAGGCCCTGTGTTGCCTTTCTTACCGTATAAATATTCATGCGGTTGGTTCCCGCGCCTATCACTCCGCGCAGTCCTCCGGTTCCGAATTCCAGATCCTTATAAAAACGATCCTCGATTTCCGCATTGTTTCCTTCGATGCCTTTCAGTTCCTCTTTGGTCTTCTGGTCAAAATAATCATTTTCCAGCCAGAATTTGTATTCCTCCATATATCCCATGTGTTTCTCCTCCTTTTCTGCCGCCATTTGCGGCCCTTAATCTGATTGTTGAAGAAGTCGATTTGCTATCAGTATACTACAAAACACTAAACCCGTAAAGAATAGTCACTTTTATCCAATGTAAAGTTAGGATTGTAATAAGGATCCCCTTCCTCCAGCAGCTGTTTCCATTTTTCCCGGAATTTGGCGGATTCCTCATTATACCGCGCCGCTTTGGCGCCGTCCGTATCCAGGCCTCTGGATATCGACTCATAATGATAAAGTTCCGCAAAAGGAGTAAATACATTCAGATACCCCATTTCCCGCAGCTTCAGGCAGAAGTCCACATCGTTCAGGGAAACGGCAAACCCTTCGTCCAGGCCGCCTGCTTCCTCATAAAGTGCTTTTTTCACCATCAGGCAGGCTCCCGTCACGGCTGATACATCCTGGGCATAGCAGAGCCTTCCCATGTATCCCAGATTTTCCCTCTTCTGCCGATAGTGGGTATGGCCTGCGGTGCGGTGCGCGCCCAGCCCGATGACCACACCGGCATGCTGAATGGTTTTATCTCCATAATAGAGCTTTCCTCCCACAGCGCCCACATCCTGGCGCTGGGCATACATAAGAAGCTCTTCCATCCAGTTTACGGTAATCACCTGCGTATCGTTGTTCAGAAGCAGCACATAGTCGCCGGATGCACAGGACACGCCCAGGTTATTAATGGCAGAATAATTGAACTCCCCTTCATAGGTCACGACCCGGATCGAAGGATTATTTTTCAGTTCCTCATAATAGGAAAAAATTTCTTTCGTTTCACTGTTGTTTTCCACCACCACAATTTCATAATTGTCGTAGGTTGACTTCTCTATAATAGAAGAAATACAGCGGCGCAGATCCTCCGCGTGATCCTTATTGGGGATAATAATGGATATCCTGGGCTCTCCTATGATCTCATAAGTGATTTTAAAGATCGTCTCAAAAGCACGCGTGCTTGTGATTGTAAAATGGGAAAAGCCATGTTTACGCAGATGATCCGCCACCGCACCCCTGGCCGACTCAATGGCATAGGGCTTGGCTTCAATACCGGACGCCACACTGCCCGGATGCCAGCGCCAGTAATAAAGCAGCTTAGGCACATGCACCACGCTCTTCGCCCGATCCGTCAGTCGCAGTATCATATCATGATCCTGGCTTCCGTCGAACTTGGTGCGGAACAGCTCGGTACCGTCCAGCAACTCCCTGGAAAACACGCTGAAATGACAGATATAGTTATTGGCCCGCAGATTATCAATGGCATAATCCGGCTTAAAATGCATGGTAATCATCTGATTGATATCACCGTTTTTGAAGGTGGCTTCATCACAGTAGACATAATCTGCATTTTTTTCATTGATTGCCTTCACATATTCATAGAGGGCACAGGGATGAAGCAAATCGTCATGATCGAACAGACCGATATATTCACCGGTGGCCATGGTAAGGCACTGGTTGGTATTTCCGGCGATTCCTTCATTTTTTTCCAGCTTTCGGTAGCAGATCCGCCCGTCCTTTGCCGCCAGCTCCCGGCAGATTTCCCCCACATAGCTGTGGGCATCGTCCGAACCGTCAGCCAGGCAAAGTTCCCAGTTTCCATAGGTTTGCTGCTGTACGGATCCAATCATTTCCCTCAGGAAATTCTCCGGCGTATTCCAGAGCGGCGTAAGGATGCTGATTTTCACCATACGGGGAAAAACCGTCTCCTCCTGTTTTTTTCTTTCCTCTTGCGAAGGAAAGCTTTCCGTACCGTAATGCTTCATGGCCTTGCGTTCATTGGACTTATATTTTAATTTGGTAACCACACCGCCTATGCTGCCGCAGTTTTTTACCCGATCCACCTGGCGGATGCAGAAATGCATCCCCTTACGCAAGGGCGTGCTGGCCTTCCAGACCGGATTATTTTTAATCCTGTCCAGCTTGAACTGCAGGTCGTCCACCTTATCCTCCAATTCCGCCACTCGTCCTGCCAGATAGGTGCTCTTATAATGCTCCTGCTCATAGGCCTCTTTATAATCCTTTTCAGGTAACACCGCACTGCTCTCCGGTGTTAATGGTTCTTTCATATTTTGATCCATCAAATTGCCTCTTTCTCCATACCATTCAGGGAAACGACCTAGTGTACGATTTCCATGGTTTCTGCCGTCCATTGGTAAAGCTTCTGTCTGGAACAGCAGTCCTCCCAGAGAAAACCGATAAGATATTCTCCTTCCGGCAGGGCTTCCCTGTCAAACTGCAGACATACGCCGGTAAGGGCTACCATCTGCATATGGCCCAGATTTTCCTGGATATCCGGCCGGTACTGCCGGTTCACCGGAACCTTCCACACTGCGCCGGCTTCGCCGCCGCTTTCCTCTGCGGGACCGTCTCCCCGATCCACCGGTTTCAGCAGCAGGTTAAAGCGGTACTGGCTGTTATCCACCTGAAGGGCATAGCACCAGCCCTGGATAAAATAATTGCCTCCGCCGTTTTTCCCGGTCTCCCATTTGCACAGATCCCCGGCGAATTCAATGCCCATGCGAAGCACTTCATTGCTCCACTCCGGCCGCAGGCCGTCACGCAGCGCTTCCGGTTCCGCCCTATCACAGCGGTCCGTATACTCATACCGGTTTCCCGCATAGAATTCCTGATCCAGCACATCCCGTACCAGATAACGGTGGTAAAAGGGATCCTGCCCGTAAATGGAAGGATGCAGCTCATAGAGCATATTCAGCTCCTGATGAAGCCTCTTCAGCTTTTCCACACTGTCATCCATTCCGCGGCTCAGAGATTCGTGATGATAGAGCGCGACATCGTTCCTTACAACGTTGACATAACCCATATCATATAAATGATAACACAATTCCACATCGTTAAACGCCACCCGGAGTGTTTCAGACAGGCCGCCCGCCGCCTCGTAGGTACTTTTCTTAACCATAAGGCAGGCCCCTGTCACTCCCAGCACATCAAAGCACAGCCGGTTGCGCAGGAAATAATAGTCATTCCGGTCATCCCGGAACTGCAGCTTGTGGGCAGGGCCCAGGCGTATATTGGTGATCCCCGCATGCTGAATGGTATTGCTGCCCGGATAAAGCAGCTTGACCCCCACCGCTCCCACATGGGGAAGCATGGCCTTTTCCAGCATTTTATCCAGCCAGTCCTCCTGGATGATTTCAATATCATCATTCAGAAGAAGGATATAATCCCCCTTTGCCAGCTCCGCTCCTTTATTGCACATGGCGGAAAAATTAAATTCCATGGGTTCATAGATATAACGGAACCGGCATTCCTCCTGCATCTGGGAAAGCATCAGATGAATACGTTCCTTATTTTTTTCACTGCTTCCATTATCTATTACTATAATTTCAAAATTCCGGTAAGTGCTGGCCTCCAGAATGGAATGGACACATGTGGACAGAACACCCGGATTATCCTTGGAGGGTATTACTATGGACACCATTCCTTCCGGCTTCAGGGGCCATCCTCGTCTTATGTATGCCTCTTTTTTAATATCCTCATATTTTTCTTCCATGCCAAAAGGACAGATCGGGCAGGTATTATGGAAAAGCACGCTGTCTATATGCCCGGCTTCTCCTTTTATTTCCACCGCTTTCAGGCAGAAATCATACAGATTCTTCCTGAAGTCACGGCTCCCCAGCCAGGGGATTTCCCGGCAGGCCTCTGTCCTCACGGCAAAAATATTTCCAAAATAAAAATAGGAAATAAGAGTGTCCGGCGACCAGTCAGGCTTCAGCCAGGGATTTTTGCGGCGGGGCTCCCCTGAGGAGGTGTCCACCTCATCCTCATCGCCATAGGCGATCAAAACCTGGGGATGGCGGGCAAAATAGTCCGCCAATAGCCCCATTTCTTCCTTCTCCGGCTTTCCGCCGTCCCCATAAAAAACCGTCAGATCCGCGTCCGCATCCTTCAGGGAAAAGGCTTCCCCGCAGCCGCTATACGCAATATATTCGATAGTGAGCTCCTGCCCCAGAAGGGCGCTGCCCTCTCTTTCCGCTTTTTCCTTTTTCAGAATCCAGTCATGATAAGCTACCGTCTGGCTGCTTATGCGTTCTTCGTATTTTCTTGTCTGCCTTCTCCGCATCGGTTCCTGCAATGTTTTTTTCAGGTTCAAAACCAGCGCCTCCTTTTCAGATTGGCTTCCAGAACGGATGCCGTTTCCTCCGACAGCCTTTCTATCTCAAATTCCACCTCCAGCAGTTCATTTCCGCTATGCTCCACCTTTTCCAGCCGGATATTGATATTCGGATCATTGGTATGGAAAAAGAATACCGGATTGGCTTCCTTTTTTTTGCTGAGTTCCCAGCCGTTCATAGCCAGGTAAGCCGGTTCGGAAAGCGGAAGCTCCTCCTCATTCAGTCTGGCCGCCAGCATACGCACCATACAGGAAGTTTCCGCGGGATCAATACGGATCCCCTTCACGCCTTCCTTCACAGGCAGGGAAACGCGCATCCGTCCCTCCACCATATAGCTGAGATAGAGATAATAAGAATGCTCAGGGCTGTAGCCCGTGCCATAATCTTCGAAAATCTGTACCTTGTTGTTTTCCAAATCCGCAAAAAATCCCTGCCAGGGTATGGCCCTTCTTCCAAGCAGCACCCGCATATCGGAAACGGACACACGGTTGCCGGTAACCGCCTTCTGGAACCTGCGTTCCCTGGCCCGGTATTCCTTTGCCGCCTCTTCATTGATTCCAAGCTCTTTCGTCCAGTCCTCCAGGACAAGCTTCTTACGCTTCCCATTGCCCATCTGGTAACAGTAAAGGGCGCGGAACGCCAGTGCATTGGTATCCACAATTTCCTCAAAGGTCCATTCGTAATCGATCAGGTTCCATCTGCCGTTCATATCGACGAGAATATTCCCGAAAATCAGATCATAATCCGATACCGGCTGCTGGGGACGGTAGCTTATTTTGTTCATATATTCATAAAACAGCTTCCGAAAAGACACCAAATCCTCTTCTTCCAGGCATTCATCCAGCATTTCCTCAAGCGTACAGCCCTCCAGATACTCCAGCTGCACATAGGGCAGAGAATTCCCATCCTTTATTAGATGACATTCATTGATAAAAAGACCGCTTCCTTCAAATCTTTTTTTCAATTTTTTATAATATTCCGAAATGTTTCCCACATGCTCCACAGCGGCAGGACCGGAAGGATATTTACGGACACAGCGCTTTTTGCCCGCTCCGCCGGTTCCGTCAGGCCGCCCGCCGGATTCCAGGATATCCGTCCGGATGGCATAAATATCCGCCCGGTCATTGGAAAATTTGGAGTAAATTGTCTGCGGTGCGGGCCCTGTCATGATCAGATAAGAGTTGCTGTACATCGGGAAAATACCTTCCCGGATCACCATGTCAAACACATTTTTTTCATCAAAAAGGAGCATCCGGTCCGCATCAAAATTACGCAGGTTCTTACTCAGCTCTCCCACCTTGGGAAGACGTCTGTCCGAATAAATGGTATCCGCAAATTTATAATCCGGGTATGGATAATAGAAATGATAGTCGGAAATGCCGCATTTGGCAAAAAGCTTTTCAAATCCGCCCCTTGTAAAGGTACGCACCACGCCTCCGTCCGGATAATCCTCAATCCCCGCAAAAAACTGGGAAAGGTGATCCTCCACGCAGCCGGCCCAATATTTCATTCCCATTTTATTTTCAATGGCAATAACCAGATTGCCATCTTTTTTTACATGCTTCTGGTTAATCTTCAGGAAATCCTCAAAGGGTGTCTGGGTAGGAATGTAGCTCTGCCCGTATTCAAAAACACCGATAAGAAGGACATAATCATAATCACAGGGCAGCACAGGTTCAATATCATTGAAATTGCCCACATAAATAGTCACATTATCATGCTCACGGTTACGGTAAGCGTTGATAAGGCTTCTTTTTTTGGACAGATCCACACAGGTTACGCTGCCTGCCTTTTCCGCCAGGACACCGGTAATGGCGCCCATGCCGCTTCCCACCTCAAGCACCTTGGTATTCTTATCCATGGGAAGCCATGATACAATATTCTGCCTTTGGGGAGAAAGATGATAAAACACAGGCCAGCTGTGTTTCTCCTCAATCTTTTTCTGATAATCCTCCGGGGGACATGTTTTCACAATGTCCAGTATCTCATCTTCTACGGTTCCGTCACAGTAGAAGTCTTCTCCGGGGTAAAAGGATAAGTCCAGTGTTACCTTTCCTATCTGCTCCGTCATCTTCGGCCCTTGCCTTTCCGTTCGTTATGATCTCTTTACCGACACCTCAGACTCCATATCAAAATATCCCACCGTATCCCTGTCCGAAATAATGGTCAGATTGATGATATCATACAGCCTGTGGTAAACCGTAAAGGTATCCCCCTTGTATCCGGTAACCCCCAGGGACAGCAGATAATCCCCGCCCTGGAGCCGCACCTTCTGGGTAAAGGTTATTTCCAGCTCTTCGCCGGCTTTCACCCCTTCCAGGAACGCCCGCTCCACCATCGTGTTGGTACCGGTAATTTCCACACCCTTGATATTCTTGACGGACAGAGCAAAGATAGGCGCCGCCACATCCTCATGAATGTGCACATTCATATGAAGGGTAAAGGGTTCCCCCTTCAGAATGGTGGTCGTCCGTATCCCGTTCCCATCCGTCACATAATAGCCGGTAATCTCCGCTTCTTTGGTTCCATACTCCAGCGCCTGAGGATTAACCCCCTGTTCTTCCTTAACCGGCGTTTTCTTTTCCGTTTTAACGCCGTCCGCTTTCGCTGCCGCCGCGTCCCGGATGTCCTGATCCTGAAGCAGACCGCCCTTACCGTCTGTTTCCGGCATTTCATACTGCCCCACAAGCACACGCTTGTAGGTATCTATCATCTCCTTGGGGCTGCCTTCTCCCAGCTTCACCCCCTGGTTTAAAAGTACCGCTCTGTCACAGTATTTACTGATTGCGCTCAAATCATGACTCACAAAGAGAATTGTTTTTCCCTGTTTCTTAAATTCTTCGAATTTATGGTAGCATTTCGCCTGAAAAAACACATCTCCGACAGAAAGCGCTTCATCCACGATGAGGATTTCGGGATCAATATTTATGGCTACAGCAAAAGCCAGCCTTACAAACATACCGCTGGAATACGTTTTGACGGGCTGGTATACATATTCTCCGATATCCGCGAAATCCAGAATATCCTGAAGCTTTTCATCGATTTCTTTTTCAGAAAAACCAATCATGGAACCATTCAGATATACATTTTCTATCCCGTTGTACTCCATGTTGAAACCGGCTCCCAGCTCCAAAAGGGCTGAAATCCTGCCGTTGACCTGCACGACGCCGCTTGTCTCATTCAGTACGCCGGTTATGATTTTAAGAATGGTGGATTTACCGGAACCGTTTGTCCCGATGATACCCACGCATTCCCCCTGGTAAACATCCAGATCCACGCCCCTGAGGGCAAAATGCTCCCTGTATTTCTTTTTTCGGGAAAGCCCCAGGGAATCGACGAGCCTGTCCCGGTTATGATCATAGAGCTTATATACTTTATTCAGCCCCTCCACATGGATGGCAAGCTGCTTTTCTTCCATAATTATACCTCTTGTCCGCATCAGCGGACACATATATTCAATAAGAAGAACGCGTCTTTCGCGTTCTTCCGTGTGAAACATAGAATTTCCTGACGAAGCGGCCTCTGCAGCGAGTCTTGGAAATTCTTTTCACACTTCCCTTACATGATATCTGCAAAATGTACTTTAAGCCGTTTATATACCAATGCGCCGATACAGAAAAGGCCGATGGTAATAATCCAGAAATACATGGTAGAATAAAAATCCTCCCAGAACCACTGTTTTTCATAGATCGCACTGCGGTAGCCTTCCACAATGTATACGAGAGGATTTATTTTAACCAGCATCTGCGCCTTTTTGCTGAAGCTTCCCAGATTCCATAGAACGGGAGTCGCCCACATGCCTATCTGCAGGGCAATGTTTACAATCTGCTGCAGATCCCGGAAATAAATAACCACAGAACAGGTTGTATAGCTGACAGCCAGTACAAGCACAAACATACAGAAGCTGTAATAAAAAATCTGCAGCGTATACAGACTGGGTGTAAATCCATAAAACCAGGCAATTATCAGAAGCACCAACACAAAAAAGCCATGGATGAACGTGGCCGCAATAATTTTGATAATAGGCAGTATACTGATTTTAAATACTACTTTTTTAACCAGATATTCATATTCCAGAAGCGCCATCATTCCGTTGACAATGGCTTCGGAAAAATAGAACCAGGGTACGAGGCCGGCCGTAAGGAATACCAGATAAGGGACTTCAATCCCCTCTCCCACAAGCGTTGCCTTCTGAGGCATGATTACCTGGAATACAATGTAATACATCGCCACAGTCACCACCGGCTGGATCATTGCCCACACCGCACCCATATAGGATCCGGCATATCTTCTCTTGAAATCGTTTTTCGCCAGCCGCCATATCAGCCGTCTGTTCTGATAAAGCTCAAAGGGAAGCTGCGTGATTTTATCATAAAACTTAATAAACGCAATGACAGCGATCACAATCAGTGTGCAGGCAATTATTTTCTTAACCAGCTCATCCGTCTGGTTTGCAAGGGGATTATGATAGCAGACAATAATCACCCCCATTATTAACATCACGAGGGTGAATATGGTAATTCCCGCTTTTTTATTAATACCCTGTCCGATAACCGGAATTTGTTTTTTCTCTTTGTTTTTCATTCTGCTTCTATCTTCCCGTATAACTCTTGATTCCGCCCCACTTCGTATCCTTTTCGGACTGAATCAGCTTCATGCCTTCCGGAATAGGCCACTCAACGCCGATATCCGGGTCATTCCAGGCAAGACCGCCTTCATCATTGGGATGATAGAAGTCCGTACATTTATAAGCGAACTCCGCATAATCAGAAAGCACAAGAAAACCGTGCGCAAAATTTTTGGGCACAAAAAACTGCTTTTTATTTTCTTCGGTAAGAAGGACGCCGAACCACTTTCCGAAGGTAGGTGAGCCTTTCCTCAAGTCCACCGCCACGTCATAGACCTCTCCCTTCAGGGCACGCACCAGCTTATCCTGGGGATAATTGATCTGAAAATGAAGACCTCTCAGCACACCCTTGGATGACGCAGACTGGTTGTCCTGAACAAACACCTGATCGATTCCCGCCGCTTTATAATCGTTATAATTATAGGTTTCCATGAAATATCCGCGCTCATCAACGAATACCGCAGGCGTGATAACCTTCAGCCCCTCTATTTCGCATGTCTCTACTGTAATTTTACCCATCTTAACAATTCCTCGATTCCTGTCGCTCTTTTTGTACGTAATCCGTTTCTTCGGCGGTGCCGGCTGCCTCCCGGCTTACAGCCCGTTGGCAACCTCCACCATATATTTTCCATAATCCGTCTTCATCAGCGGCTCCGCCAGCTTCAGAAGCTGCTCCCTGGAGATAAAACCTCTCTTATAAGCAATTTCTTCTATACAGGAAATATAAAGCCCCTGTCTCTTCTGGAAGGCCGACACAAAATCTGCCGCATCCAGAAGGGAATCATGGCTTCCCGTATCCAGCCAGGCAAACCCTCTCCCCAGCGTTTCCACCTGGAGCGTTCCCCTGCGGAGATATTCGTTATTTACGGAAGTGATTTCAATTTCCCCTCTTGCTGAAGGCTTTACATTTCTTGCAATCTCCACCACATCATTATCGTAGAAATACAGTCCCGGCACCGCATAATTACTCCGGGGCTTTTCCGGTTTTTCTTCGATGGAAAGGGCTTTTCCGTTTTCATCGAATTCCACCACACCGTATTCTCTCGGATCCCGGACATAATATCCGAAAATCGTAGCGCCCTTCTCCCGGGAAGCAACCGTCCGGAGCACCCGCGAAAAGCTCTGCCCATAGAAAATATTATCTCCAAGAACCAGCGACACACTGTCATTTCCAATAAAATCCGCTCCTAAAATAAAGGCGTCCGCCAATCCTCTGGGCTGATCCTGTACCGCATAGGAAAGAGAAAGCCCCAGCTGTTCCCCGGTTCCGAACAGTTCCCGGAAAACAGGAAGATCTCTCGGAGTGGAGATAATCAATATCTCCCGGATATCCGCCAGCATCAGTATGGACAGCGGATAATAAATCATGGGCTTGTCATACACCGGCATAATCTGCTTGGAAATTGCCTTGGTCAGCGGATAAAGCCTGGTTCCGCTTCCTCCTGCAAGAATAATACCTTTCATAAATAAACCTCCATCGTTTTACGTCGGGTTTTATCGATAATAAGAATGGCCCGCAGCTCGCGGCATCCCTTATTTATACATCTCGTTATAATATTTCTGATAATCTCCGCTGGTCACATTTTTCATCCAGTCTTCATGGCTGAAATACCAGGCGATAGTCTTCTTAATCCCTTCCGCAAACATGGTTTCCGGTTCCCAGCCGATTTCCGACTTGATTTTATCCGGAGCGATGGCATATCTGCGATCGTGGCCCTTACGGTCTTCCACATAGGTGATCAGATCCCTGGATACCAGCGCTTTTCTCGGATCGTCATCCGCGAGCATCTCCTGAAGGGTTTCTATGATGATTTCAATAATCTGTATGTTCTGTTTTTCATTATGTCCGCCCACATTATAGGTTTCGAAAAGCCTGCCCTTTTCCTGTACCATATCGATGGCCTTGGCATGATCCTCCACATACAGCCAGTCACGTACGTTTTTGCCGTCGCCGTATACGGGAAGCTTCTTTCCGTGGAGGGCGTTGTTGATGATCAGAGGAATCAGCTTTTCCGGGAACTGGTAAGGGCCGTAATTGTTCGAGCAGTTCGTGATATTTGCAGGGAAATGATAGGTGTCCATATATGCTTTTACAAGCATGTCCGATCCCGCTTTGCTGGCAGAATAAGGGCTGTGAGGGGCATACGGGGTGGTTTCATAGAAATATTCCCCTTCCTCTTCCAGGGAACCGTATACCTCATCCGTGGAAACATGCAGGAACTTCTTGCCTTCTTTAAAGGTTCCGTCCGGATTCTCCCAGGCCGCTTTGGCACAATTGAGCATTACCGCGGTTCCCAGCACATTGGTATTCACAAAAACTTCCGGATTGCGGATACTTCTGTCCACGTGGCTCTCCGCTGCAAAATGTACGACTCTGTCTATGTCATTTTCATTAAAAATCTTCTCGATTGCTTCCTTGTCGCAGATATTTGCCTTTACAAAGGTATAATTATCCCTGTCTTCCACTTCCTTCAGGTTTTCCAGATTGCCGGCATAGGTAAGGGCATCCACATTGATAATACGGATTTCATCCCCGTATTTACGGAACATGTAGTGGATATAATTGGATCCTATAAAACCTGCGCCGCCTGTCACCAAGTAAGTTCTCATAATTCTTCTCCTTTATCTCCGCCCGCAAAAATATACCTGCCTCACATATAAGCAGGCTGTAAAACAGGCAGAAAAACTGACACTACACTTAATTTTAATTAGTATACCACAAAACTCGGTTTTTACCAAATAAAACCTGCCATAAAGTTACACCTGGCCCTTGGGATTTTTAACCTGCCCTTCCTGCTGCTGGGTTTCTCCCGGCCCTGTCCCGCTGCCCCGCCCTCCCGGACGGACTCTATTCCCTGCACGGGCCTTCTAAAAACGCCGGTCCTTAGATTGCGTCCTGTGCAATCTTAGTACCGCT
>ERZ773183.2026-NODE-2026-length-14843-cov-3.895456_pt1 | contig 14843 bp, 9 predicted proteins | sample MGYA00580532_ERZ773183 | MGnify/ENA primary metagenome ERZ773183 (study PRJEB29015, sample SAMEA2737791) | human gut metagenome | biome: human gut; feature: human-associated habitat; material: faeces | place: China | collected 2012 ... | reverse complement strand
TTCCGATCTGGTGCTGTCAAGGCAGCCACCGGAGAAACATCTCCTGCACAGTCAGAATCCGCTGAACCCTCTTCAGAATCCGAACAGCAGAACGGAACACTTTCCCCTTCCTCCAACAACACATTTACCGACAACACTGATTCCAGCATGGACAATCTCCTGAAACAGGTACAGTCCCTGCTGCCGGCTGATAACGGAACCTGGTCCGTCTATGTCTGCAACCTGCCGAAAGATTCTGAAGGCATGATCAACGATACTCCCATGCAGGCAGCAAGCCTGATCAAACTGTATATTATGGGAGCTGTATACGAAAACTACGATACCCTCTCCCAGTCTCACAACGGAGACGAAATTGACAGTAATATTTCAGCCATGATCACTGTCAGTGATAATGATGCTGCCAACACTCTGGTAAACTGGCTTGGAAACGGCGATGACTCTGCAGGCATGGCAAAAGTAAATGGCTTCTGCCAGGAACATGGTTTCACCAGCACCCAGATGAACCGCCTGCTTCTCGCAAGTAAAGAAAACGGCGACAACTATACATCCGTCAAAGACTGTGGAACCTTTTTAAAGCAGATATACCAGACTGTCAATGGAACCCTTCCAGCTTCTACTCTTCCAAACGCAGATGCAATGTATTATCACTTAAAAATGCAGCAGCGTAAAAACAAGATCCCTGCACAACTTCCAGAAGGTGTCGGTACTGCCAATAAGACCGGCGAACTTGACACTGTAGAAAATGATGCAGCGATCATCTATGATACAGCCAAAGGAATTGACCTTGTAGTATGCTTTATGTCACAGGATCTTACTGATACCGGTGCAGCCCAAAGCACCATTGCTGCAGATGCACGTGCTATCTACGGATATTATAATGAATAAACACACTCTTCTGAATCTACAGTCTATCCAGATAATTGTCATAAATCAGACAGATATTCGCAACCTCCGCAGGGGACTTACTTGATTCGGTTAAAAGAAGGAGACACATCCCTTAACGGGTTGTGCCTCCTTCTGCAAATTCAACAGGAAGAATCGTCAATGTCTCAATCTCTTCCCCTTTTATTTTCTTTAATAAAAGTTCCACAGCCTTTCGTGCCATATCCGGCACCGGCTGTACAATTGTTGATACCATTATGCCTCTTCAGCTTCCCCCTCTTCATAGGACTTCTCCCATATCTCCGAAAATACTGCCAGCGGACAGTCTGTGAGAAGGCACATGAGAAGGAAACATTCGTATGGATTTACTATGTATATCTCTCCCATTCCACATCGAAGCAGAATATCCTGAATCTCATCCAGAAAATGCTTGTATCTGTTAAAAGGATCATCATCCTCCATTTCCTGGGATACGATAAAGAATTCCAGTGTGATCAGGTCAAAGCGCTCCACCGGGAGTTTGTGGCTTAGAATATTTGTAATCCTCTGCCTGCTGAAACGCTTCTGGCTGAAATGCTTTGCCAAAATGGAGGCAGACATTTTCTTCAGATTGCCCATTTTGTTGATGGGGATTCCGCTGCAGATTACTTTTTCCACATCAGAAGGTGTAATTCTTTCTGCTGTCCACACCTTATCCCCACCTTTTTCCTCTTCATCATGCTGATACAGTCCGGCAATAATCTGCTTCGCATGATATAAAAGCTTTGTAAACTCCTGAAATGCCTGACTTTTCTCAGATATGGGATCTACTCTTTTTGATTTCAGTCGGGCAAGATAATCGATCAGTTTCTCCTCCGTATCAAGGCACAGGTTGCTTCCGTATAAAACCTGAGTATTTTCCACTTCCACAGGAGCGAGTATCTCATATTTTTTTTTCAATTCCTCTGCTTTGTGATAACCCTGCTGCGTACTGTAACAATACCAGTAGATCACCTCGTCCGGATTGTGAAAATCAAAATCCTGTTCTTTCAGTACTCTGGTCAGGAAATCCGACACATCCTCTGTGGTCATTTTCAACCCAAACCCCAGAAGAAAAACAGTTTCTCTTTTTACAGATGCCTGATTCAGCCAGTTATTCACCAGTGCCGACAACTTGGTAGAGGTAGGATTCATGGATTTGGGCGTATAGGTTTCCTTAAAGGAATCTACTACGATCTCCTTATACACTTCCTGCGGAACCTCCGAGAAAGGTTCTTCCAGCTCTGCCCTTTCATAAATATATCTCTTCAGATGGTCGCCAAAGGACACCAGTTCCATCTCTTTATATAAATAGTGGAAAATAACATCCGCATCTTCGTCTTCAAAACTGTCCAGGCTTACCACCTGCCGAAATCTCTGTGCCGCCCTTCTGGTAAATTCATACTCCTGTACTTTATCAAACGCAACATTCTGTTCAAAATCCAGATCCTGCATACGGTTCTTCATGCTGCCCCACCTCTCATTTTTTATCTTTCAGATTTTTCATCCATTTTTTCATTCTGCGGACTGTATCCAGCTTCTGTACTTCACAGAGCACGATCGTCACATTATCTCTCCCACCTTTTTGGAGAGCATTTTTAAGAAGATCATTTACGATCTCCGGGATTTCCATATCCTGTGACAGAATCGCCTCTATCTCACTGTCCGAAAGCATATCTGTTACTCCATCTGAACACAGAAGATATCTGTATCCCTCCTTATGCTCGATTTCTGTCACAGAAGGTTCCAGTCTCTGCAGCTCTTCAGGAAGTCCAAGATACTGGGTTAACGGGGCTTTCCCAACTGCCGTACCACCAAAAACATGGTCTGTGGAAATCTGCTGAAGCTTACCGCCATCCATAAAATAAATCCTGCTGTCCCCAAGATTGCAGGCAAACATAGACTCTGGTGTAAAAAGGAGCATTGCCATTGTGCTTCCCATGCTCCAAATATGATGATCTGTTCCATATCTGCATACTGCCTGATTCATCTTCTCACATACATCGTCTATAAAATCTTCCGGCATATCCCTCAGCATTCTTTTATTCGCATTATAAAATTTTCCAAATTCTTCTGATGCAAGAAAGGCTGCAATCTCGCCGCAGCTTTCTCCTCCCATACCGTCAAATACCGCCATTGCCGGTGCTCTGTTACCCGAAATAATCTTTGAGCAGATACCCTTTGTTCCTTCATTGTTCACCGGAAGGGATTCCCCAAAACACCAGAAATTATCTTCATTATTTGCCCGGATATTTCCTGTATGGCAGGTATATGCACATTCAATCTGATACATTGCCATTATCTGTCTTTGTTCCTTCTCCCTTCAATGCTTTCAATGAATTGTTCCAGTATTTCTCGCCACGTTTCACGAATTCCTCATTATCTTTTTCGTTATCGTGACACTTTCCATTGGAATCGATCCATCTTATCAGTTCGCCGTCGTTATAATAATAATATTCTGAAGTTTCATCATACCAGATATATGCAAAGAATAACTTCTCTCCCCAGTAGAAATATTCTTCATAAACTCCATCTCCGGATTCTGCCGGATAGACCAGAGCTTTCATGCATTCACTCTCAATATCCAGATTTCCATCTGCCTGCTGAGTGGTCTTTACCCTTCTCAGATATCGCAGAACAGTTCCTTCTGTTCCAACCCAGTCGTAACTGTTCAGATTATCTGTGATAGTTGTTGCCTGCTCCTTGATCGTATCCAGAGCCTTGGAGAAATCTTTGGATCCGGATTTTGTGGAGCTGTATTTCTCATCATCCAGAATTGCGATCGGATTATCCTCCTGTCCTTCCTGAGCATGATCTGTACTTACTCTGTAATAGACGGCGGCCATCATAAGTATCGCTGTACCTGCCACAATTGCAAGCAATGCCCTGCGCAGCAGCTGTTTCTTCCTGCGTCTTCGCTTTCTGGCTTCCACAGCACGCGCAGATCTTATCGCAACTGTTTCTGATGGCGTTTCCTGTGGCTGTATTTTCTGTTCTGCTACAACTGACATTGTTTCTTTATCTGTAAAGCTGCTCTCCGAAACATTGTTTACAGCACGTTTTCTTTTTGCAGCATTCTGAAAATCTGATGTTTTTTTATTTCCCCGGGTATTCTGTACTGACGTATTCTGCACTGTACTTTTTCGTACATTTTCGGCATCTGATGTAACATTCTGTGCTGCTCTGCCGTTCTGTGCAATTGCACTATATGATTCTGTTTTATCCGTTCCTGCTTTCTGAACACCGTTTTGTAACTGCCGGATTGTGCCAGATCTTCCATTTTTCAGATCATCCAGCGCACTATAAAGCTCCTCCGGTGTCTGATATCTCTGTGCAGGATCATAAGCACAGGCCTTCATGATAATACGGGCAAACTGTGTTCCTGCATCCACAGGTGCACTCATCTGCTCTCCTGCAACACGCTTATTTAATGCATTTTCCTTATCCCTGTAAGTGATAAACTGTTTTTCCAGACTCATAAATGGCAGTCTGTTATGATTCATCAGCCTGTACAGCACAATCCCAAGAGAATAAATATCTACCCTGCTGTCATATTTCTCACCTTTATACATCTCAGGCGCCATATAAGAGTAAGTACCTTTCTTGGAAAATCCGCTCATGGTTCGCTCAAGTTCACGTGCAATTCCGAAATCTCCAAGCTTAAAATCGCCAAATCTGGATACAAAAATATTCTCCGGCTTGATATCCCTGTGAATGATCTTAAGTTTCCGGCAATATTCCAGTGCCTTACTCAAATCCATTCCCAGCTTTATTACCTCTTTCTCAGTAAGCTGCTTTTCCGCACAGTAATCCATAAAACTTGTCAGATATTCCATCCTTATGGAAATCTCCCATCCAATGACATCCAGATATTCCATAACTTTAAAATCTTCTACAGAGACAATGTAAGAGTTTCCTCGAAAGTATTCCATGGTACTGATTTCCTGAATACATTCCTCAACCAGATTCTGAAAATACTGTCTTGTGGACTGCTCATCCCCTGTTTCAGAACGTACGCTGTTCAACTCGCTCTGGCTTCCGGGTATATTGATGATCTTGATAGCAGAATAGAAAGATTTTCCACGTTCTGTTCTCTGTGCCTTATACACCTTTCCAAAAGAGCCTTCGCCGATTTTCTCTATGATTTTCCATTCCGGCCATGCTGAAACCGGAAGTTCTTTATCCATATTGCACCTCCATTTCTGTTCAATTTCTATTTCCTTCCCTGTCCCGGTCAATGCTTTTTACAAGCTGTTACCGGAAACAAAAATGTATATTTATCATAACTGTAAAAATACTTCACAGTTCATTACCTGCTCATAATGTACTGGTATTATAACACAAAAAGCAGTTTCTTTGTATTTTTCTCTTTTTTCGGCAATGGAATGTTCCGGAAAATAAAAGAGAACTACCTCGCCGGCAAAATCTGTCGGCACAGATAGTTCTCTTGTGAATTCATATCAAATCAGTCCGGATAAGTTATCTACTCCGTTGGATCATTCGTTGTCTTCTGCATCGTCTGAAGCCTGATCATCAGCTTCGTCTTCAGCAGCCTCTTCTTCATCAGATTCTTCAACATCGAATTCTTCGTCTTCCGGAAGTTCTTCATCCATTGTGACCATCTCATCATCTTTGATTTCTTCATCTTCCGTAAGTTCTTCGGCTATATCTTCAACCTTTACTTCCGGTTCAGGCATTGTGCTGTTGAGCCTTACATCTCTGTAGCGTTTCATACCGGTACCTGCAGGAATCAGTTTACCGATGATTACATTCTCTTTCAGACCGATCAGCGGGTCAACTTTACCCTTGATAGCGGCTTCAGTCAGAACTTTAGTTGTTTCCTGGAAGGAAGCGGCTGACAGGAAGGAGTTTGTAGCAAGAGATGCCTTGGTAATACCAAGCATAACCTGTTTTCCATCTGCAGGCTGTTTGCCTTCTTTTTCCATCTGCTCGTTAACGTCCTCGTATTCAAGGAAGTCAACCAGTGTTCCAGGAAGGAATTCTGTATCTCCGTTATCTTCGATACGGATTTTCTTCAGCATCTGACGAACAATAACTTCGATATGCTTATCGCTGATCTCAACACCCTGGAGACGATATACACGCTGTACTTCACGGATCATATAATCCTGAACTGCACGTACACCCTTAATTCTCAGGATATCATGCGGATTTACGCTACCTTCTGTAAGTTCATCACCTGCTTCAAGGATCTGTCCGTCTGTGATCTTGATACGGGATCCGTATGGAATAAGGTAAGTCTTGGATTCACCTGTTTCCTGATCTGTAACGATAACTTCACGTTTCTTCTTAGTGTCATTGATAACAGCAACACCAGGAATCTCTGTGATGATGGCAAGTCCTTTCGGCTTTCTTGCCTCAAAAAGCTCCTCGACACGAGGAAGACCCTGTGTGATATCTCCACCGGCAACTCCACCATTATGGAATGTTCTCATTGTAAGCTGTGTACCAGGCTCTCCGATTGACTGAGCAGCAATAATTCCGACAGCCTCTCCAACCTGTACCGGCTCACCTGTTGCCATGTTGGCTCCATAACATTTTGCACATACGCCACTGTGTGAGCGACATGTAAGGATTGTACGGATCTTAATCTGTGTTAATGGTTCTCCGTTCTCATTTACACCCTTCTTGCAGATCAGTTCTGCACGTTTTGGTGTTACCATATGGTTCTTCTTAACAAGAACATTGCCATCTTTATCTACAATGTCATAGCACAGGTAACGTCCTGTAATACGCTCCTGAAGACTTTCGATTTCTTCTTTTCCATCCATGAATGCTTTTACAAAGATTCCCGGAATCGGTGCATCTTTCTTTGCACAGTCTACTTCATGAATGATCAGCTCCTGAGATACGTCAACAAGACGTCTTGTCAGATATCCTGAATCGGCTGTACGAAGAGCTGTATCAGACATACCTTTACGTGCTCCATGGGCAGACATGAAATACTCCAGTACGTCAAGTCCTTCACGGAAGTTTGAAGTGATAGGCAACTCGATTGTATGACCAGTTGTATCAGCCATCAATCCACGCATACCTGCAAGCTGTTTGATCTGTTTGTCAGATCCACGGGCTCCGGAATCAGCCATCATGAAGATGTTATTGTATTTATCAAGACCAGAAAGCAGTGCCTCTGTCAGTTTGTCGTCAGTTGCCTTCCATGTCTCTACAACTTCTTTGTAACGCTCCTCCTCTGTGATGAGACCACGTTTGAAGTTCTTAGTGATGCGGTCTACAGTATCCTGTGCCTGCTGGATCATCTGTGGTTTCTGCGGAGGTACCGTCATATCGGAAATAGATACGGTCATGGCAGCTCTTGTAGAATATTTATATCCAATTGCTTTTACAGCATCCAGAACTTCTGCTGTTGCAGTTGCTCCGTGTGTATTGATAACCTTCTCAAGGATCTGCTTTAACTGTTTCTTTCCTACGTGGAAATCAATCTCCAGAAGAAGTTTGTTCTCCTCTTTTTCACGATCAACGAATCCAAGATCCTGTGGGATGATCTCGTTGAAAATGAAACGTCCAAGTGTGGACTCTACAATTCCTGTTATTTCTTCTCCACCTGGCATTGTCTTTGTCACACGTACTTTAATCTTAGAGTGAAGTGTGATTGCCTGGTTCTCATAAGCAAGGATTGCTTCATTTACACTCTTGAAAATCTTACCTTCTCCTGCTGCACCTGGTCTTTCCTGAGTCAGATAGTAAATACCAAGTACCATATCCTGTGAAGGAACGGCTACCGGACCACCATCAGATGGTTTCAGGAGGTTATTTGGTGAGAGCAGTAAGAATCTGCACTCAGCCTGTGCTTCTACGGAAAGCGGAAGATGGACAGCCATCTGGTCTCCATCGAAGTCGGCGTTAAACGCTGTACAAACAAGTGGATGAAGCTTGATAGCCTTACCTTCTACAAGGATCGGCTCAAATGCCTGAATACCAAGTCTGTGCAGTGTAGGTGCACGGTTCAACATAACCGGATGCTCTTTGATGACATCCTCAAGGACGTCCCAAACCTCTGGCTGAAGTCTCTCAACCATCTTTTTAGCATTTTTAATGTTGTGTGCAGTTCCGTTCTGAACAAGCTCTTTCATAACAAATGGCTTGAACAGCTCAATTGCCATCTCTTTCGGCAGACCACACTGGTAAATCTTAAGTTCCGGTCCTACAACGATAACGGAACGTCCAGAGTAGTCAACACGCTTACCAAGCAGGTTCTGACGGAAACGTCCGGATTTACCTTTCAGCATATCGGACAGAGATTTCAGAGCTCTGTTACCAGGTCCGGTTACCGGACGGCCACGGCGACCGTTATCGATCAGCGCATCTACAGCTTCCTGCAACATACGTTTTTCATTTCTTACGATAATATCCGGGGCTCCCAGCTCCAGCAGTCTTTTCAAACGGTTGTTACGGTTGATGATACGACGGTACAGATCATTCAGGTCAGAGGTAGCAAAACGTCCACCATCCAGCTGTACCATAGGACGCAGATCCGGCGGGATAACCGGCACAACATCCATGATCATCCATTCCGGTCTGTTACCGGATTCACGGAATGCTTCTACAACTTCCAGACGTTTGATGATACGGGCACGTTTCTGTCCGGTTGCATCTTTCAGTCCGGCTTTCAGTTCTACGGATTCTGCTTCCAGGTCGATGGACTGCAGCAGCTCTTTGATAGATTCTGCACCCATACCTACACGGAAGGTATCACCAAACTGTTCTCTTGCTTCCTGGTATTCTCTCTCTGTCAGCACCTGTTTCAGCTGCAGATTGGTGTTACCCGGATCAAGAACAATATAATTTGCAAAATACAGGACTCTCTCCAGTGTTCTCGGAGACAGATCCAGGATCAGACCCATACGGGACGGAATTCCCTTGAAGTACCAGATATGAGATACCGGCGCTGCCAGTTCAATATGTCCCATACGCTCTCTACGAACGCTTGATTTTGTAACTTCTACACCACAGCGGTCGCAGACAACCCCTTTATAACGGATCTTTTTATATTTACCACAATGACACTCCCAGTCTTTGCTTGGTCCGAAGATTCTCTCGCAAAACAGACCATCTTTTTCCGGTTTTAATGTACGGTAGTTGATGGTTTCTGGTTTTTTAACTTCACCATGAGACCATTCACGGATCTTTTCCGGAGATGCCAGACCAATTTTAATCGCATCGAACGTCATTGGTTGATATACTTCTTTATTGGTTGTTTCAGCCATTTGGTTGCTCCTTTCTAGGATTCATTCCCACGGCCGCTGTTACGCGGCCACAGGACTTTTTCTATCGCATCAGAGAATGTTTTCTCTTAGAAATCTAATTCTTCGTCAGCTGATTCATCAGCTGCGTCTTCTTCTACATCCACCAGTTCTTCGCCTTCGAATTCCTGTTTGCTGAAACCATAGTTTCCGTAGGACTCTTCTTCATCGCGGTTGTATCGCTTGTCACCCTCGATGATGGAGCGCAGATCAGTATCGCCATAGTCGATATTTTCCATGATTTCCACTTCTGTATTATCATCTTTCAGGACTCTTACATCCAGTCCCAGAGACTGCAGCTCTTTGAGCAATACCTTGAAAGACTCCGGAATACCCGGTTCAGGGATATTGTCACCTTTGATGATCGCTTCGTATGTCTTCACACGACCGATCACATCATCGGATTTGACTGTCAGGATCTCCTGCAGAGTATAAGATGCACCGTATGCTTCCAGTGCCCATACCTCCATCTCTCCGAAACGCTGGCCACCGAACTGAGCTTTACCACCCAGAGGCTGCTGTGTTACCAGGGAGTATGGTCCGGTAGAACGTGCATGGATCTTATCATCAACCAGGTGATGCAGTTTCAGATAATGCATGTGTCCGATTGTTACCGGGCTGTCAAAATACTCTCCTGTTCTTCCGTCACGAAGACGAACTTTACCATCTCGTGAAATCGGAACACCTTTCCAGAGTTTTCTGTGATCTCTGTTCTCATACAGATAATCCAGAACTTCCGGAAGCAGCTCTTCTTTATGCTTCTCAGAAAACTCTTCCCAGGACAGATTTACATAATCATTTGCCAGTTCCAGAGTATCCATGATGTCGTTCTCACTTGCGCCATCGAATACAGGAGTGGCAATGTTGAATCCAAGAGCCTTTGCGGCCAGACTCAGATGAATCTCCAGGACCTGTCCGATATTCATACGGGAAGGTACACCCAGAGGATTCAGCACGATATCCAGAGGACGACCGTTCGGCAGGAATGGCATATCTTCTACAGGCAGAACACGGGAAACAACACCCTTGTTACCGTGACGACCGGCCATCTTATCACCGATAGAGATCTTTCTCTTCTGTGCAATGTAGATACGAACAGCCTGATTTACACCAGGTGACAGTTCGTCGCCATTTTCTCTTGTAAATACTTTCGCATCCACAACAATACCGTATTCACCATGTGGTACCTTCAGGGAAGTATCACGTACTTCTCTTGCTTTCTCACCGAAAATAGCACGTAACAGACGTTCCTCAGCTGTCAGTTCAGTCTCTCCCTTCGGAGTTACCTTACCAACCAGAATATCTCCCGCACGGACCTCAGCACCGATACGGATAATACCACGTTCATCCAGATCTTTCAGAGCATCATCACCGACACCCGGAACATCTTTTGTGATCTCTTCCGGTCCCAGCTTGGTATCTCTGGACTCTGCTTCATATTCTTCGATATGAATAGAAGTATATACATCTTCCTGTACCAGTCTCTCACTCAGCAGAACCGCATCCTCGTAGTTATAACCTTCCCAGGTCATGAAACCGATCAGCGGGTTCTTACCAAGAGCAAGTTCACCATTGTAAGTAGAAGGACCGTCAGCGATTACCTGACCTGCTTCTACATGTTCGTTCTTGAATACGATTGGTTTCTGATTGTAACAGTTGGACTGGTTACTTCTCAGGAACTTGGTCAGACGGTATACATCTGTGGTACCGTCATCGTTTTTCATTGTAATTTCTTTGGATGTAGACTTGGTGATGGTACCTGCCTTCTTGGCAACCACACAAACACCGGAGTCTACGGCAGCTTTGGCTTCGATACCGGTTCCGACTACAGGTGCTTCTGTAATCATCAGCGGTACGGCCTGACGCTGCATGTTGGATCCCATCAGCGCACGGTTCGCATCATCGTTCTGCAGGAACGGGATCAGGGCTGTAGCTACAGAGAATACCATCTTAGGAGATACGTCCATGTAATCGAACATTCTTCTTTCGTATTCCTGTGTCTCCTCACGGTAACGACCGGATACATTCTTATGAAGGAAATGTCCTTCTTCATCCAGAGGTTCGTTCGCCTGTGCTACATGATAATTATCTTCCTCATCAGCTGTCATATAAACAACTTCGTCTGTAACGCGAGGATTCTTCGGATCTGTTTTGTCGATCTTACGATATGGAGCTTCCACAAATCCGTATTCATTAATTCTTGCATAAGATGCCAGAGAGTTGATCAGACCGATGTTAGGTCCCTCAGGAGTCTCTACCGGACACATTCTTCCGTAATGAGAATAGTGTACATCTCGAACCTCGAATCCGGCACGGTCTCTGGACAGACCACCAGGTCCCAGTGCGGACAGACGTCTCTTATGAGTCAGCTCACCCAGCGGGTTGTTCTGATCCATGAACTGAGACAGCTGAGAAGAACCAAAGAATTCTTTTACAGCAGCGGTTACCGGTTTGATGTTGATCAGAGACTGTGGAGAAATACCCTCCGGATCCTGTGTTGTCATTCTTTCACGAACAACACGCTCCAGTCTTGACATACCGATACGGTACTGGTTCTGCAGCAATTCTCCGACCGCACGGATACGACGGTTTCCTAAGTGGTCGATATCATCGTCGGTTCCCAGACCATATTCCAGATGTAAGTTATAGTTAATAGAAGCAAAAATATCTTCTTCTGTAATGTGTTTCGGAATCAGATCATGAATATGATGTTTGATGGCTTCTTTCAGTTCATCAGCATCTTCATATTCTTCCATCAGCTGTTCCAGTGCAGGGTAATATACCAGCTCTGTAACACCCAGTTCTTCCGGATTACAGTCTACATGTGCGGTCAGATCTACCATCAGGTTGGACAGAACTTTTACATTTCTTTCCTCTGTCTGAATCCACACAAACGGAACTGCCGCATTCTGGATAGAAGTTGCCAGTTCTTTTGTTACTTCTGTACCTGCTTCTGCCAGGATCTCACCTGTGGTAGTATCCACTACGTCTTCAGCCAGTACATGACCGCTGATACGGTTTTTCAGATGCAGTTTTTTATTGAATTTATATCTACCTACTTTAGCCAGATCATACCGTTTCGGATCAAAGAACATGCTTGTGATCAGGCTTCTTGCGCTGTCTACTGCCAGCGGTTCACCCGGACGAATTTTTTTATACAGCTCTAACAGACCTTCTTCATAGCAGGTTGCTGTATCTTTGGTAAAGCTTGCCAGAATCTTCGGCTCCTCACCAAACAGTTCTGTGATCTCTGCGTTGGTTCCTTTTCCCAAAGCACGAATCAGAACAGAAATCGGAACCTTTCTTGTTCTGTCTACACGCACCCAGAAGACATCATTGGAATCTGTTTCATATTCCAGCCATGCTCCTCTGTTCGGGATTACGGTAGAAGAAAACAGTCTTTTACCAAGTTTGTCATGAGCAATCGCATAATAAATACCAGGGGAACGTACTAACTGACTGACAATAACTCGTTCTGCACCATTAATTACGAAGGTACCGGTTGCTGTCATCAACGGCAAATCTCCCATGAAAATCTCATGCTCTTTAATTTCGTCGTTTTCCTTATTGTACAATCTCACCTTTACTTTTAAAGGTGCTGCATAAGTTGCGTCTCTTTCTTTGCACTCCTCGATGGAATATTTCACATCATCCTCGCACAAAGTAAAGTCCACAAATTCCAAGCTCAACTTGCCACTGTAATCAGTGATCGGAGAGATATCAGCAAATACTTCCTTTAAACCTTCCTCAAGGAACCAGTTATAGGAATCTTTCTGAACCTCAATCAAGTTGGGCATTTCCAAAACTTCTTTTTGTCTCTGGTAGCTCATCCGCATACTTTTACCGTTTGTAATAGGACGTATTCTGTTTTTTTCCATTGACCGTTTCACCCCTTGTGTATTTGATTTATTACTGCTCATGCCTTTTTCGTGCTTTTAAGATTAGACTAGTAGGCATATCTTGCCATAATAGTGCATTTTTTACAATATCACAGTTTGTCAAGAGTGTCAACCCAATTTTCTAATCTTTTTTATTTTTCATTACAAAAACCCGGAAGAGCATTGTAGCTCTTCCGGGTTCTCCATCTTTCAACTAAATGCTGTAATCTGATTATTTCAGAGTTACTTTAGCGCCTTCAGCTTCCAGTTTTGTTTTGATTTCTTCAGCTTCTGCTTTTGCAGCTGCTTCTTTGATTACTTTCGGAGCACCGTCTACTACTTCTTTAGCTTCTTTCAGTCCCAGACCTGTTGCTTCACGAACAACTTTGATAACTTTAACTTTGTTAGGACCAACTTCTGTCAGCTCTACGTCAAACTCATCTTTCTCTTCTGCTGCTTCTGCTGCACCTGCTGCTGCTACAACAACACCTGCTGCTGCGGATACACCAAATTCTTCTTCACATGCTTTTACCAGTTCGTTCAGTTCCAGAACGGACAGTTCTTTGATAGCTTCAATAAATTCAGCTGTAGTAAGTTTTGCCATTTTTATTTACCTCCAATTATAAGTTTTGTTTTCTTTTTTAATTTTTTTGGGGCAGCTTACGCTGCGAGGAAGTTCGATCTCACTTTGTTCGATCGAACGGCTAAGTTTCTAAATTCAGGCTGCGCTTGGCAGCTTGCCTTCATTAAGAAACTTATGCCTCTTTTGCTTCTGCGATCTGGCTGATGACGCGAGCAAAGTTGGCGATTGGGGACTGGATGCTTCCAAGCAGTTTTCCAAGAAGTTCCTCTCTGGAAGGTACTTCGGACAGTGCTTTAATTCCAGCCTGGTCATAGTAACCACCTTCAACAACACCTGCTACCAGTTCCAGCTGCGGAGCTGTCTTTGCGAATTTCGCAAGGATTCTTGCAGGAGCAGTTGCATCTTCTTTAGAGATAGCCAGAGCGTTTGTTCCATCCAGATGTTTGCACAGTTCTTCACATGCTGTTCCCTGGAATGCAAAGTTCATCATTGTGTTTTTGTATACTTTGTATACAACACCAGCTTCTCTTAATTCCTTACGTAAAGCAGTATCCTGTTCAACTGTAAGACCGCTGTAGTTAACAAGTACTACAGATTCTGCATCTTTCACGTTGTTGATAATTTCGTCTACGATTGGTTGTTTAAGTTCTACTTTTGCCATGAAATGGTACACCTCCTTATAGATTTTGTATACCGCTGCAAATGAGTAAATAAAAAGCCTTACTGTCTGGCAGTAGGGCTTGCGTAATCTTACATAAAAATATAAAGAATACTTAGTCCTCGGTAGGCGTTTGCAACTTATGCCTTGCGGCACCTACTGTCTTCGGCAGCGTTCTGGTATAAGATAGCATATGAGATTTGGGTTGTCAAGAGGTTTTTTCGGTTTTTTGTTGATTTTTTCATTAAGGGACGCGTAAGCAGGATTCTCTTTTGGGGTTCAGTTTCGGGAGCAGGAACTCTAAGGCCTGCAAAATCTGCTAAGTGCATGAAAAAAGAAGGCAAAACTCGCCTGCGGCTCAGACAGTTGCCTTCTTTTTTCATAACGCAGATTCCGCAGGCCTAAGAGTTGCTACACTCCCTGCAAGGTTCACCCCAAAAGAGAATCCTGCTTACGCTGGTAGTTGGAAAATTGTCGTTACTGTTCACACACCACTGTCCTGCGAGGTGTTTTGGCATGAATATGCCAAAATCCCGAGACAT
>ERZ773183.2023-NODE-2023-length-14871-cov-12.393021_pt1 | contig 14871 bp, 13 predicted proteins | sample MGYA00580532_ERZ773183 | MGnify/ENA primary metagenome ERZ773183 (study PRJEB29015, sample SAMEA2737791) | human gut metagenome | biome: human gut; feature: human-associated habitat; material: faeces | place: China | collected 2012 ... | reverse complement strand
TTTTTGTTAGAGGTTTGCCTCATAGTGAACCAATAAGCTTAACTAAGTGACATTGATTCAAAACAGTAATGCTAAATGTATCACCGATTTCCATCTTATCAAGGTCGGTAAAGAGCTTTGCACTCGGCAGACCTCTATGAGCAGAGATAACACTGTGGGTACTCTCTCCACTGATCGGAAAACTTGTTCCTTTCAAATGTCCTGCTGCAATCTGTAAAATACCTTCATCCGTACCATGGTAAATCGGCAGCTCTACCCCTAGCTTTTTAATTGTGATATAGCCCATGATGCCCGTACCTGTGATATCAAGTATTTTCTCATAATCCTTTATCTCATCCGGATTATAAAATGCAGACGGATGGGCGGCAAGTTCCTCATTATACTTCTGTGCCGCTTCAAAATACTTCGTATAATCCTCTGGTTTCATATTTGACACCTTTTCATCGTATGCAGCAACTGCCTTCGACTGATGCTTCTGTATAAATACATTTATATAGAATACTATTTTTCTGCTAACAGGTCAATATTTTTGCTTATAAACTGCTCATTGTCTAAAGCCAGCGGGATAGCAGCAGCTTTTTTCAATCATTTTTTAAAAAAGATACGAAATCTTTTATCGTCAAAAAAGGTATGCAAAAAAATCCTGTTTTTCGCATACCCTTTTTTGAATTCTGTATTATTTTATATTACTTTCTATTATTCACAAAGCTTTGTAAATTCGTCAGCGACAAACTGAACCTTCGTTCCGATAATTACCTGAACAGAAGTCTTTCCAGGTTTAATAACCCCTGCAACTCCTGCAGATTTAATTACCTTATCATTTACTGCTGTGATATCCTTTACTTCAAGTCTCAATCTCGTAACACAGTTATCGATACTTGTAATATTCTCCTTTCCACCGCATCCTTCCAAGATTTTTGCTGCGATGGCAGTATAATCATTACTTTCTAATTCCACTTTCTTCTCTGCTTCAAGATCGTCATCCTCTCTACCAGGAGTCTTAAGATCAAACTTCTTGATTGCGAAAAGGAATACCACATAGAATACGATAAATGCTGCGATTCCCAGTGGAAGAATAAGCCATGTCTTCTGTGCTGCCGGAAGAGAAGATGAGAAGATCAAATCCATAGCGCCGGCGGAGAAACTGAATCCTGCACGGAAACCAAGTGCAACTGTAATCATCGTAAAGATACCATAAAGTAATGCATAAATTACATACAGTACAGGTGCAAGGAACATAAATCCAAACTCAAACGGTTCAGTAACACCACAGATAAATGAACAAAGAGCTGCAGAAGCAATCAGACCGATTGCAAGTTTTTTCTTTTCAGGCTTAGCACATTTAATCATTGCAAGTGCCGCACCAGGAATACCAAACATCATACATGGGAAGAATCCAGACATGTACATTCCAAGGCTCCATGTTACATCTGCAGATGTCTCACCAGCCCAGAAGTGCTGTAAGTCACCAAGTCCGATCGTATCAAACCAGAATACATTGTTCAATGCGTGATGTAATCCTGTAGGAATTAACAGACGGTTGAGGAACGCATAGATACCTGCTCCAACAACATCCATACCTACAATTGCCTTTCCAAGTGATACAAGTCCACCGAAAAGTAATGGCCATACAAATAATAATACTGCGGATACAACAATAGAAACTACTCCGGCAATAATTGCTACACAACGTTTACCACTGAAGAATGATAACCAGTCCGGAAGCTTTGTATCCTTAAACTTGTTATAACACATTGAGCCGATCACACCGGCAAGAATTCCAATAAATGGATTCTCAATCTTATCAAATGCAAGTGTCTTTGTTGCGCTTTCAGCGATAGATGGCATGATTGTCGTAACAAAACCTGTTGAAAGAAGTGTTGTAAGCATCAGCCATGATGCAAGAGCTGCGATTCCGCCGGTTCCGTCATTCTTCTCTGACATACCGACACCAACACCAACTGCAAAAAGAATTGCCATATGATCGATCAGCGCTGCTCCTGCTTTTACCAAAAACAGACCAATCAGATTCGCTGCACCCTGGATATCTCCGCCCTGCATAGTTGCCGGACATAACCAATATCCAATACCCATAAGGATACCACAGATTGGCAGCACCGCTACAGGAAGCATTAATGCCTTCCCAAGTTTTTGAAGAAATTTCATAATTTCCTCCTCCTTCTCTTTTAAATTATACTTAATTGGATTGTTCCAATCAGGTTAATTATTACGCACAGTTCTGTATAAAATCTCTTTATAAAATCTTAAGAACTGCTTCATCGAATAAAACATCGCCCTCCTTTTGAAGACTGATTTTATCATAGGTATCTGTATTACTTATCAGAACCGGTGTAATAGAATTCAGACCGGCCGCTTTAATCTTATCCAGATCCACTTCCACCAAAAGATCACCTTTTTTAACCTTATCACCAGCCGCAACATGCGCTGTGAATGGTTCTCCCCCAAGTGTAACCGTATCTAAGCCGATATGGATCAATATCTCTGTCCCCATGCTGCTTGTCATACCAACTGCATGAAGCGTATCAAAAACCAACGTCACTTCACCATCTGTCGGGGCATATATCTTTCCTTCTGCCGGGATTACCGCAAACCCATCTCCCAATACCTTTTCTGAAAAAACAGGGTCAGGAACTTCCGTAATCGGAACTACAGTCCCTTTACAAGGAGTATAAATTATATTTTCATTTTTATTTTCTTTTCTTTTTCCCTTCCCTCTGAAAAAACCTAACATATTATCTCCCTTTCATACTTTACCTTCTACGTTAATTTTATCTTATAAGTCATCCGCACAATAAATCTCATTTATTATAATTATAAAACCAAAGAAAAAAATAGAATATTTTTAGATTAGGTATCAAAAATATACGGTCACCATCAGGTTTATTAGAAAATTTGCACAAAATATTAAAATTTCTTTTCTACGAGTATTATAATTATGACCAACTTATTTTTTCGTAATATTATCTTCACTTTTTCCTCACAGTCTGTTCACAAATTTCCAGTATTATAAAATTATCAAAAAAACAACAACTTATTTTTTGATAAATTTTTCATACTTTCCTCTCTAAAAAAACAGCCACAACAGGCAGCTATTATCTTAAAATAGCATCGCCTGATGGACTGTTTTTTTGTCTGTATTCACTTTCCAGAATCCTCACTTAATTTTGTGAACTTCCTTATCCAGCTCTTTCTCAAACTGCTCAACTGTCATCTCCGCCTTGGCTGCTGCCTTCACAACAGATAATGTCCCATCCTTTACTAATTCTTTAAGCATCTGGATTTTTCCCTCTGCTTTCCCTTCTATCCGGCTTTCGTTGATCATATCTTTCACTGCTTCACACACATTTATCTCCCCCTCTCCTTCTGGAACATAGATTGGTGTTTTTGTTATGTCCCGTATCACCCGGGCTGCATCATTATCCAGATTCATCATCTGGCTGTTATTTAAAAATCTCGATAATTCCTTCTTATCCTTTGAATACTTAATGTATCCCAATACGCCTCTTAAGTTCGATGAAAACTTCTCCAGGTCGTCTTCTGTCAGTCTATACGGATCGATCAGGAAGATCTGGTAATCCTGTACAAACTCCTTCAGCGTTGGATCTTCCAGTTCCATCATCTCATAAAGGGACAGCGGTCCATCCCATTCTTCTGCCCCAAAATGGACTACCAGTGTTACCACCGGGCTGATCCGGTCCTCCTTATAGAAGCCTGACAGGTATTCCCCTCTGTTATGTCCCTTTCTATCTCTTTCATCCCTATGTCTTTTTGCAATTTCGGAAACCTGTTTTCCATACTGAAGGGCATCATAAATAATATTCCGCACTGGCATAGCATAATGGATATCCGTCTGGTTCTCGATACCCAAAAGAATATACGATGCTCTTGCATCCCTCATCACAACCGCTGCCTTCAGCACATCACGATACTTCTGGACTGCTTCCTCTCTCGTACTCTTCCCATCCAAGGTAAACGGTATAGCGATCTCTGTCGTATCCAGTTCATGTAAAAATTCCGGATCAACGACCTTCTCCCCGCCATAAATAAAATAGTTAAAGGCATCTGCGAACACCTTACTTCCTCTCATGTATTCCTTTGTAGTGGTATCTGCCACCCCCATTAGAATCATCTCCATTCTTTATATCTTTTACTATCGGTCACCTACACTTTCTCCGATTATTTGATACGATTTTATCTATCTATATTATATACATATTTTTACATAAAAGTCAATATCCTTGACTATTTTATCTGGAATTTTTATATATTTATTATGTGCCGGTGAAAAAAAGAAAGGCAGAAAGCTTCTTAACGGGTTCTTTCTGCCCTTTAGGCATCCGTATATTCTCAGTATTTACTACAAGCTACAAGTTTAGCTTAGTAGTATAAAATTGAGAATAACGGAATTACCCAAAGCTAAGAAAAAACCTCTTAACGCTCTCTGCCTTTCTTTTATTTTTTAATCAAATTGCGGTGGATGGTTTTCCTTTCCGATTCCGAATCACTCCACAAACTTACACTTAAAATGAATTAGTTCTCAGCACGTTTCTTTGTAATAAGAAGAATCGCTGCACCAACCATTAAGATACCACCAACAACGTAGAAGATTGTTGTACCGATACCACCGGTGGATGGGAGCTGAGTACCAGAATGGTTAACTACATCTGTAGTTAATGAACCGGCTTCTTTATATTCAGCCTGTTCCTTCGCTATTGTAATGATACGGGCAGCTTCCTCATTCGCATCTCCAACAAGCTTCTCAGCCTGTGCTTTCGCTTCATTCACAGTACGTTCTGCTTCAATCTGCGCGGTATGCTGCTTCTCCTCGATCGAAGAGTTCACTTCTCTGATAGAGTTCAGATAATCATCTGCTGATTCCTGGGCTACGGCAAAAATATCGTTCAACTTAAGAACAGCCTCTGCAATAGAGCCTGCTTCTTCTATACAAATAGTACGATTATTCAGTTGTTCTTCCAGATCTTCCTTCTGCTACACAGAGATTCTTCACTGGACTTTAACGCATATATAATTTCAATTAATTCAGGACGACTCATCCTTTTTAATTCCCTATCTGCCATAACAAACCCTTTCGTGCTATCTCAACGCTACCTTTCTACAAGATATAAGATACATATCTTCTATATCTTAAATTCTTTCTTATTATTTTACATATTTCTCCTTTTGTTGTTAACAAAATAGTAAAAATTATTGTTCTTTTTAAAGGACGTTTCCTCGACTTGAATAATTACACGCAATTTTTTAACCAACACGAAAAAAGAAATTCATGTCCCCAACAAGCAGAACTCAAAAAAAGTTATTATGTAAAAATGCGCCTTTGAGCCTGCGCTCCAAATCCTTCAGGTGATTTCATTCGCCAAGTGAACAGAAAATAAAAAAAGAGCAGATAGCAGATGTAATGTCGGAGCGAGGAGAGAATGCAAATGAGCATTCTCCCCACAGCGACTACCTTTACATCTGCTATCTGCTCTTTTTTTATTTTCGTCTATCTTTCCCGAATTAAATCACCAAATTCTCCATTTCTTTCAGCAAAAATATTTTCTGCCCGCTTTCGAGTGGTTCTGTCAGATTTTCATTATATTGTTTCATTTTTTCGATTGTTGTTCCGTAATGTTTTGCAATATTCCAGAGGGTATCGCCTTCTTTTACGATATAGCCGGTAATGGATGGGATTTTGGAGATTTCTTCTTCTGTGTACGGGATTTCCTCTACCTCATCGATCATATACATTGTCTGTGGTGAGAATCCGGTGACATAAATTCCGGCAACTGCGCGGATTTCTAATTCGTTGCTGTCTACGACGTAACCGCCGATCTGTTCTAATACTCCCCGGATTTCGCAGCGGTCGGATTCCATTACTTCAGGGATTTCTACTAAATATTCGAAGGGTATCACAACTTCTTTTGACTGTACCGGGGCGGTATCGTCTCCTGCTATGTAAAGCACGTTGCAGAATATGAGTCCTTCGGTGGCAATGCCCTGCTTCGTGAAATGAAAGTCTTCGATTCGTACATTTCCTTCTACATTAAGGACTTGTAATAGTTTATGAATTTCTCCTGTTGCCGCTTCTACCCGCTGGCTTACTTTTGTTTTTGCATTGTTCTGGAAAATGAGGTTTTCAAACTGAATTGGACTGGTTTTTAATTTTAATTTCCGATTATTTGCATACATATCTTTGAGAAGCGGCATTTTAAATTCGTGATATGCTTTCAGATCAAGATCTAAAACGGCTTCCATTTCTATGTCGCGTGGTTCTCCGTCAATATCCGGCTTAATTGTCACCTGATGATTTCCAAGAAGAACGGCAATATTTCCTATAAGATTTTCCTGGCTGTCTGCACATTCTAATTCGTTAGTAAATGGGATTTCCCAGTCATAATACTGTACTGGTTCTTTTCCTTCTTCTGCCTGATACAGAACAAAGAGAAAAACACTTCCCCGAATCGCCAGTTTGTTTTCTAACATTCGGATATCCACATCTCGAAGCTGGGTCGAATTCCACAGGATTTCCCGGATATTTGGTTTGCCTGCCGGGAGGCTGACCGTTGCTTTGATCCGCTGAATGTCTTTTTTATTCATGATAATTTCTGTCATGGAAGGAGATTCATACAGGCACTGGACATTTTCCTTTTTCTCGATTCCTGTTGTACATTCGACAAATTTCATTTCAGATATGGCAATGTGAAAATATATAACGGAACGGACACCGCATTTTCTGGAATTGATAATAGAGATCGTCAGGTCTTCAAGATCTGCTGTTACTTTGGCGATATCGCTGCTCTCTGCGCCTTCTACATTCATAAATTCTTCAATGGCAAAATCATGTTCCATGCAGGAAATCTGCTGCTCTGGATCTGTACTTAGATACAGTATCTGCACGAGGAAGTTTCCCCGCAGGCGCAGACGATCTGTTAACACCTCAATTTCATCAATATGTACTTCTCCCCTGCTCTCGATAATTTTCTCCACATCCGGCCGGGTATCCGGCACGTTCATATCTTCGTCCAGTGTAATCTGCACATTTTTTTCTAATTTTAAAATACCGGAACGAACTGCTTTTTTCTCTACCTTCATAATACATCCTCCACCCTGCATAACGATTTTTGCGCGCGGACATACTTTGCCCTGCTTGTTGTCTTTGCTATTAATATATGTTTTCTTCGGCTGATTTATGATTCCGTCTCTGCCAATTCATTTTTCAGGATTCTATACGGCATAACCGTTCTGTCCGTTCACACCGGACAACTAAAAAAGGACAGGTTCGTGTTTCTATAATTTCTTCTCCCGCCGATGGTCCAATCAGCTGTGTTTTAAGATAGAGCTGTTCTTTATCTTTCCAACATTCTTCAATGCGAATGCTGTATCCACTGTACGGCTTTTCACCATAACAGACTACCAGATAGGTATATTTTGAATTTTTATATGCAAATGTTCCCGGACGATTTTTCCGGTCTTCTATTATTTTCTGCAGGCGGTGCGGCATGTTTTTTTCCGCACAGATCTCGTAGCTTACTTCCTGCCCCTGGTTTTTATTTCCCAGCTTACTGATGTGAAAATTGTTTTGAGGAAAGATGGGCGTACAGGCAGTGATATAGATGCCTGATATCATTATCCATATGAAAAAAAGTACGATACGATATGTCTGATTTCTTGCATTGTAAACCATATCAATACTTCCAAACATCAATGTTATTTTATTTATATGCGCTTGCTTATAGAAATTTACTTCCTTATTTTCGTCCGCCCAATTATATGTTATAATCATAACAATAGCGAGGATAAAACTTTTTTGAGAGGAGGGGGATTGCCCCATGCATATTTCTATTCCAAAACATGCCTCTGATATTATAAAGACGCTTTCTTCCCATGGTTATGAAGCCTTTGTTGTCGGTGGCTGTGTAAGGGATTCTATTCTTGGCAAAGAGCCGGCAGACTGGGATATTACAACTTCCGCTCTGCCGGAACAGGTGAAGGCTTTGTTTCCAAGAACAATCGATACAGGTTTAAAACATGGTACAGTTACGATTATGATGGATAAGATCGGATATGAAGTGACGACTTACCGGATTGACGGAACATATGAGGATCACCGCCGTCCGAATGATGTGACTTTTACTTCCAGCTTAAGAGAAGATCTGATGCGTCGTGACTTTACGATTAATGCAATGGCATATAATGAAGAGAAGGGTCTTGTGGATTTATTTGGTGGCATTCAGGATCTGAATGACCGTATCATCCGCTGTGTCGGTAATCCAACAGAGCGATTCGATGAGGATGCGCTGCGAATGTTTCGTGCGGTTCGTTTTGCGGGACAGTTGAATTTTAATATTGAAAAAGAAACCTTAGCTGCCATCGAGGCACAGCATGCATTTCTTAAAGATGTCAGTGCGGAACGTATTCAGATTGAGCTGTTAAAGTTATTGATTTCCGGACATCCGGAAATGATTCGTGTAGCTTATGAAACCGGGCTTACGAGTGTTTTTCTGCCGGAATTTGACCGGATGATGGAAACTCCGCAGAATAATCCGCATCATATTTATTCTGTCGGTGACCATACGATTCATGCGGTAGAAACGATTGCTCCAAATCCGATTCTCCGCCTTACGATGCTGCTTCATGATATCGCAAAACCAGAGACCCGCTCTACGGATGAGAATGGAATCGATCATTTTTATAATCACAATGAAGCCGGTGCCGTACTTAGTAAGACAATTCTTCGCCGTCTTAAGTTTGATAATCAGACCACCCAGATGGTCACAACACTTATCGCGCATCATGATATCCGTTTTAATGATGCTTTAGGCACAGGACGGAAGCATGTACGCCGGGTGATTCATTCTGTAGGTGAGAATCTTTTCCCATATCTTCTTGACGTAATGGAAGCGGATATTTCTGCACAGAGTGATTTTATGCGTCTTAAAAAGCTTACTGCATTAAAGGAAACCCGTCAGGCTTATCATGAGATTCTTGCGGCAAATGACTGTCTTACTTTAAAGGATCTGAAGATTAATGGAAATCAGTTAAAGGCACTTGGCATTTCTGAGGGAAAGATCATCGGTGCGATTCTGAATGCTTTACTTTCACAGGTGCTGAATAATCCCGAGCTGAATGATTATGAAAAGCTTAAAGAACTTGCCTTGAAAATTTATCAGGAAGTTCAATAATTTTACACATAACATCCCTTCTTTATACATAGGATAGACCATATTTACCACTGTGTAACCCATTGTCTGTCTTATCATGTACTTTCGGAAGCTTTTTTCACTTGCTTTTGTGAGAAGACTCCGAGAGTACATCCTATGTTAATGGAGGGATTTTTTTGAGTGAAAAATACAAGGAATTATTAGAACAGTACGATATAAAAGTTCTGTCCACTTTTCGAAGCCGCGGAACTTTCCAGTGCGAGACAGAGCAGGGACTTGCCTTATTAAAAGAATATCATGGTTCCCTCCAAAAGCTTGCTCTGGAATACGAATGGAAGGAAAAGCTTGCCGAAGCAGGCTACGCCGCTACTGACCGGTATTTTCTCACAAAAGAAGAAAGCCTGGTCACCTATGACCGCTACCGAACCGCTTTTATTTTAAAACATTATTTTAAAGGACGGGAGTGTGACTGCCGGAATCTTTCAGATGTTGCTGCCTCCTGCCGGAATCTTGCATTTTTACATAAGGTTTCTTCCTCTATTGAAGAGATTCCTTTTGAAAATTTGAAAACAGAGTCTACCAGCCATCTCTTTGAACGAAAGAACCGGGAGCTTCGTTCGATTCGAAAGTTTATTGGTCATGTCCATGGTAAAAATGATTTTGAACTTCTTTATATGAAGTGCTTTGATTCTTTCTATGAGGAAGCTTCTTATGCGCTTTCCCGCCTTCTTAAAGTCGAACCAGAACTTGCCGGTACCGGCTGTGGCGTATGTCATGGCGCATATCATTATCACAATGTGCTGATCTTACCGGATTATTCTGTCGCAACTGTAAATTTTGAATCTATGTGCTATCAGCCCTATTTACTTGACTTATATCTTTTTCTCCGGAAAACTTTAGAGAAAAATCATTATGACTATTCTTTTTTTGAGGCGGGTATTTCCGGCTATTCTATTTACCGCCGCCTTGCCGAAAAAGATTTTCTTTTCTTATATTTACTTTTTTTATATCCGGAAAAGTTCTGGAAAATATCCAATCAGTACTACAATCACAGAAAAAGCTGGATTCCGCCAAAAACGCTGGAGAAATTGCAGAAGGTTCTTGCACAGAATGAGGAACGGCATACTTTTCTAAAGCAATTTGCTTCGTTTTTAAATACTTTAGATGAAAATTTTTTATAATAAAAGTTCATTTATTCGTGAAAAGCTATAGTTGCCTGTATCCCTATAAATATGCTAAAATGTTTTAAGCATATTTTTGCATATTTTTCTGGGAGAGTGAGTGATTCGATGGGCTATATGGCTTTATACCGGAAGTGGCGTCCAAATGATTTTGATGAAGTAAGAGGACAGGATGCCATTGTCCAGACATTGAGAAATCAGATTATTTATAACCGAATAGGGCATGCCTATCTTTTTTGTGGTACACGAGGTACTGGTAAGACTTCTATTGCAAAGCTTTTTGCAAAGGCGGTAAACTGTGAGCATCCGGTCAATGGAAACCCCTGTAATGCCTGTCCTTCCTGTCAGGCAATTAACGCACAAAGTTCTCTTGATGTACTCGAAATCGATGCGGCTTCTAATAACGGTGTGGAGAATATCCGGGATATCCGGGAACAGGTACAATATTCCCCTGTTGAGGGACGTTATAAAGTATATATTATCGATGAGGTTCATATGCTTTCTTCCGGAGCATTTAATGCTCTGCTGAAAACGCTCGAAGAACCTCCTTCTTATGTTATTTTTATTCTGGCTACAACAGAAAAGCATAAGATTCCTGTTACGATTCTTTCCCGCTGCCAAAAATATGATTTTAAACGAATTTCTGTTGATACGATTACAGGTCACCTTGTATCGTTGATGGAGAAGGAACAGATTGATGCGGAAGAGAAAGCATTACGTTATATTGCTCGTGCTGCGGATGGTTCTATGCGAGATGCGTTGAGTCTTCTTGACCAGTGTATCGCATTTTATCTTGGACAGACGCTTACGTATGAGAATGTTTTAGAGGTGCTTGGCACTGCGGATACTTCTGTTTTCAGCACATTGCTTCGGAGTATTTTAAAGAAGGATTCCATGTCCGCTCTTGATATTATTGATACCATGATCACTGAAGGACGGGAGCTTTCACAGTTTCTTTCTGATTTTCTCTGGTACCTTCGCAACCTTCTTATATTAAAGGATCAGGAAGGTGCAGAAGAAAGCCTTAATATGTCAAAAGAAACGATCGCTGCCTTAAAAGAGGAATGTGCCATGGTAGACACTACTGCTCTCCTGCGTTATATCCGACTGCTTTCGGAGCTGTCTAACCAGATTCGAACTGCCACACAAAAGCGGGTTCTTTTAGAAGTCGGCTTTATTAAGCTTTGCCGTCCAGAAACAGAATCGGATGCCGAAAGTCTTTCCGAACGTGTCCGGCAGTTAGAGACCATGCTTGCACAGGGACTTCCTGTGATTCCTGCTGGTGGTACAGGGAATAACAGTGGTATTAACCCGTCTTCTGGCGCAGCCATTGGAGGTGCTGCAAACGGCGGTGTATCTGCCGGTAACAGCGCGTCACAAAGTCAGGCAGCGCAGATTTCACCAGAAGAAGCGTTGGAGAAGCGTTTTTCTCCTGCGGAAGCGGAGGATTTAAAGAAAATAGCGAACCGCTGGAATGACATTGTCAATCAGTCATCCATGCCTATGCAGCAGTTTCTTCGTGCGGCAAAAGTCGCTGTTGCAGACAACAGTACTATTTTACAGCTTGTTTTCTCAAACAACAGCCTTGCTAAAGAATACTTTGAGCGGGAACATCACAAAAATCTGGACCTTTTATCCGAACTTGTTGCAGAACAGACTGGAAAGGTCGTAACATTTGAATGTACGTCTGACTCCCATCAGCCAGCAGAACAATCGAACTATATTGATCTAAGCAAGATTCATCAGACGGTTATTTTTGAATAAATACTCTAAAATATTCCGTTATTCCATCGCAGATCCTACGGCGAATTTACGCATCTTTATGTATATCTGCATGTGATATATGAATTTATTAATTATTTATTTTTTATGGAGGTTTTTATTATGGCAAAAAGAGGTGGATTCCCAGGTGGTATGCCTGGTAACATGAACAATTTAATGAAACAGGCTCAGAAGATGCAAAAGCAGATGGCTGAGACTACAAAGGCTTTAGAAGAAAAGACTTACGAAGCAACTGCAGGTGGCGGTGTTGTTTCTGTTACTGTTTCTGGTAAAAAAGAAGTGACTGCTATTAAGATTGCTGAAGAAGTGGTAGATCCTGATGACATCGAAATGTTAGAAGATCTTATCATGGCTGCTACAAATGAAGCATTTCGTGCGATGGAATCAGATTCCCAGGCTCAGCTTTCTAAATTAACTGGCGGCCTTGGCGGAGGATTCGGATTTTAATGAATTATTATAGTACCCAGATTACTAATCTTATTGATGAACTCAGACGACTTCCCGGTATCGGCAGTAAGTCTGCACAGCGTCTTGCTTTTCACATCATAAATATGCCGGAAGAGCATGTACATCACCTTGCACAGACACTTGTCACCGCAAGAGAAAAGATCCGCTACTGCAAATACTGCTGTACACTGACGGATTCTGAAGTATGTCCAATCTGTGCGAGCACGAAAAGAGATCACAGTACGATCATGGTCGTAGAACATACACAGGACCTGGCTGCTTACGAAAAAACTGGTCAGTATCATGGTGTTTATCATGTTCTTCAGGGAACCCTCGCTCCAAGTCTTGGAAAAGGTCCCGATGATATTCGCTTCAAAGAACTTGAAGAACGCCTTAAAAATCCAGAAGTAAAAGAGTTGATCCTTGCTACAAACTCCAGTCTTGACGGAGAAGCTACTGCAATGTACATCACCAAGAAGGTCAAACCTCTTGGGATAAAGGTGACCCGCATCGCAAGCGGTGTTCCTATCGGCGGTGAATTAGAATATATTGATGAGGTAACCCTCTCAAGAGCGCTGGATGGACGAGTAGAACTTTAGATACACATTTTAATATAGCACTTTAATTGCATAACTTAGATTGCTCCCTTAAAAATTCTTTGTAACAGTACTTGCGGATTTTTAAGAGACCATCAGATAAGAATGGGAGATGACTACGATGAAAAGAATTGGTATGCTGACCAGCGGTGGAGATTGTCAGAGTTTAAATGCTACCATGCGTGGCGTTGTAAAGGGTCTTAACGTCCTTGAGGGAAATGTTGAGATTTACGGCTTCATCGATGGGTATAAAGGATTAATTTATGGCAACTACAAACGACTGACTTCTCAGGATTTTTCAGGTATTCTGACAACCGGTGGTACAATCCTCGGTACATCCAGACAGCCTTTTAAGTTAATGAGAACTCCTGATGAAAACGGTCTTGATAAAGTAGAAGCGATGAAGGCAACTTACCGTTACCTTGATTTAGACTGCCTCGTCATTCTCGGTGGTAATGGCAGCCAGAAAACAGCAAACCTTTTAAGAGAAGAAGGCCTTAATATTGTCTCCCTTCCAAAAACAATCGATAACGACCTCTGGGGAACAGATATGACTTTCGGTTTCCAGAGTGCCGTAGATATCGCTACACAGACAATTGACCGTATTCATACAACTGCAGCTTCCCACAATCGTGTATTTATTGTAGAACTGATGGGACATAAAGTAGGATGGGTTACCCTCCATGCCGGAATCGCCGGTGGAGCGGATATCATTCTCATCCCTGAAATTCCTTATGATCTTAGACACGTCATTGAAGCTATTAAACGCCGTAATGAACAGGGAAAACAGTTCACTATCCTGGCAGTTGCAGAAGGTGCGATTTCAAAAGAAGATGCCCAGCTTTCAAAGAAACAGTACAAGGCAAAGCTTGCTAAACGTAAATATTCTACCGTTGGTTACGAGCTTGCTTCACAGATTGAAAAAGCAACCGGTCAGGAAGTACGTGTCACTATTCCTGGTCATACACAGCGTGGCGGAAGCCCTGTTCCATTTGACCGCGTTATCTCCAGCCGCCTTGGAGTGGCAGCTGCAGAACTGATTGCTAAAGAAGATTACGGCAAACTGCTTATCATGAAAGGATATGATGTAACTACACTTCCTCTGGAAAAAACAGCTGGAAAGTTAAAGTATGTCTCCCCGGATGACCAGATTGTGCTTCAGGCAAAACATCTTGGAATCTCTTTTGGGGATTAAAATAAGAAACAGAGGCTGTCGCAAAACAGCCTCTAACCCTATGACAGAGTGATGCATATATAACATAGAAGTCGTATGCAAAACTTACAAATAAGCGTGGTATCTATAGTATAAAGGCAGATGTCCTGCGTTTTGCTACTCCACTTTCGAACATTTTATAAGAACGCCATTCGCGCTAAAAACTCGCTAACGCTCAAACAACGCGCTCGGTGGCGGATTTGTTCTCATGTGTCGTAACGCAAAACCTGCAAAGCATTTGCCTTTATACTATAGATACCACGCTTATTTCATAAATTTTGCATACGATTTCTATACTACATATGAATTCCCTGCCATTTATGCCACACCCAATGCCAAGAACTGTTTTTGCTCCCATAGGTTATGGTACACCATGGAAAAAGGAAATCAGACTTTCGCCCCGTCCCTTAAACACTGCCGTGGCAAATGAATAGTATTTTTATCATTGTTGCATAACCTCGCATTTCTTA
>ERZ773183.2018-NODE-2018-length-14913-cov-2.969377_pt1 | contig 14913 bp, 9 predicted proteins | sample MGYA00580532_ERZ773183 | MGnify/ENA primary metagenome ERZ773183 (study PRJEB29015, sample SAMEA2737791) | human gut metagenome | biome: human gut; feature: human-associated habitat; material: faeces | place: China | collected 2012 ... | reverse complement strand
ATCTTTGCCGGAGACTTTGCCGAGGTAGCCCAGCTCTTTCATGTGCTCGCCACCGAAGAAACTGATGGTAAATGTATCACCTGCATCTACGAATTCTTTGGTGTGGCGCTGCGGGCGGATATATACTGTTGCCACATTCTTGCCCCACAGAACGCCGATGCCGCCCCAGGAAGCGGTCATTGTATTGGCTTTGCCGTCCTTTGCTGCGGAGATCAGCATCCATTCGGAACCGATCTTCTCAAAAGGTTTCATCTCCAGTGTTTTCACATCCACTTTTTTAAATCCCATCGTATCTTTCCTTCTTTCTATAACACAGAAGGTAACCGCAAGCTGATGCCCAGGTTACCTTCTTTTTTTCAGTAACTGCCTCATTTTTCACAGCTACTGTTATTATACTATTTTCTGCCGACATCGCAAAGCTATTTCTGCAATATTTTTGCCTGTTCTTTTTTTGCCTGTTTCTTCTCATCCGCCGAGTCCAGCACTCCCCCGATGATCTGTAACAGAATCGCGAGTCCGATCAGACTTCCCGCTGCAATCTTACCATGGAAAAATGCAAGTACCCGTCCCAGCACCGGAACAGAATATACTACCTTTCCGATATAATAATCATAGCCCACCGGATACAGATCTTCTTTTTCATTTGCATCACCCTTGGTGTGGATCTGACCGGTTACAATATCATTTTTGATAACCCGGTGTGTGATGATCGCTCCCGTATCCATAGAACTGTAGAATGCGATCACATCATCTGTCTCGGCATCCTCCGGTGCTCCCGGCTGTACATAGACCAGACTTCCCACCGGTATCGCCGGCTCCATACTTCCACTGATGACTGTATAGATCTCATATCCAAAGACCCGCGGAAGGGTTAATGGCAGACATACAAGAATCACTGCCACCAGACAGACCGTTCCGAATATCTTGCAGACCCGGGCACATCCTGCCAGTGCCCCTCTTTTTTCTTTCTTCTTTTTTTCCATATCCTGTACCAGAACCGATGCCTGCCCGAAAAACACCTTATGACAGGCTCTGATCATCCTTTGCATTATTCAGACTTCTGACAGACTTCACGCTGTACCGGATCTCATACACGGTATCTTTCTTCCGGAACTGTGCATCGATGCGTTTCTGGATCTCCTGACAATCCTCCGGTTTTGTATTGATCAGAAGCACCAGATACTGTCCCTTCCCGTAACGGGTAACTACGTCTCCCGCACGAATACTTCTGCAGATACTTTCCCATATATACCGTGACAGTACCTCTGCACATTCATCGGATCTGATGGGATGTTCCTCCATATCCGTTAATGTACATAACATCAGCTGCACCTGTTGACCGCTTCGCTCTATCATACGTGCAACCATATGATAAATCTCCCGGAACACCATCCAGTTACACTGATATGGCTCCTGTACCTTTTCCAGCTGTTCTGCCATATTCTCCTGTATATTATCCAGTATATCATACGGATGGTCAAGCTGTTCTTCGATTTTTCTCCGGAAATCCTTTAAATTGCACAGTTCTTCTTCCATATAGACCTGACGATACTTTTCCATGATTTCCACATACAGCCTCTCTACCTGTTCCGTTCTTCCCATACCGGTCAGCGCCTCGATCACCAGCAGTTCCCCTTCTTCATATGGCGCTGCTTTTGATACATGCCGGCCCAGCTTCTCCAGCTGAATATATGCCTTCTTTTTCCGCAGAAGCTCTGTCATATATTCTATCAGCTTCCGGAACATGATATGGTAACGCTCCCGTTCCTCTTTTACCCAGCCTTCCTGCTCAGAGTCCTTAAGAAAAGCACCTTTATACAGCAAGGCAGCTTTCCAGCACAGCTCAATCCGTTCCTCCCAGTCCCCTGCCCTGCATGCTCTGCTGCAGTACTCTTCAAACACATGCGCATCCTCTTCAAACGGAATCTCTTTGTCCCAGTAAAATCTTCCTCTTCTGGAAATAATATATTTTCCTTTCGGAAGCCCTGTCTGCTCCAGCTTCTTTCTGATATTATAAATCAGGCTGTGGATCGCATGGTTCGCATCGTCCAATGTCCGTTCACCAAACAAAACCTTCTCCAGATGTTCCCGGCTGATTCCCTCTTCTCCGCTATGGAAAATCAACTGCAATACCAGTGCAAACTGCGTCTCTTTTTTCTTCTTTGCGATCAAGGATCTCCCCTGATATTTCATGGAAAAATCACCGAACATTTTTACATACAAAACCTGGTGGTTCTTCGATTTTTTGTTCTTCACATACGTTCCACATGTTTGCATACTTCTGTTTACAGCCTCCTGAAACAACCACTTTCCTGAGTTGTATTACACTTTCACGGAAAATATGATTTTCGTTCCTTCCGCGAAATATACATGCATATTATAATACATTACGTGAAGGAAAGCAAATCTTCTTTATATGTTGTTTTATACAAAATAGAATACCCTTCGCGACTTTGATTTGTGTGGTCAACAAAAAACTGCTGTATGGAGTTTTGTTTTTACTCCATACAGCAGTTTCACTGTTCTTTCCACTGTCTGATTATCTGTGTACACGTTTTCTGACGATCACAATACCTGCTGCCAGTGCTGCAAGTGCTGCTACGCCGATACCAACGCCGGCTACCAGAGGAAGGCTCTTCTTTACTTTCTTGTTGCCATCCAGGTCTTTGTCACTCTTCGGTACATCCTCATCGTCCAGATCTTTCAGATCCTGGTCTGCTTTTGGTGTATCTTCATCACCGATTGTGGTGGTGTCTTCGTTACCCTGTGCATCCTGGGTGGTTCCGCCGTTTTCTGTGCCTTCTGTTCCCTGATTATCTGTTACATTGCCAGGTCCGCCATTGCCGGTTCCACCTGTGGCATCTGTGCTCTGTGCATCACCGTTTCCGGTGGTTGTGCCTGCTGCGTTACCGCCATTGGCATTGGTTCCTGTGCCACCGGTTGTGCCTGTAGTTCCACCAGTTGTGCCTGTAGTTCCACCGGTAGTTCCGGTAGTACCACCGGTTGTAGTTGTTGTACCTCCCGGTACGGTAACTGTCTGCTCGGTGGTGTTGGTGATGGTCTGTCCCGGTGTTGTCACGGTTACGGTCTCATATGGCAGATAATTAAAGGTAAACACGTTCTCTGCTGCATTGGCAGATAAGGTCTTGGTCAGGTTTCTGTACTCCGGTGTGTAACCATCGATATAGGTATATGCAACCACCGGTTTGTCACCTACATTACCATAGAAGGTCTGGCTGTCTGCCAGCTTGTTGCCGTTGGCATCCTGATAATTGATGGTGTAGGCTACCTGATTGCCTTTGATTCCGTATGCTACTACGTATTCCTGGTCTCCGGTTACTTCAAAAGAAGAATTCTCTACTGCAGCATTATTATCACGTCCACTGATACGGATACCCTGCACATAATACTTGCTGTCCTTATCCAGCGCTACTGCACCGGATCTTGCTTCAAAACTTACGGTATCTCCGGGATTCAGATCTTTGATCACGATAGCATCTGCAGTATTGGAAACACTGTAGTCTGCTCCCTTTACTACCAGACCTGCAGTTCCGGAAAAAGCTCCCTGCTTACCGCTGAATATCGTTACCTGATACTTATAATCCTCTGCCTTAACACTCATAGGAACCGATCCAAGCAGAAAACAAAAGGCCAGAAGAACTGTGGCTATCTTATACATTTTTTTCATCTCTGACCCTCTCCTTTCTCCTCTTTTCGCTTCTTGATCAGTACCACTGCCAGAATCAGAAGAATCACACCGCTTGCCAGCGCTACCGCACTGATGGCAAGGATCTGAGTGGTATCACCTGTTTTCGGGGATCTCACAACATTCTTTGTCGGTGTCTGCACTGTCCTGGTTACTGTCTTATTGACAACTTTGTCTTCGCCCTTCTTCGTTACGGTTGTTACCGTTACCGGATCGGCTGCGAAGCTCATCTGGAGGCTTGCCAGTGTATCCTGATAATCATTACCCTGTGTCTCACCGTCCAGCTTTACGGTCAGATGCACAGAAGCTACATCGCCTTTGGAGAGGCGATCCAGATACAGATACTTCTCCAGTGCATCGGTAGCCTGGTGAAGACCTTCACCCTTCTGGGAATCCTCGCCGCCTACGGTTTCGCTGTCATATAATACGGTTTCCTTCTTATCCGGTCCCACATAAGTCAGCTTATAACCATATGCGCCGCCCTCTGCGATGCTCTGGCTGTCTTCCAGAGATTTTAATACTTCGTTGGTCATATACCAGTCTGCATCTTTCTCACTGGTGTTCTTCAGTCCTACCTGAAGTTCCATGGTATCTCCCGGCTGTAACTGGAAGATATCTTTTTTCATGTCTGCGGAAGTAAAATTACTGCTCATCTTGGAGCCGTTGAATTCTACCTTCCAGTCAGAACCTCCCTGCAGTGTCTCTGCAAATGCTGTTGTATGTATGCCTACGGCCATGACCGCTGCCATGGCAAGGCACAAAATTTTCTTTTTCATATTCTGCACCCTCCTATCGTAAGCTGATATTGCCATTGCCGTCTACGTCTACATCCACACCCCAGGCACTCTTGATGGCATCCTGTGCGTTGTGCGTCTGTACTGCATCTGCTTCGGCTTCAAGCTGGAAATTATAACCATCGTATGCGTAGGTTGTGGTGATGGTTTTATAACCGTCTTTTTCTATGACATCCTGTTTTACCTTTGTAGCAATACTACTATCAATGCTTATCTTGTTGCTCAGTGGATCTGTTTCATCTCCTGATTTCAACGGCTCTGTATAATACAAAATTGTTCTCTCTGATGTTGATGCACTCTCGTCAATCATCCATTTACCATCCAAAAGTAAATTCAAATTAATAAGATTTGGTGATAATGTTGTATCTTTTTCACCTTTTTCATTAATCCAACTTTTCTTTAAGATAACACGAACATAAGTATCTATAGTTCCAGAGTTTTTAACCGTTAATTCCTCATCGTATTTTTCTCCAGGTATTATCTTAGTATTATTCTTGCTCAAGGCTGTTAAAAGCTTATTATCTGTAGTTGATTTTTCTTCCCATTTTCCATTAGATGTATAATCTCTACTCCTAACAACAGATCCATTTTCCACCAGGCTGACACCGATATTGGAAACCTCCACCTGTGCGCCATAGTTCTCACTGTAATAAGTCAATGCCGCTCTGGCACTTCCCACCGTACTTCCTGCCAGCAATACCACAGAAGCGGAAAGAAGAGCCACGGTCAGTCCCCCAAGGGGCATTCTCTTTTTCTTACTCATCTCTCACCCTCCTATTCTCCGGCTGTCTCGCTGGTATCAGCGATCTGTGTCCAGTCTGCGTACGGTTCGTTCTTTTCATTATATAAAACCTTTGTGGATTCCTGAACGACGACTACATTAAAACTGTCTTCTGTATCCTTGCTGTCGATCTTAATATCCAGAACCGAACTGCTCTCTCCCGGAGCGACCGGCTCACTGTAATAATAATAGCCTTCCTCTCCCGGTGTCCACTTTCCATCGGAATCACTGTACTGCAGGCCATCCTGATATTTTTCTCCTGCCAGTGCTTTTACACGGACAAAACAAGCAAAATCACCGGTATTCTTCACGGTCACATGTTTGGTCCAGTTACTGAATTCCTCTGTAGGCTTTGTCTCCGTAAATCCCATATTCAGGGTTACATTACCGGAAGCCTCCGCATACGTGGTAAAATACGCCATCGCTGTTCCTGCGCTGATCCCCGCTGTCAGTGTCAGGGCTGCGGCTGCAAGGCAAAGACTTTTTTTACTTAATTTTCTCATATCCTGCACCCCTTTCCCTAATTGGCAATGGCGGGTTCATCTGTCTGCTGTTCCCAGCTCCACTCGCCGTCCTTATTCTCAAAATGGTTCACGATACCGGTTCCCGGGATCAGTTTTCCGTTGTACGTATTGGTAAAGCTGACACTTGCCGGATTGTCTGTACTTCCCTCGGCAGCGATCACTGCCTCCTGTGTGTCACCGGAAGTGTTGCTGTAGCTTCCGCCTGCATACACTTCTTTTACAGTAACTTTTGTTCCTGCCGGAAGATGTTTCACCAGGACTGATTTTTTACCTGCCTGGTTGAACTTAATAGAAACTACATCACTGTAGACCTGTTCACCGTTTCTGGTGCCTTCTACCTGGAAGACGAAGAGTGCATCCTTAAGGGAAGCATTGTACTCTGTCAGATCCTTGACGATCTCCAGATCTCCGTAACGCTGTGTCTGCTGCGGCTTCATACCGGTTGTCACATCATATACCCAGGTATCGTCCGGGTTCTCTTTGGAATAATAGTTATTCGGAAGAGATACCAGGTACGGGGTAAAATCATAGGTGTACTCACTGGTCTGCACGGTTTCGGCCTGTACCAGATACATACCGGTCTCCAGATTGTTGATCACACCGGTGGATTCCGCTGCACCTGCCGGTTTGGTAACTTTTACATCTGCGGTTGGTGCAATTTTCTTATCCTCTACGATCTTCATGGCATCCTCTGCCATCTGTGCCCATTCCTCTGCGGTGGTAGTACTGCTCACATTTTCCAGTCCCAGACCAGCAAAATCCGTATACTTTGCAGTATCATACACTGCTTCTTCTGTAATGTCCGCTACCTTGTACACATCCACCGGAATCTCCAGGTCACGAAGCTCATCGAACTCCGTGTCGTCCAATGTAAATGTAAGAGAACATTTTCTATCTGTCTCTACTCCAAGAGCACCATATACACTGGATAAACCGGCTGCTGATAAAACAGTTATTGCTGCAAGGGTCAGCGCCCCTGCGGTTTTTATTCTCTTTTTCATAGTCACCTCTATCCCTCCTTCGACATATCATCCGTCTTACCGGAGCGTTTCTTATTCTTCCGGTCAAACAGGAACTTCATGATCAGTATCACAAGCAGTGTCACTGCTAATCCTAAGATTAAGTATAACATATAATAATTCTGGATGGCACGCAACATGCTGTCTACCGGTGTACTCTCCACTTCCTCCTCGCCGTTATACGGAACTCTCGTTCCCCGGACCAGAAGCCGGTGGGAATTGACACCATATGGGGTACAGGTGAATAAGGTCACCTGATCTTCCCCCTCCTGGATCTGCAGTGCCTCCTCCAGTGTCTCGTGATCATCTTTATCTACCATATCCAGAATCTGGTCTACCTGATATGCCATCGTCTCATCCAGTACATGGATATAAAACATATCCCCCTGCTTCAACTGGTCAATATCTGTAAATAATCTGGCTGCCGGAAGACCTCTGTGAGCGGCAAGTACACTGTGGGTACTCTCTCCGCCGATGGGAAGGGATGTGCCGTTCATATGACCGATCCCCGTCTGTAAAACATCCTCCGCGGTTCCGTGGTAGATGGCAAGCTTGATATTGATCTTCGGGATGGAGAGATACCCCATCACGCCATCACCTGCCACATTCAGAACCTTCCAGTAGTCTGTGTCCTTCATGTCCACATCATCACTGCCGAACACATCACCATATATATTATTCTGTACCAGAGTACTGTCGAACTCTCTCGCCGCTTCCCACTCTTTCGTGTAATCCTCCGGCTGCATATCGCTGACCGCCTGTTCATAATTACTGATCAGCCTGCTCTGCCGGTACGTATTCCACTGATTGGATACCGTGGGGTAGGCAAGGATCCCAAATCCTGCCAGAAACAGCAGACCAAAGAGAATTCCCGATAATTTTCTTCTCATCTCTCTTCCTCTTTCCGGTCAGAGGCATCTTTTTGTGCCCCACCTGCTGCTGCCTGTTTTTCTTTCATTTTTCTCTTATACCGTTTGTCGTACTGCCATAAGAATATGATCAGCACTGCGGTTACTGCAAGCCCTACCACTACCCATAACAGATAGTTGGTATAGAGACTCATCGGAGATTCTTTCTCTTCCTTCTCGATTGTCTCTTCCTCATACGGTACGCGATGCCCTCTTACCAGAAGACGTTTCGTGTTGACCGCGTATGGAGTACAGGTCAGAAGAGTTACCAGATCCTGTCCCGGCTCCACTGCCAGATCACTGGTATTCTCCGGTTCCACGATATGGATCTGATCCACTTCGTAGCAGAGTGTCTGATCCAGTACACGGATCAGAAAATGATCTCCGTCTTCCAGCTGATCCAGGTCTGTGAAAAGACTGGCACTTGGAAGACCACGGTGTGCAGAGATTACCGAATGAGTATTCTCTCCACCTACCGGAAGGGAACTTCCTTCCAGATGACCGGCACCTTTACTGAGCACTTCTTCCGAAGTGGTGTGGAAGATCGGGATCTTGATATTGATCTTCGGCACTTCCACATATCCCATCATCTCATCTGTCAGGATATTCAGACAGGACATATATTCCTCACCGGGCTTATCGGATGCTGCTGCGATTGCGAAAGAATCGGGAAGGATGCTTGGAAGAAGAGACTGGTTATACGCATTGGCCCGCTCCCATTCCTTTTCATAATTGATGGTTCCTTTCCTTGATTCGTCTTTTACTACAGATTCATATTCCGAGATCAGTCGGCTCTGTCTGTAGTTATTCCACTGGTTTGCCACCAGCGGATACAGCAACAAGGACAAACCGGCTAAAAACAAAATTCCTGCTAATACAATTGATAATTTTTTCTTCATCCGGGCTCTCCTTACTGTTGTATCTTGTTTCAACTCTAATGCTATATCTGTATGCTGTCTTGTAATGCTTTTTTATCAAAAACGGGGCGGGCGAGCCGCCCCGTTTTCATGGGTTCTTCCGTTCCTCCTGAGAGTGTACGGGGTTCCTTATTGTTAATTATTTCTGAGTTTTTCTTCTTGTTGCGAAGAACAGACCAGCTGCTACGATCATGATCGCGCAACCGCCGATTGTGAAGATTGTTGTACCGATACCACCGGTGGACGGCAGAGCGTTAAGTTTGGTATCATTTAAATCACCTTCGTTATATAATTTGGCGGTAGCAACATCACCTTCTACTGTAAGAGTAAGTGTCTTTCCATCTGTATTGATAGAATATCCTTTAGGTGCTTTGGTTTCTTCAAAGTGATAAGAACCAACATCTAAACCTTCTACCCAAATCATACCATTTTTATCTGTTACAAGTGTTGCTGATGCATCTTCTGCATCTGGAGCATATTTATATTTTCCGTCTTTTTGCTTTGTAAATGTTAATGGTACCTCTTCTCCATCTTTATATAATACAAATTCAGCATTTTCCAAAACATTATTTAAATCGCCATCGCCATATTTCAGTAAAACAAGTTCTCCTGTAAACAGCTTAACCGGTTCATTATCTCCGCCGTATTCTACGCCTGCTGCATGGCTACCTGCTTTATTCTCTACTGTTACTTCTTTTACTTTTGCAGTATAAGTAACTGTGATTTTCTTTCCTGCATTTGGATTAGCTGTATCTGCAACTAATTCTCTTAAATCAATAGTAAATCCTTTACCATCTTCATTTACTACGATTGTACCAACCTGGCCATCTTTGCCTTCCATTGTAACACTGTTAACAGAGTTTGGACCAGCTAAGTAGTAATCTGCACCGGTAATTTTATCAGTGATTGTAAATGTTCTGTTATCTGTATTAGCCGCATCAATAAATGGTACATATGCTTCGATTGTATAAGTTACGATATCTCCAATTGCTACTACATGATCATCATCTGCTACTGTTTTGTCTACAGATGTTGGAGACTTTTTAGCTGTTACTTCTGCACCTGTTAATGTTGGATATGGTTCTCCAAATCCTACATATGCTGTTGCTGTTTTATAAGTAAATCCTGTTTCTTCTGCTTTGATTGCATAAACACCAGCTGCGCTTACTTCAATTTTTGTTTTATCTGTTGTTACAGTGAATCCATTAAGTGCTGCAACTTTACTTAATGCTAAGTCAATCTTTGCTGCTGTTGCTTCTGTTGCTGTTACACCTGTCGGCAATTTAACAGAGTTGTCTTTATACTGGATTAATCCCCAGATAACCTGCTGCTGAGCATCCTCTGAATCAGTAAGTCCAAACGCAGCTGTAAAGCATGCTCCTGCTCCATTTGCAAATGCCCAACCAGAAGTTTTGGTTTCATCTTTTTGGATAATCTGCATGTACTCAACTTTATTAGCTGTATCAAAGTTTTTAAGTGCAATAGTTGCTTTTTCTCCTGCTGCGAATGTCGGTACGCTCATCGCCAGTACCATTACCATCGCCATAATCACTGATAAAATTCTTTTCACTTTACTCATATGATTTTCTCCTTTTCTTTTTTATTTCCTCTCTTTTATTTTCAGTGCTATTATCTTCTTTTATTTGCACTGGAAATCATTGTTGTGGCTCGGAGGCCACTGAAATATTAAGTTTCCTTATTTTTTCAGCACCCCCTTGCCCTTCATCTTGTATATGATCAGAATGCCTGCGAACATCAGCAGGATTCCACTCATCATGATGTTGAAGATTCCGGTGTGACCGGTGGATGGAAGATCGTAGATAATTTCATTCTTTACAGTTAAAGTGTATTTTCTTGCTGTATTCGAAAGTGTCCACATTGTAGGTGAACTTGAAAGTGTTTTTCCATCCTTATCTGTTAAAGTAATCACACCTTTTTCCTGTTTGAAGTAAATCTTGTCTGCTAACAACATACAAGCTTCCGGTGCCTTTACCTCTTCCAGATAGTACTGTCCAGGCTGAAGATTTTTGAGTTCAGCTTCTGATTCATCGGAATTTATTACCCGAATGGTTTCTCTTGTCTGAGGCTTTCCAGAATCATCTGTATATTCAAATTTCTGAAGTTCATATACTTCGTTATCATTCTTCTTATACAGCTTGAATTCTGCACCATCAAATTTTGTTCCGTTGACTGAAGTTTTGACCAAATCCAAATCTGCGGTCTGTTCGGTATACTTATTGGTAATTTGAATCTCAGCGTTCTGTGTTTCGGTAAATGTGTACGTTCCAGCTGCAAACATAGACCACTGCTTCGATGCATCAAACGTAAGTTTATCACTTCCGTCATACTTGATCTCACCATTTCTGAATACCAACGTGTCTTTTATTCCATTTCCACTATAGAAATAGCATTTTGATAATTCTGCTTCTGGATTAAATCCAATTCCATTGGTTTTATCACTTATCAATTTCACTATCGCTTTACGTTCACTGATACTTACCGGTGTGCTTGTCCACACGAAATATCCTTCGTTCGCAGTGAGCTTTGCAACAATTAAATTAACTTTGCCTATAGAAAACGTTTTTGGTGAGCACGTAGTAGTATTTCCAGATTGTTTATATTCTTCTATTGTTGCTTGCTTTGTACTTACTGAAAAATCATTCCAATCTGTAACTTGTTGTCCATTGACAGTGACAGTTACATCGTATCCATCTTTACCGTAATTGCTTTCACTGACTTTGTATGTGCCATCCAAACAATCTTCCAGTTTCCAGGTATATGTCCATACTTTTTTGTCATCACTGCCCTGAAGAATATCGTCTAATTCACCTACATCCATTACAAGCTGTTTAGTCGCATTTGTTTCAGTCTGAATCAATGTAATTGTATAAGGAGAATTTGCCTCAGCCAACTCTCGAATCTGTGCTTTTGTAAGTCCTTCAAACGTTTTGGTTACTTCAATAAACGGCTTATCCTCTTGATCTTTCTTCTTATTCAGAATCGTAGTGGTCTTTCCATCATTTGATTCAGTAACCTGACCATAAAATGCCTTTGTAGCATCTGTCTGGACTTCTTCTACTGTGTAATGGATATCTGTTTCTTTGATACTACCATCCGCAGCTTCGTAGAAGTATTTAGTTGGAAGATTTTCCCACGTATGTGTCCAATTGTTTGTTTCTGACAAATTAACTTGCATGGACGTCGGAAGAGTTTTTACATCTTCACTGGTAAGATACTTCGGATTCTCAACGCTTATTTTAGAATCCGCCGTTTCTGTTACATAGGCCTTCAACTCGACAGCAACTGCTACTTTATCTGAGTCATTTTCCCATCGTTTAAGCACTGTATGAGAATCTGTACTGGCATTTACCTGTATAACGGGTTTTGCATAAGGTTTCTCATATGTTTTATTGTTGTACTCGTATGTTACATTTGCTGATTCGTTTGAATAGAATCCTTTTTGTTTTGAAGATGTTCCATCATTCCTAGTATCTTTTCCAGGTTTTTTGCCTTCTCCAAGATATTCGTCTGTATTTTCATCACCAGCGTCTGTATATCTTTGATTCTGATACTTCAGATAGGCTTTTGTTGTTGGCCGGATTTTTGCTGTTACATAATATGTGTAACCTGATTCCAGTTTATAGTCAGATTTAAATCGCATAATAATCTGAGTCTTACCATCTGAGTCTTTTTGTGTCTGGGTAGTTATAATGTCTGATACGTCTACTTCATTTCCTGAAGCATTTTTCAGCTTATTGATAACCTTTCCAGTTTCATCTTTGACAACCACCTGTAACTTTTGATCAGCTAATTCAACTTCATCGGTTAACGTATCGGTTACAGTTACCTCTGTACAAAGAAGATCTGTAGCATCTCTGATGATTGAATCAAAAGCATTTTTCAAATTACTTGAATCTGTGCCGTTGTAACTACCGGTTACTGTTCCAATCGGAGCACTGCTGATCAGATTTGATAAATGATCGTAACTATCTTTAGGACCAACTCCGACTGTGTAGAAGTAGTTCATACTCATTTTGCTAAGTTGAGTTTGGGCATTGGTCATTGCTATATCACTATAGCTATTTCCGTCACCACCACCAATTCCAGTTATATTACCTTGGCTATCCTTTTTGTAGTAGAAGGTTGGATCACCATCTGACAGAAATACAACTATTTTTGTTGCATCAGTTCGTCCTCTATCAAGCAATTCCTTTGCTTTTATTAATCCTGCTTCATAATTTGTTCCACCGGCCTTTTTGTTATAACCCGAATAATTTCCAACTCCGGTGGGATATTTAATCGAGTCCTTTGTCCACTCTGTTTCGATACCCGCTTGTGTATCAAACGACACAACTGCAAATTGAGCATCTACATTTTTCTTGCTTTTCAATTTGGCAACAGCATCTTCTACAGCTTTTTGCTGATTGTCGAAACGACTACTTCTATTCGTTGAATTCATAGCCCGTTCCATACTGTTCGACGTATCCATCACGAATAGTACATCCAGCATATTCGCGTAGGACTCGCTTCCAACTGCACCTGAAACATTTAATGTAAGATTGTATGTACCATCCTTATTCTTAGCAATATACTTTTCATGAGACAGTTCTTTCTTTGTTTCAACAATGCCCGGTGTCGGAGGCTGTACTGGTGTGCTTGCTGAGTTAATAATCTGGTATTCACCACCGGTAAGCTTTCCAAGTTCTGTTCTACCATCTGCCTGGTATATCTTTGCACTTAAACTACCACTATTAGCAGTTACTTTTACTTTCCATGTTTTTGTAGGTGTAACATAACCGTCTGGTGCCTGTGTTTCTGTTAATGTATATGTTCCGGCTACGAGCTGCTGGAACTGAACCAATCCATCACTTTCGGAAGCTGCATACATTGTGGTCTTTGTGCTGTCATTCGTTAAACTAAACTGTGCACCAGGAAGACCTTTTCCTTCTGCATCTGTTTTATAGAATGAAATGTTTGTCATCTTTGTCTTATCGACCTGCTGTATCTTCGCTGATGGAAGAGTAAACTTCATCTCACAATTAGATGCGCCTGCACCACGTTCCATATAAAGAATTGTCAATGTATGAGTCTGTTGTTTTTGTGCTTCTGTCAGATTTGCTGCCTGTCCAATATACTGCCACAAATCAACAGTTTTTTCTGCTGCGCTATGAATACCACCAAGATCAATTACTATTTTCTTACCATCAAGAACTACCCATAAATCATCGTCGCCTGTGAATTTGTAATTAAGTGGTCCTACATAATCACCGATTTTGAATGTGACATCATATCGCATTCCGAAATAATAGTTATGGCTTCTTTCACTCTCTTCATAAGAAGGTAGCTCGCTGTCTAACGGATAGAAATTGTTTCCTGCGCCTGTAACCCAGCCGTTATCTTTATTTCTTACGCCATTAAGTGTATAAGTATCACCTTTTCGGGCAAATTCCAAAGTGTAATCTTTATACACTTTTCTCAGAAATCTCTTTTTACCTCCACCGAAGATACTTCCTCCGAATTGAACGCTATAATCGCTATCCACAAAAAATCCCGGTTCTGCGTAATTGAATATTACATTACCGTTATCATCAATTTTTTTTAGCAATCCTGGGATTGTACTATCTCCTCCAGTATAACAGTTCGCATCTTTTGTATTACCTTTACTATCTGGCAAACTAATCTTATACTGTTGATACTCCGGATAATTTTGACCAACGTTTGAATCATTCGTGCCTGCAATAAGTTTTTTGTTTTCACTAACTTTTGGTGATTTGTCATTTGTCAACTGATTAAATGAATAATATGTATCACTAAAGCCCCAAGATCCATCCTGTTTACCGGCTTTAACGGTATAGTCATAAAATGTAGTACTTCCAGCAAGTGTTTTTTCTTGAGGAGTGTAATATACCCTAATTATGCAATCGCTTACGACTTGGATTTCATCAAGATTTGATATACTTTCAAATTTTCCATCTGTAGTACTCTTCTCTGCCCAATTTATGTTCCAGTTATCAGCTATGTCATAATTACTTATGCTTTCCCCAGGTGATAATTCCTTTTTGCTTGCATATATCATAGTCTTTGGATTCTGGGTATCATCATAGTATTCAATGGTAACGTTAACCTTCGCATCACCCTTCTGAACAATGACATATTTTGAAAAATGTGGAGCATCGAATACGACTTTGCCTTCTCCATCAACAGCACCCTTCATGTCTTCCGCTACGTTGTTATCATCCACATGCAGTACTGCTGCATTCTCGC
>ERZ773183.2014-NODE-2014-length-14960-cov-4.234753_pt1 | contig 14960 bp, 18 predicted proteins | sample MGYA00580532_ERZ773183 | MGnify/ENA primary metagenome ERZ773183 (study PRJEB29015, sample SAMEA2737791) | human gut metagenome | biome: human gut; feature: human-associated habitat; material: faeces | place: China | collected 2012 ... | reverse complement strand
AGCCGCAACAGTTGATATCTTATCACATGTTGTTCTGCCAGTCAAGCACTTTTTTAACTTTTTTATTTCTTTTAAATCTCTGTTCCATCGCCATTCGCGGTGGACTTTCATTATAGCACCATATTTTGTCAAATGTCAACAACTTTTTCAACCTATAATTTCCATAAGTTTTACTCGTTCTTTTCATCCGGCAAAAGTGCGAAAAAAAAGAAATCTCAATCTCTTAAGATTCTTTTCCCGCGAAGCTATAATCAAGCTCCCCTTTATATCGGTAAAGGGAACGGAGAAAGAGGGATTTGAACCCTCGCGCCGCTATAAACGACCTACACCCTTAGCAGGGGCGCCTCTTCAGCCTCTTGAGTATTTCTCCACAAAACTGAACTATCCTCTACCAATATGAAGTGCGCGTCCCATTCGGTAGCGCAAATGTTATTATACATAAGGCGTAACTGTTTGTCAATTCTTTTTGGTAAGTTTTTACCAAGTTTTTTCATATACCCGGGAACTTCTTATGCGAGAGGCTCTTTCTGAGTATATCCGGCAATTGTTTCGTCTATACGTCTTTTTACTTCTTCTGCTATTTGTGTTGTTTTCATATTCTTATATTCTTCATAATACATGGGCTTCAGATAGAATATCTTTACGGTAACCCTCCTGATACTGTTTTCATCAAAGGGTATGAAAGAATCTATCAGGGCACAGGGCACTATGGGACATTTGGCTTTCATAGCCGCTTTAAAGCTGCCTCCCTTAAATTCAAGGGTATGGTTGCCCTGTCGGCTCCTGGTCCCTTCCGGAAAAATAATAAAGTTGCGGCCTTTTTTTACTTCTTCTGCCATTGCCTGGATTATCTTCATGGACTGCCTCAGATCTTCCCGATCAATAACGAGGGCTCCCAGAGCCTTGCGCACCTGTTTGAGAAGAATGACATCGGCGGCTTCCTTTTTCATTACAAAGGAAAAGACCTTCGGACAGGATTCCAGGAATACGAGACCGTCAAAAAGGCCCTGATGGTTGGGAAACATAATGAACCCGTCTTTTTCGGGCAGGTTTTCCACGCCATGGGCTTCAATTGTCACGCGGCCTGCCTTATTGGCGGCGAGGGTTGTCTTTTTACACCACCTGAAGCCTTCCTCATAGCTGATGCTTTCATGGATACTGCACCACCAGATATGGCTGAAATAATAAATGGCTTTAAAGAAAAGCCGGAAGACCATCAAGGCTATTCTACGCATATTTGATTCTCTTTTCCTTTTTATTCTTTACAATATTGCTTTATGGCGGTTTCGTAGAGATTATTTCCCTGGCTGTCCATTACTACAATAACAGGAAAATCCTTTACGGAAAGCTTTCTTACCGCTTCCGTTCCCAAATCATCATAAGCGATGACCTCCGAGCTGAGGATGGATTTGGAAAGAAGGGCGCCGGCGCCTCCTACCGCTGCAAAATATACGGCGCCATTGCGGATCATGGCTTCTCTCACTTCTTCCGTACGTTTTCCTTTTCCTATCATTCCCTGCATCCCCAAATCCAGAAGGGCAGGGGTATATTTATCCATACGGCTTGCGGTGGTGGGGCCTGCGGAACCAATAGGCCGCCCTTCTCTTGCGGGCGACGGCCCCATATAGTATATTACATTTCCTCTGATATCAAACGGAAGGGCTTCCTTTTTCATAAGGGCTTCATACATTCTTTTATGAGCGGCATCCCTGGCCGTGTATATGGTCCCTGTAAGATAGACGTAATCTCCCGATTTCAGGGTGGCCGCTTCCTGTCTGGTAAAAGGTACTCTCATATGTTTTTCCATTCTGTTCTTCCTCCGGTCAAACGGCTTTCTTCTTATTATATATGATACTTTATCTGCAGATATGGTATTACTTAGATTAAGAACTACCATATAAAGGGTTCTACAGGGTTCTTACGGAATGTCTGTTCACATGACAGCAGATATTTACAGCAACTGGCAGGCCTGCAATATGTGTGGGATAGGTATTGATATTTACTCCCAGCGCGGTGGTGGTTCCTCCCAGTCCTCCGGGACCGATCCCTGATCGATTTATCCTTTCCAGAAGCTCCTCCTCCATTTCCTTTATATAGGGGATTTCGGAATGTTCATTTAAAGGCCTGGTCAATGCCTGTTTCGCCATTAGAGCGCATTTTTCAAAAGTTCCTCCGATTCCCACTCCCACAACCATGGGCGGGCACGCGTTAGGGCCGGCTTCTTTCACCGCAGTGAGCACCGCATTTTTAACCCCTTCCATTCCGTCTGCAGGCTTCAGCATGAAAACACGGCTCATGTTTTCGCTTCCGAAGCCTTTGGGCGCTACCGTAATCTTTATCTTTTCTCCCGGCACAATGGTAAAGTGTATGATTCCGGGGGTGTTATCTCCGGTATTTTCACGGAGCAGAGGATCGCCTACCACGGATTTGCGGAGGTAGCCTTCCTTATATCCCCGGCGGATTCCTTCATTTACCGCATCCTCAAGCGCCCCGCCTTCGAAATGGACATCCTGACCTATTTCCATAAAAACCACTGCCATTCCGGTATCCTGGCAAATGGGGATTGTGTCCTCTCTGGCTATGCGCAGATTCTCCTGAAGCTGTCCCAAAACCTGCTTTCCTAAAACCGCCTGTTCTTTGGTGACCGCATGGTTCAGGGCCTGTTCCATATCTTCTGTGAGAGTATGGTTGGCTTCTATACACATTTCCTTTATATTTTCAGTTATCTCGGATACCTGCACTGTTCTCATTTGCTTTTCATCCTTTCCCGTAACGTCACTGCTCTGATTCTCTTCATTATAGTATAGTTTCTTTTCTTTGTCACCAGCGTTTTCCCCTGTTGGGGCGGGATAAACCGAAGATACTGCCGGCTGCCGGACAGGATGGCGCACGGACGGATGCGGAGCGAAGGATAATAGGAGCATAAGGTCACAGCGCAGACGATGATTAGCCTGACGAAAGAATGAACCTTTTTGGCTGCAGTCTGATATCTTTTTCATTTTCCCTTGTATACCGGCTTTTCCTATCATAAAATAGACAGGACAGTATGTGTGGAATTCTATAAGAAAGGATGGTTATTTTATGGATAGAAATGTGCTTCTGCTAAAAGAAATGATACGCTATTATGCCAGGGATCCCAAAAGGATTCAGCATTTTATCAAGGTTCATGATTTTGCAGGCATGATAGGAAAACTGGAGGGGCTTGAGGATAATGAGCAGAATATTCTGGAAATTGCCGCTATTGTCCATGACATCGGCATTAAAGTGAGTGAAGAAAAGTATGGGGACTGCAGCGGAAAGCATCAGGAGCTGGAAGGTCCTATTATCGCAAGAACAATGCTGGAAACCCTGGGCTTTGAGGACTCTGTTATTGACAGAGTATGTTACCTGGTGGCCCATCATCATACTTATCAGGATATTAACGGGCTTGATTATCAGATTCTTGTAGAGGCTGATTTTCTTGTGAATTTATATGAAGACAATGCATCCCGTGAAGCCGCCGAACACGCCCTGCAGCGTATCTTCCGCACAGAAAGCGGAAAAAGCATATGCAGGGACATGTTCGGGCTTACGGAAGGAACGGCGGATCAGGCCGGTACGATTTCAATCCAGTAACCGTCGGGATCCTGGATGAAATAAATTCCCATGGCTTCATTTTCAAAACAGATGCATCCCATTTCTTTATGACGGGAATGGGCCGCCTCCATATCATCTACGGTAAAGGCCAGGTGGAACTCATTATCTCCTAAATCATAGGTAGCTTTTTCCCAGTCTCTCAGCCAGGTTAATTCCAGCTGGTGAGGTGTGGTTCCATCGGAAAGAAACGCAAGCGTGAAGCTTCCGTCCGGAGCCTCTTTGGTGCGCACGGGCTTCAAATCAAGGGCCTCCTCGTAGAAACGAAGCGATTTTTGAAGATCCTTTACATTAAAATTATTATGGGCAAACTTAAATTTCATAGGTACCTCCTGTGAATCGGTATTATTTACTGTTATGTGCATTTTATATGGAGTGTATGCGGAATGCAATAGTTTTTTTATGAATGACAATTCAGAGAAACCGCTATATACTAGGAATATGACAGAAGAAATATTCAGGCAAAAGAAAAAGGAGATTGTTCCATGAAAGCACTTCTTGTATTAATCATTATTTTGTTACTCTTATTCTTACTTTATATGGTATTAATTATGCCACGGTTCCGTAAGCCGGATTGTAAGGCTCTTCTACATCATTATTATGCGCACAGGGGACTTCATGATCTATCTGCGGGAATACCGGAAAACTCCATGAAGGCCTTTCAGAGAGCTATCGACAAAGGCTTCGGCATGGAAATGGATGTCCAGCTTTCCAGTGACGGATATCCTGTGGTTTTCCACGATTCCACACTGACACGGATGTGCGGGGTTGATAAACGGGTAAACGAGCTGACATTAAGGGAACTGAAGGAGCTGACACTGGCGGATACCCAGGAACAGATTCCTACCTTTCAGGAATTTCTCGATCTCGTAAGGGGACAGGTTCCTCTGATTATAGAGATTAAAATGGATAAAAGGGATGACCGGATTCCGGAAGCCGTAAACCGTCTGCTAAAGGACTATAAAGGGGTTTACTGCATTGAATCCTTCCACCCTTCGGCTCTTATCTGGTATAAGAAAAACCGGCCGGATGTATTCCGCGGACAGCTGTGTACCAATTTTAACAAAGAGAATAAAAACTGCAGCCTTCCTTTTTTTCTGTTGGGAAAAATGCTTTCCAACATTGCTGCAAGGCCGGACTTCATAGCCTACAACTGGATTTACCGGAATGATTTGTCCAGAAAAATATGCTGTAATTTTTATCATGCCCTGCCTGTGGGATGGACAATCCGTTCCCAGGAGGAAATGGATATGTGCCGGAAAGATTTTAAACTTTTTATTTTTGAGAACTTTATACCGAAGGGGGATGCCTGATGGATAAACGCCATTTTATCTTTGATATCGACGGGACCTTAATAAACACGGAAAATGCTATCATAAAGGGGCTTCAGGAGCTTCTTTTGGAGGTTAAGGGAGTTCCTTATGAACCGGAGCAGCTCTATTTCTGCCTGGGGATCCCCGGCCCCATTACTCTTAAGCAGCTGGGGGTGGAAGGCGATCTCACTGCAGTCCTCAAAAAGTGGGATGCCTATTATTGCAAGCATGGCGGGGATGTTACCATTTACCCGGATATTCCTGAGGTTCTGAAGAAACTGAAGGAAAATGGGATTTCACTCGGAGTAATAACCTCTAAAAACCAGGAAGAATACGATTATGATATGATACGGCTGGGGCTCGCGGATTATTTTTCGATTACGGTTACTGCCACGGACACCTCAGAGCATAAGCCTGACCCGGCGCCCATGCTTTTTTATCTGGAGAAAGCGGGAATTCTTCCTGAGCAGGCTGTGTATATCGGGGACAGTATTTATGATATGAAATGTGCGGAGGGCGCGGGTGTTCCGCGGGCACTGGCGTTGTGGGGATGCAGAAATCCGGAGGAAATCACTGCGGATTACAGGCTTTCCCGGCCGATTGACATTCTGGGGCTTGTTTAAATATCCCTGAGATTAATGAAAAGAACTTATCATACATTTGCAAAAAAGGAACGCCGGTAAGCGGCGTTCCTTTTTGTTGTATAAAAGCTTTAGGGTAAAGGGAGGGTATTTTATCCGTTTATAACGGCTTTCATCTATATAAAACCGGCCATACCGGCAGAATCAGGAAATAAAACATGATTCGGCAATAAATCTCAGCCCTCTATAGGAATGATGGTCTTCTCTTCTTCGATTTTCTTAGGCTGCGGCTTGTCAATCATTATCCGAAGAATACCATCCCTGAATGCCGCATGGATTTCGTTCTCTGTAATCTCTTCTCCTAAATAGAAGGTTCTCTTCATGGTTCCGTAATATCTTTCTTTCCTTACATATTTGGTTCTCTCATCCGCATTTTCCACAGGCTCTTTCCTGTCGGCGGTAATGGTGAGGTAGCCGTCCTTTAATTCTGCCTTTACATCTTCCTTTGTAAAACCGGGAACCTCAATCTCCAGAAGGTACTGGCCATCCTTTTCACGGATGTCAGTCTTCATCAGCTGGGTCTGGGGCGCATAGCCTCTGTTGAAAAACGGGTCATCAAACATATCTCCGAAAAAGTCGTTGAAAAAATTATTTCTGATTAACATAGTTCATTCCTCCTGATTTTATATTGAATTCTTCCGGCTTAACTGCCGTTCCTTTGTTGTTCTATAACATTTATAACACTAGTTGTTAGCACTGTCAAGAGGTGAGTGCTAATTAATTTATAAAAAAAGTGTGAACTTAATTTTAACCGGGAATCAGGAGTACGAAAGTGTTCTTTTAACGCAATAAAATATTTATAGTATAGAAATACAGTAAATTATATGCTATAGTATTTATTATTAAGTGTGTCAAAATTGGTAAAATACCGGAAAGGAAACTTCATCATGTTAAAAACAATTGATTTCCTGGATCAGAATATTCTTTGCCGCCATGTTTCAGATTTGGCAATCCATCCTTATTACCATCGGCACAACGGCTGCGAAATATACCTTTTCCTGAATGGAAAGGTCAACTATTATATTGAAGAACACTGCTATCCTTTGGTGAGGGGAGATATTCTTGTAATACAGCCGGAGGAGTACCATCGGGTGGAGCTGGTGGATAAAAAGCATTATGAACGGATTACCATAAATCTGGAGCAATTCTTTTTTCAGTCGCTTTCCAGCCATGAAACGGATCTGACCACGTGCTTTTTCAACAGGCCGGCCGGCCAAAACAATCTGTCTTTTCTTAATGAACAGCAAATCGGGGAGTTTATCATGCTCTTCAACCATCTGAAGGAAGCGAACAGCAGTCCGGAATACGGGCATGATCTGCTTTCCTTATCTTATCTTTTTCAAATTCTTGTAATGGTAAATCAGGCCTTCCGGGCGGGCGGAAACCAGGGCTGCCGCAGTATCATGCCGCCGCTGATCAGGGATATCATGCTTTATATCGATGGACATCTTCTGGACAGCTTTACGCTGGAGGATCTTTCCAGGCAGTTTTTCCACAATCCTTCCTATATAAGCAGGCGTTTCAAAATGGTTACGGGGCTGACTATTCAGCAGTATCTGCTCAATAAAAGGATCGGACTTGCCCAGAAATATCTGAAGGAAGGCAGGTTTCTGACGGATGTATGCTGGATGTCCGGCTTCAATAATTACTCTCATTTCGCACGGACTTTTTCCCAGCAGGTGGGTGTTTCACCCAAAAAGTATCAGAACTATATTATGTCTCTGCCGGAAAACGCAGATTTTCAGGAATCTCTTTCCGAGTGTGAATCAGAATAGGCCCGGGATAATATATCCGCGGGCCTGTTGTTATTAATATCCGTATACTTCTGTAAAATAAGCTGTCCGTTCTTCAATTATTGTTTTTATACCGGCGTCCTCACTGGCTTTCATAAAAGCATCGTAGTTGGCGTCAAATTCCGATTCCGGACAGGTTATGCACTGTACCATGTATTCGCTGCGGACAAGGGCCAAATCCGTCTGAAGGTCGGGTGTGGAGGGCGAGGTATAGAAGGTGGCGGGAATGCAGGTCCCTGCCATGGAGTTCTCATAGTTTTCTATCACATGATCTTCATAGCCGGGGGCTTCTTTGGATGTGCATGCATTAAAGTCATCCACGGTTTCAAAATATCCCTGATTTCCTACCAGGAAAATATCTGTCCGTATCCAGTCTTTGTCTGTGCTGTTGTATGCAGCATCCTTGACTACCGGTATTCCGGCATCATCAAAGTCATAGTGTTCCCCTTCAAAACCATGATAGAGTACAAAACCGCCTTCCTGGGTGCACTGCCAGTCAAGATAGGTCATGCAGGCTTCCACGATTTCGGCATCGGCTGTTTTGGGACAGAAGGCGATCAGTCCTCCTTCGGAATAGGTCGCGCTGTACTGTACCCCATCGTTCACGTTCTTCAATGCGGGGATGGAGATAATATCCGCATCCGGATCGTTTTCCTGCAGTGTTTTCAGAAGGGAGCCTCTGAGCACATCCACGCTGTAGTTTACATTGGATTCAAAACCGCCCATGGAGCCGGTAACAATATCGCTGTTAAAGGTATCCGTAGTCATGGTGTAGTATTCTTTGTCCATGAGCCCTTCATTATAAAACTTATTGATATACCGGAAGTATTCACGCATTCCGGGGTCGTAATAATAGTCAAAGCCATGGGCTATGTCAATTTCCTTGGGATCTCCTGCCAATTGGGAAAAGGCAAGGGACATACAGTTTCTGGGGTTATCGCCGTTATTCACTCCCCAGAAGGACATTCCCACCACGCCGTTTTTGCCGTCCGGGTTGTTCCTCACCATCTGTGTGATCACATCGTAGAACTCATCCGCAGTCGTGGGAATCTCCAGTCCCAGATCGTCCAGCCAGTCTTTGCGCAGAAAAATATTGGAATTAGCCGTTGTGGCGCGTTTGGCAACTATGCCGTACAGGTTTCCTTCTGTATTTCTGCCGATATCGATAACGCTGTCGCCCAGGTATGCCTTCATATTCTGAGCCTGTCCTTCCCCGTCGATGAATTCCGATAAATCCCAGATACCGCCCTGGTTAAAGTAATCCTCGGCATAGGAATAGGTATAAGTTATGGTTATGTCAGGCGCTGTGCCGGAGGACATGAGTGTCTGCATCTTGGTTACTTCATCTGAACGGGGAACGGAAACGAATTCCACATGGATGCCCACTTTTCCCATCTGTTCATTCACATATTCCACCCATTTGTTATTCAGTATCGTGCTGCCTTCCGGGGCATTGCTCCTGTCAAAGAGCTCCACTGATATGGTAACATCATCAAACATCTTGGAGCCATAGGTTGTCTGGTACCCCTCCGCTGTTCCTTCCTCTCCTGCTGCCGCCCGGGTTCCGGATGCATCACCGGAAGAAGATGCATCCCCCGATGATGCCTGGCCTCCTGCCGGGCTGCTGCCGCAGCCTGCAAGCATGCTGGCCGTCAGGAACAGGGCCATGAATGTAAGACTTCCTTTTTTCTTTTTCATACCTTTCCTTCCTTTCTGTTTTACTAGTTATAAGAATAATTTATTTTCTTTGACTCATTCAGGATGCCGTAATCATCCTTTGACGGAGCCGAGCATTACCCCTTTGACAAAATATTTCTGCAGCCATGGATATACAAGCAATATGGGAATTGTTGAAACGGCGACGCAGGCCATTTTCAGGGACTGTGTCATCACCTGGGTGCCGATGCCTTCCACATTGCCTCCGCCCGCATTGTTCAGCTCGTCCGCAAAAAGAAGGCTGCGCAGCCTCAGCTGCAGGGTGAATTTATCCGGGGACTGGATATAAATCAAAGCGTCAAAGTAGCCATTCCAGTATTGGACGGCATAAAACAGGCCGATAGTCGCGATAATGGGAACCGAAAGCGGAAGAACGATTTTCAGCAGCACTCCCATGTCGGAGGCTCCGTCTATTTTGGCGGCTTCTTCCAGGCTTTCCGGGAGCTGCCGGAAAAAGGTCCTCATCACAATAAAATTAAATACGTTGATTGCCTGCGGAATGTACAGGGAGGACAGAGAATCATACATTCCCAGATTTTTTACCACCAGGAAGGTGGGAATGATGCCGCCGCTGAAATACATGGTAAAAAGAATCAGTCCTGAAAGCAGCTTTTTGCCGGGAAGGTTCTTTCTTGACAGGGCATATGCCGCAAAGATCGTGAGCACAAGCCCGATAGCCGTACCCATGAGTGTGACGAAGATGGTTACCCTCATGGCAATCCATATCTGTGCTCTTCCCAGTATCTGTTTATAGGCATCCAGGGTGAATTCTATGGGATAAAAGGTCACATCTCCGGAGAGCACCGCATTGTAGCCGCTCAGGGAATATGCCAGTACGTTCAGAAACGGATAAAGGCAGATGAACACCAGAGCAGTCAAAAGAAAATAAAGCACGGCCATTCCCATCGTAAATTTATGTTTTTTCCCTGTTTTTGTTCCGGGATTTTTCATTTTCTTTTCCCCTTTCTATATAATGCCTTCTTCCCCAATCGCCTTGGCAAACCGGTCCGCGGCAAGGAGTATCAGGATATTGACCACCGACTGGAACAGGCCTATGGCGGTGGAATCACTGTACTTGGCATTTTCAATACCGATCCGGTATACATAGGTGCTGATAACCTCTGAAACAGCCATGACCTTGTCATTTCCCAGAAGCAGAGGGGCATCCAGGCCAATGGTCATCATTTTGGAGACTTGAAGGATGAGCATGGTAACCACCACCGATTTGATGGACGGAAGGGTTACATAAATCAGTCTTTGTAGCTTGCTGGCGCCGTCCAGATAGGCCGCTTCATATAAGGATTCGTCCACGCCGGTCAGGGCTGCCAGGTAAATGATCGTTCCCCAGCCGATCTCTTTCCAAACGCTGCAGATGACATATGTCACAATCCACCATTTCTCATCACTCAGAAAGGGAATGCCGGAAATACCCAGGGAATTCAGTACGAGATTAATCGTCCCGTCTCTTTGAGTAAACATATTGGCGGCTATTCCTGCGACTACCACCCAGGAGATAAAATGGGGTAAATACAGAATAGACTGTATCATCTTTTTAAAACGCAGATGGATGACCTCATTGAGCATCAGCGCCACAAAGATCGTCAGGGGAAAATTAACGGCCAGAGTAAGCAGGTTCAGCACAAGAGTATTTTTTACGGAATGCCAGAAATTTTTGCTGGCAAATATTTTTTCAAACACTTTAAATCCAACCCAGGGGCTTTCCAGCATTCCCTTGAAAACGTTATAATCTTTAAATGCGATTGTCACGCCATACATCGGGATGTATTTGAATATGATGTAGTACGCCACAACAGGGAGCAGCATGAGATAAATCCATTTCAGATTCCACATCAATTTTAAAGTTTTTGCTGCTTTTTTCCTCCTGTCAGCAGAATTTTTAACCATTCCCTTTCCTCCTTTTCGGTATTTTGATGTGCATATAGCATACTTAGCTTTATTATTTTGGAATATTCTGTACACATTTAATAAAACAAATTATATATTCCGTAAAGTTCATTTTCTACACTTCAAACGACCTGTTTTTTGCGTGTTTTTACCTTTTGCCCCATATATATTTCCGGCGCCGGAAAGAAGGGACATCCGGACAGAGGGGACAGCCGGAGTCTTTTTCGCGGCCGGCCGGTCAGGAAGACAATTGTTTTTGGTTACAGTTCAGCCTTCAGCCGCCGTCTGTGCCAGTCCCGCAGCCCTTGCCGCCCTCCTTTTCCCAGCCCGCCTGACCTTGCCCTCCCCTGTGGGGCAGCACCCTGCAAGGATTCCTGTAAGGGGCGTTATAAGCACGCCGGTCCTTAGGCTGCGTACTTGGAATGCTTTGCTTCCATTTGCAGCCTTAGTACCGTTGCGTGATTATCCGAGCGGAAGCGTCCCCTGTAAGGAACCTTGCAGGGCCACAGCACGCACGGCAAGGGCAGGGGACACGGCGGTGCTCACTCAGAATTTTTATCTACACCCTCAATTCTTCATACCCGAATATGCCATGGCGTCACTTACCTTATTGCTGAAAAAAATGTATAGAATAATAACAGGGAAGCTAGCAATGACCAGCGATGCCCCCACAGGTCCCCAATCGGTGGAAAACTGTCCATAAAAACCGGCCAGACCAAGAGGAAGGGTTTTCAGTTCATTTTTGGTAATCAAAATCAGCGCCAGACTGAATTCATTCCAATGAGACATAAACTGGTAAATGACAAGAACCGATATTGCCGACTTCATCTGAGGCAGAATAATACTGAAATAAGTCCTCATAAATCCTGCCCCTTCCATATAAGCGGACTCTTCCAGTTCCATGGGAAGGGTGAGGTAAAATCCGTAAAGCACCATGACCCCGAAAGGAAAACTCAGAGCCGTATAAGGGATGATCAGCGACCATAATGTATTGGTCAGATGAAGGTTCTTCACCATAACCACCAGGGGTGTCATAACAGCCTGGATTGGTATAAACATCCCCGCCATCACCAGGGAATGAAGAGCCTTCGTAGTACGCACTCTCACTCTTGCCACCACATAAGTGAAGGTAAGACAGAACAGTATTCCAAAAAACATTGCGGCAAGAGATACCACAATACTGTTCCTGAAATAAAGCGGAATGTCAAACTGCGTTACAGCCTTCACGTAATTGCTCCACTGAGGTACAATGGGCGGCCCGAAAGGATTGGTTACAAAAATTTCTTCGTTATTTTTCAGGGAATAAAACCCCATCCAGATGACAGGATAAAGACAAATGACCGCATAAACAATCATAACGATATATACAAGAAACCACGCAGGCTTAAAACTTCTTTTTTTATTTTTCATTATCTGATTCCTCCCTTTCGTGGCCTGTATCTAATATTGTCCGTCAAACCGTTCCGTAAGCTTGTTAATCCCCAGCATCATCCCGACACAGATGATTACAATAACCACTGCAACAGCGCTGCCATATCCATATTTCTGAAGGCCAAACAATGCTTTATACATCATAATAGGCATGGTATAGCTCGAATTGCCGGGCCCGCCTCCTGTCATCAGAAAGATCATCTCAAATGCCCGGAAGCCATAGGTGATACACATTACCACACATACCTTTATTGTAGGTATGGTCAGCGGAAGCGTAATATTAAAAAACTGCTGCCGCTTATTTGCACCATCAATATAAGAAGCCTCATAATACACATCAGGAACATTTTTCATAGCCGCATAAATAATAAGCATATGATAGCCCATTCCTTTCCAGGACTCAGCCAGAACAATAGCTATCACACCTTTTACCGGTTCATAAAGCCAGTTTTGTTCCCAGTTAACCCCTAAATGCCTGGCAAGCTGGTTAATGAGGCCGAAATCTCCATGATATACGGAAATCCACAATTGTGCCACCACCGATACGGACAGCAGCACAGGGAAAAAATATACATCCTTAAAAAAACGTCTGCCCTTTATATTGAAATTAGCCAGAAAAAAGGCAAATAAAGTTCCCAAACCGATCTGATAAACCGTTAGTACGCCGGAATATAACAGACTGTTCCGTATGGAAACCTTCAGATCTCTTGACGTAAAAAGCCGTTTAAAGTTATCCAGTCCCGTAAATACGGCCTCGTTCACTCCATCCCATTCCGTAAAGCTCATAGCTGCCGATTCCGCCAGTGGTATGACAATAATCAGACAAAACAGAATAATTACCGGAGCCGTAAACAGAAACATTGCCGCCTTCTTTTTTCGAAATAACGGATTCATTTCCTCACCCTTTCCTTTATGGATAAGGGGGTACAGTATGTTCCTGTCCCCCTCCCGGTGTCTCTTCTTATTGACCAAGCGCTTCAGCTATCTGTCCATCCAGATCTGCAATGAAATCCTCCGGTGTAATCAGTCCGGTCAGAAGCAGTTCACAGGTATCTTCCAGTGCCACTATCAGTTCCTGATTATTCAATGACCACTCAAATTTTGTGGTAGACTGAATTTTATCCAGATTGTCCGCATAATGCTGATAGGATTCCGCCCGTGCTTCCAACGGTTCCACTTTTTCCTTCAGTACGCTTAATGAACCAAGTTCCGCATTGGCAATATCCCTTGCTTCCAGAAAGCTTAAAAGGACTTTCTTGGAATATTCCGCATATTTGCCTTTGGCGCTTACCGCATAGCCGCCCATGGATCCTGTACCGCCGGACTCTGTCCAGTGCGTTTCCTCCTCTTTGCCTTCATCCGTAAAAGGATTATACTCAAAATATCCTATCCTGTCGCCATAACCGCCTACAGCCGCGTCATTGAAAAACCAGCTTCCATTAATAAGCATACCTGCCTGTCCGGTTTCCACCAATTCAAAAGCCTGGCTCGCATTGGTATTCAGTGCGCCTTTGCCGATTAAGCCCATTGAGGTCAGTTCACTCAGCTTTTTGGCTGCTTCCAGATATTCCGGATCCGTAATTTTCGTGCTTCCGTCTTCCAGTCCTGTAAGACCCAAAGGCTGTCCCTCTGCTACCACGGCCATATCAAACATCTGAAGCCCCGGCCATTTCTGCTGGGCAAACAATGCCAGCGGGATTATGCCGTCCGCATTCAGTGCTTCTACCACGGCCTTGAATTCCTCATAATTTTTAGGTTCCGCCAGTCCCAGCCTTTCGAATACTTCCTTATTGTAGAATACTTCACAGCATTCCGGAACTGTGGAGCTGATAGCATAAAAATGGCCATCCGGCGATTTCTTTACATCAAAATTTCCATCCAGATATTTATCAAAAAAACCTGCTTCTTCAATAGCAGAATCTAACTCCGCCAGATCTCCTGATTTAATCAGAATATCCGTAAGCTGTCCGGTACATTCGAAAATATCAGGCAGTTCTCCCACTGCAGCTCTCGTCTTAAGTACACTGCCGTCAGAATCCGTCCTGTGTTCAATATTGATCTTCAGATCCGGATAAGTCTCCTTCATGATTTCCAGCGCTCTGTCTACCTGTGCAATGGCGCTGTCTGCATAATAAGTATAAATGGTCAGTTCTGTGGGAACCTCTCCGATGTCTGCCTGGGCTTCTGTTCCCGCAGGCTTTTCTCCCTCACTCTGCGCTTCCTCACTCGCCGTCCCGGTCTGGACCGGTTTGGATTCTTCTCCCTTCGCTGCCCCGCCGCAGCCTGTCAGGATTGTGGAAAGAGCTAATCCCACCGCCAGAACCTTTGCTGTCAGTTTTCTTTTCATACCTTCTCCCTTCTGCACATATGTGCCCTACCTGCCGGAATAAATGAAAAAACATACTCTTCATATGTACTCCGGTACCCTTTTTCTATGTGGCTTCATTTTAGCAAAATCACTGACTGCATAAAATGGATTCAGCGTGCCTGGGATGGAATATTTGTGCTTCTCCATTTTCTCTTTGTTT
>ERZ773183.1995-NODE-1995-length-15090-cov-9.995211_pt1 | contig 15090 bp, 10 predicted proteins | sample MGYA00580532_ERZ773183 | MGnify/ENA primary metagenome ERZ773183 (study PRJEB29015, sample SAMEA2737791) | human gut metagenome | biome: human gut; feature: human-associated habitat; material: faeces | place: China | collected 2012 ... | reverse complement strand
AGGTTTTGCATGATAATATTGTCTTTATGCGTATCTGCACGCAAGCTTGGATTTTGCTTGGCGCACCAGTTTAAACAGATATCGCCGATGCCTTTGTAACTTCCATCGGAGGCGATGCGGTGAATCACATAATAGGGATCGTCATTCAACCAGGCTCCGTCTTCGATAATGGTATAAAAGGGATCGGGGCTCGGAACAAAACAGAATGTTCCGACGATTTTTCCATGTTCATCTTCACATGCATAGCAATGTCCGTCGGTGATTTCTTTGGCAATCAGTTCACGTTGTGGGTAGCCATTGATCCACTGGTTTCCGTTTCCTACAGATGCCATAAATTTGCGGGCATGATCGAATATCTCCATCAGGCGGTCTAAGTCTGAAAGCTGGCTGGGACGAATTTGTATCATATCTGTAAACCTGTTAAGTTGCTTATTCCGGAATACAAAAGTACATGATTATTTTGATAAATGATAATTTATCACTCTATCACCTCACCACTTTATCACTCTTTTCTTTTTCCTTTCATTAGAAATTCTTCAAAGAATGTATCGCGGTAGCTGTTACCTATGGCAATCTCATAATTACCTATATAAATGTCATTGTTATCAAATGAATCGATGTGACGGGTATTGACGATATAGGACTTGTTTACCCGTAGGAACAAATCTTGGGGCAGGAGCTCGGAGATGCCTTTCATATTCATGCGGGTAATGATGCGCTGCTCCGGGAGTTGAAGAATTACATAGTCTTTCAATCCTTCGATGAAGAGAATATCAGTGTAGTTTACTTTGAAGTATTTCCGTTCGGATTTCACGAAGAAATACTCGGAAGAAACATTGGTTTCAATGGCCTCTTTCTCTTCTTTCATCAATAATGAATGGTAGGAGAGGGCTTTCTGTACTGCCTTTTGGAAGCGTTCCGGTTCTATGGGCTTCACCAGATAATCGATAGCATCGACTTCATAGCTGTCCAGTGCATATTCCGTATAGGCAGTAGTAAAGATGATAAGGGTTCGCTTGGAGACGGTATGCGCGAACTCTATGCCGGTGATACCCGGCATCTGAATATCCAGAAAGATAAGGTCGACAGAATGTTCTTCCATAAACCGTGTGGCGGATACGGCATTATTGAACATGCCCAGTAAGCAAAGCTCTTTATTTTCTTGCACCAGCATTTCCATGGCCTCGCGTGCCAGTGGTTCATCATCTATTATAATACAATTCATAAATCCAGTTTTAAAATTACTACATACTTATTTTCTGTCTCGGCTACTTCCAGTAAATAGCGACCGAGGTATAGGAGCTCAAGCCGGCGTCGGATATTGGTTAACCCGATTCCACCCACATGGCTTTTGCCTGTTGCTATGGCAGGCTTGGAGTTCTCACACCGGAATTCCAATTGACCATCCTCGACCTTAAAGAAAAGGTGGACGTATGACGGATGTTCGCTGTCGAAATTATGTTTCACCGCATTCTCTACAAAGGGAATGAATAGCAAAGCCGGTAATTGTATGGCATCGATATTACCTTCCTCTGTGATATTGTAATCAAAGTGATCGCGCCGTACCTTTTCCAGATTCAGATAGTCGTTCAGGAAACGGATATCGGAGCGAAGAGGTACATGTTCGCGGAAGTTATCATTCATCTGGTAACGTAATAAATCTTCCAGTTTGAATAATACTTTGGATGCCTCTGCGGGATTTTTCCGAATGAGTACATTGGCATTATTCAGCATATTGAACAGAAAGTGCGGATTTATCTGATTTTTGAGAAATCTCAATTCAGAATGCAAGGTAGCAGATTGAATTTCATCTACCCGCTGATTATAGAGCATCCAGTGACGAAGCAGAAGTATGGCGGACATTCCGGCTATGGTAAATCCCATGGCCAATACTCCCGATATGGCATTTACCACGATAGGCAACAGGTTGTTATCGGATGCGGGCACCGAAATGTCGATGGTGAAAATTTGGAATGTAGCTACAGCTATAATGACTATCAGACTTACTCCGGACACACCGAGCGCATATATCAACAGGCGGTTTTTCAGCAGGAAGCGAGGGAATAGCCAGTATAGATTGATATAGAAAACTGCATCAATGGAAATAAAATAGATGGCCCATCCCAATAACCTTTGGGGGAAACTGAGGGGACGCATGGGGACATTCCAGAGTATGTTCACTGTAATCATAAACACTACGAATTGCAGAAACAAATGTCTTGCCGTCCGGTAACGTGGAGCAAGCAGGAAATTGGTAAAGCGGTTATTAATCATTTTCCACCTCCTTTCAATTCAAGCTGAATGCTCTGACCGGTTAATTCCAACCGGTAATTCTCTCCGTATTGTAAATCGAGGCGTTGCCGGATTTTATTCAATTCCTGCTCCGGTTTCAGACAAGGTATGGATACCTGACAGTTGAACAGAATGGTCTCATCTTCCGCTTGCAAATGAATTTCAATGGATGCGGATTGTTCTTCCTGTATTTCTATTTGCTTTACTGTGTACTGGATAAAAGGTATAAAGAGCAATGGGAATACAAATGTACGCCCTGTCTCTCCCGAAGCACTCATGTGGAAATCAAATTTATCCGAAACAAGTTGTTCCAGTTCCAGATAATTGGAAAGGAATTTGATTTCCGTATTTAGCAGCACTTTCTCCCGGTTACAGTCATACAACTGATAACGGAGTATCTGGCTCAGTTTCATTAACATTTCCGACGCTTTTCCCGGATTTACCAGTGCCTGTTCTCCTGAATAGTGGAGTACCCGGAATAACATGGAGGGGCTGATTTGTTCTTTCAGATGTTCTATTTCGGACTGTAACCTGATTTTTTCCAGTTGCATCACCCGTTGGTTTTCCAGTATCCAGAGCCGCAACAAGACAGTCATACCGCCGCCCATGATGCTGAGAAGGGTTAATGGGAAGGAGGAAAGATAATCCATAACAAATGCCACCTTAGAATATCCCACGTAAATATTAGGTACAGAGAAAATATCGGATACAATATACTCCTGTGTAGCTTGAAAAATAAAAACTATGATTAAAGCACCTGATAGGGAAAGAATATACGTCAGATATCTTTGTTTGAGCAAGTAACGGGGCACCAGATAGAGCAAATTGAAATAAAAAATGCCACCGTAGAGCAGAAACATGTTGAAGATGAGAAGGTAGGTCCACTTTCCCAACATCTCTATATAACCCTGACAGCTGAATAATACCAGATTACAAGCTATGACAAACAGTGCCACGACGACAGTGATATGTCTGGCTACCCGGAAGCGTGAGCTGACGAGGAAGCGGTATAGAAAAGAATCATCATTGCCTATAATTGGTATTACTTTCATGGGAGTATCTTTCATTTGAGGTGACGAAGATAGAATAAATTCATATAAAACACTGGATTATCCTGAATTAAAACTCTATTTTATAGCTGATATTGGTCAGGCCTGTTTTCTGTTCACTTGCCTCTATCTTTCCTGTTTTTATGTTATAGAGGTGCTGAATGAATTCTTTGCTGCCTGTAAAGTTGAGGCCTTTCACGGAGAATTCATGAGATACACGTCGTTTATTGATGCGGTAGCTTACCGTATAATTACCAATCAGCATCGGAGAGCGTTGAATGGAATATGCCCGCGTTTCATCATATTGCACTTCTTTGTCGGGGTGGGCCATTGTTGCTTCCACATCTATCGGAGCATAGCGTTCCCCACCTTGCAGGGTAAGCTTCAGGTTGACACTGAGAATGTTTTGTTTGTTGCGTCCCAGCATCCATTCTTTGCCGATCAGCCCGTTCAATACATATTTCCGGTTGAAACGTGTGTTGTGCCAGGTACCGTCGCCACCGCAATAACGGGAGTCGAACAGAGATGCGGTTATCATATAATAAAGTCCTTTGTTCAGTGCCCGTTCCCAAGTGAAGTCTACACCGAAGTTGCGTCCTCGCCCTTTGTTCACTAAAGCATTTTCCACGAAGAATTCATCTCGGTTAAGTACCGAAAAGGAACTGTCGCGCATGACGGGTACATCGTATAGAAACTGAATGTAAGGTTCCACTTTCAAGCTTGTATTTTCTGAGACCTTATAGGCGAATGAAAGCATCAGATGGTGTGCTTTGGTGAAATCGAGATTTTTGTTTACTGACTGGTCACCGGTGCTTTGCGTCTTTACGAAGTAAACATCCATCTTTTCCATACGGCTATACATGCCATAAGCCAAAGCAAAGGAAGTTCGGGCATTGGTTTGCCATTTCAGGCTGGCACGCGGTTCAAGGGTCCAGCGGTTATTTAGTGTAAGCAGTTGGCCGTGCAATCCGAAGTTCAGGCTTAGTTTGTCGTTTATTCCCCATGCAGAGCTGTTGTAGGCCGAAATCAGGCTGGTGTTTCCATCTCCTTTTGAGATTGTTTCCAACGGTTGATCGATGAATGGAGCAAGCTCGAAATTCATATTGTAGAACATTTGTGTGAAGGTGAATCCGGTTTTGTTGGTAAAACGGTTGCTTACTTTCCGGTTCAGTGACGAAGTCAGTATCAGGTTCGTGCTTCTGCTGTTCTGAGCGATGTAAGGTGAAGGATTAAATTCTCTGTCGTAAGTGGTTTGAATGGCCTCCTGGTCGGAATAAGTTCCAGCAAATGTGGTTTTCAACAAGGTGTTTTCATTAAAGAAGTAGCGATGGGTAACACCTCCGGCTGCCATGTACTGGGTGGAGCGCCCCTGTCCGGCATCTTCCAGGTAATCCCATTTATCAGGGTTCTTTTCGAGTGAACTTTTATATTTGTCAAGCAATGCAGTACCCCATACGGCAAAGGTACCTGCATGGCGGGTGGGGAAGTTTAGTTTGAAGTTCAGGTCCTGATAGTCCATCTTTCCACCTAGGTCAACGTTCAGTAATCCCGTAGTGGAGTAGCGGTAATTGAAGATATATGAAGCCTTATGCTTCTTGCTTAACGGACCTTCGGAAGCGAAATCTATTCCCATGATGCCTACCTGGAATGTATTCTCATTTCGTTGGTTGTTTCCGTTGCGTAGTTTCATGTCGAAGACGCCGGAAACGGCATTACCGTATTCTGCCGGAAAAGCGCCTGTAAAGAAGTCGGAGTTTCCTAAAACCTGTGCACTGAGTGAGGAAAGAATTCCACCTCCTAAAGTGGCGATATCTGCGAAATGGTTTGGGTTTGGAATTTCCACATCTTCCAGTCGCCACTGTAATAAATGCGGAGCATTACCGTGGATGGATATACCATTATTGGAAACGCTTGGCGTTACTCCGGCAAATGAGGCAACCAGTCGGGCCGGGTCGTCAAATCCGCCTGCGTAGCGGCTTGCTTCCTCCACGCTGAGCATACGTGCTCCTGCGACAGCCATTTTATTCATTGCTTCGTTCCGGTTGTGTGCATGCACCACTACTTCGCTCAGTTCGTTTACGCTTTCCAGCAAAGCTATTTCCAGATAGACTTCTTTAGCGGAAGTCACCAGAATCTCCCGCACGGTTGCCGGCTCGTATCCCATAAACGAAGCTTGCACGGAGTGGCGGCCTACCGGAACCTTGGGAAGTGCAAAACGTCCGAGACTATCGCACATCATCCCTAAACCCGGAATGTCCGTCAACTGTATCGTTGCGTAGGGTATAGGATGCCCTGACGCCCGGTCATTAACCACTCCTCGTAGTGTCTGTACGGGACGCCCACTACTTTGTGGGATATTCTCATCATCGACTGATGCTTGTCCGGGGATATTAGAAACTTCTTTTCCGAAAGAGCAAATTGAAATTAGTAATGCGACTATTACTAATACTTTAGTTTTATCCATCTTTATCGTTTTTGATTTAATGCGACAAAGATAGGTCTCTGCTATATGCTACTTTTTTATTTGAGACAAACCGGATGGGTTTGTAGACGAAACTCGGAAATAGCAGCTAAAGCTTGCTCTGCTTTTTCTTCGGGTACAAAAATGTGATCATGATAGTATGCAGCAACCACATTGGCACTAATATTCTTTTCTGCCAGTTTTGCTGAAAATGCAGCCGTTAGCCCCACAGCATCCAGGCTTGAATGGACATTCAGGGAAATGAGTTTATAAACGGATTCATAATCTATATTTTTATTAATAGCCTCTTGTTGGGTAATGATAAGTGTCAGCCCCTCTTTTTCATGGAAGAAGCCGATTGGGTTCAATTGATGCACGTCATCCCAATGGAATTCGGGAAAAGTACAAAAAACAAAACTGCGTTCATCCAGAATAGGATCTATACTGGATAATAATATGTCTAAATCTTTAATGCCTGCCATAACGTATTGATTTATATTCGTTTTCTTCTTGTTGATGAAGTGATTCTTAATATGACTTCACTTGCAAAAATAGTACTTTTTTTATGATTTAACGGAAGAAGCCGTAAGCTATTTACTTTCTAACTTAACCCATGATTTACAGTTTATTTCTTTCAGGAATTCCTTATCATGTGATATGGCAATCACCGTTCCTGTATAGTCCCGGATGGTTGCCGTAATAATCTCGATGCTTTCAATATCCAGATTATTGGTCGGTTCGTCCAGTATGAAAACATCCGGGGTATTATCTGCAATCATCAGACAACAAAAGGAGAGACGCATCTTTTCTCCACCACTAAGCAATTTGCAAGGCTTGTTCCATGTAGCTACTGGAAAAAGGTAACGGTTCAATATCGTTTTCAGTTCATGCTCCGGTAGATGACGACGGTTGAAATGGTCCGCCTGTTCCAGAATGCTATATTCATTATGGATAAGAGAGTATTCCTGATCCAGATAGACACTGCTGAAATCAATGCGGTCGAGTGTTCCGTTGACGGCAGCGAGTTCGCCGCAAATCAGCTTTAGCAATGTAGTTTTACCACTGCCGTTATTGCCTTCAATATAGAAGCGGTCGCCACTCCGTAACTGAAAGCTTAACGGTGTTGTCCACATGGGGTGGGGAGCATCCGGATATTGAAAGTTCATTTCTTTTGCAGTAGCCAATATCTTACCTTCGTGCAGAGTGGAGGCATTGAAGTTTGTTTTTAGTTTCTCTGCAAGGGGAAGAGTACTTTTTATGTTTTGCATATCCTGCTGTAGCTTTTCTGCTTTCTCGGTATGTACACTTTTTAGTTTATTGGTACTTACTTCTGCTCTGTTTTTCATAGCACCCATCATAATGCGGGGAATGCCTTTTTTGATGGCAGCCTTTTCACCCCGTACATTCTGTTTTGCTTTTTGTTCCGCCAGTTCACGGGCTGTTTTCTTGGCAAGTCGCAGGGCTTTTTGCTTTTCTTCCAGTTGCTCTTGCAGGGCGTTCAGTTGGATTCCTTTTTGTTCCTTAAAGAAATCGTAATTGCCGCCATAGAAAGTTAGTCCGTTAGAGGATAATTCACAAATGGCAGGTAACCGATTTAGTAAGGTGCGGTCATGGCTGATGACGAGTACAATGGCCGGAGTGCGCCGTACAAAGTCATATAACCGTTGCCGCCCCGTTGCGTCCAGATGGTTTGTTGGCTCATCCAGCAGAATAGCGACAGGTGAATGTAATTCCATGCCGGCGAGGAAGATACGCGTTTTTTCTCCCCCGCTTAATCCGTCCATCAGACGGGAGAGGGGAATGCCGTCCATTCCCCAGGCCGACAAGGCAGCTTGGGCACGTTCTTCAATATTCCAGTCATCATTCAGTGTGGTGAAATGTCTTTCAGATACATCTCCGTTCAGAATGGCATGTAAGGCTTCCAGTTTGCCATCTATCCTTAAAGCCTGTGCAATGGTCCGGTCATCATATTGTCCGAAATGTTGAGGCACATAATAGAGATGTTCCGGGTGGCTGACCGTTCCGGTTGTAGCGGATAAATCACCTGCAATAATCCGCATTAAAGTGGATTTTCCGCAACCGTTGTTTCCGGTTAGCGCCATTTTATCTCCCGGGTTGATAACAAGGTTCAAATGTTGGAATAAGACTTCTTTATCGGAATGGACATAGCTAAGATCTCTGATAATAATACTCATGGTAAATACTGTGTTTAAAGAGGTGAATACACTGTATCAAAAAGTGCTTTGGATACAATAAAATCTCGATTGTGGAGGGGATAGACAAACACAGTATTGGCTAAACATTCACGTTTGTGATGCTCAGCGTTCTGAATTATAAAGCATGTAAAAAGTGATGTTTACCGAAATGTTTGTCTTTACTTGGAAATTCTCATCGTAGTAATTATTAGTTAGTGGGTGCAAAGATAAGTATTTCTTTTGGATATTGCAATATTACTATCAAAAGGGGATATTCTGAGTATTTCGATAAGCCTTCGATTATTAGACTTTTAGGTAGAATACCGTTTTTAAGAAGATTTTCTTAAATTGTAGAATAAAACCATATATTTGCCAAATAAAACCATATATTTGCAAAATATAGGGTGTATCTCGTCAGAGAACAATTAATCATTATATTTAATTTATCTCAATAAATCTCGTATGAAATCTACTGATTCCGAACAAGAAGGAGTCGGCATGGAACTGGAACAGTACCGTAACCGGCTCGAACAAATGGTCGAAGAAAAATCTAAGGACCTGATTGCCATTCAAGAGAGTCTGGAAGCAACCAACCGGCGGCAGGCATTATTCATAAAAGTGTTGCAAATATTACAACTGGAACCGGACATACCTACAGCCATGAATATGGCACTTGCTGAAATAGGCCGTTATACCGGTGTTGATCGGTTGGCAACATGGGAAAACCATCTTGACGGGGTCACATATGGCTGCACCAATGAATGGTGCAACGATGGCATCGAGCCGGCCATAGATTACCTGCGGAGTATGACCATTGAAGCGGGAAAGCCGTGGTTTGATATGCTCGAAAAGAATCATATCATCTGTACGTCCGATATCTATTCGCTCGATCCTTTTATTACCCAGATGCTCGAAGTACAGGGTGTAAAAGCCATTGCTGTTTTTCCTCTGTCGCAGTTAGGAGTGCATTTCGGTTTCCTGTCATTTAACTTTTGCTGGAATAAGCAGTGGGATGAAAAGGACGTGGAGTTAATGAGCCAAATATCGCAAATTGTATCTACCGCTACGAAACGTTGGCAGGTAGAAACGTCCCTGCATCTATCTCAGCGAACTATGCAAAAGGTATTGGATAACATCAATGCCAATATTTTTGTTTGTGATTATGACACACAGAAGGTACTCTTTGCAAACAAACCTTTCAGGGAAGAAGCCGGGCAGGTTTCGGAAAATGCAGAATGCTGGAAAATGCTGAATGCAGGACTGAATGGTTTGTGTGCGCATTGCCCGAAACCACAGTTGCTCGATGCCAACCGCAAGTTCACAGGTGTTCATTTCTGGGAAGACTACAATCCCGTAACTGAACGCTGGTATACCATTCAGAGTATGGCGATAAAGTGGCTCGACGGACGATGGGCAATCATGGAATTGGCTACTGATATCACTACCCGTAAGCAGGTAGAATTGGAGTTGATTCAGGCTAAGGAAAAAGCAGAAGAGTCAGATAGGCTAAAATCGGCATTCCTTGCTAATATGAGCCACGAAATACGTACTCCTCTAAATGCTATTGTGGGCTTCTCGAGCTTGCTTGCCGAAGCTGATGATGATGAGCGTGAATCGTATATGTCTTTGGTAGAGGAGAACAACGAACTGTTGCTCAACCTTATTTCTGACATTTTGGATATTTCTAAAATAGAGGCCGGTACAGTGGAACTCACTATAACAAGGGTGGATTTACCCCGACTTTGCCGTGAGGTAATTTCCACTTGTTCACACAAAAAACACGAGGAAGCGGTAGTACTGTGTTTTGACGAAAGCTCACCACAGATAATGGTTGATGCCGACAAGAACCGAATCATGCAGGTACTTTCTAATTTCGTAACGAATGCCTTGAAATTTACAACCAAGGGATCGGTTACTCTTTCCTATAGATTGGAAAATGACACTCAAGTGCGGTTTTGTGTGACGGATACCGGTAAGGGTATCCCTGCTGAACAGCAGCATGAAATTTTCAGTCGTTTTGTGAAACTCGACTCATTCTCTCAGGGGGCCGGTCTTGGATTGTCTATATGCCAGAGTTTGGTAGAGCGAATGGGAGGTGAGATTGGAGTAGACTCCTGTGTGGGAGAAGGTTCGTGTTTCTGGTTCACACATCCATATACGCTTGATATCTCATTGGATTCGGAGGTTGTAACAAAGGATGGTGACCAGGTTATAAAGATCATTTCAAGAAATTATAAACCTCTGATTCTGGTGGCCGAGGACGTAGACAGCAATTATTTACTGATCGAAGCACTTCTTAGGAAGGATTATCGTCTGCTGAGAGCACATGATGGTAATGAGGCTGTAGAACTTTTCAATACTCAATCTCCTGATCTTATATTTATGGATATGAAGATGCCGGGTATGAACGGAATAGATACAGTCGTTATGTTAAGGGAAAGCGGTGCCCGGGTGCCCATCATTGCACTTACAGCATTCGCTTACGACGATGACAGGGCATTGGCTCTCAATGTGGGTTGCAATGACTTTTTGACCAAACCTGTTTCGCCGCTCGAGTTACGCAGGATGGCCAGTAAATGGATAGGGAAATAAGCCCAAAAAATCAAAAGGATTATTCCATGGAAGATGCATCGAATGACAGAGGTAGCAAAGCACCTACATTCTTCATCTCATAGATACCCTTTTTCCCGAAAAGTAAAATGCGCATGGGGTGCTTGAAGCGTTTTTCCGTTTCAAGCATTACCTGGCGGCATGCACCACAAGGGGGAATCGGATCATCCAGGAAATCCCGTTCATTGCGTGCGGCAATGGCAAGAGTTTCTACTGCCTGGTCGGGGTATTGGGAGTTTGCATAAAATAAAGTGGTACGTTCGGCACAAAGTCCCGACGGGTAAGCAGCATTCTCCTGATTGGTACCTGTGACAACCGTACCGTCTGCCAATCGTGCAGCGGCGCCTACTGAAAAGTGTGAATAAGGGGCATAGCTACGTTGGGTAGCCTCACGCGCTGAATCTATGAGTTGGCGGTCGGCATCACTTAATTCACTATAATCGTATATTTTAATGTCAATTTGTAAGGTCAAATCTTTCATAAGGCAGCAAGGTATATTGTAATTAATGTTACAAAGTTAGGAAAGAGATTGGTAATTCCAATTCTTTTTAAGATTTTTGTACCTCAACTTATATTGCTATGAATAGAATGAACGCTATCAGACTCACTGCAATCCTGGCACTTCTGGTTTGTACCGTTACCGCCCAGGCGCAGCGCAAGAATGCCCGTTACGTGGAATATATAGAGAAGTATGCTCCGCTTGCCGTACAACAAATGAAGGAACACAAGATACCTGCCAGTATAACTCTGGCTCAGGGACTTCTTGAAAGTGGTGCCGGACAAAGTGCGTTGGCACGCAAAAGTAATAACCATTTCGGTATTAAGTGCGGTAGTAACTGGCGTGGGCGCACAGTGCGTCATGATGACGATGCCCGCAATGAATGTTTTCGGGCTTACAGTAATCCCAGAGATTCTTATGAAGATCATTCTGCTTTTCTGAAACGGGGTGCACGTTATGCATTCCTGTTCGATTTGAAGGTTACGGACTATAAAGGTTGGGCACGTGGTTTGAAGAAAGCCGGATATGCTACTGATCCCTCTTATGCGAACCGTCTGATAACGATTATAGAGGATTATGAACTTTATAAGTATGACAGCCGCGGTATGAGTAATCGTGAAAACCGTAATTGGGAGAAAGAACTGAAGAAGAAACCCTGGCTGGCTAATCCGCATCAGGTATATGTAGCTAATGATATAGCCTATGTTGTAGCTCGTGATGGCGATACTTTCCGTTTACTGGGTAAAGAGTTCGATATCAGTTGGAAGAAGCTTGTGAAGTATAATGACCTGCATAAGGATTATACGTTGGAGGCGGGTGATATCATTTATTTGAAAGGTAAGAAAAAGAAAGCTTCTAAGCGGTATACGGTTTACATCGTGAAAGATGGCGATTCCATGCATACCATTTCGCAAAAGTACGGTATACGTTTGAAGAACCTGTATAAGATGAACCGGAAAGATGATGAATATATACCGGAAGTAGGTGACAGGTTAAGATTGAGATAAATAGATTGCATATACTAAAAATGACTGCTTATAAGCGGTCATTTTTAGTATATGGCAGATATTGCTGTGACAGAATTAGAATGATAATCTCATCGTACAGCGTATTCCCTTGGTCTGAATGTCCGGATGATTGCGATAGTTCAATCGCCAGACATAATCAATGCGAAGGAACTTAAAGATATTTTCAACGCCTACACTTGCTTCCATATATGGAGCTTTTCCTAATGTATATGAACCTTTTGGGAAAAGATATAGCCCGTCTCCTCCATTCTTAGGATTATTCTTATCCGTCAAATGTCCCCATAAACCCCGGAAACAAAATACTTCCCTTGCTTTTAGCTTCTTTATAAGGGGCAGACGATTCAGCAGATTTCCATTCATATAGTATGTCAAATCCCAGGAAGCATATTCGTCACTGATAAATTCCATGGCATTCATATTCGTATAGGCTTCCGGCTGGATGGTATAAGAAAGGTTTGCATTCGGCAGAATCAATAGCGGATACGGAACCTTATTCCATACCTTTCCGGCTTTAGTGATAATGTCGATATATCCAAAAGCTGAAAACCAGAAACGTTTCTGTATACCGATATCCGTACGATGATAATCGTAAGATGAGCCAAGCTGGTTTTTCTTTGCCATGACATGACTGAAATTGAAGATTAAAGCATCGAATGTTATCGGGACACGAGTATTGCGCGTTTGATAGAACTTTTCATTCTTGCCATAACGGAACTTCAGCTCCAGTTCCGTCATATCATAGTGCTTGACATCACTGATCGTTCCATCCGAATTGATACGGTCGAAAACGGCATATTCCGTGGCATATTCGCGACGGTTACGAACAATGGCATTATATGCCAGTCCGTTATATTGCTCGTATGAGTAGGTCAATTCAGCTTGCCGTAAATAGGTCGCCCGTGTATCCTTTTGACGCCTGATTGATAAAAGAATATTATCTTTGCTGGTGTACATGTACTGCTGTCCCAGCTTGTTGATATCATACATGTATTCAAGCCGGATTGAGTTTATCGGAAATTCCTTGCGGTATTCTTTGCGTTCATTGAATGAATATTCAACAAGGGCATTATATTTCAGCTTTTCGTCTTTCGTTCCATATGCCATGTAACCATCAAAGAACCAATTTTTATTGAGTGCGGGCGTCGTTGTGCCTCCCACCCGGAAGCGTGCCCCTTCGATTGCACTGCCACTAATGGTAGAATTCATCGGACCAAATTCGAATTTATTCATAGCCGGGTCTTTATTGGTAGGGATATAGCCCGACACGAGAGTTGTGACGACCTTTTCCGTTACATAAAATACCGGAACAGAGCGTAACTTTACCATCAGTTTTTCCACGGAGTTCGGATTCTTTTTGATTGCTTCTTCCGGACGATTGCTTATCCAGAAATCATCCGGCTGGCGATAAGCATCTTTTGAGACGGTGACAGGTGCACCACTTTTAAAGATCTGAGCTTGTTCGGCATTGGGTTCTTCGAATGACTGGTTGCTATAAACGTTCAAACGCCTTGCGTACATTCCTTTAGTTTTCTCACTTAACTTGAAATTTACGCTGATATCGTCTTTCTTAATAATACGGGTACTGTCCGGGGTCCGTTCGAATATCTGCTCGATAGTCATTCTGGAAACAAAATTCAAATTGATATCCTTAGGAACATTGAGGATTGCTTTTTGGACAAAATAAGTGGAGTCGAGCGTGACATACAGATGCCCGGTAAAGCCGAATGTTTCCGAATTGAACGGAACAAATCCGAGATCCACACACTTCTGCCCATTTACGTTTAATGTATCCATCAGATAGTATTTGTAATAGTTCGGCCCGATTGTGGAAAGCGGGCTTACAAACCTCTGTAGAAATAACGGTATGTCATTTTGGAAAATGTCGACTTCCCTGAATACTTCGCTCAAAACCTGTTGGATACCGTCGCGCGAGAATATTTCATCTACACCGGACGATTTGTTTCCTTTTACTATATGTTTCTTAGACTTTGGGTCCTTACGGTAATAGACCGTTTCGACTTTTTCTTTCTCTGAAACCGGCAGAATGGTGGTGCCAATATCAAGCGTATCGACAAAATCGGCCAGGAAATCGAACTTACCTGACTTGCCATTCTTTTTAGGCTTTGGTTCATACTCATTCATGGCGAAGACCATTTTCTCATACCGGTCGTATTGGAAGTAGTCATGATTATGGGGATCATTACTTTCACGTAAAGCAATCACCTGCCTCACAAATGTAACAGCCGGGTTCTCCTTCTTACTGTATTTCTCCTTTTGAGGTCTGACAACCACTTCATTCAACATAATTCCATTTGGAACTAATTGTATTTTCAGGTCAGTTGTTTTCCCCGGGATGACTTTCATTTGTTTCTTGTCATATCCCAAATACGATATTTCCAGAATCTTATCGATGGTTGGAGTAGAGAATGAAAAGTTCCCATCCCCATCAGTGGCTGCTCCTATGGTTGTACCCTCAAATTTAAGAGATACATAAGGCAGTCTTTCGCCTGTAATTGAATCGGTTACGATTCCTTTTATTATTGTATTCTGTCCATTCGCCACCCACACGAAGAAGAAGGACGCTAACAAAAAAACAATCTTTTTTCCCATTGTAATCTCCTATTAATTAGTCGGAGAAGTCATATTGTGTATAATTCTTGCCCTTCTCATTCATGCGTAAACCTTTAAATTCGGACGATTGAATATCAATAGTCAGTACGAACGATGTGAACATCATCCTGCGCTTAGCTTTCGCATCCGGAATAATCGGAGTGATGGTCAGGGCGCAGATATTTCCTTGTTTCGTAATTTCCATGTCGGCCACTTCTTTGATATCCGTGCTGTCGCTATCGCTCGAAAGTAGATTCCTGAGAACAATCAGAAGAACTTCAAATTGCTTATGGGTTGCTCCCTTGGCTATGCTTTCCTGACCATTATTGATCATGGTGAAGACACC
>ERZ773183.1989-NODE-1989-length-15139-cov-3.953858_pt1 | contig 15139 bp, 10 predicted proteins | sample MGYA00580532_ERZ773183 | MGnify/ENA primary metagenome ERZ773183 (study PRJEB29015, sample SAMEA2737791) | human gut metagenome | biome: human gut; feature: human-associated habitat; material: faeces | place: China | collected 2012 ... | reverse complement strand
TGAACTTCTGCATGACGAAGTTGGCCTCGTTGCCTGCCCCGCGCGACGATCCCGTGAGCATGACGGCCTCGGGCCCGCTCTCCTCGATGATGGCGCGCAGGCGGCTGGCCGTGAAGTCGAGCGCCTCGTCCCAGCTCACGCGCTCAAGCGGCGCGCCCTTGGTGCGGCGGATCATCGGATGGTAGATGCGCGGCGTGAGGATGCGCGTGTCGTTCACGAAGTCGTAGCCGTAGAGGCCCTTGAGGCACAGCTCGCCCTCGTTCGTGACGCCGGGCAGGCCCTCCGCGTCGATGACCCGGCCGTTCTCCACCATCAGGTTCATCTTGCAGCCGGCCCCGCAGTACGGGCACACCGCCATATGCTTCTCCATGAGGCTACTCCCCCTCGTCCAGGCTCGCGTTGAGCTTCATGCTGGCGAACGACGCCGTGGCACGTGCCGCCGCCTTGCGCTTGCCCTGCCGCGCCCGCTCCAGGTACTGCGCGTCTATCAGGCGCAGCGCGTCGGTCGGGCACGCCTTCGCGCACGCCGGGCCTCCCGAATGCCCCGTGCACAGGTCGCACTTCACCACCGTCGAGCGCGTGCGCTTGCGCTTCTTCGCCCGGGCGCGGGCCCGCGAGCCCTTGGCGGTCTTGTCGTCCTTGGCCGCCGCGTCGGCCGCGGCCGCCTCCTCGGGCGTGGGCTCCGGCTCGGGCGGCAGCTTCTCGGTCACGATCTCCACCGCGCCGTACGGGCAGGCCAGCACGCAGTTGCGGCAGCCGATGCACTTCTCGGGATGCACGCCCACGTGATCGTCGTCGCTGAACAGGCAGCCCGTGGGGCACGCGTCCACGCACGGGGCCTCGGCGCAGTGGTGGCAGCCTACGGGCGCGGAGATGGTGCGCGTCGTGACCAGCGTGAGGCGCGGCACGGCCACGTCGCCGGGCGCGTCGTGGCGCATGAGGCAGGCCGCCATGCACGTCTTGCAGCCGATGCAGACGGACGGGTCGGCCACGATGAACTTTCGTCCGGAGGGCGTCGCAGCGCGCAAGCCTACCGCCCTCCCGCAGGCGCGGCGAGCGCGGCCTCGGCGGCCGTCACGGTGTGGGCCATCGTCACGCTGGTGGTCACCGTGCCCAGGCCGCGCGGCACGGGCGTGAGGGCGTCCACGATAGGTTCCGCCTGGTCGAAGTCCACGTCGCCGCAGAGGTTCCCCTCGGCGTCGAAGTTGATGCCCACGTCGAGCACCGTCTGCCCGGGCCGGAAGAACTCCGCGCCGAACATGCGCGCACGGCCGGTGGCGCAGATCACGACGTCGGCCTCGCGCACGACGTCGGCCAGGTTCTCGGTCCGGCTGTGGCAGAGCGTCACCGTGGCGTTGCGGCGCAGCAGCATCATGGACACGGGCTTGCCCACCACCAGGCTGCGGCCCGCCACCGCCACGCGCTTGCCCTCGAGCGGCACCTCGTAGTGGTCCAGCAGCTCGAGGCACGCGGCGGCCGTCGAGGGCGGGAATCCCGTGCCGCCGTCGGTGAACACCGAGGCCAGCGAGGCGAGCGTGATGCCGTCTACGTCCTTCCGGGGGGCCAGCAGCTCGCAGGCGCGCGCCTCGTCGATATGCGCGGGCAGCGGGCGGAACAGCAGGCAGCCGTGGATGGAGTCGTCGGCGTTCACCTCGTCGAGCGCGGCTTCGAGGGCTTCCTGCGGGGCGTCCTCGGGCATCAGGGACATGACGGAGGGCCCCGCGGACGGGGTAGGCTGGAGCTCGGAGACAGGCGGCGCGGAGACAGACGGCTCCTGAGCAGATGCCGGTATCTGGCCGCCCTCCGGTCCATCGGCGGGTGGCGTCACGTCCCGGTTCTGGGGCCTCTCACCGGCGGAGCTGTCCTTCCGGTTGGCGCCGTCGGCGCCGCCGCTGGCGGCCTCGGCGGGCTCCCCGGTGGGGCCCGCGCGGTCCTCCTGAGCCGGGGCGGTTTGTCCGGCGCTCCCGCCGGAGGCCGCTCCGGTCAACCCGGCAAGATTGGCTCTGGGTACGCTCCCGGAGCTGTCCGGAGGGCTCCAGAGGTGCACAGCTTGCCCGCCCACCAGTACAAGCACCAGCACCGCGGCCAGAGAGGCCCAGGAGCGCCAGCGCCACTGGCGCTTTCTGGTGTGGAAGGGGGTGCATTTGGAGGCGTGGACCGCTTTCATAATGTTGTCCTTCAGCCCGGCGGGGGGCTCCTCCGCCAGAGTGGGCAGAAGCTGGTGCAGGGTGGAGAGGTCGGCCCGAAGCGCCCGGCACGCCGGGCACTGGGCCAGGTGCTCGTCCAGCGCCCCGGCCTCCTCCGCCGTCAGCGCCCCGTCGAGCTGTGCGCTGATGAGCTCCAGCGCCTGTTCACAGGTCAGCATGCCGCCGCCTCCTTTCCGTCCCGTGGATCTGGTTTATGCTTTGGACGAGGGGGAGCCGAAAAAGTTCCCCTGTTCCAGCAAATATTTGCGCAGGGCCAGCCGGGCCCGGGCGATGCGGGACTTGACGGTGCCCTCCTCCACCCCCAGCAGGGCGGCAATCTCCCCATAGGAGAGGCCCTCCAGCTCCCGGAGAATCAGCACCTGCCGGTGCTCCTCCGACAGGGCCCGCAGGCCCGCCCGCAGGGTGTCCCGCAGCTCCTGCTGCTCCGCCTGGCGGTGGGGACTGTACCGCTCGTCGGGCAGCTCGGCCTGCCGGGCGCCCTCCTCATCGTCCAGGGAGACCGTCATGGACAGGGTACTGCGCCGCTTCTCCCGCCGCAGAAAGTCGATGCACACGTTGCTGGTCAGCCGGTAGAGCCAGGTGGAGAAGGAGCTCTCCCCCTGGAATTTCCCCAGGCCCTTCCAGGCGTTGAGAAAGGCCTCCTGGCACAGCTCCGCCGCGTCGTCGGGATTGCCCGTCATACGTAGGGCCAGATGGTAGATGCGCCCCTGATTCTGTTCCACCAGGGCGGCGAAGGCCCCCTCGTCCCCCTGCCGGGCCTGCTGTACCAGCGCCTGTTCCTCGGTCATGCCTTTCTCACCTCCTCGCCGGCGCGTTTGCCGGCGGTCAGTCCCTCAGATCCCGCTGTATGCCTGCGGTGATGCGGTCAATGTCCTCCAGAGTGGAGATTTTGCTGATCTGTTCCTTATAATACCCCGCGTAGGGAACCCCCTTGAGGTACCAGGCGTAGTGCTTCCGGGCCTCCAGGCAGGCGATGTGCTCTCCCTTCTGAGCGGCGGAGAGGCGGAACTGCCGCACCGCCGTCTCGCACCGCCGGGCCAGCGGCGGCAGGGGCGGGACCGGCCGCCCCTCCAGGGCGGCCTGGGCACGCGCAAAGAGCCAGGGATTGCCGAAGCAGCCCCGGCCGAGCATGGCCATGTCGGCCCCGGTGTATTTGAGAATGTGAACCGCGTCCTCCGGCTCAAAGACATCGCCGTTGGCGAGGACGGGGATGGACACGGCCTCCTTTACCGCCCGGATATAGTCCCAGTTGGCCCGGCCGGAGTACATCTGCACCTTGGTGCGGCCGTGGACCGCCACGGCGGCCACACCGGCGGCCTCCATGGCCTGGGCGAACTCCACGCAGTTGATGGAGCCCTTGTCCCAGCCCAGCCGGAATTTGACGGTGACGGGCCGTCCGCCCGCCCCCCGGATGACCGCCTCGGCCACCTTCACCGCCAGCTCGGGGTTCCTCATCAGGCCGGAGCCATCCCCGGAGTTGGCCACCTTGGGCACCGGACAGCCCATATTGATATCCAGAATGTCCGCCCCCGACTTCTCCGCGGCGATGCCCGCCGCCTGCTCCATGCAGTAAGGGTCGCTGCCGAAGAGCTGCACCGCCGCCGGGTGCTCCCCCTCGCCCAGCTCCAGCAGGGGAAGGGATTTTTTGTCCTGATAGCACAGGGCCTTGGCGCTGACCATCTCCGTCACGGTGTACCCCGCCCCCAGCTCCCGGCACACCGTCCGGAAGCCCAGGTCGGTCACTCCGGCCATGGGCGCCAAAGCCAGCTTTGAATTTATGGTGATTTTGCCTATTTTCACAGTGTCCCCCAATGTGTTATAAATAGTAAATGTATCATACCACAAAGGCGGGGGTTCGGCAAGGCATGGATTCCCGGCCTCCGGGTGATACTATGAATTGCGATTTGATCAAAAAGGAGACTATAACCATGGATAAGTATGTCTGCGATATCTGCGGCTACGTGTACGACCCCGCTGAGGGCGATCCCGACAACGGCGTGGCCCCCGGCACCGCCTGGGAGAGCGTGCCTGAGAGCTGGGTATGTCCTCTCTGCGGCGTCGGCAAGGAGCACTTCTCCAAGCAGTAAGACAGCGCAAAAAAACGCCTGTACCATGTCGGTACAGGCGTTTTTTTGCGGAAAAACAGGCTTACTGCTCGTAGCGTGTCCAGTCCTCCACAGGCTGGAGGCCGGTCCAGGTTTCGTGGACAGTGTCGGCCTTGCGCTCGTAGTCGTGGCTGTTGGTGGCCTCCTGGACCGCCAGATAGTACCAGGCCCCCGGCGGGTTGTCGGGCCAGGTGATCATGCCGTCCAGCAGATCGTCCGCGGTCTCGGGCAGGCGGCCCAGCACCCGGTTCACCAGCGTCATCGCCTCGGCCCGGCTGATGCTCCGGTCAGGGGCGAAGCTGCCGTCCGGCTGGCCTTCCACCCAGCCCTTCACCGCCGCTTGGTTGATGTACTCCGCCGCCCAGTGGCCGCCGATGTCGGTGAAGCGGTCCGCGCCGTCGTAGGGCGCACTGTCAAAGCGGGCCGCGATGGCCGCGAACTCGCCCCGGGTGATGGGTGCCTCGGGGTCAAAGACCGCGGGGGCGCGGCCCTCCACGATGCCCATGGCCTCCATGGTGGCCACGGCGGTGGCGTACCACGCGTCGGGGGCCACGTCGTGGAAGGGGCTGGTCTCGGTCAGGTATTCCGCCCGGGCCTCGTCGGTGAGCAGGCGGAAGAAGATGGTGGCCACCTCGGCCCGTGTGATGGTGGCCTCGGGGTGAACCAGGCCGTCGTCCCGGCCGATGATGTAGGCGAAATGGTCGTCGCCGTTGAGCCGGTCGGGCACGCCGGTCTTTTCCCAGCCGGCGTACACGGTCTTGTTGGCGGTCATGCGGATGTCGTCGATGGGCTCGGTCAGGGCCTTATCGGCGTACCAGCCGGTGAAGGTGTAGCCCTCCCGGACGGGCTGCTTGTCCAGCTCTACCAGGGTGTTGCGGCGGTACCGCTCACTGTCGTACTTCGTGCCGCCGTTGCTCTCATAGCGCAGGGTGTAGTAGGTGGTGCCGCCGTGATCCCCGCCGCCGTGATCCCCGCCGCCGGTGTCCTTTTTTGCCCAGGACAGCACAAAGGGAGAGAAGCCGTAACGGTCCTGATCCACAATGAGCTGGATGCCGTGCTCGGTCAGCACGACCTCCTCCACCTGCAGGGAGAGCGTTTTGTTGCTGGCGGCCCCGCCCTTTTCATTGTTGATGTTTGCGGCCGCCTGATTCACCATCGCCTGCACCTCGCCGTTGGTTGTGTACTCGCGGTGCAGGCCGGTGAAGTGGAACACGTCGAAGTCATAGCTGCCCGCCGTCTCATAGGTGATCCCGTCGGGGTAGGGCCAGTAGATGACGAGCTGCCGGTCAGCCTTGACCCAGACGTTGCCGTCTCCGGCGTCCACCAGGTCGAAGTATTTGCTCTCATACTGGCGGCCGTTGGGGTTGTCCAGACCAAGCGCGTCGGCGTTGTCGATGACGGCCTTTTCCAGCATGGTCTGGCCCACCTCGGATTCCGCGCCGCCGTCCAGCTCGTAGCTGCTGAGCACGTCGTCGAACAGGATGCTTGGCTGCTCATCGCCCACCATCGCCCAGTTCTCGTGGCCGTTGACGGTGTACTTCGTGCCCGCGGGCGCAACTACGCCCGCGTTGGAGCCGCCGTCCGTGGCGGTCTCCGCTGCGGCTGTGTCGCCGGCGGCCGCCTCCACGGTGCTGTGCGCACTGTGAACCGCGTCGAAGGTGTAGGGCTCACCCCCGGTGGCGTCGTTGGTCACCGAGCGGACGGTCAGCGTGCCAACGCCGTACCGCAGGGCGTATTTCTGGCCGTTCACCTCGGCATACAGGCCGGTGTTGCCCGCACCGCTGGCGTCGGATGTGCTGATGGCGGCATAGAGGTGAGTGAAGTGGTTTCCGGCGATGTTGTCTGTACTGGCGGGAATGGTGCACGCCTCATCCGCAAAGTAGAGGCAGGAGGCATCGGCGGCGGTGGCGGGGTCCGCCGAGACGATATCCCACACCTTTCGGCCGTCCTCGCCGATGGCCTGCTGGCCCCCTTCGCCGCCGTAGGGCGCCAGCTTCCAGGACTTTTCCGTACCGTCCGCGCCGGTGCCGTGGAAGGTGACGCCAGCCAGATGCTCCGCCGGGATTTCGCTGCTCTCCACGTAGAAATGGGGGGCGGGAATTCCGCTGTCGGCGTCGGGAAGGTGGGTGCCGTCGACGTCCTCCCAATAGTCGGAGCTGCCGCCGATATACAGGGTCATATCCACCGGCGTAATGGTAACCGGCCCGACCTCCTCCAGGGTGATGGAGCCGTAGAAAGAGAATTCATAATTTGCATATGCGTTCCTGATACATGGGCCATCCAGCGCCCACTTGCCGCTGTAGCTCAGTACTGAGCCGGACTCGGGGGCCAGAGCCTGGCCGTCCCCGCAGAAATATGCGTCGGTCTGTTCCCAGAGGTCGGTTCCCTCCATGTAGTCGCCGACGCCCCGCTCATGGCAGGACGTGTGGCCGGAGGGGGGTGTGCTCAGGTTGGCCATATCGTCGCCGAAGGCGAAGGCAAACATGGACTGATACCAGCCGTCATAACCGGCAGTCTGAAGCCCGGACTCCGGCCACTTTAGCTGGAAGGTGTCTTCCGGCCCCTTTCCGGAGGGGAAGTAGGCCCAGCGCATCACTTCAGGGTGTGTCTTCTCTAACTCAGTAAATTGTTCAGCGGTGCAGGAGAATTTCATGGCATTGCCCTTCTGGATATCCTCAAAGAAGGCGGGGGCGACCGCCATGATCGCGTCAAAAGAGGCGTAATCCGTGCTGTTCTTCTTGTTATACCAGGCCACAAAGTAGTTTGTCAGGCTGTCATAACCCTCTTCCGCCAGGGTGTCGTAGAGGGTGACAATCTGCTCAAGCGAAATATTGACCGAGCTGGTGTTAAACAGGTCTTTGAGCATCTGGTTGGAAACCATGCTGCTGGTAAAACGGAAGGGGATCCACTGTCCGTCATAGCCCAGCACGGGGAGCAGTTCACTCTGTTCCATGCCGCTTGTATCGGCGGATGCCAGGGTGAAGCTGCCGGGTTTGTAGCGGTAGGAATTCCCGGACTCATTGTGGATTTCAATGTCAAACTGCGCCGCGTTACCAGGATACTGCACGGTATCTGCAAGGGCGTCCGCCAGCTTGCTCAGCTCAAGAACCTGGTCGCCCTCTGCACCCTCCTGGATGGTGTAGACCAGCTTGGCGGGCGCGTCCCCGGTTTCTTCGACAAATTCACAGCTTACCGTGTCGGACTGCGGCTTATAGTCCACGGTGCAGGTCGGCTCCGGCCAGTCGATTTCGGCGCCGCCCGACTGGGTGGCAGGCTCTGCCGCATATGCGGCGGGTGTTGTTATCAGCAGCGTGGAAAGGGCGAGCAGCGCTGACAAGACTCGCTTTTTCATAAAAAACGTTCCTCCTTATTCAAAACAGGTGCCTCTATATAAACATCCGAAAATGGATGACCATTTGGAGGGGGAGGGCGAGGAGCTGCGCCTCTTTCGGGCTTTGTTGGGAAACCTCTGTTTTTTCAGCCTGCGGGCAGAAGTGTCAAAACATGCAGACAAAACAAAAGCTATTGCTAAATTTTTAGCAATAGCGCTTGTTTTTGCCCTTCATTTGTGGTATATTATGTAAAAATATGAGGACAGACGTTTGTTTGAAAAGGTAGAGGTTTTCAAACAGAGAGCACCTGCCGGACTGCAAAAAACAGCCCCCGGAACCTTTTGGTTCCGGGGGCTGCTGTTTCATCCGTTCCGGCGGGCGAGCTTGAGGACCAGAGCGGTGCGGTCGTCGGCGGCGCCCACCTGGGCGCCGCTGTCGTCAATGAGAGCCTGGGCCAGCTCCCGGGGGCTGCCGCCGTCAAAGGCGGCCAGCCGGTCCCGCACCCACTGGTCGGATGCGCTGCCGGCCACGCCGTCGGTGACCAGAAGGACACAGTCTCCGGCCTCCAACTGGAGGCGGGTCACGTCGGGGGAGACCCCCTCCCCGGCGGTGAGGCCGGCGGGGAGGGCCGTGCCGGTGATGCGGCTGACGGAGTAGCCCTTTTTCACATAGGTGGGGGCGGCGCCGTACTTGTACACCCCGGCCTCGCCAGTGAACAGATCCACCCGCAGCAGGTCGATGGTGGTGAAGCCGCCGGCGGCCTCGTCGTTGCGCAGGGCCAGGGCGGAGTTGAGGGTGCGCAGGGCGTTCTCCGGCCGGACGCCCGCCCGGAGAAACTGCTCCAGCAGGCGGACGGCCAGGGCGCTCTCCTGCTCGGCCAGGGAGCCGGAGCCCATGCCGTCGCACAGGAGCACATAGAGGGAGCCGTCGTCGTGCTTGAACCAGGCCCCTGTGTCGCCGGATACGGTCTGGCCGTCCTTCTTTTTGGCGGCCACCCCGGCCACGGCCATCAACGGCTCGCTCTGTACCAGCACCAGCCGGTCCCGGCGGCCCTCCTCCACGGCCCGGAGGGGGAAGTTCACCAGCTTGGAAAGCTTGGCTGTCCCCTCCTCGGTGCGGAGGGGGGCCAGCCCCGCCCCCTCCAGCTCCAGGCGGAGGTGCCCGGCCTGGTCGTAATAGGCGGCCAGGCGGCAATCAATGCCTTGGGCGGTCAGGTATTGCCGCAGGCGCTTTTCCCGCACCGGGTCGGGCACCAGCTCCGCCCCCAGCTCGGCAGCCGCCGTGTTCAGCACCCCGGCCAGCTCGGCATATTGGCGGCACACCGCCGAGCGGTTCTCACTGAGGCGGCTCTGGAACTGCCGCCGGCACAGCAGGGCGGCCAGCTCCTCGTTGGCGGCGGAGAGAAACTCCGGGAACTTCATGCAGCGGTTGGAGAAGTAGGCGGGGAAGTCTCCGCTCTCCCCCCGGCCCCGCTCCAGCATGGCGGGGAGGGCGTCGTTGAGGGCGTTGAAGGTGGAGACGTAGTCCCGCTGCCAGCAGGCGGTTTGCAGGGGGCAGCGCTTGCAGATCCGCCCGGCCGCCCGATCGAAGACGGATGCGGCGTCGTTGTCATTGGGTGCGGCGGGGTGGAAGGCCGACCGCATGGACTCGTACAGGCTCTTGAAGGCGGCTGCCGTGGCCTCCATCCGGGCGCGGACATAGGCGCGGGCCCGCTCCTGGGTGTCGTGCCGGGGCTCCCGGGCCACCAGCGCCCCCACCTGGCGCAGGGCGCGCTCGGGGAGGACCAGAAAGACCACCGAGGCGATAAAGACCTCGTAGAGCAGGGAGAGGTGAAGGCCCTCCGACCAGGTCCACAGCACCGCCAGGGCATTGGAGAGCACATAGGCCAGGGCGGCGGCCAGACGGCCCTGCCGGTGGAACACCCCGCACATCACCCCGGAGAGGGCGAAGGCCATGGAGTAGAAGGGCATACCTCCCGCCGCCAGATCCATCCCAAGGCCGCAGGCCACCCCCACCGTGGCCCCCACGCCGATGCCGCCCTTGTAGGCGGTGGCCATCACCGCCGCCGCGGCGGCGCAGCGGCCCACCGACAGGTCGCCCAGCAGGGTGATCTTGGACAGGGTGAGCAGCAGGGTGCCCGCCAGAATGAGCAGGCTCACCGTCTGCCGGGGGGTGAGGCCCTCCTCCTCCCGCTTTTCCGTCCAGGGGGTGAAGGCGATGCGGTAGAAGTAGGCCGACGCCCCGCACAGGAGCAGCTCGGTGCCGAAGAAGATCAGGCCCTCTGGCGACCAGCCCCGGTCAGATAAGTACACAAAGCCCGTGATGCCGTCCATCCCCGCCGCCGCCAGGGGCATGAACCAGCTCTTGCGGTAAGCCTTCACGTCGAAGAAGGCAAAGGCCAGGGAGAAGGCCAGGATGCAGCCGGCCACGTACCGCAGCCCCTCGGCGAAGCCCTGGAAGGAGAGATAGCCGAAGCAGGCCCCCAGCAGGGCGCAGAAGCCGTCCAGCCCCGAGCCGGAGGCCGCCACCAGCCCCAGCCCGAAGGGGGCGTATCCGCCGAAAATCTCCGCCCCGGAGAGCATGGCCCCCAGCAGGAAGCGGATGACGCACTCGGCCGCCCGCACCAGGGCGGGGGCGCGCAGAATGACCTTGCCGGTCTCCCGGGCCTCCTCCCGGACACGGGCCGCCTTTGTCTTGAGTTTCTCTTTTGTCGCCATGGTTCCGTCTCCTTTTCCAAATCAGGCTTGTCCGCCCTCGTTGAGTGACAGTATAACCCAGTATTTGGAAAAATGTGGTCGGAACGCGGCGCGCCGGGAAAAAGGAGGGGAAGGGATGAAACCGAAGGGGCGGTTTCTCAGCGTGTCAAAAAAGTGGCCACGGCCACTTTTTTGAGAGGGATGTGCGCAAGATGGACCTCGATTCCTCAGGGAAAAGTCGGCCCATCTTGCGCGAGCGGTGTCATTTCCGAGGCGCATGTCCCCGGAAATGACGGATTTTCATTTGATTCCTGCGGCTGCGGCCGCAGGAACTCTGCGAGGCTTTCCTCCGGGAAAGGTTCTTTGACAGTCTGTGAAACCGCGGGGGCGGTTTCTGTGTTAAGATCAGTGAGAGCGCGCTCGAAACCGGAGCAGGGAGGTGGTATGGTTGGAGGAGCGGGAGCTGCTGCGCCGCCTGCGGCGGGGGGACCCCTCCGCCCTGGAGGAGCTGATGGACCGGGACATGGGCTTTGCCTGCGGCCTGGCGGGCTCTGTTCTGCGGGGCCGCCCCAGGGACGCGGAGGAGGTGGTGTCCGACGCCTTCCTGGCCCTGTGGGAGCACGCCGGGCAGGTGGAACCGGGCAAGCTCCGCCCCTGGCTGGGCCGGGTGGTGCGCAACAAGGCCCTCAACCGCCTGCGGGCGCTGGGCGGTGAGCTGCCTCTGGAGGAGGACTGGCTGGCGCTGGAGCCCGACCGGCGGCCCGGCCCGGCGGAGGCCGTGGAGCAGGCCGAGCGGGCGGAGCTGATCCGGGCGCTGCTGAACGGACTTCCGCCCCAGGATCGGGCCATCTTCCTGCGCCATTACTACTACGGCCAGACCGCCGCCGACATCGGAGCGGCCCTGGCCATGCCGCCGTCCACGGTGAAGGTGCGCCTGCACCGGGGGCGGAGGAAGCTGAAGGAGCTGCTGATGGAAAGGGGGTATTCCTGTGCCTGTGCGGATGACTGACCTGCTGGACGGCTGGGAGGACGGCTCGGTGGAGCTGCCGCCGCCCGCCGGGATGTCCCCGGAGCGGATCAAGGAGAGAACGATGGAACAAATCAGACAAACCAAGCGGCCCCGCCGGCGCATGGGCGTCCGGCTGCTGGCCTGCGCCGCCCTGGCGGCGGTGTTCACCGTATCGGCCATGGCGGCCTATCACCTCTGGGGGCCGGGAGAGCTGTTCGACCCCTTCTTCACCCTGGAGAGCGCCCCGCTGGACGACGGGCAGAAGGAGCTGCTGGATCAGATCGGCGCCACCAACCTGCCCCCCGTCACCAGCAACGGCGTCACCCTCACCCCTCTGGCCGCCATTGCCGACGAGCACACCCTCTACCTCCGCCTGCGGCTGGAGGCCCCGGAGGGCACCGTCCTGCCCGACATGGGGGAGCAGGAGGATCACATCGCCCACGGTGTGGGGCTGGTCGACGCGGACACCGGGGAGCGGCTCAACTGGGGCATGCAGAAGGCCCGGTTCCTCCCGGACGACACCCCGGGGGACAACTCCCTGGAGCTGGTGTTCATGCTTCTGGGCGGGCCAAACGGGGCCAACTGGGTGGACGGCACCTCGAAGACATTGACCATCACCGACCTGATTCTCTGCCCCCGGGAGCCGGAGGATGCCGAGAAGACGTATCTGGAGGGGGAGTGGAGCTTCTCCCTGGACTCCTTCTACCAGGGAAAGGAGGTAGAGATCAACACCATAGGGGCCGTCCGATGGGATGAGGAGACGGAGCGGATGGTCACCCTGGAGGGACTGACGCGCTCCCCCCTGGCGGCCTCCTATACCATCTCCTACCCGGTGGAGGAAAGCTGGGAGTTTGTCGATCTCCAACTGGAACTGGTCTACAAGGACGGGTCCTCCGTGACGATTGACGGCGGCGGTGGGAAGGGCAGTCACGGCCCCGACGGACAGGGCGGAACCGACTATTTTACCGGCGTCCGCAATTTTGACGCGCCCCTGGATTTGCGTGAGCTGGATCACCTCCAGTACGGCGGCTGCCGTCTGGAGATTCTCGGCGAACCCAGAGCGGTGGTGGAAGCGGACACCGCCGGGGCGGTGTGGTACGATGAGACGCACCAGAACACACTGGTGCTGGAAAAGCTGTCCTTCTCCTCCCTCAGCCTCACCTACCGCATGCACTATGACACCCCGGAGAGCGCCACCCTGGCCGACACCGGGATCCGCCTGGTGCTGGCCGACGGGACGGAAATCCCTGTGGATGGCGGCAGCGGCACGGCGGGCGGGACCTTTATGGAGGGCACCACCTACTTTGACGCGCCCGTCCCCCTGGAACGGGTGGATCACGTTCTGTTTGGCGATATCCGGGTTGAGCTGGAATAAGTATGGAAAAAAGTGCCCCCCTGCACCGCAGAGGGGCACTTTTTTGCAAAAAATGGGCAGGAGGATGGACAAGGGTAAAGAAAAGTGATACGATGAGTTTGGAAAACGAAATAGACAGGAGGCTGTACCCATGAAACGGAGACTTGCCCTGTCCCTGGCGGCCCTTTTGCTGTTGGGCTGCCTTACCCCGGCGCTGGCGGCGGAGGGGGACGCCGAACTCAGCCTGTACCAGCAGTATGGCCCCTGGGGCGAGTGGCCCCAGGAGCAGAAGGACGCGGCGGAGGAGACCTGGACGGACGGCCAGTGGGACAACTACTGGACGGAGTACGACGCCCAGATGTGGGCGGCGCTGAACCGGTACAACGAGGACTACGATCGGTGGAGCTATGCCCGTTTCGGGGACCCCTGGGACGAGTACCTCCGGGTGGAGAAGGAGGAAATGGGAATGCCCTACCCCGACGGCATCAATGTGAGCCTGAACGGGGCGTATCTGGACTTCGGCGGCACGGCCCCCCTGGCCGCGTCGGGGTGCACCATGGTGCCCTTCCGGGCCTTTCTGGAGGGGCTGGGGGCGGAGGTTGCCTTTGACGGGAGCCGCATCGCGGCGGCGCTGGAGAACGGCGACAGCCTGGAGCTGGTCCTGGGGGCCACTGAGCTGACTGTCACCCAGGGCGGGCGGATCACCACCTTGGACATGGGGGCGGCCCCCTTTGTACGGGATGGGCACACCTACATCCCCGTCCGGGCCGCGGCGGAGGCACTGGGGCTGGACGTATACTGGGACGATACCTATGAGGCGGCCCATCTGACCGACTACGCCGCCCTGACGGCGGAGCTGGACAGCCGGTTTACCGCCGCCAACGGGATTTGGGCTGCGATACGGGATACCATTCCCCGCGAGGCGGGCAAGGGCTATGAGTCCACAGCATCCATGCGCCTCTCCGCCACCCTGTACGGGGAGGAGGAGCACGACACCGCCTCGCTGACGATGGAAGTGAAACAGCTCACCCGGGACGGCAGCTACCGCATGGAGCAGGAGCAGCAGGTGGATCTGGGCGGTCTGGGGGACACCCTCTTTGCGGGTCTCTCCCCGGAGGAGCTGGCCCAGCTCGAAAACCACAGCGTCACCCTCTACGACCGGGAGAGCGGCACCCTCTACCAAAAGGGCGTACAGCTCTATAGCCTGGAGGGAGAGCCGTTACCTGATGACGTTTGGGTGAGTACTCAGGTGGGGGAGCTGCCTGCCGTGAACACCCTGTCGCTCCCCGGGACGCTGGGCGAGCTGCTGGTGGAGGCGTACGGCCATAGCTGGTATTACTACCGCTCCAGCCCCTGGGAGACGGTGATGGACTCCGCCCTGCCCGTCCGCCTGCTCCTGGACGACGGCAACTTCACCCGCAGCGCCTCCGGTGGACGGACCACCTATCGCTGGGCGGTGGATCTGCCCGCCCTGCTGGAGCGGGCCCGTATGCTGGGTGTTATGGAGGACGCGCCCGCTGTGGAGGGGCTGCCTGCTCTGGACATGCATGGGGAGGCGGTCCTGCGGGGCGGTGCGCTGGAGAAGCTGGACGGCAGCGGACAGATGGAGCTGGATGTGCTGGGCATCCCAGCCGACGCCGGCTTTACCCTGGATGCCGCTCCGGGGCGTCTGGAGCTGGAGATGGAGTTCACTGGGGCTTACATCGGGAAGGTGGAGCTAAGCCTGAACGGGAGGGTCACGGAAACCGCTGCGCAGCCCGTCACCACGCCTCCGGCGGGGGAGACGGTAGAGCGCCTCGAGGTGCTCTCCGGCCAGGTGGAGCCGGGCGTGCCCGCCGATTTCGGCGCGGCCCGCTATGTCCAGTGCCTGCTGGATGCCCGACTGGGGCGTGGGTATGACCCGGAGTTTCTGACCGCCCTGGGGGAGACGGAGGAGAGCCTGTCCGCCCAAATTGCGGAGGAGAACGTACAGGCGCTCTGCAACCTGCTGATAATTGAATTCCCCACCGAGGAGATCCGCGGAGAGGCGGCCGGCCTGCTGAAGGAGCTGTACGCCAAGGCGGACTATACCGTGGGGGCCGCCGTCCCGACGGGAAACGGTTCCGAGGTGGAGATAACGGTGCGGCCCGTGGATGCGCTGGCGCGGGTAAACGATGCACTCTGGGAGCGGCTGGACGCGTTCAACGCGGGCTACACCGGGGATACGTCCACAGACGAGGGATATGCGGCCTATGACGCGGCCTGGGCGGAGGATGCGCTGGCCCTCTTCCGGGAGAAGCTGGCCGAGGCGGAGTATCTGTCCGAGACGGTCTGCACCGTGACCGTTCTGGACGGGCCGGGCGGCACCATTGAGGCCGGCCGCGACTCCCTGGATACAGTATACGGCGTGCTGTTCCCAATTTGGATGCTCCAGGAGACATGAACGGAACAAAAAGG
>ERZ773183.1938-NODE-1938-length-15500-cov-5.139268_pt1 | contig 15500 bp, 10 predicted proteins | sample MGYA00580532_ERZ773183 | MGnify/ENA primary metagenome ERZ773183 (study PRJEB29015, sample SAMEA2737791) | human gut metagenome | biome: human gut; feature: human-associated habitat; material: faeces | place: China | collected 2012 ... | reverse complement strand
TGACGGAGAAAAATTTATTATTTTTCATTGTCCTCTTGACGGGTAGCACACCACTAATAAATTTAAAAAATTTGACAAAACAAGTGCCATTTTATAGGCATTATAAGTTTTTTTCTTTATTCAACTGTCAAACTCCCGCGTTTTTTGAGAGTAGAATTCATTATTTTAATAAGCTATTGACCTCCCTAAAAGTTGCATGGTATATTGAAATTCAATTAAGCAGGCATAAGAAGCTGATTGGGCAATTTTACTATGTGATTTTTATTACTAACTTATTTCAAATCAAACCTGTAAAAATATGATTTGAAGAAACAAAAGGAGAAAGAAAAATGAATACAAAATTATGGTATGCTGTTCCAGCAGCTTCATTTTGTGAAGCTATGCCAATTGGAAATGGAAGCTTAGGAGCGATGGTATACGGGAAAGTTCCTGAAGAATATATTACGTTGAATTTAGACACCTTATGGTCTGGAACTGGAAGAAGAAAAGAGCTAGCTATTGATAAAGTAGCACTGTTACATGCGAAAAAATTATGTATGTCTGGCAAATACTATGAGGCGCAAAAAATAATAGAAAAAAAATTGTTAGGCCAATATAATGAATCATATATGCCTCTTGGGATTTTGAGGTATCAGTATTGTGATGTGAAAGAGTATACCTCATATAAAAGAGAATTGGACTTGGAGCATGCTGTGGTGAGTACTGAATTTACATATGATAGAAAATATTATCGTTCAGAAATATTTGCATCATATCCAGATAATGCAATTATACTTCATTTCTTCTGTGATACTAAAAAAAAGTTGAATGTTACGTTTGAATTGGAAAGTCGATTACACTCCATTTCGATGGAAAATGGGAAGAACGGGATTACAATTATAGGGAATGCGCCTACACATGTGGAACCCAATTATGTGAAAAGTGATAATCCTATTGTATATGAAAGTGGAAATTTGGGGATGCCTTTTTGTTGTTCCATGAAAGTGAAAATCAAAGATGGGATGGTACATTGTGTTAATGGTAAAGTTTTCGTGGAAAAAGCATCAGAGATTCTTGTCTTGTTAGCAGCTTCAGATGGGTATCAGTCAGATACGATAGAGATTGATTTTTCCATGAATAATTGTATCAAGAAAGTTGATTCTATTTTTCAAAAAGTAGAAAAAATAACATACCAACAAATTATGAATAGACATCTCGAGGATTACCAGCCCTTGTTTAAACAGTCTAAATTGTATTTGAATGAGGAAGATAATGGTAAAACAACAGATAGAAGACTAAAGGATTTTAAAGAGGGAGCAAGTGATTTTGGACTATATTGTTTGTATTATCACTATAATCGATATTTGTTAATTTCGAGCTCGCGGAGAGGAACACAACCGTCGAATCTTCAAGGAATATGGAACGAGAGTATTCGTCCTGTCTGGAGTAGTAACTGGACAATTAACATAAATACTGAAATGAATTATTGGCTAGCAGGTATCTGTAATTTAACAGAATGTTTTGAACCATTACTTAGTATGGTGGAACAGATCAGTAAGGTCGGACAGGAAACAGCCAAAAATTATTTTCATTGTAGAGGATGGGTTGCAAATCATAACGTGGACATATGGCGACATACGGAACCTGTATCGGGCATGGCAAAATACGCATTTTGGCCAATGGGAGGTGTATGGTTAAGTGTTCAGATATATGACTATTTTAAATATACCGGTGATACAGAACTTCTAGAGAAACGTATATATCCGATTATGAAAGGTGCGGTACAATTTTCTTTGGATTGGCTTGAGAAGGGACAAGATGGGCGATATCACACTCCACTTTCAACATCTCCTGAAAATACATTTCGGGATTGGGACGAAAAAGAATGTTCTGTAAGTTACAGTTCGACTATGGACATTTCTTTAATAAAAGAACTGTTTAAAAACTATGCAAATGCGTCTAATATTTTGGGAATAGAAGATGAATTATTAGAACAAGTAAGAATGAAAAGCTTGTTATTACCTGAATATCAAGTTGGGAAAAATGGTCAACTTCAGGAATGGATAGAAGATTTCACAGAAGAGGACCCAGCTCATCGACATTTTTCAGCATTGGTGGGGTTTTATCCTGGAACCATAATTAACATCTACGACACTCCGGAACTTATTGAGAGTGTGAAGCATTTTCTTGATAGGAGACTTTCTTACGGAGGCGGACATATTGGGTGGAGTTGTGCGTGGTTGATTAATTTTTTTGCAAGACTCGGAGATGGGGATAAGGCGTTAAGGTTTTTAAATAATTTATTGATAAAATCGTCTTATGATAATCTTTTTGACCTACATCCGCCACTGGGAGAGAATGAAGGTGAACGAGAAGTCTTTCAGATAGATGGAAATTTAGGTGCAGCGAGTGGAATTGCCAATATGCTACTAAGAAGTTGCTATGGCAGGATAGAATTACTTCCGGCATTGCCTACTCAATGGGAAAATGGAGAAGTAACTGGATTATTGGCAGAAGGAGGAATAGAAGTTGATATAAAATGGAGGGAAGGCAAATTAATTGCCGCTGGAATTTCCACGAAATATGAGAAGAGAGTTCAGGTGAAATACCAAAATCAAGTTTGGAATATGTATTTAAAGGCAGATAAACGAGAAATAATAAATTGTAGATTTGTTTAAAAGTGTGAACAAAAGAAGTCTTTTTACAAAAAAATGTAAAAGATTTCTTTTGTTTTTTACATTTATACACTTAGCATTTCGTGTTTTTACATTTACAACAAAAAAAGTGGGATTATAATTATAAATATAGTGAAATTGCCAAAACAGGAAAGGGAGGTAGTGAAAATGAAAAACACAAAAAAAGTAGTTTCGATAGGATTAGCTTGTACTCTTAGTGTTGGTTTACTCGCTGGTTGTGGAACTTCAAAAGAAACTGGCACTCAGACTACACAGAATAAAGACGGTAACGAAAAGGTTACGATCAGCGCAATGGTGCAACAATCAAGATATTATGATGGATTGCAGGCTATGATTGAAAAACTCGAAAAAGAGGAAAATATTATTGTTGATGTTCAGGTGGTTCCAGATGCAGAGTCTCTTAATATGATTAAAATGAAACTTAATTCAGGGGAGGCTCCGGATATTATTGATTATAACATTCCAGCAGTCTATGATATTGTGGATCCGGCAAGTAATTTTGCCGATTTAAGCGATGAGGCATGGGTCGATAATCTTCTGATTCCGGATAATGTTAAAAACAAAGAAGATGGGAAAATTTATGGATTTCCGTTTTTAAGTGTACCAGGTACCCATGGATTTATTTACAATGTAGATGTTTTTGAGAAAGCAGGTATTACAAAGGTTCCGGAGACATGGGAAGAATTGTTGGATGTATGTCAGACTTTAAAAGATGCAGGAATCACTCCAATTTATATGCCTAAAGATAGTTGGGTACCGCAAGTGTTAATGACAGATAACTTTGCAAAGGCATTGGGGGCAGAAAAAGCACAGGAATATGCGGAAAAACTTATGAATAATGAAATGAAGTGGACGGATATTCCAGAAATGGCAGAAATTATTGATAAATATTTGGAACTTTATGAGAAAGGATATATAAATGAGAATTTTACATCTGCTACATATGATGACGCGATTGCTTCTGTTGCAGATGGTAGTGCAGCGATGCATTTTAACGGAGACTTTTTTGCCGCAAGTGTGTTAGAAGCAAATCCAGATGCTAATGTAGGAATGTTTGCCATTTCTATGAAAGATGGCGTAGATGTTGTAACAGAAAATATGTCTTCTCCAGGTTTTGTGGTATATAAAGACTCTGAAAATATGGATACTGTGAAAAAAGTACTTAATCTTTGGTCTACACCGGAATATGCAAATCTTTATTTCGAGGATCGTCCAGGATTTCCAGCATTTAAGGATGTTGATGGTGGTGAGGTTCCAGAATACTTAAAAGATATTAATGAAAAATTTATTCAGACAGGAAAAGTTATTCCTGAATGGAACTTCTATGTAATGGATTTAAATGCATTATGTGAGAGCAGTCTGTATGTATATTATGTAGATGCACCAGCAAAAGGCGACAGAGATGGAGCATCAATTATGGAACAATTCCAGAAGGATTTTGAACAGTATATGAAAGATCAAGGCGTTGAGGCGTTTAATTAAGAATAACTGAAAATCAGCATAATATAAGAGAAGATGCCATGCCTAAAATAATGGTATGGCATCTTCTTAATTTATAGGAGCAGAAGATATATGAAGAATAACATAAAAAGAAAGCTATATCCAGGATGGATGTGTTTGCCAGCAGTTGGGATATACACAGTTTTTTATATTGTACCTATTGTAATAGCATTTTTATTTTCATTTACGGACTGGAATATGGATCGATTAAATTCACCAGTTTTCTCCGGATTTCGGAATTTTATCAATTTATTCGGGGATGAGGTGTTTCTACGATCACTTGGAAACACAGCGCTTTTCGCAATTATGACAACAATCTTTAAAACGATTGTAGGATTAGGTCTTGCACTTTTGGTGGTACAAAAATTTAAGGGAAACGGTTTTTTTCGTACTTTATTTTATTTGCCGTGCGTATTAAGTTGTATGATTGTAGGTCTTTTATTTACAGGAATCTTAAAACAGGATGGTCTTTTAAATAATGGAATGAATGCACTTGGTATGTCCGGATTTGCAAAAGATTGGTTAGGACAGTACGGAAGCGCTATGTTTTGGATTATATTTATAGAGGTGTGGATGTGGGCAGGGTTTAATATGTTTTTATTTATTTCCGGATTACAATCCATACCAAGTGAATTGTATGAAAGTGCAGAAATGGATGGGGCGTCTGTATGGCAGCGATTTAAGAAGATTACGTTTCCATTGTTAGCACCTTCTTTTACAGTAGTAATTACATTGAATATTACAGGTGGTTTAAAAGTATTTGATCTTGTATATGCCTTGACAGGTGGTGGACCGGGATTTGACACACAGGTACTCAGCACCTATACATATCGTGCCTTTGGGTTAGGTTTACTTGGCAAATCTAGCGCAAGTTCTGTTGTTTTATCTCTTGGCGTAGCGCTTGTGGCATTCGCTCTAAATCGTTTCTTAAGAAGTAAGGAGATTGAATCATGATAAAATCGAAGCATAGAAATAAAATCATATCCTGTTTACTTTGTTTACTTATTTCGCCAGTATTTCTAATTCCTATTATTATGATGGTGTTGGGATCGTTCAAAACACAGGGCGAAGCGCTTCATATGGATCTGAGTTTGCCGGAACATTTTATGATAGAAAATTATCAGCATGTGTTGGAAACTGGTAATATACTGAGAGGGTATAAAAACAGTCTTATTATTACAGTCATAGCAGTAACCATTATCATTGTTTTTGGAAGCATGGCAGGAATTGTTATATCTAGAAGAAATGATAAAAAAATGAATGCGGCATATTATTATTTCATATTTGGATTAACAGCAACAATGCAGCTTGTAACAACATACTTTTTACTGCTTAAGCTACAGTTATTAGAGACATATACGGGTGTTATTTTTGTATTTGTAGCAGTAAATTTGCCATTCGCAGTAATGACTTTTGCAAGCTTTGTGAAAGGAATACCAAGAGAGATTGATGAAGCTGCTTTAATAGATGGATGTAATACAATGCAAATGTTTTTCAAAGTATTAATTCCAATTATGAAACCAGCAGTAATAACTAATTTGATTATTGCAGCAATTAGTATTTGGAATAATTTTCAGATTCCTTTGTATCTGATGAGTAGTTCTGATAGGACAACTATTCCGATGATGGTATATAATTTTTATGGATTATATGCAAGAGATTGGCAGTATGTTTTTGCTGCAATTATGTTTACAGTTTTACCAATAGTTCTTCTCTATCTATGTCTACAAAAATATATCGTAGAGGGAATGACAGCCGGAGCAGTAAAAGGATAAGTCTTAACAATATGATACCCTATAAAGTTAATGTTACTAATTACTGAAAAAGGTGTAGTGTGCTACAATATAAAATGAGAATTAAATGAAATGAGAGAAGAAAAATGTTTCGTAAGTTTCCGTTTAAGACCAAAATTATCTTGGCACAAAATATCATCATTTTGTTTGTAGTTATTTTACTGGGTAGTATTTATTACCATAAGGTATTATCAACAATTTCTGAAAGTATGTTGGATGATTTTAGAATTGTATCCGATAGTATTGTTGAACAGTTGGATAATCATTTTTATGTATTAGATAAAACTGCACTTCAAATTGCAGCTAACCCTGACATTGTAAATTCATTTAGGAAATTGGTTGGAAGTACAGAATCAAATTATTTTGAAGATGAGCCATTAGAAAATGCGAAGATTGTTGAATTGCTGAATTCCTATAATTTTAAAAAAGATGGAATAAAACGAATTTGTCTATATAACCAGTATCATGATTTTGCATACACAGCAACAGATATTACAACTAATTCTGGAATAGACCAATGGTTTCAAAGTGATAATTTCAAGAAAGTGCAAGAGTATTTTGCGAGTGGAAATAATCATGTATATTATTCATGGTCTAAGGATGATATATTGAATGACACGGGAATGATTGTAAAACCATATTTTTCAATTATTCGTCAAATTAAAAATCATATTACAAATGAAAGTGTATATGCTTATGTCGAAGTACAAGAAAATGTAAAATGGTTAAATGATGTGATTGAAAGTATAAATGAAGATACATATGTTACTTTATTTTACAAGGACAATATGATTTATTCTAATTCAACATATGAGAAAGAATTACAGAAGATAGAAGTTGATTTTAGAGAAATGAAAAACTCTATAAAACAAGAAGTGCCTGTGGAGAGTTCCAAATATGTTGTATATACAAGGGAATTAGATAATGCGCCATATCAGGTGATGTTTGTAAAAGAAAAAGGACCGGAGGTTACTTTTTTTAATCAATACAATACAGTAATTTTGATAGGATTTATTTTGATTTTGTGTATTGCAGTTATAACGGAAATGCTGATTGTGAGGAAGCTTTCGAAACCATTAGAACAATTAAATGCGTCTGTAAAAAAGATGACTTTGGATAACCCACAATTAGAAGTAGAACAGTGGAAAAATAATGATGAATTTGTTCGAATACAATATGCATTCAATGCAATGATAGAACGAATGAAATCAGCAATGGAACGAGAATATGCATCAGAGACGAATGCATTGAAAGCCCAATTATTTGCTTTACAATCTCAAATGAATCCACATTTTCTTTATAATATATTGGCAATTATATCGATTGAATCACAGATGGATGGAAATGATAAAATAGCTAATATGTGTACCAGATTGAGAAGAATGTTGGTTTATGGTTCACACATGGGAGACGGCTTTAGTAAAATAGAAGAAGAAATTGCGTATGCCTTAGATTATATGGAATTGATGAAGGTACGTTATGAGGATGCTTTTCAGTACAAGATAGAAGGAGATGAGCAATTATATCACACCAAAATTCCAAAATATATTATCCAACCCATCTGTGAAAACTGTTTTAAACATTCATTTAAGAAGATAGAACCTGTATGGAAAATCCGGATAGTAGTTTGCGAAAAGGATGGAAAGTGGATTTTAGAAATTCATGATAACGGAATAGGATTTTCAGAAGAATATTTAGAGCAATTTACAGAAAGGGTAAAAGCGTTTTCCATGAGTCAAATGAAAAATAATCTAGAAGATAGTACTGTTGAAGGAATGGGCATTTGGAATATTTATATGCGTATGGTGATATGTTATGAAAATGATTTTATATTTCGGTTGTTAAATGACGAAGAAGGTGCAGTAGTTATGATTGGAGGAACGCTTAAATGATTAAGGTTCTTATTGCAGAAGATGAATTTCCGTTATTGAGGGGTATTGCTAAACTGATTGAAAAGGCAGACCAAGATTTTAGTGTTGTGATGTTGGCAAAAAACGGAAAAGAGGCATTGGAATATCTTGAAAACCATGAAGTAGATGTCGTGTTTACGGATATTAACATGCCTCTGGTAGACGGGTTACAGATATTGAAATATATAAAAGAAGAAAAACCTTGGATTATTAGCGTAGTTATAAGCGGCTATCAAGATTTCTCATACGCACAACAAGCGATTCGGTATGAGGCAAAACGTTATTTGATAAAACCAATAGAAAATCATGAATTATGTGTGCTTCTGCAAGAATTGAAAGACCAGATTTTATCTCAAAAAGAAACAAAAAAGGATATGCTTCTGAAGAAGTTATTGTTTGGGAAAAAACAGATTGGTAACAGTGAGTATGAATCGAGGAATTCTGAAGAAAAAATAGAATTTAGGAATGTATATCCAGTTTATATGGTGGCGAAAACGTACTGCACATCTAACATAGAAGAATCGGAATTTGACAGTGAGTTTTGGAATAATGTCGATTTTCGTATTTTTCTGAAGAATGAAATACAAAGTTTAATTGGAACATATACATACTATGGAAAGTATCTCAATGAGATAATCGTATTATTAGAAACGGAAGCTACAGAGAATATTGAACTGACAGTAGCAAAATATCTTCAGAGAAAAGAACATATATTTCCGATAGCAATAATAGCAGGAGATGTGTGTACAGATATCTTTGAGATAGGTAATATTGTAAGTCAATTACGGAAAAAATTGCGGAGAAATTGGAAATATGGAAGATGCGAAGTAATTAATGAAGTTAATAAATGTTCTTTATTCCGTATGAAAAAATCAACAGAAGAATCTTTGCAATATATGATTAAGCAAGGGAAATTTAAAGGATTTCAAGAGTTGTTGACTGAGATTCAAAAACAAATGGAAGAAGAAAATATTACACAGTATGATTTAGAAGAGACTTTAAAGAAAATCTTGATGTTTATCCAAACTTATGAGACAGGGTTTTTAAATGAAGAGATCAGTAATCCGACAAGAGAAATCAATGATATTATCATGAGATCAAACAGTTTGAGTGAAATATTTGAGGAATTTGTCTTTTGGTGTCAGAGGCTTATGTTTCCAAAGGCAGAAGAAAATACTGCCGCATTAGTTCGGAGAGTGGATGCATTTATTCAAGATCATTACACAGAGAGGATTACCACAAAAATGTTGGCACAAGAATTTGGACTAGTTCCTTCGTACCTGAGTAGACTATTTCGAGAGTATAAAGGAGTTACACCAAATCATTATATTCAAAATATAAGAATTGAAAGGTCAAAAGAAATGTTATTGAACTGTCCTACGGTGATGACTAAAGATATTGCTTTGATGGTAGGATATGTAGACGCAAGTTATTTTTTTAAAGTATTTAAAAAAAATACAGGATTATCTCCATCGGAATATAGAATGAATGAACTGTCAAAATAGGAGAATTTTATGATGAGGTGACATGATCATGAAAATAAGAAGATTGAATTATGTAGTTTTGCTATTCGCGTTATTTACTTTTTTGTTTTGTGGAAAAATGACTGTTAAGGCAGAAGACAGATCAGGCCTTACATATTATGTAGATGCAGAAAAAGGAAATGATAATGAATCAGGAAGGAGCCCAGAAGAGGCATGGAAAACGTTAGAAAAGGTAAATAGTATGCTCTTTCAGCCAGGAGATACCATTTTATTTAAGGCAGAAGGAACTTGGGAGGGACAATTATGGCCGAAAGGTTCTGGGAATGAAGAAAATAGCATAATTATCGATCGATATGGAGAGGGTAAAGACCCATATATTAAAGGAAATATGGATCAAGGAGCAGCTGTATATTTATATAATCAACAATATTGGGAAATCAATCACCTAGAAATAACGAATAATGCTACAGTTAAAGGGGATAGACAAGGCATATGTTTTGAAAACCAAGATGCAGGTATATTAAAACATATTTATGTAAAAAATTGTAATATTCATGATGTGACAGGTGTAGAAATAACAACAGGAGTCGGTAGCTCAAAATGCAATGGAGGAATTGTTGGAAAGATTACAACTCAGAATCCATCTACAGGAGAAGGAGCAGTTAAATCAAAGTGGGAAGATATTATAATTGACGGGAATAGTGTAAAAGATTTAGGAAGAGAAGGAATTTATTTTTATTCTTATTGGTCAATCAGATGGGGATTGGAGGAACCGAATGCTGGAGAATATTATCCATCGACACAAGTAATTGTAAGTAATAATAAAGTGGAAAATGTTGATGGAGATGGGATTGTAATTACGTGTTGTGATGGAGCACTTGTAGAACATAATTATGTTAGAGGTGCAAATTCTCGCCCGAATGGAAAGTATCATGCTGGTGTTTGGATGTGGAGTTCTGATAATTGTGTTTTTCGATATAATGAAGTTTGCGAAACTAAGACTACTTTAGATGGAATGGCTTTTGATTTTGATAATTGTACGACCGGAAATATCTACGAATACAATTATTCTCATGATAATGAAGGTGGATTTATACTTCTTTGCTCATCTAATAGGAGTAGTGATAATATTGTACGTTATAATTTGAGCGTAAACGACGGATGTGTAGCGAATAGTCAGGTAATTATGATGTATGGTACTAATACATATGATGTTTCTTTCTATAATAATACATTTATTTATGGAAATACACCTTTTGTTCGTCAAGCACATCAAAATTCAGGTGATAATGCTTCTAATATAAGTTTTAAGAATAATATAATATTTAAAACTGAGGGTAACGAAAATTTAGAAACGATAGGATGTACTTATGATTACAATAATTATTGCGGTGTTCAAGCAGTAACTATGGATAAGCATGCTATTATAGGGAATCCAATGTTCATGGCAGAAGGAGAAGGGGTTGAAAAATACAAAATTAGGGATGTGTCTCCATGTATTGATGCTGGTGTTGTTATAGAAGATAATGGAGAATATGATTATTGGGGAAATATTCTGTATAATGGGCAACCCGATGTGGGATTTGAAGAGCATGGATGTAAGGCGGAAAATATAGCTAGTATAGCAGAAATAAGTGCTAATTTTTATGGTGACGAGGTAAAACGCTTAAAAGATGGAGTTTATAACACGGTAAATCCATCTGAACTTTGGACTACGTGGGAAGAAAATATTCCGCTTGGAGGAAATACGGGAGTTATAACATTAAAATGGCAAGAGAAACATCCAATACGGGAGATTACAATGTATCATTATACAGATACAATTTCTGCTTTTCCAGAAAGTGTGCTTTTTTATTCGAAAGAAGATAATGAAAAATTAATCGAATATGTAAGCAACGAACCCGAAGAAGTGTATTCAGAAGACGGAAAAAATTTGTATGCAGTCACATATGAATTCACAAACGATTTAAATACAGACAATATTAAAATCGTTTTACAAACAACAGAAAACGAAAGGCATAGCGTTGGATTATCTGAGATTATAATTCCAGAAGGAAGACTATAATTATGAAAGAGATGGTGTGGTATAGATGATTACAAAAACTGTTTGGATATCAGAAAATTTTAAAGATGAACTGATAGACGGTTTAGAACTCTTGTTAACAGAACATCAACATATATTGGTGAAAGATAGAGTAACTGCTGAAATCCAACTTGAGTGTAAACATATTTGTGATAATAAATTAATAATAAAAAAACGAGAAAATTGCTGTGTTATTTATTATTCTCAGAAAGCACATTTCTTTAGAGGGGTTTCACTACTTCTTCAGAATAAAGCAAAAGAACAATTTACTATCGAGGAAACAGCTAATTTTGAGTCAAACGGAATTATGATGGATTGTTCACGTAATTGCGTTCCTAAAGTTGAAACTATAAAAAAATATATCATGAGGCTTGCAGAGTTTGGCATGAATCGTTTATATCTTTATATGGAAGATACTATGGAGATAGATGGATATCCGTATTGGGGGTATTTAAGAGGGCGTTTGACAAAAAGAGAGCTAAAAGAGTGTGATGCGTATGGTCGGCTCTTTGGAGTTACTCTTATTCCATGCATACAAACATTAGCTCATTTGCGAAGTGCATTAAAGCAACCAATGTTTGATGCCTATAAAGATATTGACGATATTTTGTTATTACAAGATGAAAATACTAGAAATTTGTTGAAAGATATCTTAAAAACAGTAGCTGAATGTTTCTCAGGTGGGATTGTTCACTTAGGGATGGATGAAGCAGCTAATTTAGGAAGAGGCAGATTTTTAGATAAATATGGCTATCATGAGCCGAGCAAGATTATGAAACTTCATCTAGAGTGGTTGGAGGTAATGTGCAAAGAATTAAATCTCAAACCGATGATTTGGTCTGATATGTATTTAAAATTAAATTTTGGAGTAGAGGATTATTATAGTTTATCGGAAGATGCAGAACCTAGAAACAAAGAAAACATGTCAGATAAGATTGCTCTTTGCTATTGGGATTATTATAACGAAGGAATTGAGTTTTATAAAAAATATATTCGCCTTCACCAAAAATTAGGAAATCCTGTTATTTTTGCCGGTGGGGCATGGACTTGGAATGGTATTGCACCTGGAATTAGCAAAGCATTACTTTCAACAAAGGATGCGTTGACCGCTTGTTGTGAGATGAGAATTAATGATGTTTTTTGTACGGTATGGATGGACAATGGTGCAGAAACACCATTAGTTACAATGTTACCCATTCTAGCAGTATATGGAGAATATGGATTTTCAAAAGAACCATCAAAGGACAAAATAGCAGAAAGATTCGAATTTTGCTTTAAAATGAAGTGGGATAACTTTTGCTTATTGGATGCGTTTGATAATCCTCAATATGAGGAAGGTGGTCATAATCGATATTGTGAAAATCCATCAAAAACAATTTTATATGAAGATAATTTGATGGGACTTTTTATAAAAATGTTTGATGAAGTAAAATTAAAAAAACGTTATGAATTGCTTGCTAAAAATTTGCGTAGTATTGTTGATGATAGCGAAGATTTAGAAGAAGAACAGATATTTGAGTATTATCAATTATTAGCTGAAATATTATCTCAAAAGGCAGGAATTACGGAACAGATACAAAAGTCATATTTAAAAAAAGAGTTCAAAATTATGGAATCAATATCAGAAAATGAACTGAAACGAATTGAAGAACTGACGGAAGTATTACGCAACAAGAGACAAAGAATATGGATGGATGAATATAAGCCATTTGGATATGAAATTTTAGATATTCGTTTTGCGGGTGTTGCAGTTAGAGCGAAGTCGGCAGCCAATAGATTAACTCAATACATTAGAGGAGAAATCGATTGTATTCCAGAAGTTGAGGAAAAAATATTGCCATATAAAACAACTGAAATGTTGGAAAAAGAATTACTGCATGGATATTATATGTGGGAGAAAATTATCTCAGCTGGAAATATTGACGGAGTTTAATACACATCTGCAGATAAAGGATAAATCGTTCCATTTCCTCATAGAGATCATCATTTTTTTCAAAAGCTCCTGTACGGTCTTTTTATCTTCGAGAAAGCAGGTGCGAAAGCCGTCTGATCGGATATAAATTCGGCAAAAATGACGGAGAAATAGTTGCTGTTGTCCAGTCCATAAAAAGCGTGTTAAAATAAACTGGTTAGAAATATTTTAGATGATAAAGGAGCTTGTATGAGGCGTAATGTAGATTTAAATGAGATTTCAGATGGAAAATTATATACTTCCAACGACATGGTAAAAGCGGACTGTTATGATTGCCAGGGCTGTTCGGCATGCTGTCGCGGAATGGGGAAATCTATTATTCTGGATCCCATTGATCTGTTTCATTTGAAACAGGCAACCGGGAAGGATTTTGCCGGTCTTCTGAATCAGGAGATCGAGTTAAATGTAGTGGATGGTATGATCCTTCCAAATTTAAAAATGGATCCTAAGACGGATGCCTGTCCGTTTCTGGATGAGAACGAAAGATGTGGGATTCATGCGTTTCGGTCGGGAATCTGCCGACTGTTTCCTCTGGGAAGGCTGTATGAAGAAGAGGGATTTCGATATTTTCTTCTGACAAAAGAGTGCAAAAAAGAGAATCGCGGAAAAGTGAAAGTGAAAAAATGGCTTGGAATTCCGAACTTGAAATCCTACGAAAAATATATTTCAGATTGGCATCAGTTTTTGTTAACCTGTGAAGAAGCAATGATAGAACTGGAAAAAGAGAATATCCAGATCCTTACGACGTATATCCTTCGGTTGTTTTATCAGACTCCATATGAGGCGGCAGATGACCAGGCGTTCTATCAGGAGTTTTATGAGAGAAGAGAGCAAGTGCGAAAGACGCTTGGAATTTAGAAAGAGAGGATATCTGGCAGTGGAAGCGGAAAAACTACAGATTTTAAAAACATATTTTGGATACGATTCATTTCGTCCGGGACAGGAGGAGATCATCGATCAGATTTTGGCGGGAAGAGATGCGCTTGCCATTATGCCTACCGGAGCCGGAAAATCATTATGCTATCAGGTTCCGGCATTGATGATGCGGGGAATTACGATCGTGATCTCCCCTTTGATCTCTTTGATGATGGATCAGGTGAAGGCGTTGAATGAAGCCGGGATTCATGCCGCATATATCAACAGCTCTCTGACAGAAATAGACCACTCCGGCGAAATCCTGGACGGCCTCTACCCGGGACAGACCGAGGCAACCCCCGCGCCATCAGCCCGGGAGCTTTCAAAGCTTGGAAGGGACGGCAGGGCAGCCATGGTCCGGCTGGGCCAGTCCTACCCCCAGCTGGAGGGTTATTATCCCTATCCAAAGCCTCTCATCAACTCCAGACTGCTGTCCGTGCAGCAGCTCTGCGGCATTTATTCCCCCTTCACTATAGAGGCGAACTACAACAGGGAAATGCCTTACTACAACATCCCCCATACCATCTGCCATGAATTGTCTCATCTGAAGGGATTTATGCGGGAAGATGAAGCCAACTTCATCGGATACCTGGCATGTATCGGCTCCGACTCCCCGGACTTTCGCTACAGCGGCTATCTGACCGGCTGGGTCTACGCCGGCAATGCCCTGGCCAGAGTGGACCCCGAAAGTTATTATGACCTTTATACAAAGCTGTCCCCTCAGGCAGCCCAGGACCTGGCCTGGAACAACCAGTTCTGGGAACGCTTTGAAGGACCTGTGGCAGAAGCCTCCACCCAGATGAATGACAGATATCTCAAAGCCCACAGCCAGGAGGACGGCGTCAGAAGCTATGGACGGATGGTGGATTTGATGCTGGCATATTATAAGGATCAATTAAGGGAGGATTAGGTTAAATCCTCCCTTTACCGCATGGAAGCCCTGGAACACCAGGCGGGCATCCTGTTTCGCACCCTTATTCTGGCCCATATCACCGGCCGTGATGTCCCGTATCTATCCGGGGAAGCGCTGGCCGGGCTGGTACAAATCCGGGACGAAATGGGTATACTCACCGGGGGAATTCCGGAGAATTAATGTTTCCGGCTCCGTTCAAACTTCATACCTTCATAAATACGGACCGGATTTCCCCGCTCCAGCCTTGCGTGTTCC
>ERZ773183.1936-NODE-1936-length-15507-cov-2.918522_pt1 | contig 15507 bp, 10 predicted proteins | sample MGYA00580532_ERZ773183 | MGnify/ENA primary metagenome ERZ773183 (study PRJEB29015, sample SAMEA2737791) | human gut metagenome | biome: human gut; feature: human-associated habitat; material: faeces | place: China | collected 2012 ... | reverse complement strand
CGATATTAACGCCTGTATCGTATGCAGTACCGTAGCTTATAAGCACTTCATCGGCACTCAAAGCTTCGCCGTCATCTGTGATTGAGCTTACGATAAGTCTGTAATCTCTGCCCGTTTTGAATAATTCAGACGGCAATGTAATTTCCGTTGAATCGGTAGTGATATACTCATTTACCGCATATTCATCGTTTTCAACGTCAAACATTTCTATATGATATTCCGTTGCCGCCTGCATAGCAAGCTCAATTACAACGTCATCGCCTTCTTCATAATTATCTTCCGTTACCGGCGAATTGAGTATAGGCGTTGTAACCTCCTCAACAGGTGTTATGCTGTAATCCTTTTGAGGTATTTCAACGGTAGTCTTTTCTTCCGGTACGGCTATTGATGTTGTATCCGCAACTATTTTTGCCTGAATACCGCCCGATAAGTCTGTTGTTGTATTCAAACCGATAGGAGATGTGTATTGTGTGTCCTGTACAAGAATATCGTTATCGCTTTCTAGCAACTGACGATATACAGAGAACACATCATAACCCGACTGTGTAACCACATCACTTTCATATCCCTTTTCATTCATAAAATCAAGTGACGAAAGCCATGCCGCCGCATTCATATCGGAATCTTCAACGTATATAGTCTTGTTATGCTTACTTCTGTATGAGTTTATCATATCAAGAAGAAGCATTGACTTTGAACGTTTTACAGATGTGCCGTCATCAACACCGCGATAACGCGGATTGTACAATATCGAATCAAGATGTCCTTCCGAGTCGGCATAAAATCTGTAACAACGATTATCAAGATAATCCGCTGTCTTTGAATAGTCATCGCCCGACTTCATTCCGTTAAAATCAAAACTTGAACTGTTTGTGTACAAGGCACAAACTCTGTCTGCCTCAACACCTACCATACAAAATTCCGAATAGTTTGAATCATAAACATACCATTCAAATCCGTATTCTGTCTGGTCAATTCTGTTAGGCTCGCCGAACGTATCAAGAATTGTGCTGATATTCGCACCGACTCTTATTTCTTTTCCACCGACTGTCACCATTACATTCTGTGCAAAATAATCATATACAGTGTCGATAAGAGTTTCACATTCTTCTTTTGTAAGCTCTTTGTTCGGCTCTGTACCGAATTTTGCTGTAATTATGCCTTGTTTCATCATAAACGCATATGCAATTCTGTTTTCATCATCAATATATGCGTTGTCGTAACATTCATTCAGAATTGAGTTTGCCTCATCTTCATAAATCGTGTAACTGTCGTTGTATGTAATTATTGTTTTGTATAGGATTGTCATAAAATCCTGTTTTGTTATACTTTTCTCTTGTTTTGCCTCTTCGGTATCTTCAAAATTAATATATCCCAACACAATAGGTTTTATTAAATTTGTATCAAGTCCCGTTTCGTCAAGTCCCTGTGGGATTTCGACTTCTTTATCCGTAAGATGTTCATATAAAGCAACTGCCTTATCCAAAGCCTCTGTTTCTGTTATTGCAGAATCGGCAAAAACGGTTAATTTTAAGCTGGGTGTAGCTGTTGACAACATTATTCCGGCTAATATAGCACATAACACTGCCTTCTTCCTGACCTTCAAACACCTCAACTCCTTTTTAATAGATTAATTTACAGTTTATATTATATCAAATGTAACCGTAATTGTCTATAAACAAATTGTTAATTTTTTATGACCAAAATAATGGTTTAATACCTTTATTTTCACAAAAATTTGTGATACAATATCCGTACTATGGTTTTGGGAGGTTTAAATATGAAAAAGGGCATAGCATTTGCAATACTTGCGGCGGCATTATATGCCGTCAACGCTCCGTTTTCAAAAATATTGCTCGACTGCATTCCGCCGACTTTAATGGCGGGTTTTCTTTATGTTGGTGCAGGAATAGGAATGATTATAATTGCACTCGTCCGCAAAATCAGAAAAACAGAAACAAACGAATTAAAACTGACAAAATCGGAATTGCCGTACACTGTGGCAATGATACTTTTGGACATAGCCGCACCAATTTGCTTGATGTTCGGATTGAACGCGACAACCGCCGCCAATGCGTCACTGCTCAACAATTTTGAAATTGTCGCAACGGCAATTATCGCACTTATGATATTCAAAGAAAAAATCAGTCCGCGATTGTGGTTCGGTATATTGTTTATAACGGTTTCATGCGGAATTTTGTCATTTGAAGATTTATCAAGTCTGCAATTTACGTACGGCTCGCTGTTCGTACTTCTTGCCGCCGTCTGTTGGGGATTTGAAAACAACTGTACAAGAAAACTATCTTCAAAAGACCCGCTTCAAATCGTTTTACTTAAAGGTATTTTTTCAGGCTTAGGCTCGATAATTATAGGCTTGTGCATAGGTGAACGTTTAACTGTGCTTTGGAGCATTATCCCCGTGCTTTTGGTCGGATTTATCGCATACGGATTGAGTATATATTTCTATGTCTACGCTCAAAGGCTTCTCGGTGCGGCACGGACAAGTGCTTATTACGCAATTTCTCCGTTTATAGCAGCTATTCTGTCATTGATTATATTCAAGCAAATTCCTACAGTTACTTATTTTATAGCATTAATTTTTATGGTAATCGGTGCTTGGCTTTCTTCAAATGACAACAAAAATTAAACAAGAGGTGACAGTCTTTTCAGACCGTCACCTCTTTTAATTTACTTTCTGATCATTTTCAAAATTTGCACAATCACGAATGTACCGAGAGACAATCCGTAAACAGTCAAAAGTTCCGCAATCGTAAGCGGTGCAACCGCAAATATACCTTGCAGTGCAGGTACAAGTAATACGGCATTTAAAAGCACAAATCCAACAAAAAACGCACCTATCATACTTTTATTGTTCCACATCTTTTTTGTAAACCAAACAGGTTTATCCGATTTACAATTAAAGCCATGTACAAGTCTTGACAGACACAATGTTGAAAAAGCCATTGTACTTGCAACTTCGGCATTTCTCATAAATCCGACATAGAACGCAATCATAGTCATAACACCTATCACAACGCCCTCAACACATATATTTGTAAGTACCTTTTTTGTAAGTATAGATTGATTTTTCGGTCGCGGCTTTTCATTCATAACATCACTGCTGTGCGGTTCAACACCGAGCGCAATCGCAGGCAAACTGTCCGTAAGCAAGTTTATAAACAACAGATGCACCGCTTTAAACGGAACAGGCAACGCCATAAACGACGCATACAATACCGCAAGTATACCTGCCGTATTGCCCGAAAGCAAGAATTGAATTGCACGTTGAATATTTCTGTACAGATTACGTCCGTTTTCGATTGCCTTGACTATCGTTGCAAAATTATCGTCCGTAAGCACCATTGACGCGGCGTCTTTTGCCACTTCACTGCCTGTTATACCCATTGCCACACCTATATTCGCCTGTTTAAGTGCCGGTGCGTCATTCACTCCGTCACCGGTCATTGAAACGATGTAGCCTTTTCTTTGCCATGCGCTGACTATTCTTATTTTATGTTCAGGCGAAACTCGCGCATAAACCGACACGTCCGAAACAAATTCATCAAGTTCTTCATCTGACAGATTTTCAATCTCTCTGCCCTCTACCGCACGGCCGTTATCATCCAATATACCGATTTTTCTTGCAATCGCCGACGCAGTCACAAGGTGGTCGCCGGTTATCATTATCGGACGTATTCCGGCGGTTTTACATTTTCTTACCGCCTCTGCACTTTCTTCTCTCGGCGGGTCTTGCATTGCAACAAGTCCTAGCAAGATATAGTCCTTTTCATCTTCAACGCTTATGTCGACTGTATCAACGTCACGTTCGCACACAGCAAGTACACGAAGTCCCATTTGAGAAAATTCCGTATTAACTTTCTTTAACTCTGCCAAATCTTCGGCAGTAAACGGTCTTTTTCCGTCCATAGTTTTGACTTCATTAATTCTGCCCGACAAAACATCAACCGCACCTTTTGTCAGCATTTTATAATTGCCGCCGATTTTATGAACGGTACTCATCAATTTTCTGTCTGAATCAAAAGGAATTTCACCCAAACGCTGATATTTTTCACGCATTTTTTCAACAGGCAAATCATGCTTTTCCGAAAAATTCACAAGTGCAATTTCTGTCGGATCACCGATTTCCTGACCTTCTTTTTGAACGGAGTCGTTACACAATGCACCGTCTATTATAAGCTGACCTTGACGTGCATTGATTTCATCGTCTTTATCAATAATTTGACCGTCAAAATAAATTTTTTGAACAGTCATTTTATTTTGCGTAAGCGTACCCGTTTTGTCTGAACAAATTATAGAAACACTGCCCAGTCCCTCAACAGCCTGCAATTTTCGTATAATCGCATTTTCTTTTGCAAGTTTCTGTGTTCCGACTGACAAAACTATCGTAACAATCGAGCTTAAAGCCTCCGGAATTGCCGCAACGGCAAGTGCAACCGCAAACACAAATGCGTCCGTAAACACTGTCAAATTTATACCGTCACTGCGGAACAGTTCCAAACCCAAAACAATAACGCATATTCCGATTATGATAAGTGACAGCTTTTTACCGAAATTATCAAGGCTTTCCTGCAACGGCGTTTTCTTTTCCTGCGTACTTTTTAACAGTGACGCAATTTTGCCGATTTCGGTTTTCATACCGACTGACGTTACAACCATTTTCGCTCTGCCGTAAGTCGCAAAACTTCCCGAATACAACATATTCACTCTGTCACCGAGCGGTTTTTCGCCGTCAAGTACGGTTTCCTGTTTTTCGACAGGCTCACTCTCGCCGGTCATCGCACTTTCATCAACCTTCAAGGAGGCATTTTCAATTATACGTCCGTCCGAACAGACGTAATCACCTGCCTCAATGACCACAATATCGCCTACTGTCACATCTTTTCCCTCAACGACTTTTATTTCACCGTCACGGATAACCTTTGCAGTCGGCGCAGACATTTCTTTAAGACTGTCAAGCGACTGTTCCGCTTTGATATGCTGTACAGTACCCAAAATCGCATTTATCGTTATAACTACAAATATTACGATCGCACTTTCTATATCGCCGAGCACGCCGGATATAATCGCCGCAATAATAAGAATTATAACAAGAAAATCCTTGTACTGCTCCAAAAACAATATAAACGGATTTTTCTTTTTACCCTCCGCAAGTTCGTTTTTGCCGTACTTTTTCTGATTTTCCTTTGCTTGATTTTGCGTAAGACCATTTTCATCAGTCCCGAGCATTTTAAGCACATCTTCTTTTTTCATTTGATATGGGTTCATAATCAATTCCTCCATCTTCTCACTTATGCCGCAAACAAAAAAGCAAGACTTTTTATTGCAGCACAAAAATTATCTGCAATAAAAGTCTTGCTTCGTAGAATATGATACGGTTCTTCCGAACGTGTATTGACGACATCATATTACGCATATAAAATGCGCAAGCTACTCCCCTTTATTGATTGTATAATATCATATTATTACCAAACTGTCAACTGCATATTCTAAATTTATTCGGCAATTATACTTCCGTCACGTCCGAACATACTTCCGATATTGATATTACCGAAATTATCAACTTTTTTACCGTCCATAAGGAATTGAACACGCTGAATATTGTCAAGCTCTGTAAGCGAATCAACGATTGAATATATCGTCATTTTCTCTTTTTCCGCAGTACCCGAATTTTTATCGGTAAAATTAGCTTTGAAATTTACAAAGCAAATATTATCCGAAGTTTCCACACTCAAAAGTACGGTATCCTTGCTGAGCGGCACTGACAGTTCCTTGTTTTAGGGACCTTTGATAAGTTCATTTATAATATATTGTGCCAAAGGTTGTTGGTCGGTGACTTTAATCGTTCTTGTTTCCATAACAAGCTTGTTGCCGTCTTTATTCGGAAAATACAATGCAATTTCACGCGTTTCGCTGTTATATGTATCGGTTGACAGATTAATGTCCTGATTTCGCAAATACCCTATAATCGAGCCGTCCGCCGTTGCAATATCCTTGCCCTCAACAATTACTTTAACACTGTCAACACCGCTGATTGCACACAACGATTTCACAACTGCATAAACCGCAAGCACATCTTTTGTATTGTCGCCTGTCAAAAATTCACCTGAAAAGTTTACAACAATATTACCGGAATCAACGTCGTTAAGCGACAGCAACTTCGTATTTTTTTCAATAATTTTCATATAACGGCTGTTGTCGGGACCTTTCATAAGCGCCTCAATTACAGACTCCGCAAGTTCCTTATCGTCCTTATATTTAATTTCACGATTTTCCATAACTATCGAAGTCGCAGTTTCATTAAAGAAATACAGTTCACTGTTGCCGTAATCTTTTTTTATAAGTATTCCGACAACCGCCGCCACTGTCAGCACCGCAACCGCAACGATAGCTATTACTCCCTTTTTACTTTTCATTCTGTCCTCCAATAGTAATCTTGTAAGGTAAACGTATTGTGAATACACTGCCTATATCCGACACATTTGCAACATCTATAGTACCGTTGTGCATAAGTACGGCCTCTTTTGTGATAGCAAGTCCAAGACCCGTTCCGCCGGTATCTCTCGCTCTCGAATCGTCAAGTCTGTAAAAACGTTCAAATATTCTGTCACGCTCGTCCTCCGGTATTCCCGGACCGTTGTCCTCAATTTTTATTGTCAGATAGTCATTGTCAGCCGTAAGGTCGATATGGACAAAACCGCCCTCCGGCGAATATTTAATCGCATTATCCGCGATATTGTATATCGCCTCATACATTTTGTCATAGTCAAGCAAAATCGGGCTAAATTCTGTCTGATGATTGTCAACATATATAACAATATCCTTTGTATTTGCAATCGGTGTGAGTTTTTTTACAACCTGACTTATAAGCGACTTAATATCGACTTCTTCAAGTTTCAGAGAATTACCGCCTGCGTCAAGTTTTGTAAGCACAAGCAGTCTTTCGACAATTCTTGTAAGTCTGTCAACCTCGTCCGACATATCGCCGAGGAATTCCTTTACCATAGCCGGATCGGGATTTTCTGCCGCAACAAGACTGTCGCATATAAGTTTTATACCAGCCATAGGGGTTTTAAGTTCGTGTGACGCGTCCGAAACAAACTTACGTCTTTTTTCTTCCAAAAGTTCAAGTTCGTCACACATATAATTAAGCATTTGTGCCATTTGTGCAATCTCATTATGACCTTTAACTTCAACATGCTTTGAGAAATTACCCTTTGAAATTTCCTTTGCAACGGCAATAAATTCTTCAATCGGTGACGTTATAATATAGCTCATACCCAAACTAAGCATACCGATAAGAATTACAATAAGCGTACTGAAAACTATAAGACTGTTCCTTGTCGTTCGGACTGTATCATCAATCGTGTTTATCGATTCTGCCAAATACACACTTCCGATTATTTCACCGCCGAATGTTACAGGCACCGCAACGCTTATAAGACGCATATTGTTTTCGCCTGTCGTTATAATATCGGCTTGTTCGCCGTCAAGCGCACGTTTTAAAACGTCACGCATAAAAACCTTGCCGATAAGCTGTGATTCTTCATTCGTGTCATACAAAACCGAATACGATTTATTTGTCACAACACCTCTTATATTCGTACCTGCAAGACTTCGTTCAACAACATCCGAAAACTTTTGAGCCGAAGTTGCAGATGTATCGCTTCCCCATACGTCCGCAATTGTTTCAGATATAATATTCGCCTTTGCAAACATATTTATCGTTTCCGTACTGTACAGATTTTCGCTAAGCAGACTGATTATATAAATACTCATCAAAACAAGCGTTGTAACAATAATTGCAAGATAAGTTGCAATCATTGTAAAACGCATTGAATTGGTGATGTTTTTAATCTTTTCCTTAATCCTTCTTATAATAGTAACCAACTCCCCACTTTGTCTTTATATATGAAGGCTCGGCAGGATTTTTCTCAATTTTTTCTCTAAGCCTTCTTATATGAACGTCAACCGTTCGTACATCACCCGGATAATCAAAGCCCCACGCTATATCCAAAAGATTTTCTCTTGTATAAACCTTACCCGGATTTCTCATAAACAGTTCCAAAAGGTCAAATTCCTTGCTTGTAAGTTCAATAACCTTATCGTTTATCACAACACGTCTGAAATTATAGTCCAAAGTTATATCGCCCGATATGATAAGCTTGTCCCTTTCGCCTTTCGGTGCAGGATTTACTCTGCGCAAAATCGCCTTGATTCTTGCCGTAACCTCACGAATGTTAAAAGGCTTGGTTATATAATCGTCCGCACCGTATTCAAGTCCGAGTATCTTATCTATATCTTCACTTTTCGCCGTAACCATAATTATAGGAACATTTGAAAAACTTCTTATCGTACGGCATACGGTAAATCCGTCCACTTTCGGCAACATCAAATCAAGCAAAATCAAATCTATGCTTTCATCATGCGCAAGACGAATAGCCTCCTCTCCGTCAAATGCAGTCACTACCGCATAACCGTCTTGCTCTAGGTTAAACTTTATACCTTTCACCAAAAGTTTTTCATCATCTACCACTAATATTTTCATCTGTCCCATCCTTTCAACTCACTGTAATATTTGTATTAATTAAAAAACAGATTTATTCTACCGAAATATATTCCTTAATATCCTCAAATTTCTTCTCACTTATTCCCGACACCTTCATTATCTCCTCTATTGACATAAAAGGGCCGTTTTCCTGTCTGTATTTGATAATTCTTTCAGACATTTTCTCTCCGATACCTTTCAGCTTTACAAGCTGTTCTGTATCTGCGGAATTGATATTGATTTTACCGTCGGCGACTTCTTTCGTGTCCGATTCATACGGAATATAATCCTCCGTTGCCACGGTTTCCATAACAAAAGCGTCTTTTTCAAAGTGTTCAACGGCAAATCCGCCCAAAACCAACAATACAAAAATGATTATGTATAAGAATATTTTTGATTTTTTGTTCAAAACTAACATTTCGCTACCTCTGAAAATGTGTTATATTAATAGTATAACATAAATTTTTCATTTTTTCATCTTTTTTTACGAATTTAAAGAAAATTTTATTGCAATATAATTAGAATTTAGATATAATAGTAAATTGAGATATAATGTATTAAAATTAGAATATAGATTTATGGAGGCAATGATACTATAATGAAAAAGAAAAGGTTAATTTCTTTACTGCTTGCGGCATTTATAACGGTTATGCCGCTATCATTTTCTTTTGCGGCACCGACTCCGGAGCCGACTGCTGATAACACGACTTCAACCGTAACTTCACCTGACGGAACAACCAGAACAGTAACTTCCGACGGCAATGATGTAAAATCAACACCAAAGGCAACCGAAAGCACAGATACATCAAGCGATACGGAAACGACATCCGCAACCGAAACACCGTCAGATACTTCATCGGATACATCAAGCACATCTGATACAACTTCGCAAAGCGATACAGATACAACATCGCAAAACGCAAATTCACTTCCGAACGGCGTAACTATGGAAGATCCGTCACTTACGCCTCCGAACGTGCAGTATGCACAGTCCGCACTTCTTATGGATATGGCGTCGGGACGAGTTTTATACAGCAAAAACCTTGATGAAAGAGTTTACCCGGCAAGTACAACAAAGATTATGACAGCTATACTTGCACTTGAAATGGGTAATATGGACGATACGGTAACCGCCACATATGACGCACTGAAATCAATAACTCTTGAAGATTCTCATATGGGTATACTTACCGGCGAGGAACTTACTTTAGACCAACTTGTAAAAGGTATGCTTGTATACAGCGCCAATGATGCGGCAAATGTTATTGCAATTCACATTGCAGGCTCACTGGACGCATTTGTAGATTTGATGAATCAAAAGGCACAAGAATTAGGAATGACAGGCACTCACTTTGTAAATCCTTGCGGTTCACATGACGATAACCACTATACAACGGCTCGCGACCTTGCAATACTTGCAAAGTACGCAATGAAAAACGATCAATTCCGTGAAATTGTAAAAATGCCTATATACAAAATTCCGGCAACAAATAAGTATGCATCAGAGCGTATTCTTGTAAATACAAACCTATTCCTCGGAACATCACGTTCGACTTACTACTATTACCCACCGGCAATAGGTATTAAAACAGGTCACACCTCACAAGCCGGATACTGTCTTGTATCAGCCGCTTCATATAACGATACCGAATTTCTTGCAATCGTTATGAACTGTAAAAACGTAGATACAAAGGAACAGGCTTATTCATATATCGATTCAAAGACTTTGTTCAATTTTGGTTTTGATAATTACACACATCAACCGCTTGCGGCAGTCGGAGATATAGTTTCCGATTCAAAGGTTTATGAGGCAAAACAAGATATGCGTGTTGCTGTAACTGTTGAAAACGACGTGTCAGCACTTATTCCGAGTGGTGAAGGCAACGCAGAGCAAATAACAACGAATATCGATATGCCCGAAAAATTAGAGGCACCTATTACAAAAGGTGACGTACTTGGTACAGTGACATATTCATATAAAGGTATTGAAGTCGGTTCGGCTAACCTTATCGCAACAAATGATGTTGAAAGAAATAATATTCTTCACGTATTCCACCTTGTGTTAAAGGTTATAACAAGTCCATTCTTCTTCATTCCGGCAATACTTCTTATACTTCTTATTATGTACGCAAGATATCAGAAGAAGAAACGTGAAAGACAAAGACGTATTCAGCAGTTAAAGAAAAACAGACAGCGTTCATCATCAGAAAATGAAACAGGTACACGCACACCAAACAGAAATGCATCAAGAACAGAAAGAATTGACCGCGAAACAAAAGGTTCAAATTCAAGATACAGAAGATAATAAACGAAGATAAAACAAAAGGCAAGCCACATCTATAGCTTGCCTTTATTTTTTTACCGTTTCAAAACTACCTATTCAAAAATTCATCAATTAATTTTTTCGATTCTTCAAAAGGATTTTTACTGCTTACATAATTTATCCTATCGTCACGTCTGAACCACGTAAGCTGACGTTTGGCATAACGGCGTGAGCTTTGCTTTATGAGTTCTACGGCATCTTCAAGGCTCATTTTACCGTCATAATAGTCCATAACTTCTTTATAGCCTATACCCTTCATTGAATTTAATTCCTGCGTATAGCCCATATCCATAAGACATTTAACTTCCTCCAAAAGTCCGCTTTTTATCATAATATCGACACGTCTGTTTATTCTGTCATACAGTACGTCCCTATCCCAATCAATACAAATCATAAGCGGATTATATCGGCTTTCAACTCGCTTTGTTTCCTCTTGGTGTTTAGAAATCGGTTTGCCTGTCGTTTTATAAAACTCTATCGCACGAATAATACGTCTGACGTTATTAGGGTGCAGTCTTTCAGCCGACTCCTTATCAAATTCCGCAAGCATATCAAGCAAATATTCACTGCCTTTTTCCTCTGCTGTCTTTTGCAGTTTTTCACGAAGTTCGTAATCAGTGTCAATCTCACCGAATGTAACGTCATTTACAACAGAATTTATATAAAGTCCCGTACCGCCTGCCATTACGGCAATTTTGCCGCGACTGGTAATATCCGCGATAGTCTTATGTGCAAGCTCGGTATAGTCCGCAACACTGAACTCATCATCAGGTTCAAGAAAACCGATAAGATGATGAACGGCTTGACTCATTTCTTCCGCAGTCGGTTTTGCCGAGCCTATATCCATATATTTATAAATCTGCATACTGTCGGCACTGACGATTTCACCACCGACATAATTTGCAATATCAATCGCAAGTGCCGTTTTTCCCGACGCGGTCGGTCCGACAACAACAATAAGAGGTATCTTAGACAATTCTCTTAAACTCCTTTTCAAGTTCCTTTTTGCTCATTGTTACTATAATAGGTCTGCCGTGAGGGCAAGTATTAATATTTTTAAGCCTTAACACATTTCTCACAAGCGTTTCCATTTCTATCTTACTCATACGCATATTCGCTTTAACCGCCGATTTACACGCAATCGTATATAAAAGTCTTTCGTTCTTTTCCGTTATAAGTTCTTTTCTCAGTTCCTCGCCTTGTGCGACAAGTTCAAGCACAAGCGGTTCAACCTCACCGAGTTCAACTTCACCCGGAACACTTCGTACAATAACCGCGTCATCGCCGAATTCTTCCGACTCAAAGCCTATATCGTCAAAAAGCTGTTTATTGTCACGATACGCAGTCATCTCACTGCCGGTAAGATTTACTATAACAGGCTCGATAAGCATTTGTGACACAACTTGTTTTGACGCAATATCTTTCTTCAATTCTTCATATTTCAAACGTTCGTGTGCCGCGTGCTGGTCTATAATCATCATTTCGTCGCCCTTTTCGGCTATGATGTACGAATCAAAAACCTGACCGACTATTTCAAAATATTCATCTGCAAAAACAGTTTCTTCGCGTTTCGGAACTTCGTTTTCAACATTTTGCTCTGTCGGCTTTTCTTCCTTAACAGTTTCAACCCTTACTGTTTCAGCAACAGTTTTTTCCTCATTCTTTATTTCTTCAACTTTGACTTCTTCCGCTTTAACCGCGTCCTTTTTAGGAAGTATTCCGTTTGTTTCTGCTTTCGGAGTTTCAAGCGATACAGTTCTTGTATAAGGAATTTCGGGTTGTCTTGGTTTTATAAAATCGGGTTTTAGTGATACAAAATTATTTTGTGTTTTAGTGTCCCCGACTTTATCCGTTTTATTATCATTCACCGAATTATTTTTAGTGTCCCCACTGTTTTTCAGGAAATGATTTTCTCGCGGATTATATGCGGTTGTTTCGGGACGTTTTGTCATTGTCTTTGGAAGTGCGACCGCAAGGTCGCTCAGATTTAACTGTCCCTTTGGCGTATCACGTTTAAATTCTTCCGAAGTACGTTCGATTTTCGGTACATTCGGTATTTCGTAAAGTGCGTTTTTCACACCGTAATACACCGCATTATAAACCGCCTTTTCATCCGAAAACTTCACTTCAAGTTTTGTCGGGTGAACGTTAATGTCAATAAGTGACGGATTGATTTCTATATTAAGTATCGCCATAGGGAATTTGCCTATCATAATCTGATTTTTATAGGCATTTTCAAGTGCGGCGATTATTGTTCTGCTTGTTATGTATCTTCTGTTTACAAAAAAGCTCTGATAATTTCGCTTAGGCCGTGCAAGAGTTCCCTTGCCGATAAGACCTGTAATTTTAATGCCGTCCGATTCGTATTCTACGGGAATTGTACCCTTTGCATAATCTCTGCCGTAAACTGTATAAACCGAATTTTCAAGCGAATTATCGCCCGGTGAAAACAATTTTTCTTTGTTGTCGATTATCAGCTTAAAGGATATTTCGGGATGTGCGAATATAAATCTTGTCATTATATCCGTTATGTATCCTACCTCAGTTGCGTCTTTTTTCAAGAATTTACGTCTTGCAGGTGTGTTGAAAAACAGATTTTCGACAAGTATCGATGTACCGTCGGGAATACCTGCCTCGTCAGAAGAAAGTATTTCTCCGCCTTTGCACGTTACACATACGCCTGTTTCATCCTCGTGTCGCTTTGTAAAAAGTTCAACTTCGGCAACAGCACCTATACTTGAAAGTGCCTCACCTCTGAAACCAAGCGTATAAATTGCGTCAAGGTCACTGCTCGTCTGCACCTTACTTGTCGCATGGCGTAAAAAGCATATTTTCGCATCCTCCTCCGACATACCGCTGCCGTTGTCGCTGACGCGCATATATATGCTTCCGCCTTTTTTTATCTCCACGCTTATCAGAGTTGCACCGGCATCTATGCTATTTTCAACAAGTTCCTTTATAACGCTTGACGGACGTTCAACAACTTCGCCCGCCGCTATTTTATTTGAAACTTCACTGCTCAGTACATGAATTTTTCCCATTTTAAACCCTTTCAACCGTTAATACTTGTGACCTTAACAGCCACAAATGTTTATATTTCCTTCGCCCTGTTTGCCAATTCGTAAAGCTTATTCATCGCCTCAATCGGTGTGTACGTTGTGACGTCCATATTTTTAAGTTCATCTGCAATTTCATTTGCTATACCGTCACCGAAACCGATTTGATTTGTTGCGTCCTCGTGTTTCTTCGCCGTATGTTCTACAACGATTTCATCATTCTCAATCTTTTTCAAAATCTTCTTTGCACCGTTGATTACCTCTTTCGGAACACCTGCAAGTGCCGCAACTTCAATACCGTAACTGTCATCCGCACCGCCTCTGACGATTTTACGCAAAAACGTAATATCGTCACCGCGTTTCTTAACGGCAATTCTGTAATTTTTAACACCGTCAAGTTCTTCTTCGAGTTCGGTAAGCTCGTGATAATGAGTTGCAAAAAGCGTCTTTGCGCCGATTTTGTGCTTATTTTGTATGTACTCAACAACCGCCCAAGCTATCGACAAACCGTCAAATGTGCTTGTACCGCGTCCGATTTCATCAAGAATAATAAGTGATTTTGACGTTGCATTCTTCAAAATGTGGCTTACTTCCGTCATTTCAAGCATAAACGTACTCTGTCCCGACGAAATATCGTCAGACGCACCGACTCTTGTAAAAATCTTGTCCACAATACCGATTTTAGCCGACTTTGCAGGAACAAAACTTCCGATTTGCGCCATAAGAGTTATAAGTGCAACCTGTCGCATATACGTTGACTTACCTGCCATATTCGGACCTGTTATAATAATCATTCGGTCGTCATCGTTATTCAAAAGAGTGTCATTCGGTACAAACATCGAATTTTTTGACATTTTCTCAACAACAGGGTGTCGTCCGTCCGTAATTTCGATTTTGCCGTTATCCGATATTTCAGGCATGGTAAAGTTGTTTTTGTATGCAGTCTGTGCCAGCGACAAAAGTACGTCAGTCGTTGCGATAATATGTGCCGCATTTTTCAAACGCTCGATTTCCTCACTCACGCTTGTTCTGACCTGTTCAAAAACATAGCTTTCAAGCGTCACGATTTTTTCCGATGCACCGAGAATTGTGTTTTCGATTTCCTTTAGTTTCGGAGTAATGTATCTTTCACAGTTTGCAAGCGTTTGCTTTCTTATATAATAATCGGGTACGTCTTTTATCGCCGATTTTGTAATCTCTATATAGTAACCGAAAACCTTGTTATAGCCGACTTTCAGCTTGCTTATGCCCGTTGATTCACGTTCTTCATTTTCAAGTGCCGCAAGCCACTTTTTACCGTCACGCATTGCAATACGCAAATTGTCGATTTCCTCATTAAAGCCCTCTTTTATAACATTGCCGTCGCGCAAAAGTGCCGGCGGTTCGTCATTTATCGCTCTTTCAAGCAAATCGCACACATCTTCAAGCAAATCAAAATTTTTACGCATATCACCAAGCATCGGTGACTTGACGTTACTTAAAGTGTACTCAAGTTCAGGTAACTGTAAAAGCGTCATTTTAAGTGCAATTAAATCTTTCGGTGTAACAGTGCCAAGCGAAAT
>ERZ773183.1897-NODE-1897-length-15720-cov-6.758442_pt1 | contig 15720 bp, 23 predicted proteins | sample MGYA00580532_ERZ773183 | MGnify/ENA primary metagenome ERZ773183 (study PRJEB29015, sample SAMEA2737791) | human gut metagenome | biome: human gut; feature: human-associated habitat; material: faeces | place: China | collected 2012 ... | reverse complement strand
GCCGTCTTTCCGCTTTCTGTGCCCTTAGATGCTGTCAAGGTCAATGTACCGAGTGTCTGTGTGTCAGAGCCTCCTACGGACGTATAAGCAATACCATCCTGGTACTCGCACATCACACGGAGTCCCATGATAGCATAGTTGTCGCTAATCATATGGCTGTAATCACCCTTTGTGTGGAATCCAATAAAGCCTGTCTCTGGATCAACCGTAAACGCCAGACCTGCCTGTGTAAACTCAGAGTCTCCCGGGTTAACGTAGTAAGCTACCATGTTGTTAAGTGGTGTTGCGATGACAACATTCTCTGGGATCTCTGACGAAACAAATACTACGTCTGCTCCCATAAAGTTTGTCATGTAGTCCATACCAAATGCTGTCTGCATGGTGATATCTGCCGCTCCAATGTATTTATACACATCAAGCGTATTTACCCACACAGCAACTCCGGTAACAGAGCGGTGCATCTTTTTAAATTTGTCTTTTACTCGACCGATGGACATTGCTACAGCCATCTGCCAAGTAGATTCGTGGCTTACCAGCGACCCTGCTTTTAACTGGCTGTACAGCTTATTCAGCACAACCAACTGGAGGTCAGATTTAAACTCTTCGTCGGTTGACTCTACCGCCGCATCATATCCCTTATCTGCGATAGCCTCTAACGATACACCTTTTCTAAATTTCTCCACACGGATTGTTCCGAGTGACTCTTCCACGGCATTGTACTGGCTCATCGGGATCTCTTCTCCCTCGCCTACATCTCCGCTCTGCAATGTGCCGGATACCTTTTTAACTTTCAATTCTGATCCGTTCGCTTTCTGGATCATTCTGGTGATTCCCAACAGATCAAGTAATGACTGGAGGTTTTTTCCAAACGATGTAACAAAGTCGATCTCCCTTGCCTTAACCTTAATCTGTGCCCTTCCTGTCATGTTGTCAGGTGCGGCAAACGCCTGTAATCCTAATCTTGTGATATTATGCATATCTTCTTCCCCTTTCTACTGGAACAACTCAATGTTCTCCTCGATTAATCTTTTTCTTTCAGCTGGATTTTTTACAGCAATAATCTGTTCTTTTGTCATAGCCGTGTCTCCGCCTTTTTTACGTGGTGTCTTGCCTTTCAAAGCTTCCTTAACTGCGTCCTGTACAGCTTCTTTGTACAGCACGGCGAATGCTTCAACCGATTCTTTTGTACTGTCTGCCTCGTCTGTGACAAGGTTTTTTAGCAGCGCATCCGGGATATTGATGCCCTCATCCGTCAGCATCTGTCTTGCAGTCTTAGCAAGTTCAGAGTGTACGCTCTGCTTCTTGTAGGTTTCCAGCTCGTCCCTCAGCTTCTTCATTTCGTATGCCTGCTTTTCGGCTTCTGTCATCTGGGCAAGCTTTTCAGCCTCAGTCAGCTTATCGTCAGTCAGTGCTTTCCATTTCTTTTCCGCATTTGTCACCGCTGTCTTAATAGCCTTATTGACACGTCGGTCAAATTCTGCTTGATTACCTTCCAGCTTTAAAAATCCGTCAAAATCGAGTGCTTCTGGTTCATTGCCATCTGTGCTACCATCTCCTCCGCCTCCGTCGCCGTCACTGCCTCCGTCTCCGTCTGCGAATAGTTGTAAATTAGCCATTGGTATTCTCCAGCTTTTCATCATGTTCATATATTTCATTTTTTGTCCTTTCTGCCCCAGACCATTGCATTCGCCCCAGTCCATTGCTATCGAGTTTGTGTAGTTTAACGACATTCCGGTCACATCAGTTACACTACCCGGACGTAATCCGGGAATTCATCGGCGATCATGCAGACGCCGATAAAAAAAGAATCTACCAGAGTTTGTGACATGTCTGAAAGATTCCCAAATTTAATATTCGCTTTTCCGGGCGATATATCGTATTCAATATTGTCAGTCGTCAATTCTTCTATCGAGCCGATCAACGTCTGAGTCAGTGCTGTGACTCCTGCACAGACGATATCCTTACCAGGTTCGGCGTATTCGGCGTGACCATCAACCGTTATGCCGTCCGGTTTAACATTAATCTCTATCATTGTGTCTCCTACTGCCTGTTTATCTCGTGCTCTAAATAGCAATCAAATCTGCCCACATCTTAGGTCCGCACGAACTGTCATTCTTTCCATTCGTTCCAAGTTCAACGCCCTGTTTGCGTCTTGCGGTCTGATATGAGTTGATCGCATAAATTGTATTGTTTCCGGCATCCCGATCTAACGCCAACTCTTTTCCGTCAGCACCCTTAAATCCTCGTGCTTTCAAGATCTCCTGCAACAGCAAAACAGATGTGCCTTTGCTTCCTTTTCTTACGATGCTTGGATTAAACATATAGCCACTCTTCCTTTCTGCAATTGATGTACTACTTGTTCCGCTTGATACGGGTTTGCTTGCATTCCCGGTGTTTTCTGTTGCATATCTACCCTTTTCGATGTTTGTGGCAGTATGGTATGCATCGTTCAAGAGTATATCTCCCGGTAACAGGTAATCTGGACTTGTTAAATACTTAGAGTCTGTCAATACCTGGAATCCAGCACTCTTAAATCCAGAACGCATATTCCCTGTGTAGCTTGCGTTGATGTTTTTCAGAGCATCGATGTTAAGTAAATAGCCAGTTGCTCTTACGTTAGCAATAACACCAGCCGAGCAGTCAGCTTCACAAGCTACCGTAATCTTTGATGGGTCATATCCGACTTTCTGAAGCTGTGACCAGTACGTGTTTCTCTGGCTCTGGTCATAGCCGATTTTGTTGTTTCTTGCGGCTTTTACCCCTAAATCTGCAATGGTCGCTCTTACATTAGCGTTAGGATGTCGTAAAACACAATTCCAAGGTCTGTTGTACCATGTTCTTAAGTACCACTCAGTACCAGTCTGGTCGCCTGCTTTCCCACCGCTGTAACGATTGTTTTCATCGTGTCCGCTATTCGATATTAAGCTCATACACTACTCCTTTCTGATCTAAAACCGCATAAAAATAAGACCTCTCGGTCTTGCTCGTATCTCCATGTATTCACCTCTGCTAGTTCACTAAAGCCCCCCCATTTAGCGAATTTCTTTATTGCCAATATCCATCAGATCATTATACTGTTCCTCAGTAATCCTGCCCGTGGCGAAGAAAATGTCAATCTTATTCTTCAGATCTTCTGTCAGACCGTTTCTTTCCTTTAATTTTTTCAGTGTCTTGTATAACATAATCATACCTCCAATTCTGTAAGTGCTACGGCATATTCGCTGTTAACGTAGGCTTCTGCCGATTGCAGATCAATATCCTGTGCTTTAGCATCCATGTCGTAGATGTAGTCTCTAGTGTCTCCTAACTGCTGTTTTACATAGTTCCATCCATTAGCCATGCTAATCGGGTAGTTAAATACTGTATATCCGTCTAACTGGTCGGATGTGACGGAGATGTTGGTTACTGGGTAGTTGGTGACAAGGGTTCGCAATTTAGCTTGTATATCCCCCGGAAGAGGCTCAAAAAACGGTACTAATAAAGCTCCATAAACTTTTATATTTAAATCTTTTAGAGCATTAAATATATCCTCTAAGGTGTAATTCAGGTCCTTAGGCGGTGATATGTAGAAATTCGCTTTATTTACTCCGAATATCCATTTGTCAATTACACTTCCCGCGACACCCCATATTTTGCTATAACCGATATTTACCAGCGATTCATAAAATGGTGTAAAAATTTTTTTGAATGCACCATCTTGTACAAACCTTCCTTTCATATCAGGTGTTTCTCTTAGTGTTTTAGTTAACACTGGTACATCTATTGCGGTATTTCTTTCGATGCCAAATACACCGTCTTTTTCCACAACTCTATCCGCAATATACTGCTGACCGTCAATCGTCACATTGCCATCTCTTGAGACTGGAATTGCATTTAATGTGTATGGAAGTGTGAGAAGCTGTTCACGGTAGGGTTCATACTGCAACGCCTTTGCTCCAACATAAGCAGCCGGGTAAACGATGTCGTTGTAGGTTTTATTTATTATAAAATTTTCGTTACGCACGCCAGTAATATACATGTCTTGCGTAGGTACAAAGTTTTCATTTCTTGCTACTAATGCTTTGCCATCAGGAGAACGGGCTATTAAAACGCAATCTTTGATACTGTACGTTACACCCTTTAATAGGACGCAGAAAACATTAGACAAATCGGCGTTAGGTTCTACCATGTAACCACCTGCCATCCACACATTGCCTATAGAATCTGTAGCAGTTCCAGTTCTAGTAAAAGAATAATCCGCATTACGAGCGTATGTCACACCACTGTTTGTGATAGATTCTCTACTTTTCTTCATATCAAGGATATTTTTCCCCGTCACTTTCACCGCGACACTTCCACTATCACCAACACTCTTTATCTCCTGCGGATAGCTAGGGCTTGGGGACGGCTTGCCACCAGTGTAAGGCTCGTAAGATTCATCTGTACTAGATGCCAATTGAATCATAGGATAGATTGTTTCATCTACTGCTAAACCTTTAGGTACTTCAATATAACACCACACATCATTATGTCCATCTGTGACTGTGAATGTTCCTTCGTTTTGTGCAGAATTTACACCATTGTTCACAGATACATTGCACCCGCTTCTTCCTTTTGCAACTAGCCTATACGTTCCGCTTGCAAGCGTTAAACGTTTGCCGTCACGATTCGAATATAAATTGTAATAAGACATCCCTGTGGCAGTTCCGCTAACATTAATGCTTCCATCCTTATTATCCGTGAACATTATGCCTTGATACGTTTTAGTTGTTTCTATATACGGATATTTCAATAAATTCTTACCAGTAGTTGTAAATTGGCTTGACCTTCCATATATTATCATATCCTGAATCTTGCCATTATCCGAATCTTCCAGATGCGTCTCCCCTTGATTACTGGCGTAAAATTTAGTGATTTTCTTGTCCTTGACTTCCTCTAAATCTTCATTTAGCGAACTAATAGCTTGTGTGTTCTTTCCAATCTGCTCAACATTTGCCTGTATTTGCTCGGCTGATCCGATTTGCTCTTTCAACGATGTGTCTACTGCATTCGCCTGTTCTACCGTGGCATCTAACGCTAACTTCTTCTCTTCAGCGGAACTAATGGAGCTGTCTAATGACGTCTTAACTTCTCCGGCTTTTCCGACTGATGTATCAAGCTCTGTCTTTGCATTCCCCGCCGACTGTACGGCCTTGTCCAGATTCCCTTTTGCATCCGTGGCATTGCTGATAGCACCGTCAAGCTCTGTCTTTTTTTCGGTTGCATCAGCTATGGACTGCTTGATACTGTTCTGAGACGCTTCCGTCTGGCTCTGAATCTTCTGCAACGACTCCACTGTCTTGCTTTCAATGCCTCTCAGTGCGCTTTCTTTTTCTATACCGATAGCTGAGATTGCATTATCTCTTGCCTTTTCTACGTCTCCTTTGCTTTTCCCGGCACTCTCGGCATATTCCTTTGCTTTATCCGCTGATTCCTTTGCTGACTTTTCAGCTGCTTCAGCACGTTCAGCTGATGCATTAACCGCATTAACAGCATCTTTAAAAATGCTTGGATCTATGCTTGGGTCTTCTGACGGGTCCGTAGGCTCTGGCCGTGACTCTACCGGAAGCTGAATCATATACTTCGTATTGCCGAACCCATCACCAGAAAGATACACAAATGCGTAAATTGTATAATCACTTGTTGTCCCTTTGTTTTGCAGTAGCTCGTTTGGGATCTGCACTGTAAGTAATCCATTATTGCTTGTTCCAATCCTGTCCAGTGTATGACCGCCGCTCTGTTGGAGCGAGAACTGTACCTCTGTCACTTTCGGAAACTCTTTCCCAGCAATCCTCAACACTTGACCGTAATCATACTGCCATAGCTTTTGATCTCTCCTGGTGCTTCTGCCAGTTAATTCGATATCTATAATGTTATCCATATCACTGTCTCCTTAACCATTCTTCAAATTCTGTTCTGTCCATATATGCTGCTGTACTGCATTGGCAATTCGGATGCATCGGCGGCGCATTCTCTCCCACTGTCATATCTTTTACACTATACGTGTTTCCGTTCAATGCCTTGCAGATATGGCACGCTGTTGGCTCTGCTATATATTCATACATTTCGTAACCATTTCGCTCATATGACTCTTTCTGTGCTTCTGTTTGCACCCTTGCGAGTTCTGTCCGCATTAGCCTAACTGCATTAGATCTGCTAACTCCAAACCTCTTCTCTAAGTGTCTTGCCAGCACTCGTGGGTTCCTGCCTTGTATCATACCCTCACGGAGTAGATTATCAAGCTCGCCTTTTAACATTGCCTGATGCGTCCATATCCTATCCGAGTAGGTTGCTACGTTAAATGATGCAGTTGCAATTTCTCCGGCTCTCTGTGATAGATCTTCTACGGCATTTCCTAATATTCCAGCCTGTCGTTCTAGCTCTTCTCTTGCCCTGTCTGTTAGTATCTGGCCTGTGTACTTGTCAAGCTCATCATATCCAGCTACAAGCTCAAGCCCTATATTCGCCTTAAGGAGCTCCAGACGATTAATATTCATTGTGGCGTTGTACAGCCGCATCTCTTCGTTTGCTTGCGCCGAGAAGTTCTTCTCCCGGACATACCGCTCAGCTTTTCGCTCATATTCGGCAATGTCTAACTGCGATACACGCTGCTTCGCTTCTGCCATCGTGATTCCCTCGGCTTTTGCATATTTAGAATAAAAACCGTTAATCTCTTTCACGATCTGGTCTTCCATGTATTTTAGAATCTCGTTGACTCTTCTTTCGTATTCCTGTTCGGTCAGCTGATTCCTAGCAAGGTTCTCAGCCTCTCGCTTCGACCAGTAATCGCTACTGGTCAATGCCCTCATCTTTTTCGCCATCTACGATACCCCCGAACATTCTGTTTGTGACTATATCTTCTTTACGCTTCTGGTCGTCGGCTTGCATCTTCTCGATCTCTTTCGCTACATTATCAACGATAGACAACACACTCAACTGCGTGTCTTGTGATACAATGCCATCAAGATCTCGTGCGATCTGCGCTTCTTCCTGTACGTTTGCCGGGAAATTCGGTGTGAAATGCGGATGCACTTTAATCCAATCACCTGCGCGCATTCCGCTGACTGGATTGGAAAAAATCAACTTGTATCTGCGGTTCATGCCAGATGCAAACTTACGTTCTTTTGTCTTTTCCAGATTGCTCATGGCAAGCATCTTATATCGCATTGCGATGCCAGAGCTAGTACCGAAGTTCTCTTCTGACATATTCGCGACCATACTTATCTGGAAGATAAGCTTCTCAAGCCTGTCTATCAGATGCTCCTGTGTAGTGTCTCCGTTCGGCTTTTGTAAAAAGTCAACGATAAGCTTCTCGGTGTCTCCCTCGAAGTTAATCACACGATCATCCCGGATATGCTTTACATCATCGTCGCCAAGCTTTGCTCCGAGTATCTTTAAATACGCATCAGCAAAGTAATCTACATCATTCGCCTTTTCGCTGATTGCTTTGTTATAGGCATTAATCATAGATAGCACTGGCTCAAAGATTCCTAGTTGCTCTTCGTTCTCCACATACTCTGTCGCTGGTACTCCATCAAATCCGTGTTTGTGTTCTTCTACACTCCAAACGATTTGCCCTTTTTGAGTAAACCAGCGAACCGAAACGTCGTCCGATATACTTCCGTGCAACACGCCGTGTTTATCTTTGTACAGCCTCACAAAGTATAGCTCCCTCTGCAAAACACTATCATCGTAGATCATAAAAGACTCCATCGGATCAAGGTATGTAATGCCAATATTCCCGGTCTCATCCACGTAGTACATTTCGTATCCACGTCCGTAGATGCTGCATATCTTAGCTAGCTCAGCGTTCTTGTCGTCCATGTCGTTGTACTGGTCTACGAGCTCTACGTATTTCTCGACTGATTCATTTCCATCATCCACGACCGTCTTCACTGGATGCCCAGCGAAAAAGCCATTCATTGTATCAACAATGTACTTTGCGAAGTTCACGGCAATACGGTTGTCTGGCTTCCATTTCGGCTTGTCTGCTTGATTGAATATTGGGTAATCTGTATTATACGCACTCTGTAGGTCTTTTAATCTGCACGTAACCTCTTTATCATGCTCTACGATAAACTCCGCTAACTTGGCATCTGTCAGTTCTTCGTTGTCATCTAAGCGGTATATCATTATAGTCCTCCTTTCAGGATACTATTCCTGTTTAATTTAGGTCTGTCCGTCATGCTGCGGATCAGACTGGCTGCGCTATCCGGCGAATCATCGTGCTCGGCGTGTTCGCTGTATTCCAGAATCTCATTGATATATTCCGGATCCGTATCTTCCAGCCACCAGATACGTGACCACCATTTTCTTAGGTAGGTGGATATCTTGATATATTTATTCATGCTTTCGTGATATCCGTGTTTCGGGAGCCCCATGTTCCCAAGTTCTTTGATCAGATATCCCTTATCTGCATTCTTCTCGTTCTCAATCGTTCCGGCTCTGTACAGCGTGTGAAGTGCCTTGATCTCTCCCAAGCAGTCATCCACGTGTTTCTCCCACCGCTTGCCAAATCCAATAATTCTACCGTCCGGCAACATTCTCATGATCGTAAACGCTGTCCCGTCTGATCCGTCGTATGCTGCATCAATATGTGCAACGCCGTTATAGATCAATGTTGGATCAGATACAAACTGCGGATGCTTAAACATCGTGTCGCTGTCTGCTATATGTTTGAGCTCGTAGTTAGCGGCAAACAGACTGTCCGTCATGCTGTTTCTCAACCGCTCTAGCGTCCCTCTGTCGATTAATCCTGTGCTGTAGCAGTCGTACCTCTTAACATTCGGCATAAGTGATATAGCATCGTCCTTATGCCACGGCGTTCCAGTGTTGATAAATCGTCCACCACGGTTCTTGACATTCTGGAGCTCCATGTATTGCGTTTTTGTCTTCTCACGCTCTGCCCGGCTAACACGGTCCTTAACATTGACAATGTCATCAGTAACCACAATGTCTGCGTGCTTTCCGGTGATAGATGTTCCGATACCTAGTCCAACTACCTGCGGTACTCCCTTTGTAGATGTATTAAGGTTTGTATCAATCTCGGAAGTAGTCTCTCGCTCAAATACCAAGTCTGTGCCGTACAGTGTGTTGACAATATCTCTCAGTGCTCCGCTCCTAAGTATCTTCTGCGACTGTTGGATTACCTCTGTCACGTCATCATCCGTCTTACGGAAAAACATGACGTTCTCCGTCGGTGATATCACTGTGTGGAGTGCGAGGAATAAAGATAAATCTGTTGTCTTATACGACCCACGGTGCGCGAGTAGTGTCTGGTCATCGTCTGAATACAAAAAAGACCTCAACCACTCGTTGTGTAGAGTAGTAAGGTCTTTAAAGCCCACCCAGTGCCCTATCAGATAAGGCTCATCATACAGTAGGTCAAGTATTCTTTTTTTGTCGGCGTTCAAGGTATTCCCTCATTTCTTTGGCCGAGTCGTCTATCGGTGTGCTAACCTCTACAGTCTGGCGGTCACACCATTCGGCACGCTTACGGTTTTTAAGCCAGAATATCTGTGCTGTTGTATCCGGCACCACCTGTTTCTTCGTGACTTTCTTCTTCGCAAGCATTCCGTCTTCGTCGTATTCTTCTGACACTTCCTCGTATTCGTATCCCAACGCTCTCTTTAGTAAGGCATTCTCGACCTGTCGGTCAACTACTTCTTTTCCTCGTTTTAAGGCGTTCGATATGTCCGGATACTTATCGCACCATGCATTCAGTGTACTTCTGGATATCCCCATATTCGTAGCAATCTGCTCATTTATCAGACCATCCCTCGCCCATCCCTCTATCTTGATAAGTCCTTCTTCTGTAATCCAGTCTTCATATTTTTTTGACACCTTATCACCTCCTTGGTGCAAATATCTTTTCATGTTTCTCCAATCTAAAAAAAGACGGTCATCCGTCTTCTGCGTACAATATATAATCCGTTCGCTTTTCCGTGCACAAGAAAAAGCACCCAGCTTGCGCCAAGTGCCTTTCCTTGATAAGTCAGGAGGTTCCCATCAAATGAGAAAAAACGAACGTTTTGTCTGTCTTTCGACATTACTATTTTTGCACATATAGATGTGCGATTCAATGACATCTTTTTACCACCATTCATTTTCATCCGTCCTGTGATCTGCATGAATGAATATCACCGGCCGTGTTCCGTCAGAGCCATCATTGATGATCTCCAGTTCTCCGATGTAGTTAAAATCCTCTGCCGTATCCAGGTACACTGTCAAGCTGACTTCGCCGCCCAGCACTTCATCTACTCGTTGAGATACAGCCTGCTTAAACTCCGCTGTATCCGTGATGTCTTTCTTCTCAACGGTGATCGGCGTTGGCTCTTTTATTTCTTTCTGATCGGCACAACCGAATAGGACTGCTGCCATCAGTATAACTGCCGTAATGTTCTTGATCTTATTCATTCTCTTCCCTTTCTCGCATGAACTCTTTTAAATACCTTACCGCATCCATCTATTCACTCCTCCTTATGGCTTTCAAAAGGTCTTCTACGCCCTGGACGTACCCGTTTTTGTACCCCTGTTCCATTAGCACCTTCCGGCTGAAGTCTCTTTCCGCTTCACTCTGCAGCTTATCAGCCGCTGCTTCTATGGACTCATATTCTTTCTTTTCCATCTACTCCACCTTCTTCCACAATCTCAATGGCCTTTTCGATATCCACTGCATATCCTGGATAATCAATCGGAGAGAAACACTCTTCTTCCAGCATTTCTACGACCTTATCCACATCAAAAGCTGTCGGCGCATGATTCAGCATGTTTATCACATCAACCTCCGAAAAGGTTAGTTCGCCTGAATGCCTTAAATGTTCTGGATCTATAAAGCTAATTAATGCATCAGCGTCAATCAATCTCATCTCATCACTCCCATTCACTTTTCAACATATCTGCCTTAATCAGTTCGTAGATTATATCCAATGCTGTTCTATGATCTCTGTATCTACAATTAGCTTTTTTATGTATTCTTGAGTCGTTTTCGTCCCAATCATTTATACAAAAACACACATCACTAACAAATAGCATTTTTGAACCTCTTGCAATACAAAGATAGTAGCACTCTGACTCTTTCGGAATCCCTTTACATCTTTTGAATCCGTACTTCTTGAACTCACTGGCTTTTACTTTTGGAACTAGCATTATTCTACCTCCCTGTATGGCTTCGGCAATGGCATCCAGGCTATTACATCGTCCACTGCATCGTCACCAACGTCTGTCCACTCTATACCATCCCAATAAGCACTAAACGGCTGCATAACGTGTCTGGTCTGCACAATGTAGCCATCGGAATCACCGTAAATCTCTGGCTTCTTCGGAAGTCTCTCACTGCACGGAATCCATCTTCCGAACTCTTCTTTTTGTTTTCCATTCACCCATCCATCTTTCACGTCATCTATTGCTGACTCCAACCCAAGCAAATATGCTTCTTTCTCTTCATCACAGCAAAAGCTCACATCATGTCTTTCCCTTTCTATTTCACCTACTACTTTATCCACATCGTAAGCTGTAGGAACATGCTCGACTGCATCTATTGTCCTAAGTTTCTGCATGACCGTAACATGCTTTAATCTTTGAATTTCTTTAATGACATCATCTTCGTTAATAAGTCTCATCTACTTTTCCTCCACAAGTTCAAACCTATATTTTTGCTTCACATCCGGATATTTGCCGTGATCCACCTCGCTCACGAACATTCCGTAAGGTCTGCTCCATACAGATCCGTCTTCGCATTCATAGACTACGTAAAACTGCCCCGGTGCTTCTGTGTCTTGGCTAATATGTAGAACTTTGACCGTCTGCCCCTTGAAATGTCTGTATACTTGTCCTGCTATAACATTCCGATTGTTATCAACCGGGATTTTCCGTTTGAAATACTTCTCGCATTCCGCAAGATCGCAATTATCATAGTCCAACGGACTCTCATCATCCCATTCTCCTATGTCGGCTTCTTCCACGTGGATATGCTGATGCACCATGTCGTAAAGGGCGTAGCTGATAACGTCTTCTATTACGCTTAATCTATACAAATCGTCCGGATCCACCAGATATCCGCTGATTTTAAATATCTTCGCCATATTAATTCTTCTCCTCTTCTAACAGTTCAGGATTGTCATAGATATTGCCAATGACTATAACTTTATTTTCCCAATAACCAAGCTCTTTTCTGTATAAACTTTCTTCCGGAAATTCAATGTAAAATCCTTGGTTAGTATCTGTAATACTAAAGCCGGCTGTGTACAATCCGAATTTCACCTCTCCACAAACACCCGCACTATCTTTCACGAAATCTCCCTCAAAGATTTTCTTTCCATTTTTGTCGGTTAATCCTGTATACTGGCAAATGGTATTTCCATCAACCAGAAATTCACACTCAAGGCTTTTATCATAGATATAATTCTCGTCACTAAGATAGCCATGCACCCATGTTCCATCAAGATGCTCATTACCTGAAATTGCATGAATATGTTTCGCTCTAAAAAGTATTTCTCTATTCATAACTGTCCACTACCTCCAACTTCTTCAAAATATCAATCACCCACAGCGCTTAGTCGCTCCATTTTACCATTGGGAAATAGATATCCAGGCTACAAAGATTTTTGCAAGTAGCACCTCTCCAATAGGTAGTAGTTCTTATCGGTATAGTTGTATATGCATATAGGTCCCCGTTTTTATCTCTTGCCATATATTTATAGTCTTTAAGATAGTCCAGAAACGCCCTGTCTTTCTTTGATATCTTCGGCTGTTCAATGTACTCGGATTCTGCCCATTTTGCCATTTCTTCATTGCAATAATCAGCTTTGCCAAACAGACAATGCCCGCACGAAAGCCCTGTACAACTTCTAATCTGCATTGTCCGTTTGTCAATCGCAATTTTCTTGCCTGTGCACGCTACGTTTAATAACTCTTCTGCGTATTTATCTCTGTTTTTCATATCATTCCACCTCAATTCCTATGTCTTCTTTCAGCATTGTTTCAATATCTTCCAAGCTGATATAACCTCTGTTGTATGAGTCCAAAATATCCTGAAACTTGTCCACAAACCGCCCCACACGCTTTTCACCGAAGTCAAACGCCTGATTCAGTGCCAGACACCCGATCATCATGAACAGCTTATGAGACGCGACTATCAAATTGTCAGCATCACGGCGGTTTAATACCTTATTCCGCTTATACGCCTGTTGTTTGTTGTTAAAGTACTTCATCTTCGCTCCTATCCTCATTAAATGGGCAGTCAGCACAATTGCTAACTAAGTTACCGTTTTCGTCTACTCTGTAATCGTCACCATACGCTCCGCATTCATAGCAGTAGTCATCATATACGCTATCCATCCTGTCCGATCTCCTCTCTTATCTTTTTTATGCAAATTTTAGCTGTACATCGCTATCATCAATACTCATTTCGGCATTACCTCCGGGAAGCACTCAATGCTCATCTGCGACTCTTTTTCAACTTTCAGCATTTCATTCTTAGCTCTTGCATAGAAGTTTCGGTCAATTTCAAAACCGAATGCGCTTCTACCAAGATTTCTCGCTGCTCTCAACGTGCTTCCTGATCCGCAACATGGATCAATAACTACATCTCCAGGATCAGTAAATGTCTGAATCAATTGTTCTAACAATCTCACTGGCTTCTGAGCCGGATGAATTTTCGGAATATCTTTTCCATCCTTTTCCCACTTGAACCAGTTAAATACCATATGTCCTGTACCTCGAATCGTTTTTCCATTTTCATCAAACTGTGCGCCATTTCTAAATTTTGGAAGTTTGTCTCGGTATAATACCAAAGCGTATTCCGTAGCACCTACAATACGCATATTTGCTTTCAATACCTGCGGACTGTAATTTTTCACAAATACAAGCGGTATGTAATTCACAAAGCCATGTTTCTTAGCTGCGTTGATCAGTGTGCTTAACTGTTCAAAACTGCAAAATACAATCATGCACGGAGCATCAGAACTTCTGCCACGCTTGCCGGCTCTCTTAGGTTCTTTCTTCAACATCTTTGAGCAAAAATGGAAATACTCATACAAATTAAAATTGAAATCGGAATTGAATGCAGCTTTCTTTGCAAGTTTACTTTCACCGTTCTTATTATCCCCCCCTACGTACCACATTGGATTACTTCCGTAGAAGTTGTTTCCGACATTGTATGGCACATCAGCTATAATCAGCTGCGCTGGTGGGATTGCATATTTTTTGTAATTCTGCATTGAATCTCTATAAATATCACATTTAAGTTTTTTTCTTTGTTTCATCTTCTTGAAAGGAGCCGATATATCTTTGCCCGGCCGGAGCTCCTGCTCCTTTCTATTTTTTTAGTTGTCGTAATTTTTTCTTGCGCTATCTCATAAAAATATGAATCCAGTTCAAAACATATAAATTTTCTTTCTGTATTCACACACGCTACTTTTCAACAATTGCTTCTATCACATTGACAGTAACTCCATTGGCGAACCAATCAATAAATTCCATTCAGCAAATCTCCTTATACCTCTATATCCTCATCTGCCGGGAACTGGAATACTTTCGGTAATACCCAATAATTAGGTTGTACATAGCAACCATTTGTCATATCATATCCACCATCCAGCTCCATTCTTGTAAGATATTTCTCTCTACACATTTCCACAGCCTTTTTTGCTTTCTCCACCGTGGAATACGTTGCTATTTCGATATAATCATTGCTTAGAAGGTCGACCAATGAATACGCAGCTACTTTCCCGCTATTAAAAATTTGCAACGTTGTTTCTTCGTAAGGTAAATCGTACTTGCCATTCTGACTAATTACTCTCATCGTCATCCTCCTCCGGTATCCTAAGATGTTCTAGTGCTTTGCTGTGAATCCTGTGTATTTGTCTCTCGGAGAACATCATCTTTTCCGCAATTTCCCAAAACGTCATTCCTTTTATGTATCTGTAAAAAAGCACATCATCCTCGTTTTTATTTTCGAGTGTCTTGATTCTTCTGGTAATATCCTGAAACATCATAATCCGCTCACCACGTTCGTTTTTTAGCTTCCGGATCATTGAGTCGATCTGCGCCGCATACCCGGACAGGTCACTCTGGTCGCTACCTCTCGGCATTCCGTCGTTTGCTCCTGATGATGCTGACATCTTTAACTCTCTCAGCTCTGCTATCTCTTCCGTCAGTCTATGTACACGTCTCACATGGACTATATACTGTCTGAGGTACTCTTTCTTTTTTTCTCGTTCCTGCCTATCCACTTATATTCTCCTTTACATCTACTTTCTTCTTTTCCAGATATCCCAATGTGCTATATGCCGGACTTATGAATCTTTCCAGTGCTTTCTGATCCGGCCTGTTCATTGCTTCGCTATCATGTTGTGCGATCAGATCTAGTTTATGTGCTTCATTAAGCTTCGGTCTATTCATCCTTTGCATCCACAATCTTTCCATCTTTCATCCAGTACCATGTGTCTTCTTTAATGTTTTTTCCGTCAACACGCACCATCATAGATCCTCTAAACTCCCAAGCGTCTTCTTCCCAGTACTTATCGGTTAATCGACGCCATTCTGCGAATACAAGTGTTGCTCCGATCACGCCTTTTGCTTTTGATTCAGGACCCCAAGCCGCAGCAACACTATTAGGATGATTAGCTTCGCAAGTACCGCGGTACCCTGTGTTAGAGGATGCTCCGCAGTTACCTGTGTTAGAGGATGCTCCGTAGTCCC
>ERZ773183.1880-NODE-1880-length-15832-cov-21.183051_pt1 | contig 15832 bp, 9 predicted proteins | sample MGYA00580532_ERZ773183 | MGnify/ENA primary metagenome ERZ773183 (study PRJEB29015, sample SAMEA2737791) | human gut metagenome | biome: human gut; feature: human-associated habitat; material: faeces | place: China | collected 2012 ... | reverse complement strand
ACCCTTCCAAAGATACCCTAGAACCGTTGCAAATAAACACATCCCTCGGCGTGTCACGATTCCGCCCACCTGAATCGTCTTTCTCCTTTTCCACAGAAACCAGCTCATCCTTTCGGAAAACATGTTCGTCGTATGAGTCGCCTTATCAGGAATTGACGGAACGATACGTTGAGGGGATTCTGTTATCCTGTGGGGCGCAGCGGAGCAAAATGGCCTGCCAAGACGGGATGGTCCCTTTCATGAACAGGCTTTTGACTCAAAATAGAAGACGGATCGAATATTCCGCAGTGATACCGTGAAGGGAGGGAACGGCATGGAGGCGCAGCTTATGAGGCTACAGGACCTGAGACTCAAAGAAGGGATGTCTCTAGAACAGCTGGCCGAGCTCTCCGGCGTGGATCATGATCGTCTCGTCATGTTCGAAAACAATCCGGAAACCATACGCAATATGCATTTGGACACCGCTCGCCAAATTGCCAAAGCATTGCACTGCAACGTGTTGGAGCTCCATCCCGACGAAGGTTGGAGAGGCGGAATCCACTGCGCTGAATCCGGGCTAAGAGACATTCGTCGGACTCGCGGCTATACGCAAAACGAGTTGTCAGAGATGACAGGGATTCCCCAGCCGAACATCTCTTGGTTTGAGACAGGCTATCGCTCGACCTCAGGCATGCGGCTGGATACAGCCAGGCGTCTGTCGGAAGCGCTTCGATGCGATCCGACAGATTTCCTAAAAGAAGCGTATAGCCGATATGAAAATAAATGTTGTATCTGATTTAGATAAAACACTTAAATTTCATCGGACGCCATACTTCAACAAACGAATGCATCCCGCGCACCTCCCATCTCACCAAAAAGATTAGGCAAGAAAGAAGCCCATCAATCATTGACTTCACAAACCTTTCCCTTCCAGAAAGCTGGATAACGTCCGAGATTTTGCGCACTTTCGGACGTTATCTGGCGCGGAGGACGCATTTGCGCAGTTCGGAAGCGATGAGCACGATCATGGCAAGGCCGAGGCATTCGACCCATGCGCCGACACTGAGCGGTACCGTACCGAAAGCGGTGTTGAGGAACGGAATGTAAATCACCGCCAGCTGCAATACCATGCTCAGCGCGATCGCACCCCATAGCCACTTGTTGGAGAACAGTCCGACGAACGCTGACTGCAAGTGCGAGCGCGAGGCAAGCGCGTTCAGCATTTGCGCGAACACGAGAATCGTGAAGCCCATGGTGCGTGCTTCCGTCATTTGTGCGTCGTGACCGATCGCATCGACGGAACGGTCGGTGAACAGACCGCCGGCCAAGTGCATGTCCATGCCGATCAGGGTGACGGCCGCCATAATCACACCGATGAAAATGATGTCGCCCCACATTTCGGCGTCAATCACGCGATCGGTGAGTTTGCGCGGCTTGCGCGCCATCACATCGTCGGTGGACGGGTCGACGCCCATGGCGAGCGCGGGTGCCGCGTCGGTGAGCAGGTTGATCCACAGCAGCTGCGTGGCAAGCAGCGGCACGGTCACGCCTTGGCTGCCGGGCTGGGTGATGCCGAGGAATCCGGCGAGCATCACCCCGCCGAACACGGTGAACACTTCGCCCACATTGGAGCTCAGCAGGTAGCGCAGGAACTTGCGGATGTTGTCGAAAATGCCGCGTCCTTCACGCACGGCTGCGACGATGGTGCTGAAGTTGTCGTCGGCGAGGATCATTTTCGCGCTCTGCTTGGTCACTTCAGTGCCGGTAATGCCCATGGCGACGCCAATATCGGCGGTTTTGACTGCGGGAGCGTCGTTCACGCCGTCACCGGTCATGGCCACGATATTGCCTTGCCGTTGCAAGGATTCAACGATCTTCAACTTGTGTTCCGGCGCGACTCGCGCGTAGACGGACACTCCGCTGGTCACCTTGTCGAATGCCGCTTCGTCGGGCAGTTCGTCGAGTTGGCTGCCGGTCATGGCCGTGCCGCCCTTGTCGATAATGCCCAGATCGGTGGCGATGCGCGCCGCGGTCAGCGGGTGATCGCCGGTAATCATTACCGTACGAATGCCGGCGCGATGCGCTTCGGCAACCGAATCACGCACTTCCGTGCGCGGCGGATCGATGATGCCGACCATGCCGACCCAAATCAAATCGTTCTCAAGCACATCGCTTTGTTCCGCAATATCGGCAACATGACCTGCGGAATTCAGCATGATTCCCGGCACTTGCGCAAGAGAAGCGGTACCGAGCGGACGATAAGCCTGTCCCAGCGTGCGGTATGCATCGGAGGAAAGCTGTTCGACAGTCGCAAGAATCTGCTGGCGATCGCCTTCCGTAAGTGGACGTACCGCACCGCCGACAGCAATCCTGCTGCAATATCCAAGAAGCACATCGGGGGCACCCTTGGAGAAGACGGTCAGACGGCCGGCGTCAGCGTTGTCTTGCGCCACGATGGACATGCGCTTACGTTCGGAAGTAAACGGGATTTCGCCGACACGCTCGTAGTTGGCGTACTTGCGATCCGCCTTCACTTTTCGTGCTGCGACGATGAGTGAGACTTCGGTCGGGTCGCCGACCGCCTCCCACGTCACGTTTTCTATATTTCCGGTATTTCCAGCCGTAGCAGGAGCAGCGGATTCGCGCAATTCGCCGTCGTTCGCCAACGCGCCCACGGCAAGGGTCGCAACGGCTTCCGATTCGATGATCTTACGGATTTCCGCATGTTCCATGATCTGCGGATCGACCACCATACGGCCTTCCGGCGCATAGCCGGTGCCAGTAAGCTGCACTTCGCCGCTCGGCGTGACCACGCGCTCCACGGTCATCTCATTGCGGGTGAGCGTGCCGGTCTTATCGGAGCAGATCACCGACGCGGATCCAAGCGTTTCCACCGAATGCAGCTTCTTGACGATCGCATTGTGCATGGCCATGCGCTGCACGCCGAGCGCGAGCACTACCGTAAGAATTGCAGCCAAACCTTCCGGCACGGCCGCGACCGCCAGCGAGACGGCCAACAGTAGCGAATCGATCACATCGTGAACGTCTTGGAAGCCTTCGGTAAGCGCGAGCGCGACCAGCACCACGACCGCGATGATGCATACCGCGCTGCCGAGGATTTTGGAAACGTAGTTCATTTCCTTTTGCAGCGGGGTTTCGTCATCTTCCGTGGCTTGCAGCAGATCGGCGATTTTACCGACCTGCGTGCCCATGCCGGTGCTGGTTACGATGGCACGGCCGGTGCCTTGCGTTACGGACGTGCCGTTGAACACCATGTTGGCGCGGTCGCCGAGGGCTTTCGCCTGTGCGAGGGTATCGGTCTTTTTGCCGACGGGCACGCTTTCGCCGGTGAGGCTGGCTTCGGCGACGCGCAGGCTGGCGGCCGTGAAGAGACGCCCGTCCGCAGAAACGGAGTCGCCTTCACCGAGCACGATGATGTCGCCCGGCACCACGTCAACCGTGTTGATGCGTTCGATTTTGCCGTCACGCAGCACGTTGGTTTGCGGCGCGGTCATGCTGGAGAGCGCTTCGACGGCGGCTTCCGCCTTCGATTCCTGGATGTAGCCGAGCACCGCGTTGACGATGAGGATCAGCACGATGACGATGGCGTCGAACGGCAATGCTTCGCCGCCTTCCGCACCCGGTACGGCGTTGGCTCGTTCGATGAACCATGCGACGAGCGAAATGCCGGTCGCGGCCAGCAACAGGTAGACAAGGGGGTCTTTGAATTGTTCGAGGAATTTCTTCCATTTCGGCACCGGTGGTGCGGACGCGAGTTCGTTCGGTCCGTACTTGTCGAGACGCCGCTTGGCTTCCGCTTGACTCAGGCCGGTATTCAAGTCGACACCAAGCGATTGCGCTACGGTTTGCGCATCGGCGAGCGACGGATCGACTTGCGTTTGCGTCGCGGTTTTTGCTGCTTGTTCGAAATTTCCCGAACTGGTATCGCGGAATTGGGTGGATTGATCTTCCTTGCGATCAACCATGATGATCTCCTTGGGAGCGCCGCGGAGTAGTCAGCCCTCCCCTGCCGTTGCGATAGTGCGAAAACTGCGGAAAATTGCGATTTTCACAGATTCCGTCTGACAGGGCAATGCTGCGCGGTTGCGGACACCGGACGTGCGCCATCGGTGCATTCCTGCCATTATTACACACCGTGACCATTTTGCAAGAGCGCAACGCACCGTCTTTTGTCAAGATTTCACAAAATCGTGAAACATAATCTGCAATCTTATTTCGACCGCGCATTCGATTACACGGCAACACCGACGGCAATGTCGCTACCATCTTTGGCGGAAGTGTGATATGTTATCGGATGTTAGTAAACAAAATTACTTACGCTATGATTCGTAGCGTACATTGGCAACGTCGCAATGGATAGGGGTAGTTATCATGGCAGCTCAAGAAGCCGCGCAATCACAGCAAACGCAAGAGGTTCCGGAATCGCGCATCCTGCAGGCGCGGCAGGCGAACGCAAGCTGGCTCACCGATCCGACCGTATTCGCGGTGAATCGCAAGCCCGCGCACTCCAATCATCGGTATTTCCTGGGCGAAGCCACCGAACCGAAGCAGAATCTCGACGGTGTATGGAAAGTAAACGTTACTCAGGCCGCATCCATCGACGTGGAAAACGCGCCGTTCGCCGCAGCTGACTTCAACGATGCCGGTTTCGGCGCGATCAACGTGCCCGAACACCTGCAGATGGCCGGCTATTTGAAGAACAAATATGTGAATGTGCAGTATCCATGGGATGGCCATGAGGATCCGCAGGAGCCGAACGTTCCCGGAAACAATCATGTGGCGATCTACCGCCGTTCCTTCACGCTTGACCGTCCGCTCGCCGCGACGCTGGAAAATGGCGGCACCGTCAGCATCACGTTCCACGGCATGGCCACCGCGATCTACGTGTGGGTCAACGGCACGTTCGTCGGCTATGGCGAGGATGGTTTCACCCCGAACGAATTCGACATCACCGAAGCGTTGAACGTTGACGGCGACAACGTGCTCACCGTCGCCTGCTACGAATACGCGAGCGCCTCTTGGCTGGAAGATCAGGATTTCTGGCGTTTGCACGGCCTGTTCCGTTCCGTGGAGCTCGCCGCACAGCCTCGCGTGCATGTCGAAACCGTCCAGATCGAAGCCGACTACAATCCCTCCATGGCCGCCGGAACGCTGAATGCAACCCTGCAGTTGCGCAATGCAAACGACGCGGCCACCGTCAAGGCGAAACTGCGTGACGCAAACGGCACTGTGGTGTGGGAATCCACGCAATGCGCCAACGAAACCATCACCCTCAATTCCGGCGCGCTGAAGAACATTGCGCCGTGGAGCGCCGAAGAGCCAACCCTGTATGAGCTGACGGTGCTTGTCGTCGGCCATGACGGCCCGCTGGTCGAAAAAATCGTGCAGCGTATCGGCTTCCGCACATTCCGCATCGAAGACGGCATCATGAAGCTCAACGGCAAGCGCGTGGTCTTCAAGGGCGCCGACCGCCACGAATTCGACGCGAAGCGCGGCCGCGCCATCACCAGGCAAGACATGATCGACGACATCATGTTCTGCAAGAGGCACAACATCAACGCCATCCGCACCTCGCACTACCCCAACCAGGAATACTGGTACGACCTGTGCGACGAATACGGCATCTACCTGATCGACGAGACCAATATGGAAACGCACGGCAGCTGGGTTGCGAACAACATCGAAACCCCCGAGACTGCGGTGCCGGGCAGCAAGCCGCAGTGGGAGGGCGCGTGCGTGGACCGTATCAACAGCATGATGCGCCGCGATTACAACCATCCGAGCGTGCTCATCTGGTCGCTCGGCAACGAGTCGTTCGCCGGCGAAGTGTTCCGCGCGATGCACGCCCACGCGCATGCGATCGACCCGAACCGTCCGGTGCATTACGAGGGTTCCGTGCATGATCGCGCGTTTGACGATGTGACCGACATCGAAAGCCGCATGTACGCGCACGCCGACGAAATCGAGGAATATCTCAAGTCCGATCCGAAGAAGCCGTATATTTCCTGCGAATACATGCACGCCATGGGCAATTCCGTCGGAAATATGGACGAATATGTTGCGCTGGAACGCTACCCGCAGTATCAGGGCGGATTTATTTGGGATTTCATCGATCAGGCGATTCTCGACGGCAACGGCCGCATGTGCTACGGCGGTGATTTCGGCGACCGCCCGAGCGACTACGAGTTCTCTGGTGACGGCCTGCTGTTCGCCGACCGTACGCCGTCGCCGAAGGCGCAGGACGTCAAGCAGCTGTATGCGAATGTGCACATTGCCGTCGATGCTTCCGGCATCACGATCATCAACGACAATCTGTTTGTTTCGACGGCTGATTCCACGTTTGTGTTGCGTATTTTGGCTGATGGCAAGCCGGTTTGGTCTTCTTCGCGCCGCTTCGATGTTGCTGCAGGAGCAAGTGAACATGTTGAGATCGATTGGCCCGTTGACGATTACCGTGCAAGTGCGCAGGAGCTGGTTTTGGAGGCGTCCCAGCAGTTGACTTCCGCTTGCGATTGGGCTCCGGCTGGGTATGAGCTTTCGTTCGGCCAGTGCGTGGTTGCGGGTGGCAAGAACGTCTCTGCGGGCGATGCAGTTAACACCACTTCCGATGGAGCGATCACCTTGGGCCGCTGGAATATCGGCGCACGCAGTGCGGGCCGTGAAGCCCTGTTCTCCCTTGCACAGGGTGGCATGGTGTCGTACAAGCTTGGCGAGCGCGAATTCGTGTTGCGCAAGCCGCTGATCACCACGTTCCGTGCGCTGACCGACAATGATCGCGGCGCGGGCCATGCGTTCGAGCGTGCGCAGTGGGCGGTTGCCGGAAAGTATGCGCGTTGCGTTGATACGAAGGTTGAGCCGCTCGGCGAAACCGCAGTTTCCGTCACTTACACGTATGAGCTTGCGATTGCGCAGCGCACGAAGGTCACCATTCGTTACGTTGCCGATGTGCTTGGCCACGTCGATCTGCATGTTGCGTATCCGGGTGAAAAGGACGGCGATCTGCCGACGATTCCGGCGTTCGGCATTGAATGGATGCTGCCGGTCGAGTATTCGAATCTGCGATTCTATGGCGTCGGCCCGGAGGAAACGTATGCCGACCGCAAGCATGCGAAGCTGGGCATTTGGGATACGAACGCCTTCCGCGATCGCGCGCCGTATCTGCTGCCGCAGGAAACCGGCAACCATGAGGACGTGCGTTGGGCTGAGATTACGGACGATTCTGGTCATGGCTTGCGCGTGAGCCAGACTGCGAATACTGAAACCGGCGTTACGAAGCCGTTTGCGATGAGCCTGCTGCCGTATTCGAGCACGATGCTTGAGGAGGCGCTGCATCAGGACGAGCTGCCGGAGCCGAAGCACATGTTCCTGCGCGTGCTCGCCGCTCAGATGGGTGTCGGCGGCGACGATTCCTGGATGAGCCCGGTGCACGAGCAGTATCAGCTGCCCGCCGACCAGCCGCTCAACCTCGACGTAGCCCTCGACCTGTTCTAGTTTCAAGGATTCGGTCGATTCCTACGTGCGAAATGCCTCCCGATTCTTGATTTCAAGGATCGGGAGGCATTCGTTGTGCCGCAAGTTGACTTTCGACCTCACGATTCGCAGTTCTGTCTCACGATTTCGCAAGATCGTGCGACAATTCGGAAAAAACATGCGATCAGACCATCAAAATGGACGATGAGGGGGATTTTGTTGATGGCTTAAATTAGACGGATTGCCTAGAATGAGGGCAGAACTTCCGAAACGTTCGAGCGCAGGCGGGCAAATTCGCACGCGTCCGAGCGTCACGAAGCACGCTCTTCCAGGAAAGGGGCCATCATGAGCGACGCAATGAACAACCCGTATGCGAACAATCCGAATCAAAATGGCAGCAACGGACAGCAGCCGCAAGGCCAGCCGGAATACGGGGCATACGCACCAAACCAGCAATCGCAATCCCAGCAGCAGGGCGGCAATCCCAACAATTCGGGCAATCCGTATCAAAGCGAGCCTCAGACCCCATGCTACTTCGACGGTCCCAACGCCAACCCGAATCCCAACCAGAACGGCTTCTTCTACGCGAGCTACACCACCGGCCAGCCGTACGGCCAACCATACGGACAGCAGAACAGCCAATCCGACGCTGACAACGGCACCAACAATTGGCAGCCGATCAGCCCATTCAAGCTCATGGAGGAATGGCTCCCGAAGAAGGCAAAGAACGCGATCCGCGGCACGTATGCGGTACTCGGCATCGCCGCCGTCATTCTCGGCCTGGCACTGCTGATCTGGCCCGGTGCCACACTGAAGGTCGCCGCAATCGCGCTCGGCGCATACTTCGTGGTTTCCGGTGTGGTCCGCATTGTGACCGCAATCGTGGAACTCGGGCTTCCGGGAGGATGGCGCGTGCTTGACATTCTGATCGGCCTGATGCTGTCTGTCGGCGGTGTGGTCATGTTGAAGAACGCGGCGCTTTCCGGAGCCACACTCGCCGTGCTCATCACCATGGTGGTCGGTCTCGGCTGGATGCTGGAAGGCGTGATGGCGCTCGTGGAATCGTGGCGCATGCCAAGCTCCGCATGGGCCGTAATCTACGCGCTGCTGTCGATCGTCGCCGGCTTCATCGTGCTGTTCTCCCCCGTCAGCTCCACGACCTGGCTGATCCTGTTCGGCGGATGCGCGCTTGTGGCGATCGGCATCGTCGCGATCGTACGTGCGTTCACCTTCGGCAAGTCCAAGCGCAAGTAATTTTTCACGGCGCAAGAACAGGCCAACAGTCAATAGACAATCTCTCAGATAGTCTCAAGTCCGTCACTTAACGTGTCGGACTTTTTCTTTGCGTTTCCAAGGTTCGCCAACATTCTTCCGATGATTCAGGGGTTTATATAGGGTGTTGTCCGTTGGCAAAGGACATTGGTCGTGTCCGTTGACAACGGACTTTTCTCTGTTTTCAGAAGCCCAATTTTCCGTTGACTCACGGTTACCATGGATAGTGCAAGGAGGCATGACAATGACGCACGATTACATGAAATCCATGATTGGCTATTTGCTGAACCGCCGTGATTTCGTATCCGGACAAGAATTGTCCGAAGCGCTTGGCGTCTCCACAAAAACCATCAATCGCACCGTAAAACAAATTAACGAATCCACAGAAGAAAATCCGATTATCGAATCGCAGCGCGGTCATGGATATCGTTTGAATTTCCAGAATTATTTCAATCAGCAGGACCGCATGGACCATGCCAACGCCATGAACGGCATCTCCTCCGTGGAACGTCGCGACGAGATTATCAAGCGCCTGCTCATCACCTCACCCCACCAGTACCGCGTGGATGACACCGAGGCGAAAGTCGTGGTGCTGCTCACCGTCGGCGCCAACGGAGACGGATCCAACGAGCATCTTCGCCTGCTCTCGCCGCTCGCACGCAAGATGGCCAAGCAGGAGGTCACCGCCGCACTGCAGCAGGCACAGTCCGCGGACGACGACATCAAGATCGAAACCCAGGGCACCATCGGCATGGCATTCGGCGGCACGTCCCAGGACGCGCTGGTCACCGGTGAATTCAATTTCTGGCAGGCACTCGCCACCCTCGGCGGCAAAGCCCCCGGCATGCTTCCGGTGATCATCGCCACCGGTATCGCATTCTCCATCGCCGGTAAGCCGGGTATCGCTCCGGGCTTCATCTCCGGTCTCGGCGCGGATCTTACCCTGACCGAAGAGTTCCTCAATATCGGGCTCGACGAACCGTCCGTTTCCCCGACCAGCGTACTGCCGCTGAGAGAGGAGATCCGCAAGCGCTAACGACTGCTGAATATTCCTGAAGACCGTAAGGTCTGATTTATCTCTGTTTCCCAAGGGCACCAAGCAACAGCCGGTGCCCTTTTCCTATGCCTATCGTTGTCCGTCTTTCATATGTTGATACTCTTTCTTCAAGATTAGCCGATGATTTTACAAAAGAAGTGACGATCGTCGCATGACATTGTCGATTTGCCCGACGTAAGATGAAGGCACAACAGAAGAACGAAGAAAAGAAAATAGACAACAAACACAGACTTACGGCAGCGGCCAGAGGAATAAACAAGGAAACAGATACGCGCCGCCAAGCCGAACGAAAGGAAACATCATGAAGAACAACACTTTCAACCAGGTCATCAACGCCAACCTCGCTTCCATCGATCCGGGCTTCGGCCAGTTCGCACTCGCCAAGGCTTCCTCCGACCTCTTCAAGAAGGTCCTCAACAAGTAAGACCGCTTCCTAGACGGGAGGCAAGGCGCAGGCGCCACAGCACCTCGCCCCTCTTCTTTCCAATCCTTAAATCACATAGCGGGAGGCCGCGGTTCCAAACGGAATCGCGGCCTCCCGCTTTTCACGTACGCCGGCTACACCTCCTCGGCCGCGAGATTGCGGGCGGCGGCGCGTTCGCGTGGGCCGCGCGTCACGTAGAAGCCGATTGCCACGATGACGAACATCACCGTGCAGCAGATCCACAGCACACGGCTGCCGAACGCGTTGAGAATCCAGCCTCCGACCAACGGCGAGAACGCGTTCGACAGCGACCACACCAGGTTGTATAACCCTTGGTAGGTGCCGCGCACATCCTTTGGCGCGATGTTCGCCACCGTTGTGGCGGCAATCGGGAACGTGCCCAGCTCGCCAAGCGTCCACAGCACGGTCGCGATTGCGAACGCCACCCACGAATTCGCGCCGATCTGGAACGCGTATCCGACCGCCGTGATGGACATGCCGAGCACCAGCACTCGGGTGTTGCTCATCCGCTGGAACAGACCGATCGCGGGAATCTGCAGCAGACACAGCAGGCCGCCGTTGATGGTCAGCAGACTGGAATATTCATCCGTGCCAAGGCCGATCTGCGTCATGGAAATCGGCAGGCCGCTGACGATCTGGTAATACGCCAGCGTGTACAGGAACATCAGCACCACCATCGACATCAGCGCGCCGTCGGCGCATGCGCGACGATAGCTGCGCCATACGGAGAACCGCTGCGGCCGCTGCGATTCGCCGGTTTGTTTCACAGCATGTTCCACGGCATTTCCCGCAGCTGATTCCGCGGCTTGCGACGCCCGCGCCGGCGCGACCTCGCCCCGCGGGCGCTTGCCCAGCCCGACTTCCTTGAAGAACACGATCATCAAGATCGTGGCGAACACCAGCACCGCGGCTTCCGCGTAGAACATCAGCGCATAGGAGATCTTCACCAACTGGTTGGCGATGATCGGGCCGATCGCGAAGCCGAAATTCGCGGCCCACGTCTGCAGCGAATACGCGCGCTTCTGTTTGCGGAACGGCACCACGTCGGACACGTACGCCGCGACCGCGGGCGTCGGCATGGATGAGATGGCGCCGTAGGCCAGCAGCGCGATCGCCATGATCCACGGATTGCCGATGAACGCCAGCAGGACCAGCATCGCGGCGGAGCCGAGATTGCCGATGACGATCATCGCCGGGCGGCCGAAGCGGTCGGACAGCGCGCCGCCATACAGGCAGCCGAAGATGCCGCCGAAACCGTACATGGAGACGATGGTGCCGGCCACGCCCGCGCTGACATGCATGTCAGACACCAGATACATGGAAAGGAATGACGTGACGAAGCGGCCCATCCACAGGATAAGCAGCGTGACCCACAAGCCCCAGAACATGAGGGGCAATCCGAAAATCTCTTTGTTCTTCTCCATTCTTGCCATCATATCGAGCAATATCGAGCGGACGCGACGCCAGTAGCCTTTTCCCGGGGTGCTGGGAGAATGGACAACTATGGCAATGAAAAAAGGACCGACCAAGGGGTCGGGTGGAAAGCATCGTAACGCGCTGAGGGGCAAGGGACCGACCCCCAAGGCCGAAGATCGCGTATATCACAAGGCTTACAAGGAAAAGCAGGCTACCAATCGTCGTAAGATGGCTGATCCGCGACTGGCGGCACGCCGTCGCGCGGCAAAGTTCAGCTCAGAATCCGACGATCTCGTCATCGGTCGCAACGCCGTTCTCGAAGCGTTGCGCTGCGGCGTGCCCGCGAGCACGCTGTATGTGGCCGCACGCATCGAGCACGACGATCGCACGCGCGAAATCATTCGTCTCGCCGGTATTCACGGACTGAACCTCATGGAAGCCGACCGACTGGAAATGGACCGTATCGCACGCTCCTCCAACCATCAGGGCGTGGTGATGAAGGCGCAGCCGTTCCAGTATTCCTCGCTCGCCGAGCTGGTGGAACGCGCGGACAAGAAGTCTCGTGCCATGGAAGCGGCCAACTCCGCAAGCGCACGCATTGCGGCACGTCCGCTGTTCATCGCGCTTGACGGCGTCACCGATCCGCAGAATCTGGGCGCGGTCATCCGTTCCGCAGCCGCATTCGGCGCCAACGGCGTGATCCTGCCGGAACGTCGTTCCGCTTCGGTCACCGCAGCCGCATGGAAGGTGTCCGCAGGCGCAGCCGCGCACATGCCGGTCGCCCGCGTGGTGAACCTCACCAAAGCCATTGAAAGCCTGAAGGAACGCGGATACTACAGCGTCGGCCTTGACGGTGGCGGCGACGCCCTCGTTGGCGAAACCGGTTTCGAAACCGATCCGCTGGTTGTGGTGCTCGGTTCCGAAGGCAACGGCCTGAGCCGTCTCGTACGCGAGACATGCGATTCCATCGCCGGCATCCCAATGTCGAACATGGTCGAATCGCTGAACGCTTCCGTCGCAGCGGGCATCACGCTGTATTCCGTCGCACGCGCCCGCCGCGAGGCCGGTGCCGCCGCTGACGCGAAGTAATCAACACGAAGCGACAGGAAGCAAGCACAGCGAAACTGCAGAAGTAAACACAACAAGGCAGCAAGTCCGAAATACATATGAGCGGATAGTCCATACGGATTATCCGCTCATTTTATTTTGCGAGCTTGTACTTTCCGATCGCTCCACTCCCCCGCTAACGCACGTCCGTCGCTTTCAAAAGTCAAAATTTTTTGAGTTTTGAAAGCGACGGGGTACTCGGAGGTAACAACAAGCGGAGGATTGGAGTCCTCCGCTTGGTATTTAGCTTTTCAGTGTGCCTTCTGCCCTGCAATTAAGGACTGCGCTACGCGCAGGCTCAATACTGCCTTCGACTCGGCTATCGCCTCGTCTCAGGGCACATTGATAGAAAAAGCTCCAGTGGGGCTTTTTCTATCAATGTGCCCATACAGCTGCGTCGGGATCGTCGTCGGGGTTGTAGCCGTCGTCGGGATCGTCGTAGGTGTATTCGTCGTCGATCACACCGGAATCGGCTTCGGCGTTCAACGCGTCCACATCCTTCGTGGTGAGCTTGTACTGCGGAAGCACCTTCTCCACATAGCTTTGCACCGCCTCGGCCATCGGCACATCATGACCCGCCTTCTCGGCCAGGAACCAACGGTGGTCAAGCACCTCATGGAAGAACTGTGCCGGTTCGATCTGCGAACGGTATTCGCGCGGAATCATGCGCACGGTCGGTTCGAACACTTCACGCATCCAATCGGTGGCAACAATCTCAAGATCCTCACCCTCACGCCATGTGGAAGCGCGGTAGGCATCCAAATCGTTCAACAGTCGACGAGCCTGATTCTCCTGCACATCAAGACCAGTCAATCGCAGCAACTTACGATTCGCATAGCCGGCATCGACCACACGCGGACGCACCAGCACACGCTTGCCATCCTCAGCGGTCTTCATCTCCAGCTCATCCACATCAAAACCAAGCTCATTGAGCTTGTTGACGCGCTTCTCGATCTTCCACATTTCGTCCGGACCGAACTTGTCGGTATCAGTCAGCGCACTCCACAGCGAATGGTAACGATCCACCAAACGGTTGCCGATCGCAATTTCGTCAACACCGCTCGGCAGCAGCGAACCGGACGAAAGATCCATCAATTCGCCAATAATGTTCGTACGAGCCAAATCAACGTCGTACTCGCGCTGGCCTTCCGTCAGATTAATCTGCAGATCACCGGTTTCCGCATCAACCAAAAATGCGGAGAACGCGTAGGCGTCGCGCAGGAACAACACGTTCGACAGTGACACATCGCCCCAATAGAAGCCAGCCAAATGCAAACGCACCATCAGCACGGCCAACGCGTCGATCAGTCGTTCCGCGGTATCAGGGCGCAGATTACGCGCGAACAGCGCACGATACGGCAGTGAGAACTTCAAATGCTTGGTGACAAGGATCGCTTCCAGCGGCTCGCCTTCACGGCTATGACGGCCTGTGACCACGGCGATCGGCTGCACGGTCGGCAGTTCCAGCTTCTGCAGGCGACGCAGCAGCTCGTATTCTCGTTCCGCCACATTGCGCGTGATTTCCTTCATGGCGTACACTTCGTCGCCTACGTGCACGAAACGCACCACATGCCTGGAAATACCACGCGGAAGATTGGCCAGCAGATCTTCCGGCCAAGTAGCCAGCGGCTTTTCCCACGGCAGGGTGAACATCTTTGGATTCGAGCTTGCGGCGGTGATTTTCAGCGCATGCGGCTCCGGAGATGAGGCAGCCGGATCTTCGGCCTTCACGGAAGTTGCTTTCAGCACACGGGGATCCATCTGTGGCAATTCAAGAGATTCCATGAATCAACAATTTACCTGTTGACCTACCCGAAGAAGCAAGTATGGACGAATCCGTTTCACCTGCCGATATGCGATGATCTCAATACTGGAATCTCACTATCCATCTCATATTACGATCGAATATTGCGATCGATGCTACAAACAGACATTACAAGCCGATATTGTGCTTGCGGAAAACAAAAGAAGCCCCGCACCAACGCGGGGCTTCTCCAACGAGACGATAAGAGAGGAAGAGCACGTCTCGTTTAATGGTTGACGGAAGTTCGCGCTTCCGCCAAGTTTTTATTCAGCCACCCGCCAGCCGATTTCCGTAAAGGATATTCCCCTGAAGAAACAGCCAACGGTTGGTTACTCGATATCAGCTCAGTTCAGACGCAGCTCGGTCGACGGAGCGAACAGGTGCATCTTGGACGGGTCGATCTTGATCTTGACGGTATCGCCGACCTTCGGGAGAGCACGCGGGTTCACGCGGATCGTGGTGAGCTTGTTCTGATCGGACATCATGGTGGATGCCTCGGCAGCGGAGCCATCGGTGATGATGTTGCCGTAGATGTAGCCATCGGAGCCCAGATCCTCAACGTTCATGACCTTGAGGGAGAAGGCGTTGGCGTCATCCGGGGCGGCCAGGGAAGCGTCTTCCGGACGGAAGCCGACGACGATCTGGTTGTTGTCTTCAGCGGTGAGCTTGTTGACAGCCTCGGCCGGCAGATCCACGGTGTCTTCGCCGATCTTTGCCTTGCCGTTGACCACCGGGTGGGTGTTGATGTTCATCGACGGGGAGCCGATGAAGCCAGCGACGAAGACGTTGGCCGGACGATCGTACAGCTCGGTCGGGGCGCCGACCTGCTGCAGGACACCGAGCTTGATGACGGCGATGCGGTCACCCATGGTCAGAGCTTCGGTCTGATCGTGGGTCACGTACAGGGTGGTGACACCCAGCTGGCGCTGCAGAGCAGCGATCTGGGTACGGGTCTGTACGCGGAGCTTGGCATCAAGGTTGGACAGAGGCTCATCCATGAGGAAGACCTTCGGCTCACGGACGATTGCACGACCCATAGCCACACGCTGACGCTGGCCACCGGACAGAGCCTTCGGCTTACGATCGAGGTACTCGGTCAGGTCGAGGATCTCAGCGGCCTTCTCGACGCGCTTGCGAATCTCTTCCTTCGGGGTGCCGGCGATCTTCAGAGCGAAGCCCATGTTGTCAGCCACGGTCATGTGCGGATACAGAGCGTAGTTCTGGAACACCATTGCGATGTCGCGGTCCTTCGGCTGCATCG
>ERZ773183.1866-NODE-1866-length-15936-cov-10.455072_pt1 | contig 15936 bp, 12 predicted proteins | sample MGYA00580532_ERZ773183 | MGnify/ENA primary metagenome ERZ773183 (study PRJEB29015, sample SAMEA2737791) | human gut metagenome | biome: human gut; feature: human-associated habitat; material: faeces | place: China | collected 2012 ... | reverse complement strand
TAAGGATGCATCTCCTCAAACGCCTTATTCTCTTCCTCTATAGTAGTGATTGTTTCCGGCAGCTCACTGATAGGAAGATCGAAGTTATACCAGTCGGTATAGCAATCGGTGACATACCACTTTCCGTCAATTAGTTCGAACACTACGCGAAGGGAAGCTTCCGACTCATCATAGCCAGCCTCAAACTCTTTATGTTTGGGGTTGTTTACTGTGAAGCGGGAGACATAAACTCCACCTTCCTCGTCTGTGATACGCTCTTCTTTAAATGCATCTTCGCCCAACAACGCCCACTTCTCACGTGTAAACGGAAAAACCTTCTCCGTCTCACCATCCTCCTCCAACAGGGCAATAGGAGTTTTCAACGGAAACTTGATACGGGAATACTGGAAAGAGGCACTGGAAGTAAATTTCTTGAGGAATGTTTGGAAGTCCTCATTAGCTGCGGCAGCATGACCGTTTGTAGTCGTCAGCATAAGTACCGCGAAAAGACAAAATACAAAGTGAATTGCCTTCATCTAGTTACAATGTCAAAGGGTTTATTAATCAAGCGCAAAGATAATGCAAAATCCGAAAGCAATACGAAATAAGCAGCTTATTTTATACTGTTAAGGTGTAGTTTATCTTATCCGCAGAAGATAACAATAATCCATCCGTTCCCATATCTTCAAACATATGAGATAATATTACAAAGAACATACATATTATATCCGTTTCTTTACTGCCAATAACACGATATATCTAATACTTATGAAAACAATAATATCATTTATACTTTTTAGTATTCTGACGTCATGTATCCAACAAGGAAGTCAGTTAGAGCAAGCAATATCGCAAAGTGGAGACAACCATATTGAATTGGAGAAGGTCTTGTTACACTATTCCGCCAATCAATCCGACAGTTTGAAATTAAAAGCAGCAAAGTTTTTAATAGAAAACATGCCGGGACATTATTCCATTCTATCAGATGAATTAAGCGATTACAAACAGCATCTTTTGCAATACGACGCATATCTTAAAGCTCCTGCACATATAAGAGCCATGTTTGATGTTTATCCTTACCAGGCAAGCCTGGTAAAATTGCTCCACCCCAAAAAGGTAGAAGATATAAAGATTATCAAAGCAGATTATTTAATAGATAATATAGATAAAGCTTTTCTTCATTGGGAAGGTCCCTGGGGAAAGCATTTGACGTTTGAAGAATTTTGCGAGACATTACTTCCGTATAGGGTCGATATTGAACCATTATCCAATTGGAGGGATTCTTTATCATCTGAGTTCACCACTACAATGAATTGGCTCTCTCATGTGGATGAATATGCATATTCACCTTATCAGGCATGTCAGGTCATAAATGATACACTTTATAAATCAACTAATTACGCTAATCACATTTTCCACGGATTTCGACATTTTTTAATATCACAGAATGCAAAAGATTGGAATTGTGTTCAATACGTCTATGGAGCTCAATATGTGATGCGAGATTTGGGGATACCTGTTCATATAGACTATATTCCTCAATATGGCGTTCGAGGAAGCCGCCATTATTGGAACAGCGTATTGCATTATACCGGGCGCTCTTATCCTTTTCAAGGATACAATTCAGGCCCGGAGCGTTCTTTAAATCCTCATAATGGAATCATTAAAGTTTTTCGTCAATCGTATGCCCGTAACAAATATTGGGTGTCAGAGAAGGTAAGAGGCGAACCTATACCTCCATTTTTTGAAAATCCTTTTGTGAAAGATGTCTCTCATGAGTACCAACGTACCTTTAACATAAAGGTTGATTTAACCCATGAAAGCGTGGAAAAACGACAATTTGCCTATTTATGTGTATTTAATAATGAGAAATGGGTTCCGATACACTTTGGAAGAATAAAAAAGAATTCGGTTGTATTTGAGAATGTTGGAACCGGAGTTGTTTGTGTGGCAGGCTATTGGATAAACGAAGAAGTAGTTCCCGCATCATATCCGTTTCTAATTAAAAGTACAGGAGAACTCAGCTATTTATGTCCAGACAAGAACCAAATACAAAGTATTCGCCTCAAACGCAAATATCCACTGGTTAATTGGATTAATCGCAATAGTGACAGGCTGGTAGGAGCGAAAATAGAGGCATCACATAACTCTACCTTTATTCCATCAGTCGAGGTTTCCAGTATATCAGAAAACGCATATTCCAACTATGCAGACCACTACATCCCTTATTCGGAAAAATACCGTTATTGGAGAATACGAATTCCAGGTTCGAAAGCTTCAATCGCCGAATTGCAGTTTTTCTCAGATAATGACAGCATTCCACTAAATGGTCGTTTTTTTGCCTCACCTAAAGAAATAGAGTTCGAACAAAAAAAGGCGGCACTTTCTGACTTGGACAAATTAACTTCTGTGGAAATACGAGACTGGCTTGCCATTGATTTTGGGCTCTCGGTCAGCATCAGTCGCATTCATTACCTGCCTTTAACAGATGACAATAATATAGTCCCCGGTGAAACTTATGAACTGCTGATTAGTGATGACAAAGAATTCAATAGCTTAGGAATAAAAGTGGCCGAACATTCATATATTGATTTTGATTCGGTACCAGTTAATGGACTCTATTGGATAAGAAATCATACAAAAGGGCGCGAAGAGAGAATTTTCACATTTGAGAAGAATAGAGTTGTTTTTAGATAGAAAATGATGAAACAGACCTTGACATATACGGATTTGTACGCTTGTGCATTTGCCCTGTATATTGCTCTCCATACTATATGGACTTCCAACAACCTCATGGAGAGAGGTGATTGGTTGGTGTGGGGATATGTGGTAACCTGCTATATACTAACACGCTGCCTAACAAGCTCCTGGCAAAACAGACTATTGGTGATAATCGTTATTTCCGGGTTTATTCAGTCTCTCATTGCATGGAGGCAATTTTATGGTTGGACAGAGTCTAACCATAGCAGCTTTTTGGTTACAGGCAGTTTTAAGAATCCCGCTCCTCTGGCGGGATATATTGGTGCATGCCTGATATTAACTATAGAATTAATGCAATTATATCATAAGAGAAACAGGAAAATCACCTTTTTATTAATACCTGTGGCAGTCTCAATGTTCGGAGTCATCATCCTCTCCTATTCCAGAGCAGCATGGTTAGCCCTACTGATACTCATTGCGTGGCAAATTGTGAGATATTATAAAGTCCAGCGTCGTTATTTATCCGTTATTGCAATATTGCTCATTTTATGTTCAGCAGGTTTCTATTTTCTAAAGAAAGAATCTGCCGATGCGCGACTATTTATATGGAGCACCAGTAGTCAACTCATTTATACTTCTCCGCTGACCGGCTCTGGAGTAAACAGCTTTGCATCCCAATATATGTATGCGCAAGCCGAATATTTTGCGAATCATCCGAAGTCACCCTACAAACTCAAAGCATCCGACAATAACCATGCCTTTAATGAATATCTGCGCATTGTTATTGAATATGGAATTGCCGGATTTATACTACTATTTTTACTATTCAGAAGTGTTTCATTCCTTCATCCTGTTTTATTGTTCTATAGCGTCTTTGCTCTTTTCTCATATCCATTGAGTATTGCACCTATTGTTTTACTGATAGCCATTATGTTAGCCTCTCATCCAGGGAAAACCATCTGCTATTATTCTAAGTATGTCCTGATTGCTTTCTTTTTATTTATATCATGCATCCTCGGCTACACAACCTATCGTTTCAAGACAGAAGAATGGAAATTGGAAAGTATGATTCACGAATATGAACATCTTCCCAACCCCGAATTAGAAAACAGGCTATATGAATGCTATCCCCACTACAAAAACAACCGCACATACATAGCCTCGTGTGCTATGCAGTTTTATAAGAATAAAAACTACCCCAAAGCAGAGATTATGCTGCAACGGGCCTCAGTATTATTCCCTTCCTCAAGAATTTTATATGATTTAGGTAATTGCTATCATAACCTTCAGAAATATGAAGAAGCGGAGCAGGTCCTATTAACCTCATGCAATATGACTCCGGGCTATATATTGCCACGATATTACTTATTTCGTCACTATGTCGAAACGAACCAAATCTGCAAAGCACAGGAAAATGCCCGACTGATTATTCAAGATAGTTTTAAACAAGAGGGTTCTATTGCTCTTCAGGTGAAACACTTAGCAAAAGAGTATTTAGAGAAAACAAAGAAAGGAGGTGAATAAAAACGCAATAAACTTTATCGATAAAACAGAGTGATCTTATTAGTAACCAACATTAATACATTAAAATGAAAAAGAAAAAACTAATATTTATTTTAGCACTATTCACCGGCTTGTGGTATTCTTGCTACGACGATTTGCCCGGCTCGCAGAAACACAAGCAAGCAGATACTCAGCAAACGGGTGACAATACAATGAGCCTTGACGCAGTAAAGAGGTATTATTCATGCATCCCCCAACTGGCTTTGCCTCAGACACAGGATAAAGTACATGAGCATGGGGCAAATGACAGTACGAATGTAGTGAATGACAGTACTCACATACACACGGATGCGTGCCGGCATGAGCATGCAACACGAAGCTTGCCGGATGTTCAGGGAAGCAACATCGTTCTCCTGTGGGATGAATCCAGAGAATGGTCGGACTCAACATTCAATTATGTAGAAATACCCTTAAATGTCAGCGGAGGGAAATTATACGCCCATAAAACGATGAAACGAAAGGGTAAAAAGACTATCTTTGAGCGTATTAAACCAGAGTGTATGCTTGTATTCGAGCAAAAGCGCGGAGAAAAAAAGATAGATTGCTATATGGTTACGCTGGTAGGAGAAAAAGGCTATATAAAAAAGCACGGGAAGAAAATGAAAACAATGCGTCACATTCCCGATGATCACGCTTTTACCGGAGTGTGGTACAAGTCCTATCTCAGCGGACGCATTAAGTCTGCCTATTATTACTCTAATGGAAAAAGAACGCACAAGATTTTCAGAGCTACGTGTCAGCAACAGTCCGATTATTCGAAAGATAATGACTTTCTTTCAATCAGTTTGATAGATCGCTCTCTATCGGTTTCCAGTTATTCTATCGATTGGGAAAATGATGTGTATTATTGCGCATTTTGTGGTCTGTACCATACGTATGACGGAGGCGGATGTGAAGTCTTGATTGAGTATTGTACCAGATGTGGACAAAACGTTAATGACTGTTCCTGCTGTTACTATTGTGGAAATAATCCATGTACTTGCAATGTTTGTTTCGTATGCGGAAACGATCCATGCACTTGTTATTCCCAATGCCCCGATTGTGGACACGATCCTTGCATTTGCTGTCCGGATTGTGGTAATTATCCCTGTACTTGTTGCCCCGTTTGCGGCAATTCTCCTTGCACTTGTGATGACGGAAATACAGATCCTAACAATCCGGATGACTGTAATGGTCCCAAATGTCCGGAGTGTGGAGGACTGATTATGGATGGCATAGCCACAAGGGCGAGTGTTTCTTGTCCAATATGTGATGGAAAAAGATGTCCGGTTTGTGAGAAAAGACACTGTAAAGAAGTCCATAGCAACTGTGATCCAATTCCTACTTCCGGCAAGATCAAAGCAAGTGCGAACACTATGTATAATACGATGAAGAACACCTATCCTGATGGTCCCAATTCATTTGCTTTCAGTGATTTTGAAGATCGTCTCAGAACCAATGGACATAATGAAAACTCTATCGGCCTGTCTTATTATGCAGAGGAAGGGGTATATAGATTGAGGGATTTAGAAACAGGTAATTCTCCAACCAGTGTCACTGTCACTATACTTACTACAACTGTAGCCACCATACATAATCATCCTAACGGTACTCCACCGTCTGGAATCGACTTCTTGAATACAGCCAAATGGGTGTCCGAGAATAATGTTTATTCAACCACGTATGTCTATACCACCAGTGGTAATTATGCACTATATATTGAAGATGTCCAAAAAGCGAAACTGTTTTATTCTAAATATTCGGGGTGTCTCTCAGATACGGAGACAAAGATGTTTAAAGCAGAATCCGATTTAGATAAAAAATGGGACAGTATTTATAAGGAACTGAAAGGATTATCCGATGCCGACAGACACATGATGTCGCTTGCCGAATTGGCCGAACAGACTAATTCAGGGATTCGTATATTGAAAAGTGAGCCTTCAAGCAGCAACTCTTTCGGATTATACTATACCCAAACGATTGATGATAAAATTATACCGTATAACTGTAAATAATAAACTTATGAAAAATTTAATTCTAATTTGGTCACTATTGGTGGCATCCATATCCGCTTTTGCACAAGATGGATATATATCCTTGCAAGAATGTAACAATGATACACTCGAATATATAAAAACAAATTTTACTGGGAAGAAAATAGAAAAGTACATTAACAAACCATTCGGAATATTTGCAGATGATTTCGAACTAAAAATGCATTATATAGGAAGTTCTTGCAAGTTTTTCCAATATCCAAGGGTAATGTATGGTATAAAAATATCATACAAAGATGAAAACCATTTTTATCTTAAAAAGAAAACTCCGTTATATTGTTGTTTTGTTCAGTTTCACCAACCATTTCCTTCAATGACAGACTTGGTAACATACAAAGATAAAAATAGAGCAAACTACAATACAACTATAAGGGAATATCTCCGCGATTTCATTATAGAAGATATAGAATTCATATTGTTTTTCAGCAATGGAGAAACCACTAGAGGAGACAAATTCCGTTATTGGAAAGATTTAGGATTTGATTGAAAATTTATATATGAATAAATGAATAACAAACGATAGCATTTATTCGGTATATAAGCAAATATATATCAACTTGACTAAGGGCCTACCTATAGTCTTAGGGATTACAAAACACTATTGAGTTGTTTTTCTATTTTCAGTTGTTCATTGTCAGCTTTGTTACTATTGAAAACAGAAAAACAACCTCAAAAAGAGTTCGCATATTGAAACGAAGCAAAATCCAAACAGGATTTTAATACCGTATAAATTGTAAATAACAAACTTATGAAAAATTTAATTCTAATTTGGTCACTATTGGTGGCATCCATATCCGCTTTTGCACAAGACGGATATAAATCCTTGCAAGAATGTAATAATGATACGCTCGAATATATAAAAACAAATTTTACAGGGAAGAAAATAGAAAAGTACATTAATAAACCATTCGGAATATTTGCAGATGATTTCGAACTAAAATTCTATTATATAGGAAAGTCTTGCAAGGATTTTCAAGATCCGAGGGAAATTATAGGTATAAAAATATCATATTTTGGAGAAGATAAGTTCTATCTTATAAAAAAATTCCCATTATATTGTTGTTTTATCAAATTTTATGAACCATACCCAAAGGGTACCGGGATTGCAGAATACGAATTAAAAAACAGAGTAGATCAAAATAGAGCCATAAGGGGCTATCTCCGTGATTTCATTATAGAAGATATGGAATTCATATTGTTTTTCGGCGATGGAGAAACCACTAGAGGAGACAAATTCCATTATTGGAAAGGAGCACCGTTTGGTTGAATGAAACTTTATATATAAATGAATAGCAAACGATAACATTGGGTCGGTATATAAGCAAATATATCAACTTGACTAAGAGCATACCTATAGTTTTAGGAATTACAAAACACTATTGAGTTGTTTTTCTATTTTCAATTGTTACATAGTCAGCTATGTTCCTCTTGAAAATAGAAAAACATCTTCATCAAGCATGAATACCTATTCGTATATTACCTTTCCACCACCTATTTCTCTTCTTGCAGTTCTTTCATCCCTCCCTGAGTCCCCCTATTCATCGGCTTTCCGGCTGAAACTTTCAGTCTTCTCACCACCTCATACACATTGCCGTATTCCGTATGTCTCCTTTTCAGTCCTGCCCGAAGTAATACTTGCCCGAAGCGCATGGGGTTACTGCCTCGCATGGCGGCAGGGTTGGCCGTTTGCAATTCGCTGAAAATGTCGGCGGCGGTCAAGTCAAGACTCCTTTCATGGGCAAGCGGGGTGCGGAACCGGGAAGCGAGTACCTCTTCAACAAGGCTGGTACGATAGAACTTTTCATTGTACCTTTGCAATTCTCCCTCTTCTTTCTTGGTGAACCAGTTACGTCGTCCGGCAGACAGTTCAGCTTTCAGTTGGGCAAAAATCTGGTCATGCTCTATGTAGGTGCAGTCGATATCGTGCTTCACTTCCACGCAGAGGAAGCGGCGACTACCCGTCGGGTCTGTGAGCAGGTCAAAGCGGTTGCTTGTACCGATAAATGAGGCTACGCGGGGTAGTTGCCGGAAATTCTGCTGATAGGCCTTGCGGATGTTGAGGGTGAACATCTGCATCAGGTTCTTCAGCAACGGCATCTTGTTTTCGGCGTATTTATCAAATTCATCCATATTCAGCAGTCCCATTTCCGCCAATAGCCGTTCGGCTTGTCCTTGCGAGGTGAGTTTCAGGTTGTCGGTGTAGTAACGCATCAGCACGTCAGGCATCAGTGAGCGGCAAAAGGTACTCTTCCGGCGCCCCTGTTCCCGGCTGACAAGAATAGGCGCTACACTGTTGGCATGCAGTCCGGACTGATCCATCCATTGCGAAGCAAGCCCCAGCATCCATGTGTGGAAGCCTTGTACCCACAACGGACGACAAGAAACGCGTTGGGCAAGCGCAGTCAGCCGGTCGTGTCCGTCCCAGGCGGGCAGCTCTTCCATGTAGAGGTGAAAAGGGTGATAAGAGGCGATGTAAGAGGAATAGACATAACGGCTCAGGTCCTTGTCCCAACAAGGAATACCTTCGTCATGCGCTTCAATGCATAAAGCATTCAGTTCCCGCTTACCGATAGGAATGAAGGGAGCGGTACGTTGTCCGGCAGGGCGAAACTCGGTCTCATCCGTCAGCAGGTTGTAGCGAAAGTCGTAACGGGTTGTCAGGAATTCCTTTACATTGCGGGTCAGGAGCAAAGTCGCATTAGCGGCATTCTTCGATATTTTAAGTTTTGTTTCCGGTTTTGTCGCTTTCAGCTTTTCCGCAAAAGTCAGTAGTTGGCTTGCCTCGCGCAAAAGTCGGTGCTGTTGCAATGTCATTCGATTCTTCTTCATGATGTTTTTTGTTTTCTTTTAATGGTTAATAGTATCAGTTTGTCGAGCTCGATGCTACGAAGTTACTATACGGAATAGGGGTTTTGCAAGCTTTTCCCTATTATTTTTATCATAAAAACGCTTGCAGAAAAAGATAGGGCTTTTATACGCGCAACCCACTTATTTATGTATCTTTGCATACTTCTTTATAAATGACCGACCAAAGTCATTCGTTCTACTGACTGGAGTTATTCGATTGAGTGACTAGAATTATTCGATCTGCCAACCGGAGTGGTTCATTTACAAGCGAGCACCTTTGGCACAATAAAGTAAGGATATTAACCGCATAAAGAGATAAGATCTATGTCAATAGTATATGATTGGTATGAGAACCCCAATGCTGAGGGTGATCCGGAAGAAAGGGGATTGCATCCCCGCCCGTTGCTTAACGGAAAAGTCACAATGAAACAATTGTATGCCCGCGTGCATGCCCGCAGTTCGCTCACGACGGGAGATGTGATGAACGCGATAGATTGCCTGACGCAGATTTGTGGTGAGGAGTTGCGCGAAGGCCGTGAGGTACACATTGAAGGTCTGGGGTATTTCTCCCCAACACTGGAAGCTACGCAGAAAGTAACCCGTAGCACACCGAACAAGCATCTGAAAGTACGGTTAAAGAGTATCAGTTTCCGTCCTGACGTCAATCTGAAAAGTGCGCTGACGGGCATCACGACCACCCGGAGCAAATATACCCGCCACTCCCAACGCCTCTCGGAAGTGGAGATAGATATGCGCCTGAAAGAGTACTTCACCGAGCACGACGTACTGATTCGCTACGATTTCCAAAATCTGTGCAGTATGGCACGCACTACCGCCAACGGACATTTAAAACGGCTGCAGGAGGAAGGTAAACTGACGAACGTAGGGCGACGTACGCAACCCATCTACCGTCCCATGCCGGGATTTTATGGTATGTCACGGGATGCGGAGGTGAAGCGGTGAAAGGGAAAAATAGTTTCAGCCGGAATACCGATGAACAAGGAACTCCGGCAAGAACTGAAAGAACAGAACCTTCTTATTTCTGCCTCAGATACTCAAATCCAAAACGACAGCGCAGGCAGTCTTTCCTATCGCAATACTCTTTCTGAAGTTGCAACAAAGCCTGCGAATCAGCAGCAGTAGATACAGGTAGCCCTGCCCCACTCCAATGGCGAATGATGTGATTATCTTCTGCCTTCAGGCTCTCAAGAAAACGGGTGGCACGCTCGCAGAGTGCTCCGTCTGCTTTATGCAGGCCATAGGCGTATAAGAAAGGAATAACAGTGTTAATGGCAATCAGGCTCTGAGCATTCTTCCCCACTTGCTTTTCACGGGAGGAAGAGACTTTCCGGAAATTGAAATGCTCTTCCCAATACGGAGAGGTACTAACAGTCAGTAGTTTCTGAACAGCTTCCAGCGTTTCCGCTTCCATGATGCGGGAGAACAACGAGCGCTCCTTATAATACAGGTTTGCCAACTGTGCCAGCCGGACATGGGGAAAATTGCCGGGACGCAAACGGAGAAAACGCCATTGAGTGGCAGGCATTGGAGCCGATAATTCAAACTTATGCTGCAAATAACGGAACTCTTTCTGTAACTTCCGGTAATATTCATCCGCATCCGGCAATTCCTCATCCAGCAACCCGGCTTGTCCGAAGAAGAAAGCTTCCACCTGAAAGAGATGGTCTCGGTGCTTATCTATCGCCCGGAAAGGCAAATGATTGGCCCATGCCTCAAAAGCATCCCCATTCAGCCCGAAACCAAAGTTACGGGACAAGGTAATAAAAAATACATCTTCCCAATGATTATTACAATGTTCCAATCGGGCGGCAATAGCACGAGCCTTCTGTTCAAAGCGCTCCACCTGCAAGGCAGAAAGCCAGGAATGAACTGTGAGTTTCGGTAAAGAAGATAATATGGAATAGCAAGGAGGATAAATCTCCGCATGGGTCAGCTCGGCATAGTGCCGACGGATGGACTCGGGGCAAGAAAGCTGCAACTGGGGTACCGGTGCACCGTTCGCACGAAACACTTCGCAATCTACGGTCTCCGCTACATGCAGGATCACGTTATCATAAGCAACATCTTTATCGTGCCCATGCCGCATCCAGTCGGAGGCAACAGTGTGCACTTCAACGTTTCCCACCCAGAGGGTACCGTCTATTTTCAGTTTGGCATTAAAGAAGTCGGGGCCTGCATTTGTGTTCGGTAGTCCGGCATCTATCACCTCAACCGGCTTCCCGGTAGTCGTCCGAAGCATCTTCAAAGGAAAGATTTTATGCTTCCAGACGTAATGCAATAGTAGTTCCATTGTTAACAAGAAGTTAATATTGCCCGCAAATGTAAGAAAAACATTACCTTTGCGACCTATAAAATGTTGATAAAGTGAATTAAAACAGAAGAAAGAATGAAAATAGCATTAATCGGTTACGGAAGAATGGGTAAGGAAATCGAGAAGATTGCCCTCAGTCGCGGACACGAGATTGTCAGCATCATCGATGTAGATAACCAGGAGGATTTTAAATCGGATGCTTTCAAGAGCGCTGATGTTGCCATAGAATTCACCAACCCCATGGTAGCCTACAATAATTATATAAAGGCTTTCGAAGCCGGTGTGAAGTTAGTTTCCGGCAGTACGGGGTGGATGAACGAACATGGCGATGAAATCAAAGAGCTTTGTACCAAAGGAGGTAAAACGCTGTTCTGGGCGTCTAACTTCAGTCTGGGCGTCACCATCTTTTCTGCCGTGAATAAATATCTGGCAAAAATAATGAACCAGTTCCCGGCTTACGATGTGACGATGAGCGAGACACACCATATCCACAAACTGGATGCTCCAAGCGGTACGGCTATCACGCTTGCCGAAGAAATTTTGGAAAACCTCGACCGTAAAGAACGCTGGGTGAAAGGAACCATGCAGGCACCGGATGGAACCGTTTCAGGTTCTACCGAATGTGCGGCCAATGAACTCCCCGTCAGCTCTATCCGCGAAGGGGAAGTGCCGGGTATCCACGTTATCCGCTACGAATCGGAAGCTGACAGCATTATCCTTACGCACGATGCCAAGAACCGCAAAGGTTTTGCGCTGGGTGCCGTACTCGCTGCCGAATTTACTGCTAATAAGGAAGGTTATCTGGGAATGAGCGACTTGTTCCCTTTCCTGAAATAATAAAACAGACCATAAACAACAAGCTAAAATGAGAAAAGCAACTCGCGCCCAATGGATTAAATTTGCAATCATCACCGTGCTTTACCTCGCCTTTCTGGTATGGGTAAAAAGCTGGTTGGGACTGATTATCCTACCCTTCATCTTCGACATTTACATCAGCAAGAAAATCCCCTGGGGCTTCTGGAAGAAGTCAAAGAATCCGGCTGTACGCAACATCATGAGTTGGGTAGATGCTATCGTGTTTGCACTGGTAGCTGTTTACTTCGTCAATATCTACGTATTCCAGAATTATCAGATACCTTCTTCTTCACTGGAGAAATCATTGTTGGTAGGCGATTACCTCTACGTCAGCAAATTAAGCTATGGCCCGCGCGTGCCCAATACGCCGTTGTCCATGCCGCTGGCTCAGCACACCCTGCCACTGGTAAATACCAAATCGTACATTGAGTGGCCCCAATGGGACTACAAACGTGTTCCGGGTCTGGGCAAAGTGAAACGGAATGATATTGTAGTATTCAACTTCCCTGCGGGAGATACCGTAGCTACCAACTATCAGCAAACGGACTTCTATTCCCTTGCCTACAACGAAGGACAGCGGATGTATCCGAATCCCGTAAATATGGACAGTCTGACGCGTAAGCAACAACGTGCCGTTTACGATTTGTACTACAATGCCGGAAGGAACCTGATACTTTCCAATCCTAAAATGTATGGTGACGTTGTTGTCCGCCCTGTAGACCGCCGCGAGAACTATGTAAAGCGTTGCGTCGGATTACCGGGAGATACACTTGAAATCAGGGATGCCCAAGTCTATATCGACGGGAAGCCTCTTGAAAATCCGGAAGACATGCAGCTCAACTATCTGGTACAGACCACAGGCCCGTACATCACAGAAGATATGTTCCGCGAACTGGGCATCAGCAAGGACGATCAGGCAATGGTCACTAACGAAAGCCTGTTAATGGAGATGGGATTAACCCACCGTGATGCACAAGGGCGCCTGGCTCCTACCTACGATCTGCCACTGACAAAGAAAATGCTTGAAACGCTATCGGCTAATAAGAAACTGGTCAGCCGCATCGTCATGGAACCGGAAATGTTCACCGGTCAGATGTATCCGTTGAACCTCTATACAAAGTGGGATCGCAATAACTACGGCCCAATCTGGATACCGAAGAAAGGTGCTACCATCAAACTGACCGAGGATAATCTGCCTATCTACGAACGTCCTATCAGAGCATACGAAGACAATACGCTGGAAGTAAAAGAGGATGGCATCTACATCAACGGCAAAAAGACAGACGAATATACCTTCAAGATGGACTATTACTGGATGATGGGTGATAATCGCCACAACTCTGCCGATGCCCGTTCCTGGGGATTCGTTCCGGAAGATCATGTCGTAGGCAAGCCGATTGTAGTTTGGCTGTCACTCGATAAGGATCGCGGCTGGTTTGACGGTAAAATCCGTTGGAACCGAATATTTAAGTGGGTAAAATGATGCCAAATTAAAGAATGAAAGAATTAAAGAATGAAATGGGATACACTTTCATTTTTTAATTCTTTAATTATTAATTTCGATATGAAAGCATGGAAGATAACGGGAGCAATCATCGGAATAATACTCGTTGTAGTGTTACTCCGGGGTTGCGTTATGACTTCCTACCTTATTCCCTCATCGGGTATGGAGAACTCCCTGTTTCAAGGAGAACGTATCCTGGTAAATAAATGGAGCTATGGGTTGCGCCTTCCCCTCATGGCGTTGTGGAATTATCATCGCTGGGGAGACAGTCCCGTAGAAAAGGAAGACATTATCGTCTTCAACAATCCGGCTAATCTTTCAGAGTCTGTCATTTCCCGACGTGAGGTATTCATCAGCCGTTGTATCGGCGTGCCGGGAGATACGTTGCTGATAGATTCCCTGTTTTCCGTCATTCCATCGGAAAAGAACGCTCCCGACCAGAAGTTCCTGTACGCCTATCCCCGGAAAAAGGAGAAGCAGCTTGATTCATTACTCACTCTTCTTTCCATATGTGATAATCGCCTGATGGGACAGGATAGCATGAAGAATGTACGTAGTTTCAGCCGTTACGAATATTATCTGCTGGAACAAGCCATGAACGGAAACTGCTGGATAAAACTACTGGATAAGAAAGACTCCATAGAGGCCTTACGTCCGTTAATTGTTCCCGGTAAGGGAAAAGCTGTACGTGTATATCCGTGGAACCGGACTCTGCTACGCAATACCTTGGTGCTGCATGAAAAAAAACAAGCTGAGATTAAAAACGATACCTTATATATAGAAGGTAAACCTGTGCAACATTGCTACTTTACCAAGGATTATTACTGGGTAAGTGCTAATAATTCCATCAATCTCTCTGATTCCCGTCTGTTTGGTTTTGTCCCTAAAGATCACATTATCGGCAAAGCCTCGCTCATCTGGTTTTCCAAGGAGAGCGAAACCGGGCTGTTCGGAGGGTATCGCTGGAAACGTTTCTTCAGTCCCGTACAATAGAAAAGGAGAAATCGTAAGAGAACTAACCAAAGAATGAATTCAAAATGAAAACCGTATATCTTTCTTCTGCCTATCTGGCACCCATAGAATATTATGCCAAGTTACTGGCTTATGACAAGGTCTTTATCGAGCAGCACGACCATTATGTGAAACAGACCTACCGCAACCGCTGTACCATTGCAGCACCGGACGGTGAATTGGTACTTTCCATCCCTACCGTCAAGCCCGCCACCCTGAAATGCCCACTAAAAGACATCCGTATCTCCGATCATGGCAACTGGCGGCACCTGCATTGGAATGCTCTGTCATCCGCTTACAATCATACGCCTTTCTTTGAATACTACAAAGATGATTTCCAGCCTTTCTATGAGAAGAAATATGAGTTTTTAGCCGATTTCAACGAAGAATTATGTCGTCTTGTCTGTTCATTGATAGATATACAGCCGGACATGGAGCGCACTGATATGTACAAGATCGACTTTACACCCGACGAAGATGATTTTCGCGAACGAATTCATCCGAAGAAAGATTATAAAGAAGAAGACCCGGACTTCATTGCCCAGCCTTATTATCAGGTCTTCCAAGAACGGCTCGGCTTTCTGCCTAATCTCAGCATTGTCGATTTACTGTTTAATATGGGACCGGAGAGCTTACTGATATTGCAACGTTCATTTTGAGAATTTTTGCAAGAATTCTGCAAGATTCTCCCCTTCTTCCAATCCCAGCTTCTTACGTAAACGGTAACGGCTAATCTCCACCCCACGCAAAGAGATATTCAGGAGTGGAGCTATTTCCTTAGACAGCAAATTCATCTGAATATAAGCACAAAGCAGCTTATCTTTGTTATTCAGTTCCGGATATGCCTTTTCCAGTTTACGGAAGAAATCATGATGTACAGAGTCGAAAGTACTTTGAAATGCTTGCAAATCGTCATCATGCTCAATATTCGTATCGATCTGCCCCAACAACCGGAGTGTTTTCCGGCGAAGGGATATAAGATTCTCCTCACTGATGGAATGAGAAATACCCAGCACTTCCTTCTTGATATCCAATAAGATTTCATTCTTACGCACAATGTTCAAAGTGGTACGAATCAGTTCCTCCGATTTATAACGTAATTCTGACTGCAG
>ERZ773183.1865-NODE-1865-length-15938-cov-3.175093_pt1 | contig 15938 bp, 7 predicted proteins | sample MGYA00580532_ERZ773183 | MGnify/ENA primary metagenome ERZ773183 (study PRJEB29015, sample SAMEA2737791) | human gut metagenome | biome: human gut; feature: human-associated habitat; material: faeces | place: China | collected 2012 ... | reverse complement strand
GCAAGGTGCATGACTTCGAGGCTCCGCGCATCGAGGATTACCTCGTCGAGCGCGCGCACGACACGTTCCATGTTGCCCACCTGACGGCGGAGGACTTCCACGACGCCCGTCCGCGCGGCGTCATCGGGCTGGTCCCCGGCTCGATCGTCAATTTCAACGTTCTTGCGTATACGGGCTCAGAGGAGCGTTCAGCCACGGTCACCGTGAAGGCGGAAGGACTCAAGCCGTTGCTGATCAACGTTGTTCAGGATAAATTCAGGGGGCTTGTCGTTGTACCCTCGACGCTCATCTTCTCCGATACGGACCGCACGCTCTCCGTTGCGGTAACCTGCTCCGGAGTCTACGATGTAAAACTCACGGAGAACCCGAATAACGCATTCTCGTTCTCGAAGAGCGAAGACGGCGCGAGCGTCAGTTTCACATCGAACAAGGCGTCGAGCCGTGTCGAGGTGAAGGGGCGCGCGGAGTTTACACCTGAAGAAGGCGATCCGGTGATCGTTACGCTTATACAACCTAAAAAGAGCACCTATGATTTCCTGCTCGGCACGTGGAACGTAACCAAAACCGATATTTTTGCCGGGAGCATCCAGAATCTCTCGTCGGTCACATTCTCCGCCAAGGAAAATCAATATTCGTACAAGGTCACCATCAACGATCCCGCACTCAAGGATTATCCCTTTACGGCGGAGTTCGCCGATGGCAAAGTGGTCATTCAGACCGGTCAGGAACTGGGTTTTTCGGGAACAAAGTTCTACACCCTCCATTTCAATGGCCCGAATAACGGGCAAGGCAACTATATCTGGTCACAGGCGGGCGTGGTCGCCTGGGCGGCGGAACCTGTCTTCGATGAAAATGCAGGCACGATCCAGCTCGTGTTCAGCGATAACGGCCAGGGCAATGGCCGGGAGGCCAAGACGCTCTGTTTCTGGGAGAACAACGACCGGTATTGGTCGTTTACCGGGCAGCTCTGTTTAACCAACGCACTGGAACTTTCCAAAAACTACTAACCGACTCCGAATGCAGCGGGCAGGCCGCGACTTTTGCCGACCGCGGCCCTGCCTGCGCCCCGGAACCAAGAATTTCAATGACTGACCAATGAAAAAACTGACCATACTCATTCTGCTCGCCATGGCAGTGGTGTGCCGGGCTTCGGCACAGAACCGCGTGGTAACAGGCACGGTATCCGAAGAGGACGGTACGCCGCTGACGGGCGCCGTCGTCCAGGTCGTCGGCACGAACAATGCCGCCACGGCAGCGATCGACGGGCTTTATACACTCAAAAATGTCCCCTCCGGAGCCGTACTGCGTGTCTCCTTTCTGGGATACGATCCGGTCGAGAAGAAGGTCGATGCCGACCGCATGGATTTCATACTCAAAGCGAGCGCACAAGAAATCGCATCGGTCGTAGTGACCGGTATGCAAAAGATGGACAAGCGTATCTTCACCGGAGCCACGGACCAACTATTGGCCTCGGATGTCAAACTGGACGGCATCAGTGAAATCAGCCGCGGTCTTGAAGGCCGTTCTGCCGGCGTGTCCGTGCAAAACGTTTCCGGAACTTTCGGCGCCGCCCCGAAAATCCGCATTCGCGGCGCTACGTCGATCTTCGGAGACTCCAAGCCGTTGTGGGTGGTGGACGGTGTGATCATGGAGGATGTGATCAACGTCGACGCCAATTCCTTGTCGTCGGGCGACGCCACGACGCTCATCAGTTCGGCCATCGCCGGACTTAACGCCGATGACATCGAGAGTTTCCAGATTCTCAAGGATGGTTCGGCAACCTCGATCTACGGCGCCCGCGCCATGGCCGGAGTCATCGTCATCACCACGAAGAAAGGCACGCCCGGTATTACGAAAGTCAGTTACACCGGCGAATTCACGATGCGTATGGTTCCCAGCTACTCGAACTTCAACATCATGAATTCGCAAGAGCAGATGGCCGTCTACCAGGAGATGTACGACAAGGGATGGCTCAACTATGCCAATACCGTTTACCGCTCGGAAAGCGGCGTCTACGGCAAGTTGTCGCAACTGATCAACACCTACGACCCTGCCACAGGGCAGTTCGCCGTACTGAACACCCCCGAAGGGCGCAACGCCTACCTGCGACAGGCGGAGTTTCGCAATACCGACTGGTTCAAGGAACTCTTCCGCAACAGCATTCAGCACAGCCACTCGGCCAGCATCTCCTCGGGCAGTGAAAAAGGCTCGTATTACGCTTCCGTCGGTGCGATGGTCGATCCGGGATGGAGCATCCAAAGCAAGGTGAACCGCTACACGCTTCTGGTCAATACCACGCAGCACATTCTCAAGGACAAGCTGACGCTGAACCTCATCGGCAACGCTTCGTACCGCGAACAGCGTGCACCGGGATCGCTCTCGTCGGAGGTAGACCCTGTGTTCGGAACCGTCAAACGCGATTTCGACATCAACCCCTACTCCTATGCATTGCGTTCGTCGCGCACGCTCGACCCTGATGAATTCTACACACGCAATTACACTCCGTTCAACATCAAGGACGAGTTGTCCAAGAACTATATGGACTTGAACGTGAGCGACGTGAAATTCCAGGCTGAACTCAAATGGAAGATCACTCCGAAAGTCGAAGTTTCGGCCCTTGGGGCAATCAAATATCAGGCTTCGAGCACCGAGCATCACATCGAGGACAGTTCGAACCAGGCGCAGGCCTACCGTTCGATGGCCACCTCGATCATTCAGAGCAACAATCCCTACCTTTACGACAATCCCGATGAGCCGAACCGTGACAAATACTCGATCCTTCCCCAGGGTGGTATCTACAAACGGAGCGACTTCCGCGCCAAGAGCCGCGATTTCCGGGCTTCGATCAGCTACAACGACACGTTCAACGACAAGCACATTCTGAATCTGTTCGGCATTGTGGAAGTCAATGCCATCGACCGCCGCGCCACCTCGTTCCAGGGCTGGGGCCTGCAATACGACATGGGCGAAACGCCGTTCTACATCCTGGATCTGTTTAAGAAACAACTGGAGGAAAACACCCAGTATTACAGCCTGTCCAATACACGGGAACGCAACGCCGCCTTCGCCGGCACATTCTCCTATTCCTACGACTACCGCTATACGATCAACGGTACGCTCCGTTACGAGGGTTCCAACCGGTTGGGCCGATCGCGTAAGGCGCGCTGGTTGCCGACCTGGAATATCGCCGGCAAGTGGAGCATCGACCAGGAGTCGTTCTTCGAACCATTGCGTCCGGCCTTCTCCAGCCTTGCGCTGCGACTCTCTTACAGCCTCACTGCCGACCGGGGCCCCACATGGGTCAATAACTCCACGGCTACGATCTATCCGCTGAACCCGTGGCGTGGTGCGACTGAAATCCGGGAACCTGCATTGAGTATTTCAGCTCCTGAGAATTCGGAACTGACCTATGAAAAAAAGCATGAGTTGAATGTCGGCCTCGACATGGGATTCCTCGACGACCGCATCACTCTTTCGATGGACGCCTACCGGCGCAATAATTTCGACCTGATCGGCAACGTTGTAACAATGGGTTTGGGCGGTGCCGTGGATAAGCAGGGTAACGTCGCGGAGATGAAATCGCAGGGTGTGGAACTTTCGCTTTTCACCCGCAATATCGAACGTAAAGACTTCAAATGGCAGACCAATTTCATCTTTGCCTGGATGGACAACGAGGTAACCAAACTCAAAACCATGACGCGCATGATCGATTATATCACCGGCACAGGTTACTCGATGGAAGGTACGCCGCGCGGTTCGCTCTTTTCCTTGAAATTCAAGGGACTTAACGAGATGGGCATCCCGACGTTCCTCGCCGCTGACGGCAGCATTACCTCGACGAACATCCAGTTCCAGGAGACTGTGAATATGAGCAACCTCGTCTATGAAGGTCCTGTCGATCCTACCATCACGGGCAGCCTGGGTAATATCTTTAAGTGGAAGGGATTCACGCTCAACGTCTTCATGACCTACTCCTTTGGAAACGTCGTCCGTCTCGATCCGATTTTCTCGAACGGTTATTCCGATCTGACGGCCATGCCCCGGGAATTCGCCAATCGCTACCTCAATCCCGGCGACGAACGACGGACCAATGTCCCGGTTATCGCCAGCACGCGACAGAATAACGATATTTCCAATCTCTATGTCGCGTACAGCGCCTACAATTACTCTGATGTACGGGTCGCCAAAGGCGATTTCATCCGCATGAAAGAGATTTCGCTCTCGTACGATTTTCCGCAATCGGTCTCTTCGAAATTGCGCATGAGCGGATTGTCGCTCAAATTCCAGGCAACCAACCCGTTTTTGATCTATTCGGACAAAAAACTGCAAGGCCAGGATCCCGAGTTCTTCAATACGGGAGGTGTTGCAGTACCGATGCCCAAACAGTTCACGCTGACGCTTCGTGTCAGCTTCTAAACCCGCTCCGCCATGAAAATCAAACAACTGATATCACGCATAATGCTTCTCGGCGCCGGTTCGCTCATACTCGCTGCCTGCAACGATTTCCTCGACGAACTGCCCGACAACCGTACTGAGCTCGATACGCCGGACAAAATCAACCGGCTGCTCGTGTCGGCCTATCCTTCACGCAGTTTCACCCGCATGTGCGAAATCGCATCGGACAACTGCGACGACATGGGAGCGAACAATCCTAACACCAGCCTGCTGCTGGAGCACAACAGCTACTGGATGGACATGAACGAGGCCGAGAACGATAGCAACAAAAATACCTGGCAGGCCTACTACTCCGCGATTGCCGCAGCCAACACCGCTCTGGAAGCGATCGAAAAACAGGGTACGCCCAAAGAATTGCTTCCGGCCAAAGCCGAAGCCCTGCTTTGCCGGGCCTATTCGCATTTTTGCCTCACGATGCTCTATTGTCTCCCTTATCATCCTGAAAAAAGTGGCGAATACCTGGGAGTCCCTTACATGGAAGCTCCCGAAACGACGCTCAATCCGGTTTATCACCGGGACAATCTCAAGGAGGTATATGAGAAAATCGACCGGGATATCGAGGAGGCGCTTCCTCTGGTCAGCGACGCAAACTATGCGGTTCCGAAGTACCACTTCAACCGCAGCGCCGCCTATGCCTTTGCCACGCGCTTCAACCTCTATTATCTGAAGTGGGAAAAGGTGGTCGAATACGCCTCCGAGGTCCTCGGCAGTGCCCCTTCGACCGTCATGCGCGACTGGGCGGCAGTCAAGCAGCTGGCCTGGGACGGCTCGGTCCGCACCCTCGACTACATCAGCGTCGGACACTCGTTCAACCTGCTGATGATTCCCATGGTGACCGGTAACGGATCGCTTTTTAACGCCTGGAGCAACTCCGGCGCGCGCTTCACTCACAACTACCGCGTCGCCAAGAGGGAGACCTACCGCGCGAAGCGGCCGATGGGCGGTCCGTGGGACCGGTGGAAGGACAACTGCATCGAAAAGGTCTACCAGCATCCTCCTTTCATTTGGCAGGACAACGATGTCAACAAGATCTACATGCCCAAATGGCCCAACCAGTGGGAGGTAACCGACCCGGTAACCGGCGTAGGAATCGGTCGTTCGACGATGGTGGCGTTCACAACCAATGAAACGGTGTTGAGCCGTGCAGAGGCCTATGTCCATCTCAAGGAGTACGACAAGGCAGTTGCCGACCTCAATGCCTGGATCGGCTCTTTCTATCTGGTCGGACAGAACGGCATCGAATCTCTGACCCGCGAACGCATCGCCGAGGTCTACGGTGATCCGTCATCGGATCGATACATCGCCGAATACACCGCTTTGGAGCCGACATCGCGCAAGCCGCTCCATCCCCACGGCTTTACAGTCGAGGCTGGCGAACAGGAGCACCTTATTCAGACCACGCTCTTTTGCCGCCGCATTGAGACCATCGCCGACGGACTGCGTTGGGGTGACATCAAACGCTACGGCATCGTGATTGATCGTTTCGACGACTCGGCCTACAACGATGACAATACAACCGGATTCACTGTTGCGGCCACGCTCGGCGAGAAAGATCTTCGACGTGCGCTCCAACTGCCTCAAGAGGTTATCACAGCCGGATTGGAGGCGAATCCCCGCAATGAGAATCGTCCTGACCATCCGTTCTGCCAATAACCAATTCACTAAATATTTATATTGAATTATGAAACCGACAATCATATCCCTGTTCTTGCTTCTGCTTGTCTCAGGCGCTACGACCTCATGCGACAAGGACGAACCGGACGGCAAAAGCATCTTTGTCGATCCCGCCGAGGAAAAGACCGAGTTCGATTTCTGGCTCGACCGGCACTATACGGAACCTTACAACATTCGTTTCGAATACCGCATGCCTGACCGCGAAACCCACTTCAACTACTGGGTCTCGCCGCCGCCCGTGGACAAATCGATCGAGGTGGCCAAACTGATCAAATACTCGACGCTTGACGCCATGGCGGAACTGATGTCCGATCAGAAAGATCCATTGCTCTTCGCAAAGAGTTATTTCCCGCGGGTACTCTATTTGGTGGGCAGTTTTGAGATCAGCAGCACCGGGAACACCGTGCTGGCATCGGCTGAAAATGGCCTTCAAATCAATGTTCTCGGCGTAAAATTTTTCGACCGGGAAAAGGACAGCGAACGAATCGCCGGAACGATGCTTCACGAGTTCATGCATATCCTCGATGGTACATATCCCGTACCGAGCGACTACGATACCATTACGCAAAGCGATTACGTGGGTGACAAGTATGCCCAAAGCGGTAATGACTACATGGAGCTGGGCTTCGTTTCGAAGTATGCACGTTCGAGTCCCGCAGAGGACATCGCCGAAACGGGCGGACGCCTGATCAGCATGAGCGAGGAGGAGTGGGAGGCGATGCTCTCCTCGATCGAAAGCGCGGACGGCCGCGCCAAAATCGAGAAGAAGCGCTCGATTCTCATCGCATGGCTCCGCGACGATTTTGGCGTGGACGTTGCGAAGTGGAGCGACATCTACCTGCGCCGTCTTTCCGAACTCGGAGACATCGACTGGACAAATCTTGAAGATTAAACTGAATGTATGAAAAAGAGAATCAATATATTACTGCTGGCTGGGCTGTTATTCTCAGCCGTTGCATGCGACGATTCGGAAAATAACTTCAGCGAGTCGACCTCGACCCGGATCGAGCAGACGCTTGAACGCTACAAATTCGCATTGCAGGCCGGGAAGACATGGGTGATGGAGTATTTCCCTGACGAGAATCTCGGTTATGGCGGTTGGATTTATATCGTCGAATTCCAGGATGACCGTATGGTTAAGGCCTGGTTCGAGGGGAGCACTTTCGTCGAAGCCGACCCGCTGCGGACGGAATCGGAATATCGGGTCGAATTCTCGACCGGTCCCATGCTGAAATTTGCGACCCATAACGATTACCTGCATTTCTTCTCGTTTCCCGGAGACAACGGCGCCGGCTACCAAGGATGGAAAGGAGATTACGAATTCACGTTCATGTCGCTCTCTCCGGCTTTCGACGAAATCATTCTGCGGGGCATTAAAACCGGCAACCGGATTCGCATGACGCCGCTTTCGGGACAATACACTCCGGAGAGTTACCTCGAAACCATCCGCAGCAGCCAATTGGCGATCACCGAGACCGAATTCAAGGTAATGGCCAATGGCGAACAAATCGGGACACTCACGCGGCCCAACGCGACGCTGACGACCAATTTCCGGCAATATGCCGCCAGCAAAGTTTGGTCGTTCCGCTACAGTTATCGCCAACAGGCCTTCGACGATTATGGACGGCCGAAGGTGGACGAACATGGGAAACCGGTCTACGAAACGGTCGAAGCCAATGATCCCGTCAGCGTCATCTACCTGCCAGACGGCATCATGCAGTTTTATGCCCCCTACACGTTTCGGGGTGAATTGTTCGGACTTCCGAACCAGACGGTGCAAACCTTCAAATGGCAATTGGGACCTACCTCGGCATCGGATTGTTACGTTTGCACCGACTCGTTTCTCGACATCAAATTGGTTCCGTGATCCTTAAGAAATGTTTATTCGGTCCGGATGCCGTCTGCCGGCTCCGGACCTTTTTCCTTTAAAACCGATGAAACACTTCTCTTTCTTTCTGACGCTCCTCCTGCTGACGGCCTGTACCAGAGACCCGGAATCCGGCCCGGCTCCCGGCGTCGGACAAACCCCGATGCAGGAGTTTTACATACCCGGCGTATTCCGTATTAAGCTGCGCGAAACGGCAGCCGAACTCGACACCCGTGCCTTTACCCGCAGCGGTTCCGGCTCGGGAATCGCTGCATTCGATGCCGCCGCCACCCGTGCCGGGGCAACTGCCGTACAGCGTGTCTTTTCCGATGGCGACCGTTTCCGCGAACGCCGCCGCAGGGCCGGACTTCATCTGTGGTACGACGTTCATTTCTCCGGGGCGATTTCTGTCGCCGAGGCCATGGAACGCTTCGGCCGGGTGGATGAAGTCGAGTGCATCGAACCTGTTCCGCGTATGGTTCCCGCCGGGGCGACGGTCTCGCAAGCCGATTTCAGCCGCACCTCAGGTTCGGACAATGTCGCAATCCCCGGATTCGATGATCCGCTGCTGGTCAATCAGTGGATTTACCACCGGGTGGGCGCTGCGGTCGGATCGACGGCCGTGGCCGACCTCAACATTTTTCCGGCATGGAGCGTCAGCACCGGACATAAAGACGTCGTCGTCGCCGTGGTGGACGGCGGCATCGACTATACGCATCCCGATCTGGCAGCGAATATCTGGCGCGACGGACAGGGCGCCTGCGGCTACAACTTCTGCCGCCATAATACGGAGATCACTCCCAGCAGCCACGGCACGCATGTCGCAGGTACGATCGGCGCCGTCAACAACAACGGCATCGGCGTCTGCGGCATCGCGGGGGGCGACGGAACGCCCGGAAGCGGTGTGCGGCTGATGAGTTGCCAGATTTTCGACGAACCGGGACGCGATGCCGCGACGATCGAGGAGATCATGGTCTGGACGGCCGACCATGGGGCCGTCATCAGCCAGAACAGCTGGACTTATGTCCCCGGTCTTCCGGACTTGTCGCAGTCGGGCAAAGCAGCCATTGACTATTTTATCAAGTATGCCGGGTGCGATGAGAACGGCAATCAGACAGGTCCCATGAAAGGCGGCATCGTCATTTTTGCCGCGGGCAACGACGGCATTTCCGACCCGGTGTTCCCGGGAGCCTACGAGAAAGTGGTGGCCGTAGCGTCGCTGGGCATCGACGGCCGTAAGGTCGCCGGGTCCAACTACGGTTCGTGGATCGATCTCGCGGCTTTGGGCGGCCATGCTACCGGCGACGAACGATTTCGCGTTTTCAGCACCACGACGAACGGCGGTTACGGTTACTCCGCAGGAACCTCGATGGCCGCGCCACAGGTTTCGGGCATTGCGGCCTTGGCCGTTGCCGCATTCGGTGTGCAAAGACCGGGGTTCACCAGCGAGAAATTGCGGGAAATACTCGTGGGTTCGGGCCGAAAGCAGTTTACGGAAACGATCAATCCCGAGTATGCCGGAATGCTCGGTAACGGACTGGTCGATGCCGAATACGTTCTTTTCCATGATACCCGGCCGGATCCGGTCGACGAACGTACGATTGCGGTTTCGGGATACCGCACCCATGCGGAACTGTCGTGGCGTGTTCCGCGATGCTATCTGGAGCGTCCGGTCTCATCATTCGACGTTTACATCGACACCCGGACATTTTCGGCCGCTACGGTCGACGACATTCCTGCTACGGCCGTCAGACACACTTTTGCTTCCGATGCGAGTCTCGGTGAAACTTTTGCCTGCCGAATCGAGGGGCTGGAACCGCGGCAAATCTATTGCTTGGCAATCGTCGGCCGAAGTCCGTCGGGCGTTCCGTCCCGCCCGGCCGTCATCTCCGTCCGGACCGGGGAAAATACCCCGCCCGAGGCAACCGTTCCCATTCCGAACCTCTTTCTGCAAAGTGACGACAAAGCGGGCAGGAGCATCGATCTTCAACTTTATTTTACCGATGCCGATGCTCCGGGCGATCGGCTCTCCTACTTTGTTTCGCCTTCCGCGGAAAAGGTCGTGGAGTGCCGCGTACAAGATTCGGAGCTGCTCGTACGGCCCTGCGCTGCGGGTCGCACGACGCTGACCGTAACGGCAAGAGACCTCGACGGCGCCGCGGCGACTTCGGAATTCCAGGTGATTGTCGACGGTACGGGTGTTGCGATGGAACTTTTTCCCAATCCATGCCGCGATGTACTCAACGTACGCATTCCGGACGCCGAGGGCGATTTTTCCATTCGGTTCCACAATGCGGCGGGGCAGCAGGTGCTCGCTACGCAGGTTTCGATCCGCGCCAGCGACAACGGTAACACGGGGCGCATCGACGTATCCGGGCTTTCTCCCGGGACTTACAGCTGCACGGTCGAGTGCCGCGGCCGCAAACTCAACAGCCATATCATCAAACGATAACCGCAAAACCATGTATATCTACCAATCGATCAAACACTTTACCGCGGCATTTCTTTTCGCGACAGGCGGTTATGCGGCGCAAGCCCAGACCACTGATGCCGGGATCATGCCGTTTCTCGGTCTGGAAACCAATGCCCGCACAGCCGGTATGGCAGGGGCCGCGACAGCAGTTGCGGACAATCCGCTGGCCGTTTACGCCAATGCCGCGTTAAGCCTCATCGGCGAACGACATGCCGGAGGCGCCCTGTTCTCCGGACCTTGGAATACGGCTTTCGACAGCGCCAATGTGCTTTACGGCGTGGGGGGATTTTATACTCCCGACTCGCGGAACGCCCTGTTGGCCGGAGTGCGTTATTTCCGCGGACCTTCGGTCGGGTTGACCGACGAACAGGGATTTCCCGCCGGAACAGCCCGTCCGCAAGACCTTTCGGCGGAGGTCGGCTACGGCCGTCGGATCGGCCGGAATCTAGCGTTTTCGCTGACGGTCCGTTACGTCCGTTCCGATCAGGGATTCGGGGAGAAACCGATGCAGGGCGTCTCGTTCGACATCGGTGCGGCCTACCGCGGAACGCTCCGTGCCGTGAAGGGCGCCCGTTGGATCGTCGGACTGCGGCTGGCCGACATCGGCCCCAATGTGAAAGCCTCCGACGGAGAGCGCTACGGCCTGCCGACACGCGGCTCGCTCGGAGGCTCGCTTCACCTGCCTTTCCGCCCGAACCATGTGCTCGGCATCGCCCTCGATCTGGGCCACCAGTTCCGGGGAGGAATCACCGGTTTGGCCGCAGGAGCCGAATACACCTTTTTCCGGCACGGTGTCGTGCGCGGCGGATACCACCTCGGTCAGAAGAACAAAGGCGCCGGCAACTACGCCTCGCTGGGTTGCGGATTCATTGCAGGCCCCGTGCGGTGCGACGCCGCATGGCGTTTCGGCGGTAACAAATTCAACCCGCTCAACGACACGTTTCTCTTTTCGGTCGGATTTCTGTTGTAAACGGCGGTCGGCATCCATACGAAAGCAGCGGCATCTTCCGATGCCGCTGCTTTTTCCGTTGCATGTCTGCTACTCGTCAATCCGGATGCAGCGAACCGACGCCCCTCGGTCGGAATAGGTATTCTGAGACTGACAGGTGACACTGTCTCCTTCTTTGTAGTTCGGAGCAGCCTTGAAAGCTCCGACCCGCCCCCAGGGGGAATAATCAGGGCCATCCATGTAATAAGCCGTACAAACTTCCACACCGCAACTTCCGGTATAGCCATTGGATCCCCCATCCGAGTTGCGCACATGCTGCGCACCTCCGGTCAGCGGAAAATACCACTTATTGTCCAGCAGGATTCCGCGCATCGTCGTAGCCACTACGGCATCGGGTGTTTCATTGTCTGTCAGCGCTATCCAGGCCTGGCTGCTCATCACTTTCCATCCCGGGGGACACGGGTCGTAAATCGTCTTCACACCGTGCGCGTCCTTCGATGGATTGCCCCATGCAGCCAATCCGGCCTTATCGGTCAGGTAATTTTCATTCTTGTAAAGCCAGAGGTGGGGGTTGGCCCGGCCCAGGTCGAATGCATCCTGCGACACATAACCCGTTCCGAGCGCCGTGTTGATGTCGATGGCGACCGTCGCCTTCGTATTGCCGATAATCTGGTGATGCGCCTCTCGGCCCCATGCTTCAAAAGTACCTCTGTCCAGCGCGGGAATTGGCGTATAGGCAGGAGCGAACCATAATCCGGTCATATAACTGACTTGTACACTCGTATAGTCCGGCAAGCCAGGGAACGGGTCTTTGCGTCCCCATTGGTAACAATTGCCCGTGGTCGAGGCCAAAGCGACATTGTTCAGCTGACCGCCGATATACGCTTGTTCGGGATCAATCAAAGCTCCCAGATCTCGATTCATCCATGTATAGCCGCCTTTCACGATCCAGTTCTCCGCAGCGTCGGGGTCATACCCCTCCGAGAAAACGATATTCCAGCTCCAGAGCACCTCGGCGTTCGTAATGCGCTTGTCCGCATCGGCTTCGATCTGATCATAGCCGAGCTCCTTGTCGATCGCCACGATCACCACATTGCCGTTGACGAAAGTTTCGGGCGTATCGAAATAAATATAGCCATCTTTCTTGAATTTCACGCTGCTGAGCACAACGGGCGACGCCTGTATCCATGGCAGATAGCTCGTCTGCAAACAACTGTACCACAGTACGAGGGCGGCTTTCGGTTCGATTTTGAGATCCTCCTCCGTGTAGGAGAGGTCGCCGCAAGTCAGCGCCTTGCCGTTACCTTTCACGTCGGCACGGAAGCGATAGAACGTATTGGCCGCATTGACATAATAGGTGTTGGCTGTACCGTCTGCGCTCAAATCGATGACGGGAAGCGCATCCTCAGGGTCGAGCGTAGCTTCCCCTTCGACAACCACCGTTTTGCCTGCGGGAATACCTCCGTCGGACGGAGCCTTCACGGTGGCGAAGATGTACTCTTTGCCATTGACGAGAGCGACGGCTTCGAATGTTTCACCGGCATGTCCGGGTGTTACGACCAAATGCAGCACCAGTGCCTCGGTGTCGGACGTATTGCCTGAACAGTCGAGTCGCACGGCATTGGAAACCACAGCTTCGGAGACGTTCACTTCACCCGTGCGCAGATCGACCGTGGCGTTTTCCATCGATACGGCGGCATTTTCGTTCGAGACGCAACGGAAAATCACGCCCTCGAGTTTTGCCCGCAGGTCGGTCGTCAGCCGGATTTCGAGTGCTGAAAAAAGATGCTTGAATTGCAGGTTGACGGCGTTGTCACCCTTTTTGATCCCGCACGTAACGGCATAGAGAAAATCATGGGCTGCCAAAGTCGCCAACGGATCGCTTTCCGAACGAGTCTGCACAGCGGGCACCGACACCGGGACGGCCGTTACATCGACTGCGGCTCTGTCCGTATAGGGATAGTAGGCATAGAAATCGTGATCGGACGTTTCATCAGCCCAGCGGATCACATTGAGCCGGGAAGCAGCTGTAAAATCGCTCGTCGCTCCCGACACAGCCGCCTTGTAGGCGAAATTGGCTCCCAGGTTCTTGCCGCCGGACTCGGCGAAAAGGCCGATCAGATCGTTTTTGACCCAGTTCACCCGGAGCGCTGTTTCCGTATCCTCATAGGAGGTCCGGACTTTGGGACCGACAGTTGATCCCGAGAAAAGGATCTCGCCCTCCTGCGGTGTCGGCGACATGGTGTCGCCGTTTCCGGCGCATGCGACCGTCAGCAAGGCGGCCAACAGAATTATATAGTTTCGTTTCATCGTGTTCTAAATATTTTAAGGTTACTCCCAGCCTTCCCATTTGTCGAGGTCATCAATCTGTCCGTCGCCGTCAGTTGCATTTGGATCGAAGAGTGCTTTGTCGACGGCTTTCTTAAGGATTTTCTCCATTACGGCATAACCTGCCGCACTGGGATGCACACGGTCGTCCGGTGTCCAGGAGTATTCGAGTTTCAGTCCGTTCTGATCGTCTTTGAGCGCAGAATGGTAGTCGGCATAAACGAAGCCCCTCTCTTCGGCATACTGTTTCAGCAGCCTGTTTAACTCGACAACACGCTGTCCAAGATCGGCATGAGCGGCATTCCATTCCTCGCTCTGCCACCAGATCCGGTTGGCCGGGGGCGTCGAGCCAATGACTACCTTGAAACCTCTTGCAGCGCCTGTTTCGGCCATCAGCCGGATGTCTGCGAAGACTCGTTCGATCGAGCAGGGCTGGCCGTCGTTTTCAGCCAGGTCGTTGACCCCGCAGGCGATAACCACGCACGCCGGATCGTTGACAATTACGTCGTTGTAAAAACGCGCGCTGATCTGGAGCGAGGTCTGACCGCTGATGCCCTTGGGCAGGTAGTCGTTGTCGGAAAAGAAGGTCTTGTTGTCGGTACGTCCCTGCCATACTTCCGTAATGGAGTTGCCGATCAGTACGGCTCGCGGACCCTCCAGACGCCCTTTGGGCATTGCCGTCGTCTGCTCGCGAACGCAGCGCAGCTGGTAGCCGGCTCCCGTATATGAGTTGTAGGACGAATATCCGCCCAGACTACCCTGGACCGGGTAATAGTTGCCGCTGGCACTGGAACTGGTCAGCACGAGCATCTTGTTGGTGAGCGAACGGATATGGCTGCCGTTGAAGGCCGACTGCCGCTGTCCGGTATAGGGGAAATAGAGATCGTATGCACGGGAGTAACGCCCGAACGGTTTTTCATCGAGTTCCGCAACGCTGCCGAGGGCGAAATCGAGGGCTTCGGGCGGCGCCACTTTCCAGCCCGCGGGACACGGGTCGTAAATGCTCTTCAGATTGTCGCCGACGTATTCGCTTCCCCACAACCAGAACCATCCGGTCTGATTCTCAGCCGAACCTGTATTATTGAACCACGAATAGGAGGGGGTGTGCCAGTTGTCGGCCTGAACGCCGCTGACCTCTTTGGCCATCCAACGGTAGGGATTTTTCACAGACAGGGCAACGGCGTCGTCAACAGCCTTGTCACCCACGGCATAGGCGTTATTTGCCCCGATCTTGCCGAACATCATGTTCCGAGCGCCCCAACTCTCGGAGGAATAATCCTGCTGCAATTCTTCAATAGGCGTATAAGTTGGAAGTCCCCAGTACATCTCGCTGCCGAATCCCGTGTCGTCGTACTCCGCAGCTGCCGGGAACGGGTCCTTGCGCCCCCACTGATAATAGTTGCCTAAAGCCCAAGCCGCAACGCGTTTATCCGAGGAGTTCATCGCCTCGCGTCCCGCCATGGCGCCCAGATTACGGTCCATCATCATATAACGGCCGACCTGTCGCGCTTCGGCGTCGCAATCGTAATTCTCGACAGCCCAGATATTCCAGCTCCAAAGGACTTCGCCGCCGGCATCATAAGCTGCAATCAGGGCATTGCCGGGAACGAACTCGGCCGGGGTAGTGAAGTAGACGTTACCTTCCCAGTCGTCATACTCTACGGATTCGATAGTCACGGGGCTTTCGCGTACCCAGCCGTCGGCCGTTTTCGGCGAATTGTACCACACGAGTTTTGCCGCCATAGGCTTGATAGCCAGATCAGTCTCGGAGTAGGATTTGGTTACCGGATGGCCGTCTACCGAGTACGAGTAGGTGCGCGGCACCCCGTTGCCCTTGGTCGTTGCACGGAACTTATAGGTCGTACCGGGTTTGGTTATCAGATAAGTGTTCGCCGTACCGTTAGCGCTCAAGTCCTCCGCGATGCGCTGTGGAAATTCGTAACCCAATGAGAATATGGTCAACCGTCCGGCAGGAATTCCGGTTTCGGGAACGGTCACCGATCCCAGCGACAGATGCTTTTCTCCGTAATCGACCAGCACTTCCAGCGTTTTTCCCGCTTCTACGGGATTCACAGCCAGGAAAAAGCTCGTCGGCGTGCGTGAAATCGTCGCTTGTCCTTCGATTTCATAGTTTATCTCGGCTGCCGTCTGCTCTCCGGGTGTTACCGCCCCGTTCCGCAGATTCAGCGACC
>ERZ773183.1855-NODE-1855-length-15994-cov-2.684171_pt1 | contig 15994 bp, 10 predicted proteins | sample MGYA00580532_ERZ773183 | MGnify/ENA primary metagenome ERZ773183 (study PRJEB29015, sample SAMEA2737791) | human gut metagenome | biome: human gut; feature: human-associated habitat; material: faeces | place: China | collected 2012 ... | reverse complement strand
TGCGGAAGGTGTCCAGCTCGATGCGCAGGTGCTTGCCCTCGATGAACTCGGCCGGAAGCCCGATGAGCTCGCTCATCTCGACGGCCAGCTCGTGCTCCTCTTCCGGAGTGATGGAGTCGCTCGCGATGAGGGCACGACCGTACTTCTCATCGACGAACTTCCAGGCGCGGTCGAACCACTCGAACTGGTCGACGCCGGCGCCGGCCTTGCCGAAGTAGTTGGCCGTGGCGGCGTAGACCGGCAGCATGCCCATGTAGTACAGGTCGTTGCCCGAAAGCGTCGGCGCGTAATCGAGAATGGTGGACTGCTCGATGACGCCGGTCAGTGCGATGCCGCGCTCGCCGAGCACGCGCATGAGCACCGAGTTGCGCATGGTGCCGTAGGACTCGCCGTACAGGTACAGAGGCGTGTTCCAACGCTCGTGAGTGGTGAGCCACTGGGCGATGCCGCGCATGAAGGCGTCAGCGTCGCCGTCGACGCCCCAGACCTTCTTCGGGTCGTAGCCCTCGGCCACCTTCGAGTAGCCGGTGCCCATGGCGTCCAGGTACACCAGGTCGGTCGTGGGCAGAAGCGAGGAGGGATTGTCATCGGGCTTCGTGGGGCAGGGCAGCTGCTTGATGGTATTGATGGGCACGCGACGCGGGCCCAAGCCGCCGATGTTGACCATGGCCGACGAGCCGCCCGGGCCGCCGTTCCAGCAGAAGGTGGCGGGGCGATCGGACTTGTCGGCCGCATCGCTTACGTAGGAGAGAGCGAACATGTGCCCGATGAGCGTGCCGTCGTCGGTGTGCAACGGCAGCATCTCGGCAGTGGCGGTGTATTTGATGGTCTGCTTGCCGTCAGTCCAGGTCATATCCTTGCTGGCCGGCTCAGGAACGGGCTGCTCCGGTTTGGCGCTCTTCCCGTCGTTCATGGTGACGGTGAAGGAGGGGCTTGTCTCTGCCATAATGGCTCCTTACTCGCGTTGAGGCGCCCGGCCACAAGGTCGCGCGCACGACTAACAACGCTGAGCCTACACGCATCGCCGATGCAGAAAGGCCACGGTCGCCCCCCTGTCACGAAACGCGGGGGCAGCCGTGGCCGAATCGTGAACTGACCGGACAGTCAGCACTTTAGGCGGCGTAGTCGGCGGCGTTCTTGCCGGCGATGCGGCCGAAGGTGTAGATATCGGTCATAGAGCAAGAGCCCAGACGGTTCGTACCCATCTTGTGGCCGGCCACCTCGCCGGTGGCATACAGGCCGGCGATAGGCGTGCCATCTACGGTGAGCACCTCTGCCTCGGGCGTGATGTGCAGGCCGCCCATGGTGTAGTGCACAGCGGGCTTGCAGGCCATGAGGTAGTAAGGGCCGTCTCCGATGACGTTCATCTCGGCGCTGTAGCCGAAATCCGGATCCTTCCCGTCGGCGCAGTACTGGTTCCACTTCTCGACGGTCTTCTTCAGCTCGGCGGCATCGACGCCTTGGGCCTTCGCCACGTCATCCAGCGTATCAGCTTTCACGATAACGCCGCGAGCCTCGCTGTTCTCGTACTCGTCGGCATGCTGCTTGAGCAGCCCCGTCTCATCGGCGGCCGCCTGATCGAACAGGAGGAAGGCCACGCCGTCGGTCTGGTTCTTGGTGCCGTTGGAAATGACGTCGCGGCGATCGAGCTCTTGCACGAAGCGGTCGCCCTCCCTGTTCACGAGGATGCCATGGTTCTCCAGACGCACGTCGCCGACGTACAGCAGCGCGCCCGTTTCGGGATCGCACACCGGATAGGTCTGGATATACTCCATATCGATGGTGTCGGCGCCGATCTTCTCGGCCATCACGATGCCGTCGCCCTGGGCGGCCACCGAATCGGTGGAGAGGATCTTATCGTCCATCTCGGGGTTGTACTTCACGCGCATATCGACGTTGGAGCCGAAGCCTCCCGTCGCCAGCACCACGGCCTTGCATTTCACCTCGGACGTATCGCCCGTCACGGGATTCTCCACTTTCACGCCCGTTACGGCGCCCGCATCGTCGGTGACCAGCTCGACGGCCTTGGTGTTGTCGATGAGCACGATGTCGTCCATGCCGTTGACACGGTTGGTCAGCTTCGTGGTCATCTCCGACCCGGAATGAGTGATGGGGATGATGGAGCGCTTGATGTTGTGGCCGCCGAACTGCATGAGGTCGTGCTTCCACGAGATGCCGCCTTCGAAGGTGAGCCACTGCGAGCTGTCCAGCGCGCCTTCGGCGATGATCTGCACGAGGGCAGGATCGCCTGCGTTGTCGCCGCCTTCCAGCATGTCCTTCGCCAGCGCGTCGGGGCTGTCGGCGATGCCTTCCTGCACCTGGATCCAGTTGCCCGGCGCGGCCATCTCGCCGCCTGACAGCGCGGTGTCGCCGCCGAACACGCCCATCTTCTCCAGCAGCACGACGCTCTTGCCTGCGTTCGCCGCCGTGATGGCCGCCGCGAAGCCGGCACCGCCGCCGCCCACCACTACGACATCGGCCGATGCGGGAAGCTCGGTCTGCGCGGGCGTGACCTTGTCGCGCTTCCTCCAATCGCTCGACTTCTGGCCGGCCTGGTCGAGCGCGTCGCTTACGGCGCCGATGAATGCCATGCTGGAAAGCGTGGCTCCCGACACGGTGTCCACGTTCAGCGTCTGGTTGTCCACGATGAGCTGCGTCAGCTCCTCCATGGCCACGTCGCCCATGCCCGGCGTCTCGCGCGAGTTGAGGACGGTGATGCGATCCAAGTTGCCGTCGGTGACCATGACCTCCACGTCGAACTGCCCGTGCTTGCCCATGCCCGATCCGATGCCGGCGGAGCTGCCCGATCCTGCGCCGTTCGAGCCTTTTGCATTCGACGAGCCGCTGGGCGCGCATCCCGCCAATGCGAGCGTGCCGCCCAAAGCGGCCACGGCGCCGCCGGTGATGAACTGCCTACGAGAAAAACGTTCCATGATGCTTCCTCCCTTACGTTGCCGACGTCGCGCACCGGCGTCGGGTATCCCAGGCGCTTACTCCCTGATCAAGCGCTGTTCCCAGACTATCGTTCTGCGGTCGAGCGACAATTGTCCGTCGGGGTTAAATGCATAACCCGCGGTATAACCCTCTTGCAAGCTGGACTTTCTTGGGTATTATGGGAGGGCGATTGAGGGGAGAAGCGTGACCGAGAAGGCGCAACAAGGGTTCGTCGATCGATGGAAAGCCGTGCTGCTTCGGGTGGCGGCTATTCCCTTCGTGTTTTTCGGCGTGGGGTTCTACCGCGCTTGGCTTGCAACGTTCTTTCGCTACGATGCGTTTCCAACCATATCGGTGTTCGATTACTTTTTGTTCGAAGGGGCGATCGGTATCGTCTCCTTGGCGTTGGCCTTCGCGGCGCGCCGTGTGACGCCGCTATGGGCGAACCGCAAAGCGGTGCTGGCCACGGGCGCGTGCATGGTGGGCGGATCGGCCCTCATCGTGTTGGCATGCTTCGCGGTGCCGTCCCCGGCGTTGAAGGTTGCGGGGCTGCTTGCGGCGGGCGGGGGCCTGGGGGCGCTCATCCTCATGTGGGCCGAGTTCTATGGCTCGCTCAACCCCATGCGGGTGGCGCTGTACCACGCCATGGCCATCTTCGTGGGCGAAGTGGTGAAGTGGCTGTTCATGGGCATGTCGGTGCCGTATCTCGCGTTCTTCTCCATCGTGTTGCCCATCGTGTGCCTGGCGTGCGTGCGTTCGAGCATGACGCGTCTGCCGGAGCGTGATCTGCCTCCTGCCATGAAAGAAGGCGACCCGAAGACCATCCCGTGGAAGCCTATCCTGCTGATGGCGGTATGCACGTTCGCGGGCGGCTTCGGGGCCCTGCCGACGCAGCTGCTGGTGCCGGGCAACGTGCTGGGCGCGATGTTCGTCACGGCGCTCGTGTTCTTCGGCGTGCTGTCTGCATCGCGCTGGTTCAACTTCGACACCATCTACCAGCTGGCTTTTCCGCTGTTCATCGTCGGATTCCTGTTCGTTATGCCCACCTTCGGGTCGAACGCGCAAATCATGGCGCTGTGCTACGATGCGGGCTACACCATGCTGTCCATGTACATCATGATCGTCATGAGCAACATCACGTACCGGTTCGGCGTGAACGCGGTGTGGATCAACGGCATCGAGCGCGGCATCCGCTACGTGGTCGAGCTGGTAGGGTGGCTCGCGTTCGCCGGTGCGTCGGCGCATTTGGGAGAAGAAGCCACGTCTATCCTGTACGGCGGCGTGGCGGTTGCCGTGGTGCTGACGTTCGTCGTGATCTTCTTCACCGAGCGCGGGCTGTCGGCGAAATGGGGCGTGGTGCTGAAGGACGACCCGATGGGCAGCGCATCGGCTGAGGGGCGGATGGCCATTCGCGTGTCCGACCTTTCGCGCGCGTACAATCTCAGCCCGCGGGAGGAAGAGGTGCTGCAGCTTATCGCCCAGGGCGACACGGTGGCCGAGATCGAAGAGGTTCTGTACGTGTCGCAGGGCACGGTGAAGGCGCACATCAACCATATTTACCGCAAGTTCAACATCCACAGCAAAAGCGAGCTGTTCGAACTGCTCAACGATGTGGAGAAGCCTGTGCGCAAGGGTCGCCGGTCTTCTTCGTCCGCTTGGGAGGACGAAGAACGGCAAGCAGGATAGGGGCGGAACCGGTTGCGCATGCAAGAACGGCTCCTCGGCGAGGGTTTGCCGAGGAGCCGTTCTCTGCTGTTGCGCGCTTGACGCGCGGAGTAGGTTAGTTGGCCGCGCCCAGGCGGTCGTCCAGCGGGTCGATGGGCGGGATGTCCCAGTTGTCGCCGGGCAGGTGCGGCGCCATCTCGTCTTCGTTGCCGGCAGCGGCCAGGCGGGCGAAGTAGTCCTTCGTCTCCTTCACCACCACGCCGGACAGCGCGATGAGCGCGATCATGTTCGGCAGCGCCATGAGCCCGTTGAAGATGTCGGCGATGGTCCACACGGCCGCCACGGTCATGTAGGGGCCGATGAACACGGCGGCGATGTACAGCCAGCGGTACGTCTTCACGGCTTTCATCGAGCCGTTGCTGAAGTACTCAAGGCAGCGCTCGCCGTAGTAGTCCCAGCCCAGGATAGTGGTGAAGCCGAACAGCACCAGACATGCCATCAGCACGAATGATACCACTTCGCCGGGGATGAAGGGTAGTCCTGCCTGGAACGCGGCGGTGGTGACGGCCGCGCCTTCGAGTCCGGGGATCTGGTACGCGCCCGTCATGACCAGCGCCAGGCCGGTCATCGAGCACACCACGATGGTGTCAAGGAACGTGCCGGTCATGGACACGAGACCCTGGCGCACCGGCTCCTTCGTCTGAGCGGCGGCAGCGGCGATGGGCGCGGAGCCCAGGCCGGCCTCGTTCGAGAAGATGCCGCGCGCGATGCCCTTCTGCATGGCGATGATGATGGCGCCCAGCATGCCGCCCGCAGCCGCCTGCAGGCCGAACGCGCTTTCGGAGATGGTGACGAACGCGCCGGGGATCTTGTCGAGGTTCGTGACGATGAGCAGCACCGAGAGACCCACGTACAGAACCACCATCGCGGGGATCACGCGCTCGGACACCTTCGCGATGCGCTTCAAGCCGCCGATGACCACAAGGCCCACCAGCACGGCCAGCACGATGGAGCCGATGACGGTGAAGATGGAGTAGTCCATTCCGAGGATGCTCACCGTGGCGTTCTTCTCGGGGTCGAAGAACCCGGTGATGGCGCTGGAGATAGAGTTGACCTGCGTGAACGTTCCGATGCCGAACAGGCCCACGCACATGCCGAAGAACGCGAACAGCTTCGCCAGCCAGCGCCACTTCATGCCCATGCCGCGCTCGATGTAGTAGAACGGGCCGCCCAGCACGTGGCCGGTCTTCTTGTCGACGCGCCGATACTTCACGGCCAGCAAGCCCTCGGAGAACTTCGTGGCCATGCCGAACAGCGCGGCCAGCCACATCCAGAACAGCGCGCCCGGGCCGCCGGCGACGATGGCCGTGGCCACGCCCACGATGTTGCCCGTGCCGATGGTGGCTGACAGGGCCGTGCACAGCGCGCCGAAGCTCGATACCTCGCCGGCGCCGCCCTTCTCGTTCTTCACCATGTAACGCAGGGCGCGCGGCAGCTGCCGGAACTGCACGGCGCGCAACCGCACCGTCAGCAGGATGCCGCCGAACAGGATGAGCACCATGAGCGGCACTCCCCAGATGAAGTCGTCGATAGCGACGAGCCCATCGTTGATAACGCTGAAAAAGCCTTCCACCAGTTTCCTCCTCGATACAAGCATGTACGTGCAATTTCGGCGAACCCCGTCCGAGGACGCGGCGCTCTGGAGGAATATGGGGAAAAGGGAAGGCGCGTGCGCGCAACAAGCTGCAGCTTTGCTCTGTCCTTTTGCCTGAGAGTTTCGGCGATGCGGCCCTTGGTCACTCGCCTTGCCCCTTCGGCACCCGACGATCGGGATTCTCCAGAGGCCCCTCCTCGCCCTGTCTCGTGAGATCCAGGACGTATCAACGGGGTGATGCTATGAAATTGTGCTGCGCCATTGTAGCAGGGAACACAACCGTTGTTAAGCCGTTGTTTGACTTTTATGCGTGCCGGGCATTGTTGCGCAGCGGTATCCGGTAGGTAACGGGCAGGGCACGGTTTGCAAGCCTCAGCTACGAGCCTTGCCCGCCCCCTTACCTTGGCGGGTATCTCGAAATCTCTACACAAGGAGGATATATGGCTTTCCGGCCGACCGTTCCCGACCGCGTGCCCTTGCGCGCGGGTCGACTTCGCATGCTCGTTGTTCTGGCAGGGTTGGCCGTCCTCTGCCTTCTGGCTCTTCGTACGCCGGCGTTCGCCGACGAGGCGGTTCCCGACGAGACCGGCGACGAGCCTGTGCCGCGGGCATCCGCGGACATCACCCGCAAGGTGATGATCAACGACATGAAGCTGCAGGTTAAGAACGGCAACACGTGGACCGACGTCCCCGATGGCGGATCGGTTCCCAACTGGTCGTACGTGCGCATCTACATCGATTGGGAAATACCGGACATGACCGGCGTCAATCCCGGCGACACGTTCACGTTCACCATCGACCCGCAGGGCCACCTGCTGTCCGGCAACTTCGGTCCGGCAGACCTCGTCGATCCCGGCACCTCGAAGGTGATCGGATCGTACGTGGTCAACGGCAACCGCAACCCGGATGGCAGCATGAACGACAACATGATCACCATCGTCACCACGCTATCGGAGGACGGAGCGCAGTTCCCGTCGCTGCACAACGGCTTCTTCACGCTCGAAGGCTACGTTCAAGGCGCGGGCAACGATATTGTCTTCACGGTGAACGGGGAGGCGCTGGCGCCTGTCGACATCGTGCCGGAGCCGTCGCGCCCGATCCCGGACACGCCGCTCCTGAAGTACGGCACGCAGGAGGCCGGCCAGAACCAGATCAGATGAGTTGCCCATGTTAACTCGGATATCGTGGCGAGCGCCTATGCCGACTACGCGGCCGGCGGGTCGAGCCAGTCCGAGCAGCGGCCCAACCTCCTGCTGACCGACGAGATGCAGGGCGGGCAAGCCATATCGTCGGACGACGTGGTGGTGCGCATGCCCATCTACGCCACCACCAATGCGGGCGAGGCGCAGAGCCAGCAGTACGCCTCCTTCGTCATCACGAGCCTGTTCGACAAGGTGGACAAGTCGGCCGCGGACGGCATGACGCAAGAGGAGTTCGCCAACAGCGTGCGAGGTGCCGCCACACCCACCATCGGCGTGTGGGAGAACCGCGTGGTGTACGTCGGCTTCGGCGACGTTCCCTCAGGTGATGGCACGAGCAGGCTCAACGTCAATAACCTGTTCGACGGGAGGGGCGAGGCGACGGTGGAGTACATCCTCGACCAGGCCGGGGTCTCGCCTGCGCAGAAGGCCATCGTCATGAAGTACTTCAGCTCGGTAGGCCCGAACGGAGGCGACATCACGTCGTTTTTGGTGGAGATGCGCGCCGACGCTTCCGAGGATGGGCGGTACGAGAACACCGCCACGCTCACCTACGGAGACTCCTCGTCGTCGCAAGGGTCGGGTAGCGCTTACTTCACGGAGATCTCGGGCGGCGTGGAAGTACGTGACGGAAAAGCCGTGCTGACGAAGGTGGATGCGGGCGATGCCGGCATCGCGCTTTCGGGCGCCGTGTTCAAGTTGGAGAAGATGCAGCCCGACAATTCATGGGCGACGGTTGCGGGGTCGGAGCGTTTGACGACGGATTCCAACGGGCTTATCACGGTCACGGGGTTGCTGCTGGGGCAGTACCGCTTCGTGGAGATCGAGCCGCCCGCGGGCTACGTCATGGAGGCCGAGCCCATCGGATTCGCCATCACGTCGTCCATGCCGGACCATACCGCCACGATGACGGCCGAGAACACGAAGAGCCCCGTGCTCGGCAAGGTGGTGCTGACCAAGGTCGACGCCGACGACGAGACCGTGAAGCTGCCCGGCGCGGTGTTCAAGCTGGAGGAACGTGCGGCCGACGGCACGTGGACGGACCTGCCCGGGTACGAGGCGCTCACGACCGACGGCGGCGGTTTGATCACCGTTGAAGACCTGGTCGTGGGCACGTACCGATTCGTCGAGGTGTCGGCGCCCGAGGGCTACGAGCTGGAGACCACGCCGATCGAGTTCACCCTTGCCGAGGACACGCCGGGGCTGGAGGTCGCTGTGACGGCGCCCAACACGAAGAGCCCCGTGCTCGGCGGCGCGGTGCTGAAGAAGGTGGACGCCGAGGACCCGACCGCGGTGCTTTCCGGCGCCACGTTCAAGCTCGAGCAGCTCCTGGCCGATGGCGCCTGGGGAACTGTTCCGGGACATGGCGCCCTCGTGACCGGTGCCGATGGTCTGATCGAGGTGCGCGACCTGCTGGTGGGTTCCTATCGCTTCGTGGAGACCGCCGCGCCCGAGGGCTATGTGCTGGACGACACGCCGGTGGAGTTCTCGGTGGCGGTGGGCCAGCCCGCGCAGGCCGAGCTTACCATGAAGAACACTCCCGTGCCTCCCGATCCCGAGGAGCCGGTCGTGCCGAACGAGCCCGAGGAACCCGGCACGCCGCAGCAGCCGGGCACCCCGCCGGCGGGCGGTACGAAGCCGGTGTCCCTCGCGGGCACGGGCGACGGCGCGTCGACGGCATTGGCCGTGAGCACGGCCGCGCTGGCGCTAGCGGCGGCGGTGGGCGGTGCCAGCATGCTGGCGCTTCGACGCAGGAGGCGCTAAGGTAAGCGTTCCCGCATCGACCGGCTTGCAGGCGATGGGCGTCTCCGAAGGGGGGCGCCCATCGGCGCGCTCGCGGCAAGGGAGGAGCTCACTCCCCGGATATGGCCTCGGCGTTTTCCTTGAGGGCGGCCAGCACCGTCACGAACGTGTCGATATCCTGCTGGTCGATGCCCTCTATCAGGCGGTTTGCCGTGATGGCGGTAAGGGGCAGCACCGTGCGGATAAGCTCGTGGGCCTTGTCGGTGGTGCTCACCACATGCGAGCGGCGGTCGGTCTTGTGCTTGTTGCGCACCACGAGGCCCTTGCGCTCAAGCGTGTCCAGGTACCGCGTGATGGTTGCCTGCTCCTTGTGGGTGATGGTGGCCAGCTCTTTCTGCGACAGCTCGCCAGCTTGGTCCAGCTGGTTGATGAGGTTCCACTGGCCAGGGGTGATGTCGTAGGGCTTGAGCGTGACCTCGAGCGATTTCGTGATGTGCTTCTGCGCATCGTACACCAGGTAGCCTATGAGGCGGTTGTGCTTGCTCTCCATGTTGAACCCTTCCGATATGCGCAGGGCGGCTTTTGCGTTGTCGCGTGCGGTGGGGCGTATCGCGCCGGGCGACGGGGAGGCGATCATGCAAAGGAGGTGGCACGATCGTTCGGTCGCGGCGTTTCGCATTCTCTCGCCTACAAGAAACCATAAGCGGCTAGGCCCCGTCAAGAACGCAGAAGATTATCGGTTGAATCTCCTCGCCCTCTGCCGCGCGAATCGACTGTTCTGTGCATGCTTGTAGCAGATCAGGACTATTCTTTGCAAATACCTGTTGCGCTAATAGTTGATGCCAATATAATTAGCATTGCAAGTAATTTGCCAAGGATGGGAGAGGCGCGTGGGGACGCGCCGGGTGAACGAGGGGGTAGCGGACGAGGGCAGCGCGCAGCAAAGGGCGCGCCGACGGCTGCCCGCATCCAATTCGCCCAAGGGAGCGACCAGCGTTGCACATGAATCGTCGCCCGTCCCAGCGGGCTCCTCCCGCGTCCTTCCCTCCAGGGCAAATCTTAGCCACGAGTGCAAAAGGAGGAGGAGAGATGTCACTTAAGATGAGCCGCCGGGGCTTCGTGAAGGCAACCGCCGCCGCGACCGCTTCGACGCTGCTGCTGGGCTCGCAGGCTGCCACGGCTTTCGCGGACGATGCGGCAGAGGGCGCGAAGGCGACGTCGTCCGATGACGTGAAGATCATCCCGAGCGCGTGCCGCCAGTGCTATGGCCGCTGCGCGTTGTTCGGGCACGTCAAGGATGGCCGCCTGACGAAGATCGAGGGCAATCCCGACCTGTTCAGCGAGGGAACGCTGTGCGGCCGCGCCTTCGCCATCCCGCAGGAGCTGTACAACCCGCTGCGCGTTCGCTACCCGCAGAAGCGCGTGGGCGAGAAGGGCTCCGGCCAGTGGAAGCGCATCACCTGGGAGGAAGCCTACCAGGAGGCCGCCGACCGCTACACCGAGATCGGCGAGAAGTACGGCTGGCACACCATCGCCCACCAGTACGGCACCGGCCGCGACATGCTGCAGTTCCAGGCCATCAACAAGCTGTGGCTGGAGCTGGGCTCCACCGCCACGTTCGGCGTGGGCAACCTGTGCTGGGTGGGCTCGTACTTCACCAGCCAGCGCCTCTACGGCGACGAGACGCAGTACACCGGCTGGGACGGCAACAACACGGACTGCATCCTCATCTGGTGCCGCCAGGAGCGCAGCCGCGGCTACTACGACTGGCTCACCGTCAAGCGCGCCCAGGAGCGCGGCGCGAAGGTGATCTGCGTCGACCCTCGCTACACGTGCACGGCCAGCAAGGCCGATCTGTGGCTGCCCATCCGTCCGGGTTCGGACATGGCGCTCGTGCTGGCGTTCATCAACGAGATCATTCACTCGGACAAGTGCGCCAACGACTTCGCACGCTTCTGCACCAACGCTCCGTTCTTCATCGATGAGGAGGGCACCGGCTACCAGCTGCGCGAATCCATGATCAAAGAGGGCGGCAACGAGGAGCTGTACCCCGCATGGGACGAGGCGCACGACCAGCTGATCTTCTGGTCCGGTGACTGGCAGAACAAGCAGGGCGTGGGCGGTCCGAAGGCCTTCCAGTGGCTCGACGCCGAGGGCAACATCGTGGCCGACGCGAAGCCGGCGCTCTCCGGCAGCCGCGAGATCAATGGCAAGACGTACCGCACGAGCTGGGATATCCTCGTCGAGCACGTCACCCCGTGGACCATCGAGCGCGCCGCCGAGTTCTGCGAGCTGCCCGAGGACAAGATCCGCGAGGCCATCCAGACCTATATCGACGCGAGCCCGCACGCGTGCTTCTGCCGCGGCCAGAAGGTGGAGTTCTCCATCAACACGTCCGGCATCTCGCAGGCGTTCACCATCATGATGGCGCTGGCCGGCAACTTCGACTCGAAGGGCGGCCAGAACATCGGCCGCGAGCCCGCCACCGGCTACGACTCGTTCATGTTCGACGTCGTTCCCAACAAGGAAGGCCGCATGGGCAAGCGTCGCATGGAGACGGCGAAGAACATCAAGAAGCTCTCCGTGTGCCAGAACACCGGCTATCAGCAGATACTCGTGGCCGACGACGCCACGGGCGAGCTGCGCGAGACTACGCAGAACTCCGGCGGCCAGGTCATCTACGGCCAGCAGGGCGGCTTCGGCGCGGCCACCACGAAGGCCATGGCAAAGGGCGACCCGTTCCAGATCCATGGTTACTGGCAGCAAACGTCCGAGCCCATCCTCTCCATCGAGGGCGGCCACGAGATCATCGAGGGCTTCAAGAACCTCGACTTCTTTGTGAACGTGGACATCTACATGACCCCCTCGGGCGAGCTCGCCGACATCATCCTGCCGGCCGCGCACCCCAACGAGGTGGACCGCGTGGAGTGGGCTCACTCCGGCCACGGCTACCCGACGAGCCACACCTACCTCATCCGCCAGCCGTTCCACGAGCCGCTGGGCGAGTGCAAGGACGACATGGACATCTGCTTCGAGTTCGCGAAGTACATGGACGTGGACATGTACTGGAAGGACAAGTACGAGTTCTTCGATTACATGGTGAAGGGCCCCGAGACGCTTCCGCCGCAGCTCTCCTGCGCGAACTTCGAGGAGTTCCGCGAGCGCATCAGCGTGACCGGCGTGGAGATGGCCACGGTGAAGCAGGCGCCGAAGTACGAGACGGGCTTCATGCGTAAGACGAGCGACTTCCGTCCCGGCTTCAACACTATGTACCGTGGCAACAAGATGGGCTCGGTCTACCGCTTCCCCGGCACGAAGACGCCGGACGGCAAGGTCATCCCGGCGCACCCGCAGTCGGACAACGGCAAGATGGAGATGTGGAGCGAGGACTTGCTGCTGTACGGCAACGGCCCGCTGCCGCTGTACATCGAGCCGCCCATCACGCCGCTCGCGCGCCCCGACCTGCTGGAAGACTTCCCGTACACGCTCATCACGGGCGGGCGCTCCCATGCGTTCTTCCACACCGAGTACCGCAACAGCCCGTGGATGCGCGAGGTGCACATGTTCCCGACCGTGGACATCAACCCCGCCACCGCCGCCGAGCACGGCATCGCGCAGGATGATTGGGTGTGGATCGAGACGTACGTGGACAAGATCCGCTAGCGCGCGAACCTCACGGAGGCCATCAAGCCCGGCATGATCCACGTGGAGCACGACTGGTGGTTCCCCGAGCGCGAGGCCACCGACGATTTGCACGGTGCCATCGACTCGAACTGCAACGTGCTGTTCGAGAACAACGGCCCCTACGACCCGGCGGTGGGCACCGACAACTACGGCGGCCTGTGCAAGATATACAAGGCCGAGGAGGGCGCCCCGAAGAACATCTGCATGACCGAGGAGGACCTCAAGATATTCCTGCCCATGAGCGCCGACGCGATCGCCTCCGACGATCAGGCCGACGGCGTTAGGCAAGTGACCGTGAAGGGAGGTGCGAAGTAGTATGACCCGCAACATCATCGCTATCGACCTGGATAGCTGCATCGGGTGCCATTCCTGCGCCGTGGTGTGCAAGCAGGAGAACAACGTGGGGCTGGGCACCTACTACAACAAGGTGCTGACGGTGGGCCCGTTCGGCACGTACCCCGACCTGGAGATGTACTACCTGCCCGTGGCGTGCCAGCACTGCGACAACCCCGAGTGCGTGAGCGTGTGCCCCACCGGTGCCAGATACAGGCGCGAGGACGGCGTGGTGCTGGTCGACCACAGCAAGTGCATCGGCTGCCAGTACTGCGTCATGGCCTGCCCCTACGGCGTGCGCGCCTACGACGAGGGCAAGGACAAGGGCGTCATCGAGAAGTGCACCATGTGCGCCCACCTCATCGACAAGGGCGAGAAACCGGCGTGCGTGAAGCACTGCCCCGGCCAGGCGCGCCTGTTCGGCGACGCGGACGACCCCGAGTCCGACGTGTCGAAGATGATCGCCCGCAAGAGCACGCACAAGCTCAAGGACGTGGGGAACCACCCGGGCGTGACGTATGGCCTGGACAAGTTCTCTTGGAAAGGGGATGAGTAAGCATGGATATCCAGTGGCCCCTTCTGATCTTCAGCGTCCTTTTGGGCGTGACCTCGGGATGCTTCGTGTTTCTGGGCGTGGGCGAGCTCAAGGGCAAGTTCAAGGACGTGCGCTTCCTGGGCGCGCTCATCGCCTTCGTGTGCCTGGAAGTGGGCGGCTGCGTGTCGGTGCTGCACATGGGGCACCCGGAGCGCGCGACGCACCTGCTGGGCAACCTGGGCTCGGGTCTGTCGAAAGAGCTGTTCATCGTCGCCATCATGGGCATCGTGTCGCTCGTGTACCTTATTCTGGCGAAGAAGGACTACCCCGGCGTGTCGAAGGTGCTCGGCGTGCTGGGCGCGCTGCTGGGCCTGGTGCTGCCACTGGTGGCCGGCGCCTCGTACCTGATCGCGGCGCGTCCCGCGTGGGATAGCGCGGCGCTGCCCCTCATGTACCTGGGCGGCGGCCTGGCCATGGGCATGACGCTCATGGCAGGGCTCGTGCTCCTGCGCGGCAAGGCGTCCGAGGAGGGCGGCTTCGCGCTGAAGCTGGCGCTGGCGGGCGTCGTCATCATGGTGGTGACGTCGGTTGTGGTGTGGATCGCCGTGGCGCCGTACCAGGCACCGTCGCGCTCTATCGAGCGCCTGCTGGCCGGCGACCTGGCCGTGATGTTCTGGCTGGGCGTGGTGGTCGTGGGGCTGGTTGCCCCGACGGCCCTCACGGCGCTGGCCTGCGTGAAGGCCACGAAGGGCGAGGGCGGCACCGGCACGGTGAAGCCGTCGACGCTGGCCGGCTATATGTTCGCGGCCTGCGCTTGCTCGGCCGTGGGCGCCGTGGTCCTGCGCGTCATCATGTACGGCGTGGGCACGAGCGTCGAGCAGTTCATCTATCACTGATCGTAGGAAGGGCGCGCCTCTGCAACGGGGCGCGTCCAACCCCTCGACCCTCCCCCGTGGCGGAATGCGGCTTTCCCTCCCCGCCGCGTTCCGTTACGGGGGACGGCCGACGACAACGAAGAAGGAGCATCAACCATGGAAGAGGTCATGTCAGCCGAGCTGGTGGAGAACCTGGTGGATTTCTGCGAGAACCGCGCGCGCGTGTACGCGCTGCTGTCGCGTTGCTACGAGAAGGAGCTGGACACGGCGTTCGCAGCGGAACTCGCCGAGGCGGCACGCGTGGAGTCGGACGACCCGGCGCTCGCCGAAGGCTTCGCGGCGCTGCAGACCGACCTGGCGGGGTGCGACGACGGACAGCTTGAGTTGCTGGCCGTGGTGTTCGACCGCGTGTTCTTCGGCATGGGCCCGCGCTCGGCGCAGAAGGCGTTCCCCTACGAGTCGGTGTACACGAGCGAGGGCGGCCTCATGATGCAGGACGCCTACAGCGAGGTGCTGCGCCTCTACCGCGCAGCCGGCTTCGCGAAGGACCCCGGCTTCACGGAGCCCGAGGACCATCTGGCCGTGGAGCTGGCGTTCATGGTGCGCCTGTGCGAGCGGGCCGTGGAGGCCCTGCGCGCCGGCGACGAGGCCGCCGCGGAGGCGGCGCTGGCCGAGCAGCGTGCCTTTGTTCGGGCCCACCTGCTGAACTGGGTGCCCGCCTTCGCCCGCGACATGAAGGCGTCCGCCGAAAGCGGCTTCTACGCGCACCTGGCCACGTTCACGGAAGCGTACCTGGCCGCCGATGCCGAGGCGCTGGCCGAGGTGGTGGGAGACTAGCAAGCTGCCTTTGGGCAGGTGATGGGGGATGATGGGAATGGAGACGATTTCTCGGCGCGGGTTCCTCGCCGCCGGGGCCGTGGGCGTGGCGATGGTGGGCGTCGGCGGGTTCGGCGCGGTGACGAGGCAGGCCGACGCCGCTTTCGTGCGCCCGCCGGGGGCAGAGTCGAATGCGCGGCTGACGGCGGCGTGCAACCGCTGCCAGCGCTGCCTGCAGGCGTGCCCGTACGGCATCATCACGCCGGTGCCGCTGGCCGGGAGCCTGGTGGCTTACGGCACGCCCACGCTCGCGTTCGAGCAGGGGTGCTGCGACTTCTGCATGAAGTGCGTGGACGCATGCCCCACGGGCGCGCTCTCGTACGGGGGCGCGCATGAGCGCGACCTGGGCGTGGCGCTCGTCGTGAAGGACGCCTGCGTGGCCTGGGACTGGTCGGGCTGCACCGTGTGCAAGGACGAGTGCCCGGTGGAGGGCGCCATCACGCTGGACGACCACGACCGCCCTGTCGTGCACCCCGATTTCTGCGACGGGTGCGGG
>ERZ773183.1827-NODE-1827-length-16195-cov-3.445849_pt1 | contig 16195 bp, 17 predicted proteins | sample MGYA00580532_ERZ773183 | MGnify/ENA primary metagenome ERZ773183 (study PRJEB29015, sample SAMEA2737791) | human gut metagenome | biome: human gut; feature: human-associated habitat; material: faeces | place: China | collected 2012 ... | reverse complement strand
AAATTTGCTATTACTCACCACCTGAAGAGGTGGGAGTCTTCTCGACTGAGATAAAAAGGAGCTGTGAAAAAAGAATAGTCCCGAAAAAAAGAAAGACCAAGAGTTTATAATGAACTCAAGGTCTTTCTTTCTGTTATAATTAATTTGTGAAAAAAATTAATAACATAATCTATTCTAACCCAAAACAGGCAGTTTTGCCAATGCTAATTCAAGATTATTTGGACATCTGTGATCCAGTGCTGACTTTTGACAGATTTATGGGAGAAATCGAACTGGAGAAATATCTGAAAAATATTCCTCAACATTATACAGGAAGACTCAGATATGACCCGGTCAGCATGCTGAAAACAGTTTTGTTTGGATTTATGGCGAATGGCTATATATCATTGCGTGAACTGGAGGATCAGTGTAAAGTTAATCTCCGCTTCATGTATCTTATGGATCGTCAAGCACCTTCTTACCGTACTTTCGGCTACTTCATCAACGAAGTACTTGCTGATTCCATTGAAGAAATATTTCAAGATATAAACAAAAAAATCTTCGAGACAGAGCATGTAGATCTTCAACATCTATACATTGATGGATCCAAGTTTGAAGCAAATGCGAATAAATACTCCTGGGTATGGAAAAAAGCAACAGAAAAATCCAGATACCGTCTCTTTGATAAGATCACTACACTTTTTAAAGAAATCAATGAGGAACTTTCATGTACAGGTATGAAACTTTGTATCAATAGTGAGTACGCACCAGAGTATCTGAAGGAAGCTGCTGAACAGTATGCAGAAGTCTGGCAGATTAATGAAACAATGTTTGTTTATGGCAGGGGACATCGTAAAACCACGCAGCAACGACATTATGAGGAACTTAGGGAATATGCTACTAAGTTAGAAGAATATGTGGAAAAAATAAAGATCTGCGGAGAAGAGCGCAACAGCTACTCCAAAACAGATCATTCTGCAACTTTCATGCGTATCAAAAAGATTATATGGGAAATGATCAGCTGCTTCCAGCTTATAATGTGCAGGTTGGTGTTGCAGATAAATACATTGCTGGTGTCGATGTAAATCAGTATCGCTCAGATATGGATTGCTTTGTTCCATTGATGAACAAGTTTTATACGACATATGGTTTTTATCCAAAATACCCGGTGGCAGATGCCGGATATGGTTCTTACAACAATTACATCTTCTGTGAACAGCACGGAATGGAAAAGTACATGAAAATTTCCATGTTCAAGAAAGAGACTACCGGCAAGAAGTATCGGGAAGATCCATTTCGTGCAGTAAATTTTTTAATCGAAGAATACGGAATTATGCGTTGCCCAAATGGGAAAAAATTTTATCTTCAGTATCGTAAAAATGTAAAAGGGAACAAGTATGGACGTCAGGAAGAAGTATATCAGTGCGAAGACTGCTCCGGTTGTCCGTATGCAGAACAATGTAAAAAGACAGACAAAAACCGTATCGTTCGGATCAACCGCGAACTTACAGCAATGCATCAGGAAGTGATAGAAAATCTCGAAAGTATCCAGGGCGCTCTTCTACGGATGAACAGATCCATTCAGGCAGAAGGTACCTTTGGTATCATGAAAAATGACCGTTGGTACAAAAGAATTGTCCGAAGAGGAATAAAATCTGTATTGCTTGAAGTATTTCTCGTTTCTATCGGGCACAATCTTTATAAATATCACAACAAACAGAAAAAAGTTGCAACTGCCACATAGGATTTCATAATAGCATTCTTATGGGGTAAGGGGAACTGTACCCTTTTTTATGTAATATAACTACTATTACATCCATAAGTAAAAGGACGCATGAAAAAACTCTCGTTTTTTCACACGCCCGAGAGTTGATTTTTGTGGAAGTTGACATATAGAGTTCATTTGCCTCATGGAATAAGTCTGACATGAGTGTGCCTCCTGTGGAAAGTAATTACGTATCTTTTGTTGATTTTCGTACATTTTACTAAAAAAGATAAGGATTGTCTATAGATTTTAATGAAGAAAAATGTGGGAAATGCACAAAAAATGAGAGGTTATTGTAGAAAGTATTGACATTTTTGAATGAATTATGTAGTATAAAAGCATAACACATCTAGATATCTAGATAACTAGATGTAATTATAACTTCCGTTGACAAGAGGTTCATAAAGTTAGTGATATATATATACGTTGTAAATTCCATAATTTAGCAAAGGAGGAAACTTTATGAAGATTAATCTGGAGAGTACAGTGCCTGTTTATCTGCAGGTAGCTAACCAAATAAAGGAAGACATTAAAGAACAGAAATTGCAGACGGGAGATATGATTCCATCCGATCGAGCATATTGTGAATCACTGGGCGTCAGCCATATGACTGTGAAAAAGGCTGTGGATCTGCTTGTTAGTGAAGGACTGGTTATCAGAAAGAAAGGGGTCGGGACATTTATTGCTGAACCGAAGATTATGCAATCGCTGTTTACCCTTAGTGGATTCACGGGCGATAACAATGGAAAAGGGAACAAGACTTATAGCCAGGTTCTGAGGTTTGACATTGAGGTGGCGTCTTCTAAACTGTGTTCTAAGCTTCGGCTGGAGGAAGGTGACAGAGTGATCAATCTGAAGCGTTTGAGGATGCTTAATGATGAACCGGTAGCATTAGAGGATGCATATATCAGCTACGAGTGTGAGAAATATAGAAAGCTTTTGAATCATGATTTTGAAAATGAATCATTATATTATGTCTTAGTTAATGAGTGTGGCGTGGAGTTGGGACTTGGAGAAGAGACGATCGAAGTGTCAAGTGCAACAGATGAGATCGGTCGGAGTCTCGGTGTAGCGTTGGGAAAACCGATGTTTTATCTGAGTCGAATCACATATAGCAAAGAAAAAGAGCCAGTAGAATACGTAGAGTCTGTATACCGTGCAGACAAGTATATCTTCCAGGCAGTATTAACAGCCCCGTAATTACATATACGAAATGGTGGATCTGAATGGTACCTAAAAGGCCTGTTATTAGTATATGCAATAAATTACCTTTAAGAGAGAGCATATCAACAAGGAGGAAGAAATATGAAGAAGAGACTTATTAGTTTGTTCCTTGCTATGACTATGGTAGCAGGGATGGTGGCAGGTTGCGGCAGCAAAGAAAAAGCGTCAGATTCATCTGGTGGAGATGATGGTGTTGTTGAATTGACACTGTGGCATATGGAAGAGACAGAGTCGCGTGTACAGGCTTTCCAGAAAGTGATAGATAAGTTCAACGACAGCCATTCGGATATTAATGTATCGATTGCAGTACAGTCCTGGGATGATGCGTACACGAAGATTCCATCTGCTATCCAGGCGAATAACGGGCCGGATATCTTACAGGCGATTCCGGACTTTGGTTCTGTAATCTATGACCTTGGAGCAGCACAGGATATCAGCGATATTATCAGTGATCTTGACGAGGAGTACAGTTTTTATGACAGTACTCTGACACCGTATACTTATGAAGACGGCATCTATGCGGTTCCGGCATTTGGTATGACACAGGTATTATGGTACAGAAAGGATCTGTTTCCGGGACCGTTCCTCCCGGACGGAAGCACCGACTACTTTTGATGAGCTGCTGGCATGTGCAGAGGCGCTTACAGATAAGGATAACGGTAAATATGGTATTGCACTTCCGGCATCTCTTTCTATGGCAACCGATCAGGTGCTGTATTCCTTGATCGCATCAGCGGGTGGAAAAGATGTGATTGATGCAGACAATAATGTTACTTTTGACAATGATGCTACGGTAGCTGCATTGGATCTGTATCAGAAACTGCTCAAATTCGCACCTACAGACTGCGATACCTATACATGGGGAGAGCCGCAGGCCTTGTTCAATCAGGGTACAGTGGCTATGGCAATTGAAAAAGGACAGTATCTGTCTACTTTTGAGGCTGAATCGGGCGTATCGGCAGATAATCTCGGAAGCGTACCGATTCCTGTTTTAAATGATTCTTGTACATCTACAAGTATTTACTATTCAAATGGTTTTATGCTCTTATCTGATGATGAGGCTAAAAAAGCGGCAGCAAAAGAATTTTTTGAGTATCTGTTAAGTGAAGAGGCATATGGTGACTTCCTCAATGCAGAGCCTGGATTATTCCTGCCGGTTACAGAAACAGGTGCAGAGTATGACAGCTGGAGGAGTAATGAGGTGCTTTCTACATATTCAGAGCAAGTGCAGACATTGCTTGAGGCTTCTTCAACAGGAGCGTTGTTTGGATTTACAGATGGTGTATGCAGTGATATCGGTTCTATTACAGGATCCAATCTTATCGCGCAGACATTACAGCAGATGACTGTCAATGGCCTGTCAGCAGAAGAGGCTGCCGAGTGGGGACAAAAAGCAATGGAAGAAGCTGCCCCGGCAAACTAATAATATAGAAAGTATTAATCATAACCATCGGCATCGCTGGTGGTTATGGTTTAAATAAAGGTCAGGAGGAAAAATATGGGCTCAAAGAAAAAGAAAAATATTACGCTCCTTCCATATCTGCTTATTGCACCATTACTTCTCTGGTTGATCGTAACCGTATTTATTCCTGTGGTAAATGTATTTATAGAAAGCTTAAAAGATACAACCTATGTTGGCTCGGCAGGAGATTTTATAGGTGTGAAGAACTATATCAGTGTCCTGCAGGACGGAAATTATTGGAAGGCATGGCTTAAGAGCCTGCAATGGCTGATAGGATGTATCGTGATACAGACGGTGCTGGGTTTTGGAGTAGCGTTATTATTAAACGGGCATGGACGTATCAGGCAGATTGCCCGTACATGGACGATTGTTCCGTGGATCATTCCGACAATTGTTGTTTCTATCATGTGGCAGTGGATCTTCAATAGCTCATACGGAATATTGAATGAACTACTGCAGAAGATAGGTGTTATTTCCGAGGGAATTAACTTCTTTAACGGACAGGTGGCAATGTGGACATTGATTGTGATCAATGTGTGGCATTGGTTCCCATTTACAACAATTATTATTTTGTCCGGACTTGCTACAATCTCAGAGACTTTATATGAGAGTGCAGAGATGGATGGCGCCAGCAGATGGCAGAGATTCCGGTATATCACGATGCCGGGGCTGTCTAAGATCACATTTGCACTTGCAGTGATCGGAACTTTGTGGTGCTTTAATGTGTTTGATATCATCTATCTCACGACAGAAGGCGGTCCGCTTAATTTGACAACAACCGTTCCGGTATATATATACCGTGAAGCGTTTAAGAATTATGAAATCGGCCGTTCCTCTGCGGTGTCGGTCATCACGGCTGTTATGCTGTTTGTTCTGGCACTTGTTTTAGCAAAGATATCAAAACCGGCAGAGGATGAATAGGAGGCAGTGTATGAGAAAAAAGAGAAGTAAAAGAGGGAGCTTCACTGTAGGCGAGAAGATCTTCGGGGTTATCCTTGCGATCATTGTACTATTCCCTTTTTATTGGATTGCTATTTCATCATTTAAAACGACAGATACGATTACACAGCCGGACCTGTGGCCGGTGAAGAGTACATTGACACATTATAAGCAGTTGCTCAGTACGCCTGCGTTCATGTCCGGACTTCGTTCCAGCATCATCGTAGCGGTCGGAACGATCGTTGTGTTGTTAATCATAGTCATATTGGCGAGTTATGGGCTTTATCGTTTTGAGTTCAAGGGGAAAGCCTTCTTTAACAAACTGATTCTTCTGGCATATGTGTTTCCCGGGATCTTATTGGCAGTTCCGGTGTACAGCCTCATGGCGAAGATTCAGCTGATCGACAGTTACTGGGCGTTGATCATTATGAATGTTACTTTTGCGGCGCCTTTCTGTGTCTGGCTGATGAATGGGTTTTTTGCGGCGGTTCCAAAGACGCTGGATGAGGCGGCTGCTCTGGACGGATTGGGAAAGATGGGAATACTGTTTCGAATCCATATTCCGCTTATAAAACCGGGTATCGCTACCATTGCAGTATATGGTCTGATCTCATCCTGGACAGAGTTTACATTTGCTTCGATTCTGACAATCTCAGATGAATATAAGACGCTTCCGATTGTACTTCGGGCGATCACAAGTTCTTATACCGTGCAGTGGGGACAGATCACGGCGTCAGCGACACTCGCAATGCTGCCCGTAATCGTAATGTTTGCATTTGCCGGAAAGTACTTTATCGGTGGTCTTACGGCAGGAGCTGTGAAAGAGTAACTATTTGGATGACATGGAGAAGGTAGATTGTATGAAGAGATATGAAGAATATTTTCAAGCGGTGAGTAGAATTGAGACAGATGTTCTCAATAATGAATCGGAAGTAATAGAAGCTGTAGCGAACAGAATGGCTCTGACATTGCAACAGGATAAGAAATTGTATTTATTTGGATGCGGACATTCACATATTCTGGTGGAGGAAGCTTTTTACCGGGCAGGGGGACTGGTTCCGGTAACGCCGATCTTTGATACGGCTTTGATGCTGCATGACGGTGCGGTGAAGAGTTCTCAATTGGAGAAGATGGAAGCATATGGAGACTGGGTTTTTGACAGACAGGATATCGGGAAAGACGATATGCTATTTATCTTTTCGAATTCAGGGATTAATGGATGCCCGATCGAAATGGCACTTAAAGCCAAGGAAAAGGGTGCATTTGTGGTAGTAGTAACATCCGGAGCGTACTGGAAGACGGGAGTCAGCAGACATTCTTCCGGGAAGAAGCTGAAGGATTTTGCAGATTATGTTATTAATACACATGTGCCGTATGGAGATGCTCTGATAGAAGTGGGTGGTAACAAGATAGCACCGGGTTCTACGATCACCGGAGCGATGATATGGAATATGTTGATATCCCAGTTGTCAGAAGAGTGTGAAAAGATCGGAGTACAGCCGGAGTATTTCGTGAGTGGAAATATTAACGGAGGAGCGGAGATCAATAAGCAGTACATAGAGAAATACAGAGTTAAGATCAGAAATCTCTAAAAAGGAGGAGCATATAATGGCACGCGCGTATCTGGGAGTAGACCTTGGAACTACAAGTATCAAATGTATGGCTGTAGACGAGGCTGGAGTGCGGCTATATGTTGCATCACGTGTTCATGAGACGCTGTCTCCGCGGGAAGGATGGATCGAACAGGACCCGGACGGCTGGCTGGCACCTGCGATAGAAGCCATCCGGGAATGTGTGGCTGAGACTGCGGCATATGATGTGTCCGCGATTGCACTGTCCGGTCACATGAGCTCTCCGGTGCTGCTTGATGGGGACCTCAAACCGGTGTATCCGTGTATGACTGTCGGAGATGCGAGATGTGAAGCGCAGGCCGACCGGCTATTGGAAGATTATGGGGCACGATTTCGGGATTTGACAAATAATAAGCCTTTTGCGTGTTTTGCCGTTGCCAAGTTAATGTGGTTTCGGAAGCAGGAGCCGCAGAAATATGCGGACACAAAGTGTTTTGTGTTTGCAAAAGATTATCTGAGATATCAGTTGACAGGAGTATTGAACACAGATCCGACGGATGCCGGGAATTCATTGTTATATAACCGTGACGAAGGCGGCTGGGACTGGGAACTTATAGAAGCTCTCGGGTTAAAAAAGGAAATGTTTCCGCGCATTGTTCCGTCTATGGATTGTGTCGGGAGCCTGCTGCCGGAAATAGCCAGGAAATGCGGGCTTAGTCAGAAGGTAAGAGTCTTCTGCGGCGGGGCAGATATGGCATGCAGTCAGATAGGTACGAATAGTTTTTCGGAAGATACACTTGCAATAACATTAAGTACATCCGGACAAGTATGTATGCGTGTGACGGCAACGTGTGACGAAGGCTACGGGAAGCTGACCTTTCATCCGGGAGTAATTCCGGGAGCAGAATATGCGATGGGTTCGATATTCTCAGGAGGGCTGGCACTGAATTGGTGTTACGGGCTCCTAGACGACTGCACGAAGATGACTGCACAGAGTTTTGAGAAAATGAATGAGATGGCCGCAAGGAGCAGGCAGTATCCGCCGGGAAGCGGCGGTGTCATATTCTTACCGTTTTTGACAGGAAGCGGTTCGCCTTATTTCAGCTCAACGGATCGCTCTACATTCTTGGGAATATCTGCATCTACAGATAGAATCATGATGTTTAAGGCAGTCATGGAAGGAATTGCATTTCACATCCGAGAGAATGTGGATGTATTTCGGGACATGGGGTGTAAAATTGCCCGTATTCATCTGAGCGGCGGAGGGACGAATATAAAACCGTGGGTTCAGATCCTGACGGATATACTAGGGACAGAAATCCATCTTCTGGAGTGCGCGGACGCCTCGACGCTGGGTGCGGCATTGATTGCTGTTGTGGGGGATGATCCTAAGAAGCAGTTAAAAGATGTGGCAGACAGAGCAGTGAGGACAGCCGGTACTATGAAGCCGGATGCAGAGCATATCGCTGCTTATGATGGCCTCTATCAAGTATATACAGAGTTTTATCACGCAGTTCACGGAGTTTATAGCCGGATGTAGATGAAAGAGAAGGGTGAAACGTTGAATAAAGAATTGATTGATCTGGCACAGAAGTTAATTGCTGTGCCGGGATATGTAGAACTTCCCGAGAAAGAAACAAAAGTTGCGGAAGTTTTACAGAAGGAATTATGTGCCATGGGCGTTCCTTCAAGACTTGTCGATTATGATGGGCGTTATAATGTCTCCTGCGAATATGTGGGGGATATGCCGGGGCCGACGGTTGTATTGTGTACGCACCTGGATACGGTCCCGCCATATGAGATGGAGGACGCTTTCAAGGGATGTGTCAGAGATGGGAAATTGTACGGCAGAGGTGCTGTTGATGTCAGAGACATCCTTGCAGCCATGGCCATGGTAATGAAACGGCTGTTTATAGAAAAACCTCAGATATGTGGGAGGATCAAGTTCCTGGCAGTGTGTGACGAGGAGAGCGGCTCTTATGGCATGCGTCAGGAGATCAAACATGGGTATGACGCGGATCTGACAATTGTCGGAGAACCGACGAATCTGAAACTGGGGGTTGCCCACAAGGGAGTTGCATGGCTGGAGGTTGATTTTGCAGGGAAGTCAGCGCATGGAAGTGTGCCGGAAAAAGGTCACAATGCGATCTATGATGCAGGACTTCTCATCGAACAGATACAATCCAGGCTCATACCACAGCTGCAGAGTCATGTACACCCTATTCTTGGGACGGCGTCCATCAATGTCGGAAAGATACAAGGAGGAACGAGACCTACGATTGTTCCCGAGTGCTGCAGCATACAGATTGACCGGCGGCTCATACCGGGTGAGACAGCTGAAAAAGCGCTGGGACAGATTGATGAGATCCTAAAGGGGCTCGAGCAGACTCATCTGGGAATGGATTGGAGATCAAGGGTTATTCTCGGGGATAAAGAAGCACCGTTTCCGCCGCTTGATTCGTCGGGATACAAGGAGCTTCTGGATGACATGTGTGCTGCAATCCGCAAAGTTACGGGAATAAGGGCAGAATGTATCGGCCTGCCTTTCTGGACCGATGCGGCGCTCCCCGGAGCTTTCACGGATACCCCTGCGGTTGTTTTTGGGCCGGGCAATATCGAGCAGGCACATTCCAATGATGAGTTTGTTGAGATAAAGCAGCTTGAGCAGGCTGCAGAGATCTATTATGAGATGACGCTGGCCGTGTGTAGAAGAGATATATAGAATGATAGAAATGAGGATGAACGATGCGGTTGAATGATAAGGTGTCTTTGGTAGCCAGCGGAGAGTTGTCTATGAGTATGACGCATTTCAGTGACTGTAATGTCTATCTGGTGGATTGCGGACAGGAATCTGTGCTGATTGATGCCGGGACAGGACTTGCAGGTGACGATGTGATAAGGAACATCGATAAAGAACTGGTAAATCCGCTGACGCATATTCTGGTGACGCACCATCACGCCGATCATATCGGAGGGTTAGAAGCGCTTAGGAAGTACTATCATGCGAAGGTGATCGTGCCAGAGGAGGAAGAGGAATCGATACGTGAAGGAGACGAGGTAAAAAACGGCTTACAGGTTGCCAGAGCCGCCGGATATTATCCGAGTGATTACCGGATTCGGGGATGTGAGACAGACCTGGCGGTACAATCAGGAGACAGGCTGTGGATATCAGAAGAAGAGATTCTGGTCTATGACGGAGCTGGACACAGTCTTGGCGGTGTATGTTATTATTTTCCGAAGCATAAGATGATCTTCGTTGGGGATTTGGTAATGGCAGGCGGATATATTAATCTGCAGAACATTCCGGGAGCAGATATCGGGAAATATGCGAGGAGTGTCATTGCGCTAGCGGAGTTAGAGGTAGAACAGTTCTATTCCGGGCATGGATGCTTCAGCCTGAATGGAGGAAAGAAGCATATTGATAAAGCTGCCGGTGCATTTAAGAGTCTTGGGATCCCGGCTAATTTTATCTGATCGCAAGAGCATTAATGTGCAGGGGCGATTTGTTCAAAAAGGGGAGGTGTACCGATGCATGAGGTGAAACTTAGATGTGCCTGCTGCAAATGGGAAGGTCCTCTGGGCATTCAATATCAGTGCCCGGAGTGTGGCGGCTCATTGGAAGTGATCTATGATTACAGTGCTGTTAACAGAGATCGTGTAGACAAAGCACTGGATACTTACAGAGGGGTATGGAGTTTTATGGAGCTTCTGCCACTTAGAAATGAAGAGAATATTATTACGATGAACGAAGGCGGGACGCCGCTATATCGTTCGATGGATAACATAGGATGTACCGCTTATTGGAAGGATGAGACGCGCAATCCTACATTGTCGTTCAAGGACAGACCGAATACGGTGGGTATCTCTGTGGCAAAGGAACGGGGGTATCAGGATGTGAGTATCGCGTCCACCGGGAACGGCGGGGCGTCCCTCTCGGCATATGCCGTGCGGGGAGGGATGAAGTGTCATATCTGTATTCCGAAGACAACTCCTCAGGGAAAAGTGCTTCAGGCAGACTATCACGGTGCAGAACTTATCTTGTGTGACGGAGATTACAGCAAAAGCTATGAAGTTAATAAGAAACTGAGTGAAGAAAAGAGATGGGCGAATCTTACGTCAACTTATCTGAATCCGTATACTATGGAGGGCGATAAGACTATCGCATATGAGATATTTGCAGAGCTTGGAAGAAAAGTTCCGGACTGGATCGCAGTGCCCCTGGGAGCGGGCGCAATGCTGACCGGTATCTATAAGGGCTTCTGTGAGTTGAGAGAATTAGGCTTCTGCGACAAGGTTCCTCGCATGATCGGTGTCCAGGCGGAAGGCTGTGCGCCGATCATCGATGCATGGCTTAGGAGAGAACCGGCAGTGGCGGCGTGGAAGGACTGCAGTACGATTGCCGGGGCGATAGCAGATCCGCTGGAAGGGTATGAGTCTGACGGAACGAGAACACTTCAGACAATCTATAAGTCTGAAGGGTATGGCGTGAAAGTGCCGGATCAGGAGATCAAGAACTGGGTAAAACGCCTGGCGGATACAGACGGGTTGTTAGTAGAGCCGGCGTCTGCAGTGGCAGCATATGCGATATATGATCTTGCAGAACGACAGGTGATCAAGGGGGACGATGTCGCAGTAGGAATCATTACTGCACACGGACTGAAGGACAGTGAGGAATTGGAACAAATGTTGAAGGATGGTGACAGTGATGAGATTAGAGAATAAGACAGTGATCATAACCGGCGGGGGCTCCGGGATCGGAAGAGCCAGCGCAATACGGTTTGCCGAGGAGGGCGCCAGGGTAGCAATCGCAGGAAGACGTATGGACAAGCTGAATGAGACTGCCCGGATCATCCGTGATCGTGGAGGAGAATGTCTGTGCTGTGCGACGGATGTACGCCATGAGGACCAGGTGATACATCTGGTGGAGAGTACTCTGGATACATACGGCAAGATAGATATTCTGTTTAACAATGCAGGGGTAGGCTACTCCGCTCCGTATGTGATGGACTCCACCATTAAGACACCGTCCGGTGACTGGGATGAGATACTGTCCATCAATCTTCGAAGTGTTTTTTATGCCTGCAAAGCCGTATTGCCCCACATGATAGAGCAGAAAAGCGGCGTTATCTTAAATTGTTCTTCCATAAATGGAGTGATTGGGTGCGGCGCAGATGCGTACACAGCATCCAAGGGCGGGATCAATGCGCTTACGAGGGCATTGGCGGTGGATAATGCGAAGTACAATATCCGTGTTAATGTTGTCTCGCCGGCTGCGACCGATACTCCTATGATCCAATCTGCATATGAAGAAGTAGAAGGATTCTACGAATACTGGTCCAGTGTAGCTCCTATGAAGGGGATGGTGACGCCGGAAGATGTGGCAAATGCCGCACTGTTTCTTGTCAGCGATGAGGCTTCATTTATCACAGGGCAGAACCTGATGATAGACGGAGGCTTGTCAATATCATAAAAATAACGACAGTAAGATAATATCCTGACATGAAGGTCGGGATCAAATAAAGGAGGTAAATGAATATGTCAAATCTTAAATTATCAATGGAAGTATGGCCGAATATGCCATGGGGACGATTGGAGATCTGCGGATGTGCGGTAAACAGCTGGGGAAATATCCCTCTGAATGAGCTTGTGTACAAAGTAAAAGAGCATGGATATGAGGGAATGGACATCATCTATTCTAAGATTGCACAGATTCCGCCGGAAGAAAAAACGGAGATCATGAGAAAGACAAAAGAAGCTTTAGAAGAGACGGGTGTTCATCTTCAGTCACTTGCTCCGCACTGCACATTTGTTACACCAAGATGGTTCGATGCCGCAGCGGGAGTTCAGACGATGAAGGATGCCATTGACGATGCGGTCTATCTCGGAGCGGATACCGTGTGTACTCTGATTGCACAGGGCTTCTATGATCCTGCATTATATAATATCATGACTCGCAAAGAGGCGTGGGACATGATCGTAAAAAATGTAGGGGAATGTGCACACTACGCAAAAGAGAGAAATATGACGATCAGTATTGAGATCCTGCAGGGTACTCTTATCAATTCGGTAGATCAGTGGTTCAAGCTATATAACGAGATCGGACTGGATAATGTATATGTAACTGTCGACACAGGTACATTCTACACAACGATCAAGCCTAAGATGCCGGTATATGATGCAATTGTGAAATTAGGCAAGCACATCAATTGTGTTCACGTGAAGGATGAAGTCGGATTTACGAATATTATTCAGTGCCAGCATGTATGGCTTGGCGCAGGATTTGTTGACTTCAAGGAAGTTGCGCGCGCGCTTAAGGATATTGATTATCAGGGATACTGTGCAGTTGAGTGGGAAGGCTGGCAGAACGGCGGTCTCGCAGGAGTCGGAGATCCGGGCGGGATCGGACTCAGTGACTTTGATATGGTTGCGTCGGAATCAAAGCTGTTCCTGGAGGAAGAAGGATTCTGCTAGAAGCTGGATTATATTAGGAGGAAAATAGTTGTGATAGAAGAGCGATTAAAAGAGCTGGGGATTATTCTGCCCGAAGCACCGGCCAGAGGCGGTAATTATACACCTGTCAAATATTTTTCAGATGATCGCCTCGTATATTGTTCCGGATTCGGCAGCACGACGCCGGATTGGAAGGTGACCGGTAAGGTGGGCAAAGCCGTGACAAAGGAGCAGGGATATGAAGGAGCCAGAAATTGTATGCTTAATCTGTTGGCGGCTTTCAAGCGGGACATCGGATCGCTGGATGAGATTCAGTCTTTTGTAAAAATGTTGGCACTTGTATCGTCGGAAAATGATTTCTTCGAGCAGCCGGCTGTGGCGAATGGGGCAACGGATCTGCTGGCAGAGATCTTCGGAGAGGAGATTGGGCTGCCGGCAAGATCGGCTATCGGTGTAAATGTACTTCCGGGGGATATACCAGTAGAAATAGAACTATTGATAGAGTTGAAAAATGATTAAGATTATTAAGACAAAAGATTATGATCAGATGAGTCGGAAGGCAGCAGACATTATAGCTTCGCAGATAATGATGAAGCCGGATAGTGTACTAGGCCTTGCTACCGGCTCATCGCCGATAGGCACTTATAGATATCTGATTGAGGATTACAACGAAGGCAGGCTGGATTTCGGGAAGATAAAAACTGTGAATCTTGATGAGTATAGAGGTCTTGGCAGAGAAGATGAGGCTAGTTACTACTTCTTCATGAATACACAGCTGTTTGATCATGTTAATATTGACAAAAGGAATACGAATATTCCGGATGGCCTGGCAGAAGATGAAAAGACAGAGTGTGAGCGTTATGACAGCCTGATAGATTCACTTGGAGGCATCGATCTTCAAGTGGTAGGAATTGGGCATAACGGACATATCGGTTTTAATGAGCCGGCGAAGACATTTGCCAAGAGGACACATACTGTCAACCTGACAGAAAGTACAATACAGGCAAATGCGAGGCTTTTTGATGATGTCAGTGATGTGCCGACGCAGGCGCTTACCATGGGGATTAAGACGATTATGGAGGCAAAGAAGGTTCTTATGCTGATCAGCGGAAAGGATAAAGCGGCTATTGCCAGAGAAGCTTTCATGGGTGAGATCACACCGGAAGTCCCTGCCTCTATATTACAGCTTCATCCGGATGTTGTCGTTGTTGCGGACGAAGAAGCGTTATCAGAGATTGATATGGAGAAGGATTATGGCTTATAATTTTAATTTTTATGCGCCGACAGAGGTCGTATTTGGAAAAGAGACAGAACGTAAGGTTGGGAAACTTGTAAAGAAGCAGGGCTGTAATAAGGTGCTGCTGCATTACGGAGGACAAAGCGCTGAGCGCTCGGGGTTATTAAAAACAATAAGACAATCTCTGGATACAGAGAATATCCAATATGTAGAGCTGGGCGGTGTTGTACCGAATCCCAGGCTGTCTCTTGTGTATAAAGGAATCGAGCTGTGCCGGGAAGAGCAGGTTGATTTTATCCTTGCGGTCGGTGGAGGCAGTGTCATCGATTCTGCGAAAGCGATTGGATATGGTATGGCGAATGAAGGCGATGTGTGGGACTTTTATGAGTACACGAGACAGGCGGATGACTGTCTGCCGATCGGAGCCGTATTGACGATTGCGGCGGCAGGAAGTGAGATGAGCGACAGCTCCGTTATTACCAAAGATGAAGGAATGATCAAGCGGGGATACGGCAACAATGCGTCGAGACTGCGATTTGCGGTTATGAACCCGGAGCTTACAATGACATTACCGGCGTATCAGACGGCATGTGGCTGTACGGATATCTTGATGCATACGATGGAGAGATATTTTACGCAAGGCGGAAATATGGAGCTTACGGATGCCATTGCAGAAGGGCTTATGAAAACAGTGATAAAGAATGGGCTGATCCTTCATGACGATCCCGGGAACTATGAAGCTCGTGCCGAGGTTATGTGGGCCGGAAGTCTGTCTCACAATGGTTTGACAGGATGCGGTAATGATGGAGGAGATTTTGTCTCACACATGCTCGAACATGAGATGGGCGGAATGTTTGATGTCGCTCATGGCGCGGGGCTGGCGGCAATCTGGGGAAGCTGGGCGAGATATGTGTACAAGAATTGCCTGGACCGTTTCGTGCGGTTCGCCCGGAATGTTATGGAAGTGGAAGAACAGGAAACACCGGAGATGATCGCATTAAGGGGAATCGAGAAGATGGAAGCCTTCTACAGAGCAATAGAAATGCCGACAAATATGAAGGAACTGGGTATTGCTCCGACAGAAGAACAGATGCGTATTATGGCAGAGAAATGTAAGATCGCAGCCGGTGGTGTGCAAGGCTCGGCTATGAAGCTTGACGAAGAAGATCTGTTTAACATCTATAAAATGGCAAGGTAGGCGGATAGATATGCCATAAGACATGCCGTTTTCACACTCGGTGGAAGAGTCACATATAATCTCATCTTTGACAGTTGATTAGTTAAAAAAGTGCCACAATCCCTGTAAATACAAAGGGCACTGAAAAAGTCTGATTCTAAAAAAGAATTGGGCTTTTTTGTGAAAATTTCGGTCGCCCGGCAAAGGAACCAGAAATGATGTTTAAACTGCTTTTCCTGAAAAAACTGTACGATCTTTCTGACGAAGCCCTGATTAGCAGCGCCCAGACGGACATGGCATATAAATTTTTCCTTGACCTGGAACCAGAAGCAAAAATGATAGATCCCAGTCTTCTCACAAAATTCAGAAAAACTCGTATTACAGAAGATAT
>ERZ773183.1809-NODE-1809-length-16316-cov-3.282209_pt1 | contig 16316 bp, 10 predicted proteins | sample MGYA00580532_ERZ773183 | MGnify/ENA primary metagenome ERZ773183 (study PRJEB29015, sample SAMEA2737791) | human gut metagenome | biome: human gut; feature: human-associated habitat; material: faeces | place: China | collected 2012 ... | reverse complement strand
CTGCGCGGCGACAAGATCGCAGCCATCGGCCAGGGCCTTGTGGTGCCCGAGGGTGAGGATGTGCTGGATGCCAAAGGCCGCACCATCCTGCCCGCTTTCATCGATACCCACTGCCACTGGCGCACCCCAGGCTTTGAATATAAAGAGGACATCGCCACCGGCTCGGCGGCCGCAGCGGCAGGCGGTTACACCTTTGTGAACCTGATGCCCAACACCAAGCCCGTCTGCTCCACGCCGGAGATCGCCCACGCGGTGGAGGCCGAGGCCAAGCGCATCGGCCTGTGCGATGCCAACCAGACCGTCTCCATCACCAGGGACTTTGACGGTAAGACCATCGACCATCTGCTTACCCTGCCGGAGGACATCAAGTTCATCACCGAGGACGGCAACGGCGTGATGAACAACGCCGTTATGGCGCGGGCCTTTGCCATCGCCACCGAGCGCGGCCTGACCGTCATGTCCCACGCCGAGGACCGGGAGATCAGCCCCTGGGACTACCGCCTGGCCGAGAATATCGAGACCGTGCGCAACTGCCACCTGGCCGAGTACTACGGCACCCGCCTGCACATGTGCCACGTCTCCACCAAGGAATCCGTCGACGCCATCCGCATGAGCCGCCTGAAAGGTGCCCGTGTCAGCTGCGAGGTCACGCCCCATCACCTCTGGTTCGATGACAGCCGCCTGCAGTACAAGGTCAACCCGCCCATCCGTAAGGCCGACGATGTCACCGCCCTGATCGAAGCCATCAGGGACGGCACCGTGACCTGCATCGGCACCGACCACGCACCCCATACCGCCGAGGAAAAGGAAAAGGGAGCCGCCGGTATGGTGGGCCTGGAGACAGCCTTCGGCGTATGCTACACCAAGCTTTGCCGCGAGCAGCGCCTGCCGCTGGAACTGCTGAGCTTTTTGATGAGCGCCGGCCCCGCCGCCGTGTTGGGCCTGGCCGACCACAAGGGCATGCTGGCCCCCGGTTACGACGCCGATGTCGTGCTGGTGGACCTGGACCACATGTACGAGGTGAGCGCCGAGGACCTCCACAGCAAGAGTAAGAACTGCCCCTACGATGGCACCCTGCTGTACGGCAAGGTCGTCACCACCATCAAGGGTGGCAAGGTCACGTTCCAAATCGAAGAGTAAGCAATCTACATTATATAAACGGGGGAGCACACAATGTTGACGAACATGGATAAACTGTACGAGAGCGTAGCTGCCAACGGCCCGGTCTGCGTCGGCCTGGATACCGAGATCGGCTACCTGCCCACCACCGACACCGCCAAGACGGCGGGGGAGAACGTCGTCGCGTTCAACCGTGCGCTGATCGACGCCACCAAGGGCGTCGCGGGCTGCTACAAGGTGCAGATCGCCTACTACGAGTCCCTGGGCTTGGACGGTATGCGCGCCTACGCCGAGACCCTCAAGCTGGCCCGCGCCACCGGCCTGCCGGTCATTGCCGACATCAAGCGCGGCGACATTGCCAAGACCGCCGAAATGTATGCCAAGGCCCACTTCACCGGCGACTTCGAGGCCGACATCATTACGCTGGCCCCCTACATGGGCCTCGACTCCATCAGCCCCTACCTGCCGTACTGCGAGCAGCAGGGCAAGGGCGTGTTCGTTCTGTGCCGCACCTCCAACCCCGGCGCCAAAGATTTTGAGTACAAAAAGCTGGACGACGGCCGCCATGTCTACGACCTGGTGGGTGACAGCCTGACCGCCCTGGGCAAGGACTACATGGGCGAGCACGGCTACTCCAGCATCGGCCTGGTCATCGGCGGCACCCATACCTACCGAGGAAGCTACCGCCATCCGCGCCGCTTACAAAAACACCTTCTTCCTTATCCCCGGCTACGGTGCCCAGGGCGGCAAGGCTGCCGACATCGCCCAGTACCTGACCCAGGGCAACGGCGGCGTGGTCAACTCCAGCCGCGGCATCCTGCTGGCCTACAAGAAACAGCCCGGCGTAGCCTTTGACGAGGCCGCCTACAACGAGTGCGTGCGCATGCGGGAGGACATTCAGGGTGAGTGCAATAAGCTGTAATCTGACGGTGCTGCAACAAGAAACGGTTGCACCCGATATCCGCCGCCTGACGGTGCAGTGGCAGGACCCCCGCCACGAGCCCCACGCAGGCCAGTTCTACATGCTGCGGGCCTGGGCCGCCGACGCTACGCCGATCCTGTCCCGCCCCATCAGTGTGAATGACTTTGACAACCAGACCGGCGCGCTGACCTTTTTGTATCAGCTCAAAGGCGAGGGTACGCACAAAATTGCCGCCCTGCAGCCCGGTCAGACGCTGACCGTCACCGGCCCCTGCGGCAACGGCTTTGACGCCGCCGCGTTGGCAGGCAAGTATCAGCGCATCGCCGTGGTGGGCGGCGGCATCGGCACCGCGCCGCTGCTGCTGCTCTGCAAGCAGCTCTGCCGGGCAGGCGTGCGGCCGGACGTGTACGTCGGCTTCCGCGATACCAGCTACGGCATGGACAGGTTCGTGCCCTGGTGCCACGATGTTTTTGTAGCCACCGATTCCGGCAATGAGGGTCATCACGGCCTTGTGACTGACCTGCTGGACGCGAAAAACTACGACATCGTGCTGACCTGCGGCCCTATGGTGATGATGCGCGGCGTGGCCAAGCTCTGCGCTGCCGCTAATGTGCCCTGCCTGGCCAGCCTTGAAAAAAAGATGGCCTGCGGTTTGGGCGCCTGCCTGGGCTGCACCTGCCACACGAAAATCGGCCCCGTTACCGTCTGCAAGGACGGCCCGGTATTCAACGCACAGGAGGTGTTTGACTGATGGCAGACCTGCATGTTGATTTCCTTGGCAAGCGGCTGGCCGGCCCGGTCGTCGCCGCCTCCGGCACCTTCGGCTTCGGCCCGGAGTATGCCGACATCGAGGACCTGCGCCTGCTGGGCGGCATCTCCGGCAAGGGCCTGACCCTGAACGGTCAGCCCGGTAACGAGGGCGAGCGCCTGTACGAGACGCCCTCCGGCCTGATGAACTCCATCGGCCTGCAGAACCCCGGTGTGCAGCATTTCATCGACCACGAACTGCCCGCCATGCGCCAGTGCGGCACCACCGTCTGGGCCAACCTGGGCGGCCATACCATTGAGGAAAACATCGAGGGCGTGGCCATGCTCTGCGCCGCCGGTGTGGATTTTATCGAGCTGAATATCAGCTGCCCCAACGTCAAGCAGGGCGGTCTTGCCTTCGGTATCCGCGCGGCCGACGCCAGCGAGGTGGTCAGCGCGGTGCGCAAGGTCTGCACCGTGCCGCTGATCGTCAAGCTCAGCCCCCAGGCCGAGAGCATCCCTGAGATGTGCAAGGCGGTCGAGGCCGCCGGTGCCGATGCCATCAGCCTGTGCAATACCTTCCAGGCCTGCGCCATTGATCTGGAAAAGCGCCGCCCGGTGTTCAACAACACCTTCGCGGGCCTGTCCGGCCCGGCGGTGCGGCCCATCGCCCTGCGCATGGTGTGGCAGGCTGTGGGTGCTGTCAGCATCCCCGTGGTGGGGCTGGGCGGCATCCTGACCGGCCGCGATGCGCTGGAGTTCATCATGGCCGGTGCCGCGGCTGTACAGGTGGGTACGGCGAATTTCCTGGACCCGAAAGCCTGCACCCGCATCACCGCCGAGATCGCCCAGTGGATGGACGCACACGGCGTCAAGACGCTGGATGAGATCAGAGGGTGCGCGAGGGGGTAAGGGAAAGTAAGAACCTCGCTGTAGGGGTCGATGCTCGCATTCGCCCCTACAACATCGTGGTATCCCCATCGTGCCATACAAAATAGATATACAACCGTATTGCAAAAATATACATAATATGCTACAATAAGCTGAAAATTATACAGGAGGAAAGTATCATGGCAAGAGAAGCACTGGAAGTTTTAAAGGAATGTGAAGCATTTTTGGAGGGGCACTTCCTGCTGTCGTCCGGCCGCCATTCCGGCGCATATTGCCAGATGGCATTCCTGCAGCAGTATCCCGATAAGGCTGCCGAGGTCATGGCCCCGGTCGCCGAGAAGCTGAAGGAGCTGAATGTCGACGTTGTGGTCGGCCCTGCCATGGGCGGCATTGTCTACGCTTACGAGCTGGGCCGCCAGCTGGGCAAGCGCGCCATCTTCACCGAGCGTGTGGATAACGTCATGACCCTGAAGCGGTTCCGCATCCATCCCGGTGAGCGCTGCGTCATCGCCGAGGACGTTGTCACCACCGGCGTCTCCAGCCTGGAGACCAAGCGCGTCATCGAGGAGGCCGGCGGCGTCTGCCTGGGCATCGCCTGCGTGGTCGACCGTACCCGCGCCGAGGCTCCGTCCCCGATCCCCATCGTGGCCAGCGCCCTCAAGCTGGATCTGCCCAACTACGCCCCTGAAGAATGCCCCATCTGCAAGGAGGGCAAGCTGCCCCTGGTACACCTGGGCAGCCGCAAAATGAAAGAGCAGGCAAAGCAGACGCTGTAAAAAAGAGAGGCTAATTATGCAGGCATATCTGATATTGGCAAACGGCCGGGTGTTCCGCGGCGTCAGCGTGGGCTGCCCCGGCACCACCATCGGCGAGGTAGTCTTCGCCACCGGCATGGTCGGCTTTGAGGAGACCCTTACCGACCCCAGCTACTACGGCCAGATCATCACCCAGACCTACCCCCTCATCGGCAACTACGGCATGAACAGCCAGGATGTCGAGAGCGGCAAGATCTGGGCCAAGGGTTACATCGTGCGCGAGGCATGCAAGACTCCCTCCAACTTCCGCAGCGAAAAAACGCTGGATACTTTCTTAAAAGAAAACGGCATCATCGGCATTGAGGGCATCGATACCCGCAGCCTGACCCGCACCCTGCGGGAAAGCGGCGTTATGAACGGTGCTATCACCACCGAGTTCGACCCCGATGCCGAGCCGGAGAAGAAAGCCGCCCTGCTGCCTCAGATCGCCGCCTACGCGGTGGTCGACGCGGTTAAGACCGTTACTTGCCGGGAGGCCAAGACCTACGAACCCACCGAGGCAGGGGAGTGGGGTGATACCCCGCTGCATGTGGCCCTGCTGGACCTGGGCTGCAAAAATAACATCGTGCGCTGCCTGCAAAAGCGCGGCTGCCGCGTGACCGTGCTGCCTGGCACCACCACCGCCGCTCAGCTGGCCGAGCTGCACCCGGACGGCCTGATGCTCTCCAACGGCCCCGGCGACCCGGCCGAGAATGTGGAGATCATCGCCAACATCCGCAAAATGCTCTCCACCGGCATCCCCACCTTTGGCATCTGCCTGGGCCACCAGCTCACCGCCCTGGCTGCCGGTGCCCACACCTGCAAGCTGAAGTACGGCCACCGCGGCGCGAACCAGCCTGTTACCCATGCCGGCAAAGCCCGCACCTTCATCACCAGCCAGAACCACGGTTACGCCGTGGAAAGCGAGACCCTGCCCGCTGGTGTGGGACAGGTCAGCTATGTGAATGCCAACGACGGCACCTGCGAGGGCGTGGACTACTTCCAGTGGAACTGCTTCACCGTCCAGTTCCACCCCGAAGCCAACGGCGGCCCCAAGGATACCGAATTTCTGTTTGATGAATTTGTCAGCCGTATGCTGGCAGCGAAAGGAGTGATCGCCGATGCCTAAGGACCCGCGTATCAAAAAGGTGCTGGTCATCGGTTCCGGCCCCATCATCATCGGCCAGGCGGCGGAGTTTGACTATTCCGGCACCCAGGCCTGCCGTGCCCTGAAATCCGAGGGTGTCGAGACCGTGCTGGTCAACTCGAACCCCGCTACCATCATGACCGACCCCGACATTGCCGATCATGTCTATATCGAGCCGCTGACCGCCGAGGTCGTGGAGCGCATCATCGAAAAGGAAAAGCCTGATGCCATCCTGCCCAACCTGGGCGGCCAGATGGGCCTGAACCTCAGCATGGAACTGGCCCGCAACGGCTTTTTGGACCGCAGCGGCGTGCGCCTGCTGGCCTGCAAGCCCGATACCATCGACCGCGCCGAGGACCGCCAGCTGTTCAAGGATACGATGGAAAAGCTGCACCAGCCCATCATCCCCTCCAAGGTCGTAGAGGACCTGGACGACGCGCTGGACTTTGCCGAGGTCATCGGCTACCCCGTCATCGTGCGCCCCGCCTTTACCATGGGCGGCACCGGCGGCGGCATCTGCGAGGACCGGGAAAAACTGCATGAGATCGCCACTAACGGCCTGCGTCTTTCCCCCATTCACCAGATTCTGGTGGAGAAGTGCATCTCCGGCTGGAAGGAGATCGAGTACGAGGTCATGCGTGACTCCAAGGGCAACGTCATCACCGTCTGCAACATGGAGAACCTGGACCCCGTCGGCATCCACACCGGCGACTCCATCGTCGTGGCCCCCAGCCAGACCCTCTCCGATAAAGAGTACCAGATGCTGCGTACCGCCGCGCTGGATATTATTACCGAGCTGGGTATCGAGGGCGGCTGCAACTGCCAGTTTGCCTTAAAGCCCGACAGCTTTGAGTACGCCGTCATCGAGGTCAACCCCCGTGTGTCCCGTTCCTCGGCGCTGGCATCCAAGGCCACCGGCTATCCCATTGCCAAGGTAGCTACCAAGATCGCCCTGGGATACACCCTGGACGAGATCACCAACGATGTTACCGGCGAGACCTGCGCCTGCTTTGAGCCCGCGCTGGACTATGTCGTCGTCAAATACCCGAAGTGGCCCTTTGATAAGTTCGTCTATGCTGATAAGTCCCTGGGCACCCAGATGATGGCGACCGGCGAGGTCATGGCCATCGGCAACAACTTCGAGCACGCCATGATGAAGGCAGTCTCCTCCACCGAGCTGGGCCTGGACACCCTGACCCTGCCCGACTTCGAGAAGCTCTCCACCGAGGAAGTTATCGAGCATCTGCACGTGCAGGATTCCGAGCGCGCTTTCTGCGTCTACGAGGCCCTCAAGCGCGGCGTGCCCCACGAGACTATCTACGACATCACCAAGATCGATTGGTGGTTCCTGGATAAGATGCAGCATTTGGCTGACATCGAGATGGGCTTGAAAAACGGCGAACTGACGACTGAAAAATACCTGAGCGCCAAGAAGTTCGGCTTCCTGGATAAGACCATCAAGCGCCTGGCCGGTGTGGACACCCTGCCCGAACACCCCGCTGCAGCGTTCAAGATGGTCGATACCTGCGCTGCGGAATTTGCCGCCAAGACGCCCTATTTCTACTCCACCTTCGACGAGGACAATGAAGCCAAGCAGTTTATTGCCGAGCGCAGCGACCCCAAAAAGAAGAAGGTGCTGGTCTTTGGCTCCGGCCCCATCCGTATCGGCCAGGGCATTGAGTTTGACTACTGCTCGGTCCACGCCGTCTGGACGCTGAAAAACCACGGCTGTGAGGCAGTGCTGGTCAACAACAACCCCGAGACCGTTTCCACCGATTTTGACACCGGCGACCGCCTCTACTTTGACCCGCTGAACCCCGAGAGCGTCGACCAGATCATTGAGACCGAGAAGCCGGACGGCTGCCTGGTGCAGTTCGGCGGCCAGACCGCCATCAAGCTTGCCAAGCATATGGACGAGATCGGCCTGCCTATCCTGGGCACCCCGGCGGACGCCATCGACGAGGCCGAGGACCGCGAACGCTTTGATGAACTGCTGGAGCGCTGCGGCATCCCCCGCCCCGAGGGCCGCACCGTCTTTACGCTGGAAGAAGCCCTGCAGGCCGCGCAGGAAGTCGGCTACCCCGTACTGATGCGCCCCTCCTACGTGCTGGGCGGCCAGAACATGATCGTGGCCTACAACTCTGCCGACGTCACCGAGTACATGGGCGTTATCACCAAGCATGTGGACATGAGCCACCCGGTGCTGATGGATAAGTACATCCTGGGCACCGAGTGCGAGGTCGACGCTATCTGCGACGGCACCGATTACCTCGTGCCTGGTATCATGCAGCAGGTCGAGCGCACCGGTGTACACTCCGGCGACTCCATCTGCGTCTACCCGCCCTACACCTTCAGCCAGAAGGTCATTGATACGCTGGTGGATTACACCGGCCGCTTTGCCCGCGAGCTGAAAGTCGTCGGCCTGGTCAACGTGCAGTACGCTGTGCAGAACGACCATGTCTATGTTATCGAGGTCAACCCCCGTTCCTCCCGTACCGTGCCCTACATCTCCAAGGTCACCGGTGTGCCGATGGTCGATCTGGCCGTGCGCTGCACTCTGGGCGAAAAGTTGAAGGATATGGGCTACGGCACCGGCCTGTGGCGTAACGGCAAGAGCCCCTACTACGCTGTCAAGGTGCCCGTCTACAGCTTCCTGAAGCTGCACGGCGTGGACACCATGCTGGGCCCCGAGATGAAGTCCACCGGCGAGGTGCTGGGCATTGCCCCCACCTTCCACGAGGCCATGATGAAGGGCCTGGTGGCTGCCGGTTATCAGTTCAAGGTGCCCGGTCCCGGCTCCTGCTGCATCGTGTCCGTCAAGGACAGCGACAAGCCCGAAGCCGCCGAACTGGCCTGGAAGCTGCATGACTACGGCTACAAGATTTACGGCACCGCCGAGACGGCCCGCTATCTGAACAGCCAGATGATCCCCTGCAGTGTGGTGCGCCAGATGAGCGGCGCCCGCCCGAATATGATCGACCTGCTGGAAAGCGGCCTGGTGGATTACATCATCTCCACCAGCCCCCATGGCCGCGACCCGCACCGTGATTCGGTCAAGTTCCGCCGCAAGGCCACCGAGCTGTCCATCCCCTGCATCACCGCCATGGATACCGCCCGCGTGCTGGTGGACGCCCTGCGCGGCGACCATGACATCAGCCAGATGGAACTGGTGGACATCGCCCACCTCCACCGTGAAGCCGCCAAAGGGGAATAAAATAGATCCGCAAACCGCATCCGCAGGGGTGCGGTTTTTTGTGTTGCAGGAATGACCCCCTCTGGGAGGGGACTTCCGCGAAGCGGGTGGGGGAGAGATCCTTCGATTTAGTAGGTGCTAATTTGTTTGTCTCTCCTTCAGTCACCTTCGGTGACCGCGCTCCCCCTCTGGAACTTCGTGCCACCTCCCCCGTATCGGGGGAGTCTGTCTCGCAGAGGGAGCCGGAAAGAGCGGCAGGCTTTACAAAGATTCCTGCCCGCGCTATACTGAAATCAATACCACAAAGGGGGCTTACCCATGAATATCACCGAATTTGCTGCCTACGCAGGTGTGTCCAAGGCGGCGGTCAGCCGGTTTTTCAACGGCGGCTACCTCAGCGCCGAGAAAAAAGCCACCATCGCCAAAGCGGTGGAGGAGACCGGCTACCGCCCCAGCATGCAGGCCCAGATGATGCGCACCCGCCGCACCAAACAGATCGGTGTCATCCTGCCCAAACTCAGCAGTGAAAGCTGTGCCCGCATGGTCGAGGGCATCAGCCGTGTGCTGGACGAGCAGGGCTACCAGCTGCTGCTGGTGAACACCGCCAACGACAACACCCGCGAGGTGCGGGCCATGGACATGCTGCGCCACGACGCGGTGGACGGCATTATTTTGATTGCGTCCATCTTTACGCCGGAGCACGAAGCTGTGCTGGAAAGCTTAAAAATTCCTGTGGTCATCCTGGGGCAGCAGCACCCCGGCTACAGCTGCGTGTATCACGATGATTTCGGTGCGGCCCGCGCAGCCACCGCCCGCATGTTGGAAAAAGGCCGCCGCCTGCCGGGCTTTTTGGGCGCTACCATGTTGGATAAGGCCGTAGGCCAGGCCCGCCGCGCCGGATACGAAGCCGCCCTGCGGGATGCCGGCTTAATGCCCCGCGCCCAGCGCATCAGTGTGGCCAAGTTCAACATGGAGTCCGGCTACGAGCAGGCCCGCCAGCTGTTCGAGCGGGCGGCGGAGATCAACGCGCTGTTCTGCGCCACGGATACCATCGCCATCGGTGCCATCCAGTACTGCCGCAGCCAGGGCCTGCGTGTGCCCGAGGATGTGATGGTGGCCTCCGTCGGCGACAGCCGTGCGGGCCGGGTGGCCTACGTGCCACTGACCAGTGCCCACCTGCATTACCGCACGGCAGGGGACAAGGCCGCCCGCCTGCTGCTGGACCAGCTGGCCGATCCCCATGCCCGCCCGCGGGAGCTGGAACTGGGCTGGGAGCTGAAATGCCGCGCTTCCACCGGTGACGAAAACGCCGATGAAAATATTTGGGCGCTGTAAAAAGATGTACCCCGTTTTTGTGCAAAGTACCAAATACCCATGTGAAACTGTGTGAAATCGATAACACATCCAAGCTAAATTGTGTCACTTGGCGAATAGAAATCTACCGTCCCATCAACTATAATATACTCGTCAGATGAAATTGATTTCACAGTCCTCTGCCTCACATCTTATAGAAGGAGCGATTTTCATGGATTACAAACACGCGGCACAACAGGTACTGGATGCCATCGGCGGCGCGTCCAACATCGTATCGGCAGCCCACTGCGCAACCCGCCTGCGCCTGGTCATTGAGGACAACGGCAAGGTGGACAAAAAGGCCCTCGAGAACGCCGAGGGGGCCAAGGGCGTCTTTGAGGCCCAGGGTCAGCTGCAGATCATCTTCGGCACCGGCACGGTAAACAAAGTCTACGATGAGTTCACCGCTCTGGCCGGCATCGGCGCTGCTACCAAAGAGGAAGTCAAGCAGGCAGCCGCTGCCAAAGCCCCTTGGTACCAGCAGGCCATCAAGACACTGGGCGACATCTTCGTGCCCATCATCCCCGCCATCGTGGCCTCCGGCTTCCTGATGGGCATCATGGAAGCGCTGAACTTCATGGTCAACAACGGCTTCGTCAACATCGATACTTCCGGCTCCCTCTACGTGTTCGCCCAGCTGTTCTCCAACACAGCGTACACTTTCCTGCCCATCCTCATTGCCTTCTCCGCCGCGAAAGTCTTCGGCGGCAACCCGTTCCTGGGCGCGGTCATCGGCATGATCATGATCCACCCCAACCTGCAAAACGCCTGGACCGTTGCGTCCGAGGGCGTGCAGACCTACCAGCCGGTGTTCGGCGGGCTGTATTCCATCCCGCTGGTGGGCTATCAGGGCCACGTCATCCCGGTCATCATCGCTGTCTGGCTCATGTCCCAGATCGAAAAGCGGCTGCACAAGGTCGTGCCCGCCATGTTTGATCTGTTCGTCACCCCGCTGGTCTCGGTCTTTGTCACCGGCTACCTGACCCTGGCTGTCATCGGACCCATCTTCACCACTGTGGAGGACGGCATCATCAACGGCGTGCAGGCTCTGATCCAGCTGCCCTACGGCATTGGTTCCTTTGTTATGGGCGGTCTGTATGCCATCACCGTTGTGGCCGGTATCCACCACATGTACACCCTGATCGATGTCGGCCAGCTGGCTAAGTTCGGCTACACCTACTGGCTGCCCCTGGCCAGCGCTGCCAACGTGGCCCAGGGCGGTGCCGCTCTGGCCGTCGCCCTCAAGAGCAAGAACGCCAAGGTCAAGTCCATGGCTCTGCCCTCCGCACTGTCTGCCTGCATGGGCATCACCGAGCCTGCCATCTTCGGCGTCAACCTGCGCTACTTCAAGCCCTTTATCGGCGGCCTGGCGGGCGGTGCCTGCGGTGCGCTGTACGCCAGCATCGTGGGCCTGGGTGCCACCGGCACCGGCGTGACCGGCATCTTCGGCATCCTGCTGCACCTGCATATGCCGCTGCAGTACATCATCGCTATGCTCATTGCTTTCGGTGTCGCATTCGCTGTGACCTGGGTGATCTGGAAGCCGGAAGAAGAAAACGCATAAAAACAGCGAAAGGCCACCCTCAGGGAGGGAGTTCCGCCGGCAGGCGGTGGGGGAGAGAACCTGCGATTAGCAGCAGCTAAGGATATTGCCTCTCCCTCAGTCAGCTTCGCTGACAGCGCTCCCCCTCTGGCACTTCGTGCCACCTCCCCCGTATCGGGGGGAGTCTGTCTCACAGAGGGAGCCTTTTATATAGAAAAGGAGCACCCCCATGAACGCCTTACAGCGCGACCTGAAAAAACTTGTTCCGCTGGTGGAATCTCTCGGCGCGGAAAGGGTCGAGAGCGACCCCCACCGCCAGCGCTTCCATGTGCAGCCCACCGTGGGCTGGCTCAATGATCCCAACGGCCTGTGCAGGATCGGCGATACTTACCACGTCTTCTACCAGTACGGCCCCTTCGATGCGACCGGCGGCGTTAAGCACTGGGGGCACGTTACCAGCCGTGACCTCATGCACTGGGAGCGCCAGCCCGTCATGCTTTACCCGGATGAACCCTTCGACTGCCACGGTGTCTACTCCGGTTCCGCCATCGTCGAGGACGGCACGATGTACCTGTACTACACCGGCAACGTCAAGCACCCCGGTGACTATGACTACATCAAGCAGGGCCGCGGGCATAACGTCTGCCTGGCCACCAGCCGGGACGGCATCCACCTGGACAGCAAGCAGTGCCTGCTTTATAATAAGGATTATCCAACCGGCCTGACCTGCCATGTGCGCGACCCCAAGGTGTTTGCCTGCGACGGCCGCTACTATATGGTGCTGGGTGCCCGCACGGTGGAGGACAGGGGCGAGGTCCTTGTCTGGGAGAGCGCCGACAAGCTCCACTGGACCTGCATCAACACCCTGACCACCCCGGAGCCTTTCGGCTTTATGTGGGAGTGCCCGGACCTGTTCGAGCTGGACGGCCGGTGGTTCCTGGCCGTGTCCCCCCAGGGCATCGAGTGCCAGAATGTCTACGGCTGCGGCTACTTCCCGGTTTATGGTGATTGGCGCGGTGCCTGCACGCTGGGCGAGTTCCGCCACGCGGACTTCGGCTTTGACTACTACGCTCCCCAAAGCTTTGCCGACGGCGGTCGCCGTGTGCAAATTGGCTGGATGGGCATGCCCGACGCCGACTACACCAACCCCGTCGACTTTGGCTGGCAGCACTGCCTGACGGTGCCCCGCCAGCTGACCCGCGACGGCGACCGCCTGCTGCAGAACCCCGTGGCCGAGCTGGCCGCCCTGCGCGGCGCCGCCCACGACCTGCCCGACGGTGAGACCGTTTCCGCCGCACCCTGCTTTGACCTGCTGGCTGCCCCGGCGGGGAACTTTGCCCTCACGGTGGCTGACGGCGTGCAGTTGGTTTATTGCGAAGCCGAGCGCAGCTGCACCCTCTACTTTACCAATGCCGCCATGGCCTATGGCCGCACCAGCCGTCATGTAGTGCTGGACGCGCCCTGCCGCCGCCTGCGGGTGGTGGGGGACGCCTCCTCGCTGGAAGTGTTCCTGAATGACGGTGCAGCGGTGCTGTCCACCCGCTATTACCCGGCCCCCGGCCCAGCAGCCCTGTGCCTGACGGGCTGCTGCGGCACGCTGTACGAAATCACGCTGTAAGGAGAAATTTGCGATGGCTCATGACACTTTGTATGCGATTGGCGAGGCGCTGATCGATATGATCCCGGCCGAGACCGGCTGCGATTTCGGTGCGGTCTCCTCCTTTGCGCCCCGGGTGGGCGGCGCCCCCGCCAATGTGGCAGCGGCCTTTGCACGGCTGGGCGGCCGCAGCGCCCTGCTGACCCAGCTGGGGGATGACCCCTTCGGTGCGAAAATCACCGCCGAGTTGGCCGGGGCGGGTGTGGACGTGAGCCACATTGCCACCACCGACCGCGCCAACACCGCGCTGGCCTTTGTCTCGCTGCAGGCGGACGGCAACCGTACCTTCAGCTTCTACCGCAAGCCCTCGGCGGACCTTCTCTACAGCCCGGAGCAGGTGGACCCGGCGCTCTTCACCACCGCCTTTGCCCTGCATTTTTGCAGTGTGTCGCTGGTGGAAAGCCCGATGCGGGAGGCCCACAAGGCTGCCATTGCCGCCGCCCGCCAGGCTGGGGCGCTGGTTAGCTTCGATCCCAACCTGCGCTTCCCGCTCTGGCCCGACCGCGAGGCCCTGTACCGCACCGTGTGGGAGTTCCTGCCCCAGGCGGATATTTTAAAGGTGTCCGATGAGGAACTGGAATTCCTGACCGGCACGACAGATATTGAAAAAGCCCTTCCTAAACTGTTCACCGGGCATGTGCAGCTGGTGGTCTACACCTGCGGCAGCGCCGGGGCCTACGCCTACACCCGCACGGCCCAGGGGTTTGCCGCCGTCAAGCCGGTCAAGGCCGTGGACACTACCGGCGCGGGGGACGGCTTCATCGGGTCTTTCCTGTGGCAGCTTTGCCGCGACGGCGTAACCGTGGACAGCCTGCCCTCCGCCGCCCCGGCCCAGCTGGAGCAGTGGCTGGCATTCTCCAACCGCTATTGCGGCGAGAGCGTGCAGCGCTACGGCGCCATTGCCAGCTACCCCACGGCGGCCCAGATAGGCGTATAAGTCCGCAAAATATGCACGTTTGGTGGTAATAAACTGCTGTAACAGGTCAAATTTCCGCCATGTGACGAAATTTACGGCCTTTTACAAAGCAAATTTTATGTTATTTGCCGATTTTTGAGAAAATTCGACCGATTTGGGAAAAAACCCTTGATTCTGCGCGGAATTTTCTCTATAATAAAGCCCGTAAATAGTAACAGGCTCTGGCCTGAACAATAGGGAGTAAAAGGAATTATGACTAGATCTCAGTTGATTACCAAGGTTGCCAACGACACCAATATGACCAGCGCAGAAGTCGAGAAGGTCATGGACGGCATCTTCGGCACCATCGGTGACGTGCTCAAGAGCGGTGACAAAGTCACTATCGCAGGCTTCGGCCGTTTCGAGATGCGTGAGCGCCAGACCAAGAACTTCACCAACCCCAAGACCAAGGTCACCAGCAAGCTGGAGCCCACCGCCATCCCCGGCTTCAAGGCCAGCGGCCGTCTGAAGGAGAAGGTTGGTCAGTAATCCTGCCCCCTAATATAGGTTTTAATGCCCGTGGCCGCTGCGCTGCGGGCTTTTTTGTATGCTACGGCAAAAAAATTGCCGCCAGATATTGACAAGCCCCGCCGCACCTGCTATACTATTAGGGCTGTGAAACAGCAAGATAGATGTGCCCGTAGCTCAGTTGGTAGAGCATCTGACTTTTAATCAGAGGGTCCAGGATTCGAGTTCCTGCGGGCGCACCAAAAACCGCTTGAAGCATTACGCCTCAAGCGGTTTTTTGTCTTATCAGATAAATCTCGGTGTGCCCCTCTTGCCAAATGCGGCGGGGCGCGGTATAATAATATGTCTGAAAGAATACGGCGGCCCGCCCCGGCGCGCTGCCTGATAATGTAAAGGGGACTGGAACTATGGAAACGATGGGGACCCTGCGCCGTACCAATTACTGCGGCGAGGTCAGCCTGGCCAATGCCGGGCAGGAGATGACCGTCTGCGGTTCGATCGCCCGTGCCCGCGATAAGGGCGGCATCATCTTTGCCGATCTGCGCGATACCACCGGCATCCTGCAGCTGGTTTTTGACGAGGATACGCCAAAAGACGTTTTCGCCAAAGCCGAAAGCCTGAAAAGTGAATACGTGGTGATCTGCCGCGGCAAACTGCGTGAGCGCGCCGCCAAGACCGACAAGATCGCCACCGGTGATGTGGAACTGTACGTCAGCGAACTGCGTATCCTGAGCGAGGCCCAGACCACGCCGTTTGAGCTGCGCGATGAGATCAACGTCAACGATGACCTGCGCCTGCGCTACCGCTACCTGGACCTGCGTCGCCCCTCGATGCATGAGCCGATCGTGCTGCGCAGCAAGATCATGCAGATCATCCGCAATTATTTCTGCGAGAATCACTTCTGCGAGATCGAGACCCCGACCCTCATCAAGTCTACCCCGGAGGGTGCCCGTGACTATCTGGTGCCCAGCCGTGTGCAGCCCGGTCACTTCTACGCTCTGCCCCAGAGCCCGCAGCTTTACAAGCAGATCCTGATGCTGTCCGGCTTCGACCGCTACTTCCAGATCGCCCGCTGCTACCGCGACGAGGACCTGCGTGCTGACCGCCAGCCCGAGTTCACCCAGGTGGACGAGGAGATGAGCTTCGTCTCCGAGGACGACATCATGACCATCAACGAGGGTCTGATCAAGCGCCTGTGGAAAGAGATGCTGAACATCGACGTGCAGACCCCCTTCGTCCGCATGCCCTGGGACGAGGCCATGGGCCGCTTCGGCTCCGATAAGCCGGATACCCGCTTTGGCCTGGAGATCCAGGACGTGACCGAGGTGTTCAAGGGCACCGAGTTCAAGCCCTTTGCCGCTGTGCTGGAAGCTGGCGGTACCATCCGCGCCATCAACGCCAAGGGCCTTGCCGACAAGCTGTCCCGCAAGAATATTGACAAGCTGGGCGAGGTCGCCAAGACCTACGGTGCCAAGGGCCTGGCTTACAGCCGCCTGACCGCCGATGGTACTTCCTCCAGCTTCGAGA
>ERZ773183.1806-NODE-1806-length-16340-cov-4.159779_pt1 | contig 16340 bp, 19 predicted proteins | sample MGYA00580532_ERZ773183 | MGnify/ENA primary metagenome ERZ773183 (study PRJEB29015, sample SAMEA2737791) | human gut metagenome | biome: human gut; feature: human-associated habitat; material: faeces | place: China | collected 2012 ... | reverse complement strand
TGCCGCTGGATTTGAGTGTGCATAGCTTGCACCATACCAATGCCAGCCTGCTGATTTCGCAGGGCGTGGATGTACGAACGGTGGCTAGCCTACTGGGCCATGCACAGGCCAGTACAACGCTGGACATTTATGCCCATGCCTTTGACAAGAACAAGCGCAAGGCGCAGGAAAAGTTGGGAAAGGCGATAGGATTATGAGAAAAATCAAGCTGACGCGCGCCAATAAAATTATTTTGCTGAAAGCACTTGCACCTTATTACTACCGAGAAAAAGCGCTTGGTCGTAGCACACAGGAATCGGGAAAGCTAATACTGAAAATTGATTCTCTCTCAGCCGATAAGAAAACAAACTTCTCGCCAGACGAAATTCGTCTTATGAGAAAAATCAAGATGACGCGCGCCAATAAAAGTATCCTGCTGAAAGCCTTGGGCGATTACTACTACCGGCAGCGAGCCATGAACACAGGTTGGCGTGAAACTGGATATTTGATACTCAAAGTTGATTCTCTCTCAGCCAGTAAAAAGGCTGCTTTCACCAGTGAGGAAGTCTATCTTGCAAGAAACGCTGTAAATCAGCTGCGAAACAAGAAAATTAAGCAGGGGCAGTACACGGATGCCACCGATGATATGTTGCTAAAGTTATTTTAAAAAGCCAAAAAAGAAAAGCCTCATTGCAAAAAACACATTGCAACGATGTTTTTTGTGCGACCAGGAGGATTCGAACCTCTGGCCTTCCGGGTCGGAGAACTGTGACATTCGGTAATATAGAATGATACAGCGCGGGAATTTGTGTAGTGTGCACAACTTCCCGCGCTGGTTCGCGTGCAGAATAAACAATGCTGGAGTGTAAAATTCGCTCGTCGAAACCGACAGAAAAAGAATAGTGGTCAAATGGTGGTCAACCAAAAAAGCACGTTTTCCCGGCAGGCCATAATAGCCTAATGTGACCACCGCGGCGCTACCGCTCCATCACCTTGGCAATCCGCTCAAGTCCACCTGATAGATCATGCCCTCCGGCCGTGTGGGCTGCGCATAAAACATCGCCATATACCAGGGCAGATACAAAACCCCGTTCTCCTGCTGCACGTTCCCTTTGCAGAAAACAAGCGCCCGACGTGCTTGCCAGTCGGTGACTTGGCGAATCTTATCCAGTGCGGCGTGCCGTTTGTAATCATTGCCGGATTTGATCTCCACCAGGTCGATGCCCGTGCCGTTTTGCAGCACAAAGTCCAGTTCACCGTATTTATGCGTATCAAAATAATGCAGCGAAAAGCCGTTGGCCGTGAACATCTGCGCCATCACGTTTTCCAGAATGCTACCCATGTTCACACTCACGTCCCCTTGCAAAATGCTGAACTGGATGCTGTCCATTGAGAGCGCACAGAGCAGCCCGGTGTCGGCGGCAAACAGCTTGAACAGGTTCCGCTTCTCATTAAGTTTGAGCGGCGCTTTCGGCTCAGTCACATTGTAGCAGGGCAGTGCCACGCCGGCGTCCACCAGCCAGTTGAAGCTGTCGGCATAGCGCTCCAGCCTGGCTGTCGGGCGCAGCGAATTGACAAGGAAACGCCGGTTCTTGTCGTTCAGCTGCGCGGGAATGGAATCGAAGATTGCCCGAATTTTGGGCCGATCATTTGGCTCGGCATACTGGGTAATGTCCTGTCGGTACAGCGCCAGCAATTCTTGCTGCACCGCCAAAACCTGCCCGATGTCATGCGTGTTCACATAAGTTTGCACCACATCCGGCATACCGCCCACGATGATATAACTGTAAAACAGCCGCTCAATCGTATCTTGGATTACGGCGGGAACCGGCTTTTCTGAGCCGTAACAGTCCCGCAGCAGCGCCAGCGTCGGTTCCTGCACGCCGCTGGCAACAAGAAATTCCTCAAAATCCATGGGATACATGGCATAGAGTTCCTCGAAACCAACCGGGTAAGAAGGGACTTTTTTGTTTTTGACGCCCAGCAGCGACCCGGTTTCTACATAATCAAAGCGACCATCCTCCACCAAAAATTTGATGGCGGTCCGTGCGTTAGGGCATTCCTGAATCTCGTCCAGCAAAATCAGCGTCTTGCCCGGCGCCAAAGGCTTGCGGGCCAGTGCGGACAGGTTTTCGACGATTGTATCGGCATCGAGCTTGCCGTCAAAGGCGGCACGGGCGTTCGCATCCAGAATGAAATTGAACTCGACAAAGCAGTCGTATTCCGCTTTGCCAAACTCACGCACCACTGTTGTCTTACCGATTTGGCGTGCGCCTTGGATGCACAAGGCTTTTTTGTTGGGCTGCGCCTTCCAGCTTTTCAGTTTGTCATACGCTTTGCGATAGAGCATGGCCGCCTCCATAGGTTGATGTGGTTTTTAGTATAACACAATTCAAAGGAAACGGCAAGTGTTCTGCGACATAATTCAAAAAAGCAACGGAGAGTTTCGCGACATTATGAATAGTGGGGCCGGGGCAACCAGGCCTTGTAGGCAGCCTTCGTGCCCTCCTCACCGCCAGGTCAGCCCCCGCCAGGCGGCGGCGAACAGCAGTGCGGCGATGGCGGCACCCAGCATATCGGCCACAGCGCGGGTGGCTGCCAAGCCCGGCAGGCCCAGCAGCGCGTGCAGCAGGTACAGCGCTGGCAGCAACAGTGCGCCCTGTCGCAGCGCAGACAGCACCGTGGTCGCGGCCGCACGGCCGGACGCCTGCAAAAAGTTGACGCCCAGGTAATACACGCCAAACAGCGGGCTGCCCAGCAGCAGCCAGGGCAGCAGACTGCGGCCCAGCGCCAACGCTTCAGGATCCGAGAGGAAGAGCCGCAGCAGCGCATCGTGCCCAATCAGGCAGGCTACGGCAAACGCCGCCCCGAACCCGACCGTCAAAACCAGCAGGCGGTTGCTGAAACTGCCCGCGCACCCCGCCAGCAGACTGCTGACGCCGTTGGGCAGCCCCAGCGCCAGCACGCGGCCCAGCCGGGCCGGGTCGCGCAGCGCGTCGGCCGGGGCCAGGCTCAACGCACCAGGCTCTGCTGAAGCGGGATGTTCTGCACGCGGACGAGACGACCGTACAGGTACTGAAAGAGCTTGGCAAGGCTGCGGGCAGCCGGTCGTACATGTGGGTGTACCGCAGCGGGAACGACGGGCTTGCGCCAATCATCCTGTTCGAGTACCGCCCGGGGCGAAGTGGCGAGTATGCGGAGAAATGCCTGGGAGATTTCCGTGGGTATGCGCATACAGACGGGTACACTGGATACAACCGGCTGACCAAGGTGACCCGGTGAGGCTGCTGGGCGCATGTGCGGCGCAAGTTCGTGGAGGCCATCCCGAGCACCGTCGAGGCGGATGAACCGCCCACCCTGGCACAGCAGGGCCGCAATTACTGCGACCAGCTGTCTGCCAAAGAGAATAAAATCATGAAGCTGGAGCCGGGAGAGCGGCAGAAAGCACGCCTTGAGGAAGAAACGCCGATTCTCAGGGCTTTTTGGTGCTGGCTGGATGAACTTTCGGCCCAGCCGCTGGCCGGGCAGCTGAAGAAAGCGGTAGAATACGCTCAGGGGCAGCATCCGTATCTCGAAAACTACCTCAAAGACCCGCGTTGCCAGATTTCCAACAACTGGGCGGAGAATGCCGTTCGCCCGTTTGCGGTGGGGCGCAAGAACTGGCTGTTCAGCGATACGGTCCGCGGCGCAAAGGCCAGCGCCATTGTTTACAGTCTTGTTGAGACAGCCAAGGCCAACGGCCTGCTCCCCAGGGATTATCTGAGGATGCCGCTGGAAGAACTGCCTGACCTCGACTTCCGTGCCCATCCTGAGCGGCTGGACTGGGTCATGCCGTGGGGTAAATATGTTGAGGAAGGTTTCAAGGAGATAGCCGCAAAAACTGAATAGGCGCTCCCAAATAAGGGAGGCGCACCCGCTTGCCGGGGCAGAGTTGCTGAGCTCTGCCCCGTTTTTTGTATGTTGTTCTTAAAAAGTCTGACCGATCTGTAAAAAAGTACATATCCATGTCTGGACTGACATTTTCTTACAAGATACCCTGCCTTTGGCGGCCGTTTGAACGGTCGAACAAAGGAGGATTTTTGTATGACATTTCGAGCCCCTAAATATCCCATTCTGCCCCGGCAGCGCTCCCTGGATCTGGATGTACACGCAAAGCGATCCAAGCGCGGCTTCAGTCAGGAGCGTATGGCGGAATATCTGGACATATCCATCGGTGAGTACAAACTCATTGAAAGTTATGGACATATCCCCAAAACAGGATATTTCCTGCTTATCTGCTGGAAACTGCGGCTCAATCCGCTTTGCTATTTGAAGCAGGCATTGCAACAGGAGGATCGAGATGTATCTGTATTGGGTGAAGAAGCAGAGACTGCTTGACCCCGACTTGGGTGAATATATCTCGTTTGGAATCGGCGTTTGGGATTTGCGAGCTGGCACAAAGCCGTTGCTCTTCATCCCGGACGCTTCTACGGACGGAAAAGCAGTTCTGAACCTGGCGATTCGCTGCACTCTTGGCAGGCTCGACCCCTGCCAGCTTATGGACGTCGTTGAGGACTTCCTCTGCTGACATTTAATTGTCCTACTTTCCAAAACAGGTTCATGGCGACATGGGTCTGTTTGTGCTGCCATTTTTATGACAGGAGATCCTTAGGCGGTTACGGCAAGTCCATCTTACATCAGTTTTATTTTCCGTAATGGGGTTACGGCTTCCCACAATCCCTTATTTAGGATCGACATATCTGACCCCACATAAAAACAGCGGATGCCGGCTTTGTATCTGTCACGCAGATCTTCTTCTGTAAAGCTCTTATCCAACGCCATCTTACCGGAGCTTAAGATCTTCCTATATACGTTTTCCTTGCAGCGGAGCAAATCCGGATGATTGCTTTGGCCCGGACAACCTAAAGCATAACTTAAATCAGCTGTTCCTACTGACACAATGTCCAGCTCGGGGATCGACAAAATGTTCTCCAAGTCATCTACGGCGCTCTTGGTCTCAATGATAGCCGCAATCACTGTTGCCTGATTGACGATCTCGCCATATTGTGTTGAATCCGAAATGAGGTGCCCGTATTTCCCTGCGCGGGAGTCGGTGCTGACACCCCGGTGCCCGACGGGATAATATTTTACAGCGTCTACCAACTCTTTGATTTGCTGGGCATCCTGTGCGTCTGCCAGCATGATCCCGGCTGCGCCCATATCCATCAATCGTCCGATTACCGCAGGACGAACATCAGCTACTCGAACCAGGCAGGCCGTGCCATAAGCATCTGCCGCGCGCACAATGTTTACCATCGTCTCGCTATTGTGCTGATAATGTTCCCAGTCAATCACGATCAAGTCGATCCCATTGACCGCCATGATCTCAGCCGAAGACGGTTCTGGCATTCGCAAAAACGCACAGGCCAGCGGCTGATTCTTTTTGATTTTTTCTCGTATCGTATTCATATCATCACCACACAAGCCGGTGCAGGAACATCTGCTGTAGCGAGCACATTACCAATCGCACCTGTCTGTTCATTTCGCTCCATGATACTGATCTGATTCGATTCTTTATTGGCAACGAAGATCGTATGTTCTTCCGGCCCAAAGCAGATATGGCGAGGGCCTTTCCCTCCACAGGGCCAAAAATCTGGCGCATGCAGTTTGCCTGTCTCATCAATCGAGAAGGCCGCGATACTGTCATGCCCTCGATTGCAGGCATACAGAAAACGGCCGTCTTTTGATACAATCAGTTCTGCCGCGTAACTAGTGCCAGAAAATTTCTCCGGCAAAGTGGAAACGCATTGCTTCTCGGTCAGAATCCCTTGATTACCGTCATAGTTATATACGTAAATATGGTTTCCGATTTCTGTAAGCAGATATCCATACCGCCCACAAGGGTGAAAGACGAAATGACGGGGCCCTTCTCCAGAGGCGACTTGTACAACTGGCTGATTGGGATTCCGAACCAGTTTTCCCGACTTTCTGTCCAATTTGTAGTTTACCAATTTGTCCGTCCCGAGATCTGGTACGATGACCCCTGTTCCGTCCGGCGTCTGAATGACCGCATGTGCTCGCGGCGCATCCTGCCGGACTGGCACTATACTGTGCCCATAATGTTGTACAAGATCCGTCATGGTCAATTGTCCGTTTTCGTCACTACGGGTGACCAGTACGCTCCCGCTCGCATAATTTGCACCAAATACATACGAACCAAAAGCATCCGCACACACATGGGCACACTTTGATCCTGTTGTTTCTACTGCATCGACAAAAATAAGTGAACCATCTTCTTCTACTCGGTAGCTATGCAAAACAGCCCGATCTTTTCGTTCATTTTCCACAAACAGGTATCCATTTCGGTATACCAAAAAACCAGGATCTATATCATTATTGCTGTAGCATCCCGTGAAAGACAGCCCTTTCCCATCATCCTGTAGAGAAAAGGCATAGATACCCTTACTCCCTGTTAAAGGCGAGTCACTTTGATTTCCGCCTGTATATGTACCCACATACACTCGCCGTTTCATGTCTCCACCCCCCATGTCAATACTGATCCGCCCAAGTCCAGGTTTCCGGTCTGGGAATGTATCCCCATGTATAGGCATCCGTCCCTGCTGGGCCAACACTTTCAGGAAAGCCTGGAATGGTTAATCCACCATCAACCAGCAACGTCTCTCCTGTAATATACGAAGCTTTATCGGAGGCCAGAAAAAAGACTGCCTCTGCAATATCCTCTGGTTTGCCTTTTCTCCCCAAGGGGACACGCTCGGCAAACTCATCCTTTGCCTGAACGATCTTCTCGGGCATACCTGTCGCCAGCAATTCCGCATTTGTGCGCACCTTGATTGCTCCCGGTGCAACCCCATTCATACGAATCCCAAACGGAGCAAGATCCAGCGCGAAACATTTTACCATCTGATTAAGGCCGGCCTTAAACCCACTGTATAAGCCGGCATTGGGCATAGCCCTTTCAGCCCGCATGGACGAAATGACAATGATGCAGCCTTTCACGTTGTGTTTTACCATATACCGCGCGGTTTCCCGGCTACACAAAATTGCCGCTCGCAAATCTGCACGCATCAATTTGTCCATTTCCACCGTATCAATGTCCAGCAAGCCGCCACCCAAACCTGGACGGATTGCATTGTTTACAAATACATCCACGCCTCCCAACTCTTGAATAGACTCGTGGATAAATGCTTCTGCCGTACCTTCTTCCTCCAGAACGGCTTTGTGGAGGAAACACCTTCCGCCACATGCCCTCACTTTTTCAGCCACTTCCTCTGCCGACTCTCGGGAATGTGCGTAGCTGAGAGAGACATCATATCCTGCTTGTGCAAACTTTACTGCAATAGCAGCCCCGATTCCGCGGTTCCCAGCAGTAATGATCATTTTTTTGCGTTCCATACTCTTGCTACCTCCATCAAAAATTTTTTCAATCTTTCTCACGTCGCTTTTTTAAAATGTCCAGATAAACCGCCAGAAGAATAATGATTCCTTTGATGATATATTGCCAGAAGGAATTGATATTCAGCAGATTCAATCCGTTTGTTAAAACGCCCAATACCAAAACACCAATAATCGTTCCCCCCAATTTTCCTACGCCACCGGAGAACGAAACACCACCCAACACCGACGCTGCAATAGCATCCAACTCAAAACCATCCCCGGCAGTTGGCTGGCCAGAATACATACGTGCTGCCAAAATTATTCCCGAAAAGGAAGCGAGGGCACCGCACAGGGTATATACAATGATTTTGACTTTCTTGATATTGATTCCCGAAAATCGGGCAGCTTCTTCGTTTCCTCCAACCGCGTATAACTGTCTTCCAAATTTACTTCTTCCCAAAATCAAAATCATAACCGCCAGCAATACAAATGAATAAATGACCGGCAGCGGTATGCCCAAAAAGTAGCCAACACCCAAAAAGTTAAAAACAGGATTCCTTGCACTGATTGGTTGTCCGTTTGCATAGACGTTTACGATGCCGCGGGCAATGTTTTGGGTGGCCAAAGTGACCACAAAGGGCGGCATATTTGTGTAGGCAATGATCAGGCCGTTCAATAGGCCAAACAAAGCCCCAAGCGTAAAGGCGAGCAATACTGCCAATCCCAAATTCATACCATCCGAGATAAAACTGGCACAAAGCAGTCCCGAAAACGCCAGGATCGCGCCAACTGATAGGTCAATACCCCCGATAATGATCGCCATGGTAAGCCCGATCGCTAAGTTGCTATTGGTCGCCACTTGCCGCAACACATTCAAAATGTTGTCCTTGGTAAAAAATGCTGGCGTTGCAATGCTAAGCCCCACACAAAGGATTATAAAAGCCACCAGAATGGCCAAATTTTCCTTAAAGTAAGTCGTGATACCTTTCTTTACCCGTGCGGAAAAACTATGATTTATCACTTCCGTATTCATTCTATTTCCCTCCCGTGGCATAGTTCATAATAGTTTCCTGCGAAAAGGCGCCTCTATTTAATTCACCGGTCACCCGGCCGCCGCTCATCACATAAATCCTATCACACATTCCTATAATTTCTGGCAGTTCAGAGGAGATCATAATAATCGAGACCCCTTGCTCAGAAAGTGCATTGATGATCGCATAGATCTCGGCTTTTGCTCCTACATCCACACCTCTGGTAGGTTCATCCAGAATCAATATCTGGGGATGGCTAGCCAACCACTTGCCAATCAACACTTTCTGCTGGTTTCCCCCGGACAGGTTGCCAACCCGTTGCCTGCTGGAGGACGCCTTGATTGACATTGCATCTACATATTGATCGATAATCTTTTCTTCTTTGCTCCGATCCACATGAATGCCACGGATAAACTCTCCGAGGACGGCCAGTGTCAAATTGAAGCCTACAGAATTATTTAGAACAAGTCCCTCTTTCTTTCGGTCTTCCGGAACCAGAGCCACACCGACTTTCAGTGCATCTGATATGCCGTTTAACATGACTGGTTTTCCTCCGACATATACTTCACCACCAGTCCGCTTCTCAATCCCGATCATGCTTTTCATAAGTTCTGACCGGCCAGATCCAATCAATCCTGCAAAGCCCAGAATTTCTCCCTTCCTCAGGAAAAAACTTCCGTCCTTTACGCTCTTCCCTCTTATGTGTTTTGCTTCCAGCACACGATCCCCAAGCGGGCGTTCCGTATGGATATAATATTCATCCAATGTTCGTCCCACCATCATTTTGATAAGCTCGTTCCGGTTGGTCTTTTCAGTAGAAACCGTTCCGACTCGCTCACCATCGCGCATTACCGTTATTCTGTCGCAGATACGAAACAGTTCTTCCAGTTTATGCGAAATATAAATGATCCCGATATTTTGTGCCTTCAACTGCTTAATCAATGCAAACAGGTGCTCTACTTCCGTATCTGTAAGAGAAGATGTCGGCTCATCCATCACAACGATTTTTGCTTTAGCCGAAATAGCCTTAACTATCTCTACCATCTGCTGTTGAGCGATACTTAATGTCGCCACTTTTCGGGAGGCATCAATATTCATACCGAACCCGTCAATCAGAGCTTGCGCTTCGGTATTCATTCTCCGGTAGTTGACTCCACCTAACCTGGTCGTGGGTTCTCTGCCCATAAAGATGTTTTCGGCAATCGTCATATTGGGCACAAGCATAATTTCCTGGTGGATGATGCTGATGCCTGTTTCTCTGGCATCGGCAACACTATTGATAAGCGTTTCCTTCCCTTGGATGACGATTTTTCCTTCTTCAGCACGATAAATTCCGCCCAGCACTTTGATAAGGGTAGATTTTCCCGCTCCATTCTCCCCCAGCAGAGCGTGGACTTCTCCAGATTTAAGGTCGAAGTCTACATTTTTTAATGCGTAAACACCAGGAAATTTTTTGTGGATGTTTTTCATTTGCAACAATAGTTCCGCCAATCCATTCACCTTCTTCTCGTGTTTTGGCGACAGCCCACCTCAGGATGGGCCACCTCTGCTTCCAGTAGTTCAAAGGTGGCCCAAGTGTCCTGCCTTACTGTTTGTTTACTGCCAAGAATCTACACCGTATTCGTCAAGATTGTCGGGGCTGATTAAGAACGTTTCAACCACTTCTTCATTTTCAAATGTTTCCCCTGCCAGCAGGCGGTATGCAAGGTCTACCGACCCTTCCGCAAGCCCCTTGGGAGACTGAGCGCCAGAGCCATGCATCGTACCGTCCTGCATAGCCTTTTTCCCATCGGGAGAACCGTCGATTCCATACACATGCACTTGCCCCGCTTTTCCGGCTCCTTCCAATACGGCGACACATCCAAGGGCGGCTTGATCCGTAACAGCAAAGAACGCATCCAAATCGGGGTGAGCCTGGAGAATATTTTCCGCGGGTTCCATCGCGGTCTGCAGTTCTCCTTTCCCATCCTGAATCGCAACCACCTCGATGTTATCGTTCAAAGCTTCTTTAAATCCGTTTTCACGATCCATCGTTGACTCCCCAACAGGACTGTTGAGAATGGCGACCTTGGCTCCATCCGGGAAATCTTCATTCACACGTTCCCCGACGACCTTGCCGGCGTTATAGTTATCGCTGACCAGGATGGCATCAGCAAGGTCTGTATCCATGACCCGGTTATCAAAATTCACCACAAGTACACCTTTTTCCTTGCAAGCCTCCAGTGCCGGGCGAATTCCCTGGGAATCGTATGGGCACAGGATCAATACATCTATCCCTTGTGTGATCATATCTTCAATTTGAGAGATCTGTTTCATGGGATCGTATTGTGGGTCAAAGCTCACAAACGTATCCCCATTTGCTTCCACCTTGCTCTTGATGATGTCCTCAATATAAATGAAGTAGGGATTGTTCATGGAGGGAACGGACATTCCGATCATGCAGCTTTCCTCTTCCGTTGAATCGCTGGCTGAAGAGGAAGAAGATGCCGTTTCTTCAGATTGCAGAGATGTACTCGCTGTGCCAGAGGTGCAGCCGTACAGCAACGACGCCCCCAGCATCATAGACATGGCAAAGGAAATCACTTTTTTCATTGTATTACGCTCCTTTTTGTTTGTTTTTATACCTAGCCTTCATCTGCGGAATGAAGGCGCGTTACCAATTCTCCATTTGTTCGTCCGAAAGACGTTTTTGCGTACACCACCCGTATACGCTTTCATCCTTTTCAACGGTTATGTCTGTCATTCCCGGAAGGACAAGACCCCCGTCCACAACCAAGGTTGCTCCCGTGATGTAGGCAGCTTCCTCAGATGCGAGCCACAGTACCGCGTTTCCTATTTCCTCGGGCCTTCCCAGCCGACGCAGGGGAATCTCGTCGCCAAATTTTCTGCGGTGTATGACTTCAGACTGTGGAATCTCTTCGTCTTGGATCACCTGCTCTGTGAACGTATCAATCGCTCCTGGTAAAATACAATTGACCCGAATGCCGTACGGCGCAGCATCCAACGCCACGTTTCCCGTACTCCGCAGAATTGCCGCTTTTATCCCACCGTACAAAGAAAATTTTTGATGAGAACGGATGGCGCTTTCTGATGAGATATTTACAATATTGCCCTTTTTTCCGTTTTTGATCCAGTAGCGAAGCGCGTCTCGCATCAGCAGCATATAACCTCGGTAATTCACGGCATAAACCTCATCTATATGCTCAGCCGTATATTCATACTGGTAGGCTCGCGGCGGCATGATGGCGGCATTGTTCACAAGCAGATCGATCCCACCGAGACTTTTTGCCGCCGACTTAACAACGGTCTCTACGACACTTGGATCCCGGAAATCAGCTTTAAGCGCAACACAGCGGCGTCCCAGCTTTTCGATGCTCCTTTTCAGTTCTTCCGCATATGAATCCTTAAAATAGTAGGTAAAGAAAACATTATACCCGGCCTGCGCCAACCGCAGTGCGATGCCTTTTCCGATGCCTCTTTCGGCTCCTGTTACAATAGCGTTCTTCCCGCTTTCTTCATAATAGACCATATCGATCATCCTCCTGGCCATTGCGTTATGGATTTGTAATCACCGCAGATGTCACAGCGGCAGCTTCCGGTACATGCACCCGCCCACACACTTTACCGATCGTTCCATGCTTTTCTTCGTATTCCAGGCTGACCACTTCGTGATCTGCCTGGTTGCACACGATGATAAAACGGTGATCTGGCGTAAATTCAAACATTCGCGGACATTTTCCTCCACACGGAAAGCAGACAGGCGAATGTACGCTTCCATCGTGTTCGTTGATTGTCAACCGGAAAATCTGGTCTTGCCCGTTCCTGTAATAGCCACGCACACTGGCAAATACATATTTTCCATCTGGGGAAATTTGGATCTCTGCTCCCTGAATCTCTGCCCGTTCTAGCAGGGCTTTCGGTAAGAGGCACGTTTTTTGCTTGAAAGAAAGCTCTCCGCTTTGCTGATCAAATCCGAACACATAAATCGCAGTATCCATTTCGGTAAACAAATACAGGCATCCATTCGTTGGATGAAAGACCAAATGGCGAGGTCCGCCCCCAGGCGCTACATTTGCCCTATGGCGCAGCGTCAGCTCCCCACTTATCGGTTCATACGACGCAAGATGAATGCGGTCTGCACCCAGATCCGGGATCGCTACCCATCGCCCGGAAGGATCAAACACGACCTGATGGGGGTTGGGCTGTGTTTGACGCTCCAGCGGGCCATGTCCATCGGGCATTCTTACATTGCATACGACCTCTGTTGGAACACCTTTGCTATCCAAGCTACACACGATCACGTTCGCAGTTTTCCAGCAGGCAACAAGGATAAACCGTTGATCCGGGGACATCTGCGCGTGAACACAACCTTCACCCGGCAAATTTAAAGCACTCTTGAATAGCAGCTCTTCTCCATTGAGGTGGTAAAACGTCAATGCGCCGTCCTCCAGGCGTTCTGAAACCGTATAGATACCCGTGCCTGTCTTGTTGCTGATCAGGAAGGACGGGTTATACCCGTCGTTTCTTTCGCTTACGTGTGTAAGGCTTCCCTTTTCCCCATCCATCCTTACTACATGGATGCCATAGCTTCCCTTAAAGGTCTTGTAATCCAACGTTCCTACACAAAAAAGCGTTTCCATTTTTATATGCACCCTTTCTCCCAGTCATCTGCACATAACGATTTTGGACGGAATGATTTTCCTGCTGCGGGGCATGTCAGGATACTGTATTCGCGTCACCAGCATTCCTGCCGCCATTCGCCCCATCGCCCGCGGATCTCTTTCCAAGCGGTTATATTTAAGGCCGAATATATCATATTCATCCAACTTGTCAAACGCCATGACACTGACGTCCTTTTCCAGTTCAACCTTCTCTTCTATACAAGCTTTGATAAAACCGATCGTTGTAAAATTGTTGGCTGTAAAAATCGCCGGTGGAAGCATTCCCGCTTGGATCATGCTTTTTCCGATCCGATACGCCGTTTCTACGGTATAATCGCCCACAAAAACAAGGCTGGGGTCGACCTTAAGGCCGCTGTCCTTCAGTGCTTTTATATAGCCTCTGTGGCGTTCCCTTACCACTTTGTTTTTTCTGTCGCCCGTAATGATGCCGATTTGCCGATGGCCAGACGATATCATTGCTTTCACAGCATGATACGCACCGTCAAAATTATCAAAGAAGACACCGTCCCACAGATCCAAATCAACAGGTGCATCCAAAAGCACCGTGGGCGCTGAAATGCTCTCCAACTGAGAGCGGAACAATTTCGCCTTTTCCGGTACATCGTAGTCAATTACCGGGGAGATTATGATGCCCCTTACTCTCTTCTCCTGCAGCATCCGAAGCGCCTGTTCCTCTTTGTCCGGGGTGCGATCTGTATTGCAAAAGATTATATTCATGTCATTTTTGTCGATCACTTCACTGATCCCTTCAAATGCGCGCGCAAAATACGGGTTCGTGATTTCTGAGACGACCACTCCAATCGTGTTGGACATTTGTTTAGACAGATTTCTTGCAGTAACCCAGGGCGTATAATTGCTTTCGGCAATGACTTTCTCCACACGTTCACGCGTTTCTTTTCCTACATACCCAGAATTATTGAGTACTCTGGATACTGTGGATTTTGCTACATTGGCCGCTTGGGCAATATCTTCGATTGTTAGCAATTTTTCCCCCATCTTTCGTACCTCACTTGTGGAACCTGGAACAAATGTGGAACCGGTTTTCTCTTTTTGATGGGCATATTATAGCAGAAAATTTTCGGAAATCTACTGGTAAAAAGTACAATCATTTGCTCTTTTTTTTGTCACTAACTACGAAAATTGGTTTCGATATGAGTTCAGATAACATAGTCACCTCCAATGTAGTAGTTATTAGAGCCCCTCTCCAAAGGCTGTGCCACACTGTAAGGGGTGCTGTGGATTAGTGGTTCAGTCCTACCACAAGATGGTTTCGGAAAGGTTCCAACCACAGCCCCTTTCTTGGTAGGTGGCGGGTTTACGGGTGGCAGCGATGTTTTTTCGGCTTGAAATCGAGGATATGCCCCGCAATCACGCAGGCGTACTGCTTGATTTTGATGTCCCAGCAGGACGGCCTGTGATACCCATCCTCGATGAGAAACAGCCGCATCTCGTCGCCGGGGCTGCCGTAGGGGGGCTGGCAGGCGGCGAATTTGATCATCCAGCGGGTATTGTCCCGAAACCGCTCCACGGCAAGAATGTTGTGTCCTTTCGGTTCACGGGCTGAAATATCCCCCATAGGAGCTCCTTTCATCGCTCCTGGTCTCTCTGGCGCTTGTGCTGCCACGCTTCCAGCAGCTTGATAACCGGGCGAGGGTGCAACTTCTGGGAAAATACTTGCGCAGAGTGTCGCGGGTAAAGGTGATCTTGTCCAGGTCGCTTTTCTTTTCCTCGCCCATGATGACTCGTATCATGTCGAGGGTCAGGTGGTCCTCCTGGCTGTACTTTTCCATTGCGAGGCCTGGGAAAGCGACGGCATGCCTGTTCACTGTCCATCGCATCCCAAATGCGTCTGTTCCTCTTTTTTTCATACGTTGAGTTTTGCGATGCGCCCGGAGATGGGGTCCAGTTCTACGCCATACAGGAGGCTGTTTCTCATTTCCTCCGGCAATATGCCGAAGAAATTGCCCACGCCGCAGGACGGTTCCAAGATGTTGCCTGTCCCAAACCCCATGCGACCCACGGCTTCATAAATCGCTTTGATGACCGTAGAGTTGGTGTCGTACGCGTTGAGGTGGAACCTCTGGCAGCGGCATATTCCTCCGGAATCAGCAACTCCTTCAGCTGGGCATATTCCTTGCTCCAGCCTTCCTTCTTGGGGTCAAAGGCATCAGCAAGGCCGCCCCAACCCACATACAGGGAGAGGATTTCCGGTTACTCCGGCGCTGCCTGCCCGGTGGTTTATTCCAGATATTTCAGCAGTTTGATTGCCGCGATATTGGCCTGGAACTTGGCTTTTGGTCTGCCTTCGCCCAGATGATCGTCGGTGATGTGAAAATTCTCGGCGGTATGGCGCAGGTTGGCAAGCCGCTTTCGGAAAAATCCGTGGAGAGTATCCACAATACCCTGTGCAGTATCTTGAGCGATGCGGTGGGGGAAGGAATACCTACACAACCCGCAAGGGCAATCCGTTAAAGGGAATGCAGGCAATGATTGCCGTGAGCTGCAAAGTGATCCGTATCTTCTATGTGCTACGAATGCATGGATTGGATTACAACAGTACACGGTTCCGTGCAGATATTATCCGTCCGGAATCGGCCAAGGCTGCCTGACACTTCCAAAGCCGCTATCTGGGAAAGCGTCCATCTGCTAAAGTGCCGGATAGCAGGGATGCATTGAATTAAGAAAGCTGAGTCAGTTAGCTGCATTAGAGTTTCACCTTAAGGCATGATCTTGTTTAGGAGCAGCAGTGGCACCCATGCCCAGTGTGGATTTCTTCTATTCACAGCAGCGGGCAGATGACAACTCTGAGATGATCCGGCTTCTGCAAGAAATGTTCCTGCAGTCCATTACGCTGGAGAAATTGGCCCAAAGTCTGCAACAATCCCACGATGCAAACTCCTGATATGGGAGCTTCTGATGGCGCTGCGACAGCAGCAGGTGCTGCATAGCGGCGTTCCGGATTTGAGCAAAGAAATGTGCCAACTGCTCAAAGCATGGCGCAAAGAATGCGAATGGGATAGGCAGCAAACCGCGAACGAAACCGTATCTGAAGATGACTACCTGTTCCGTCAGCCTAATGGAAAGCCGATGAATCCCTGCACATTTACCTATCGCTTCAAGCTGATTTTGAAAGCAAACAACTTGCCGCTGGATTTGAGTGTGCATAGCTTGCGCCACACCAATGCCAGCCTGCTGATTTCGCAGGACGTGGATGTACGAACGGTGGCTAGTCTATTGGGTCATGCACAGGCAAGTACAACGCTGGATATTTACG
>ERZ773183.1800-NODE-1800-length-16361-cov-3.042868_pt1 | contig 16361 bp, 14 predicted proteins | sample MGYA00580532_ERZ773183 | MGnify/ENA primary metagenome ERZ773183 (study PRJEB29015, sample SAMEA2737791) | human gut metagenome | biome: human gut; feature: human-associated habitat; material: faeces | place: China | collected 2012 ... | reverse complement strand
GGCTTCCACCACCATACGTCGAACTGAAAAGTCCGCAACAGTTGCCTTTGGGGATAATGACCTCTTTCAATGAAAAGTCGGCTTCATACAGCTCTTTCAGGCTTACCCTGCCGATGTAAGTCAGCAGGTTCGCCCCGCAGCAGGAATTGATAAGTTCCTCGTAGAATTGTTCGTAGGAAACCTGCTCCTTGCCGTTCCGGTTCTTACGGTTCGGGAAACGCCCGTAAGCCCTGTAGCCGTGCTCTGTCAAGATTTTCTTTACTCTCGCCGGATTGAGGTTCAGGCTGTCCACCATGTCCCCGAAGTAGGATTCCTCGTACCTGTAACCGCCTTGCGATTCAAACCAGTTGGAGTTGATGCAGTCATAGTTGGAAAGCATCTCCACACGGATAGGAATGTCGTCCGTGTGCCTTACCAATTCCTTCACCACGTCCGAATCGTTGCGGCTGTAAATCTCGTCACGGATTTCATCTTCGTATTCATCGAAGAAGTCATCGACCGCTTCCCCGTCAAAGTCATGGAATACGGCACATTCCTCTTTCAGTTTCGCAATAATCTCACGGACAGCTTCCCATTCGGCATCGCTGTACCACTCGTCTGCCTTTTCCCACAAATGTTCGCGGCTCTTGCTGTCAAGGCATTTTTGAATCAGTCCGCAATGATTGTCAAGATTGTCATTGTAGTCCGTCCATATTAGTGTATAGGCCGGTTCCATCAGGGATTTGATGAAATCCAATGTCAATGTTTTCTGTTCATCCATTTCTGTTACCTGTGTACGGCAGGATTCCTTTTCCCGTACATACCGTTATAAATGACGGAAGCGGCCTTCAAGCCGCCTCCGTGTTGTTTCCTAACCATACAGTTCCTTCACGATCTTGTCATATATTTCCTTTGCCATTTCCGTATTCCGGTTGAAGTGGAAATAAGCCGTGTATCTGTATCCTGTTCTTGGCACTCCTCCGCACTGCTGTATTGCCCTGTCTATCTCCCAGTCGATATCACCTATGCCAAGAGATATGCTTGTGCCATGCAGCATACACCGTGCGAGTTTCAATGCGGAATCTGTCTTGTCTTCCTTGCGCAACCGGTCGAAAGCCATCAGCGCGATTTGTCTGTTTGAAATCTTTATCTCTTCCATATATTTTGCATCTGTTTGGGTCAGACAATCCCGGTAAGTTGCCTGAATCGCGCAACTATTTCATTGCATTTGCTTTGGGCAAGTTCCTCATATTTTTTGCAAATGGCACAGTATGCCTTCCAAGGTTGGCCTCTAAGCTCGTGCTCGTATGAGGACCTGACCAATTCCGGATATTCTTCAAAAAGTGTCTTGAATGCTTTACGCCATTTGCGCCCTTGCCACAATCCGTTTGCTATCAATGTTATGAATTCAAACATCTGTTCGTCTGTTTTCACATCCAATGCATAAAAATGGTCTGTTGTCGGCCACACGTTGTTGGAATGCTGCCAAGTTTCTATCTGCTTGGTTTTGGCATTGTATGCCATTCTTGTAATTACCTGGTGACTCATATTGATATGTTTTTAGTTCATTACCGTATTGTCTCTTTTCCTGTCACGGCTTGCCAGCATCCCGAAATGGATGCTGAATATGCGCCGGCTGAAGCAGAGCGGCGAGTTGTATTCCACCCGTTGCCACAGGGTAAAGTGGTTGTCGGAGAATGACCATCTGAAATATCCTGACAACGAGCCGAATAGCGGATTGGTATTCCTGTTTATCAGGAACTTGTTCACATCCACGATGTGCCCTGCCGTCAGGAGAATGTTCAGTATCTCCACAAACGCCATTTGCGAATAGGGGTCAACTGGCATTACCGGTCCTTTGAAGTTGATTTCCATCTTGTATATGTTTTAATCGTAATTGTCGTCGAATATCTCGAAGCGGGGAATACCCGTGTCGAAATAGTTGCTTGATATGCCCGGATAGTACAGCAGGCTGTCATCCATGTTGTCCGGGCAAGGCTCATCGTCGATATAGGTCGCATTTCCATAAAGTTCGATATAGTGCGCCACCAACAGGTGAGGGTCTTCCGTGCTGATGTCATGCCCGTAACGGTCACACCAGTCGAAGAAACAATCCTTGTCGGGTTCCTCCAGCTGTTCCATCGCCTCCCTTATCTCGAAGAAGCTGGGACACAGCCATTCCCGGTTGATGAGCAGGTCCGGAATCTCCTTCCATCTCGTGTACCTGTATTCCGGTGTTTCCTCTTCGGGGAACAGTTCGGAGCAGGTACACAGGAATTCCCCCATGTCGCCGAAGTCGGACATCTGTAACCAGTTGTCCTTCTCCCGCCCCATGTCTATAAGATGCTGCGTGGTCACTGCCACTTCTGCCTGATTCAAGTTCATTATAGTTTATGATACGGAACCGGAGATTTCATTCCACAGGCTCCAAAAGGTCCGCACCCCGGCAGTGCAGGGTTTTTCGGGGAAATACCGGAGCCCCCGGCGAGGATGATTTTCCCGAAAACCGCTTGCAGCATGACCTTGCCCTGCCGGTAGGGGGCGGGCTACCTTTGCCTGTGGAATGGAATCTGCGGTTTCTCATTTGTTTTTCCATTTTTCAGTTCATGATGCGCTGGCTTCCCCAGCTGATATGTATTTTCCCTTCGCTGTCACGCTCCCTGACCAGCAGGCTCTCGATGACGGACATGGTGACGTCAAACTCCTCGAAGATTTCGGACTGTTCCTTCACTTCACCCGTCTTGATGAACTCGTTCAGCCGTTCCTTCGTAAGTACCAGCGCCATCAGGTTCTGCTCCACGGAGTCCTTGTAGGTGACATAATGCACGCCCTTCAGTTCTTTGGAGTCGAGGCGGATGAAGCGGAAATAGAACTGCTCCATTTTCGGTATGTTCCATTGCAGGGATTCAAGTATCACGTCGTTGCAGGTGGGTATGTTCACCGAACTGCTCAGGCTCTGTTGCGTGCAGACCAGTATACCGTTGACGGTGGAGTCGAACTCCGTCACGATGCTTTGCCGTTTCTTGAACGCCACGTCGCCCTTGACCACGAATACGGGACGGTCAGGAAAACATTCGCGGAGACGCTTCTCGTAAAGGTCGAATGCGGCTATGGACGTGCAGCCGACAGCCACCTTGCCGGGTATCTTCCGCACCAGTCTCTCGATGTACCTTGTCTTGCTCGGAATCCCGTCTCCGGAATAGCCCTCTATCAGGTGTGGGACGGAGCAGGCCTTGATGAGCAGCTTGATCTGGCGCATAAGCCGGAGTCCGGCATCCTTCTTTGCATCCCCCGTGCTGTTGTAATACAGCTCGCAGATGCGGCAGAACTCCTCGATGATGACACGGTAAACCTCACGTTCGCCGTCGGACGGGCTGACGGTATGTGTCCGTATCCTGTATTTCTCTCCGGCAAAGTCCCTGAACTTGCGGGTGATGACGGTCTTGCCGATAAGGCAGGCCAGTTCCTCCTTGTTATAGACATCCTGGTTCTGTTTCTCAATGCCGAAGACGGTGGATTTTCCCGGACAATGGCAGGCACGGAAAAGCACATGCCCCCTGAAAGCGGGGAACGGCTCACCATAGTGCGGATTGTTATCTTCCTCTATCTCCTTGTCCCTGTTCTCGTGGTACACACGACTGCTCCAACAGACCATGTTTATGGAATTGTTATATAACAGCTCAAACTGGCTGTACAGTTCGGCGATGTTGTTGCAGAACGTGGCGATGGCGCTGTTGTAGTTAGGACGGCACCATTTTCCGTAGAGATTGGGGAACCGGTAAACAAGAACCTTTATGCCGTTTTCCGCTCCATACCGAAGAAAGAGATCTTCGCCCGCCTTTTTGCTGCGCCCATATTTGCTGTTGCCGAAACGGCCGGTAAGAGAGGCCTGGGCCGAGCTCGAGAGCATGACGGGGGCTTTGTTCCCATGCTTCTTCAGCGTGTCCAGAAGCGTTGAGGCAAAGCCGAAATTGCCGGTCATGAACTCTTCGGGGTTCTGAGGCCGATTCACGCCCGCAAGGTTGAATACAAAATCGCATTCGGAGCACCAGGCTTCCAGCTGCTCCATGGTGCTGTCCAGGTCATACTCAAAAACCTCATCGATCTGAAGGTCTCCGTAGCACTTGGCCTTGCCTGTTTTGATGTTATTAAGTTGAGAGCAAAGGTTCCGACCAACGAAACCCTTTGCTCCGGTTACCAGAATCTTCATCTGTTATTCGCTCCTATAGTCGCGGGACTTTGCTTTGGGCTGCAGACCGAGGTCTTCGCGGATGAAATTGAGCTTGAGGAGCAGCGCCTTCATGCCTTCGACATCGAGTCGCTTGGTGTTGTGGCTGTGATAGTCCTCCATGCGGCTGATGGCATCGTCGCCTTCCGTGAAGAATTTGTCGTAGTTCAGGTCGCGGGCGTCGCAGGGAATGCGGAAGTAGTTGCCGCAATCTTCCGAACGGAGCATCTCTTCACGTGTAACGAGCGTTTCATAGAGTTTTTCGCCGTGACGGGTACCGATGATTTTCACCTCGGTCTCTCCGTATTTGGGATTCACCTTGGCGTAAACCTGCTTGAGGGCCTCTGCAAGCACGTCGAGGGTTGCGGCCGGGGCCTTCTGAACGAAGAGATCGCCGTTGTTGCCATGCTCAAAGGCATACATGACAAGATCGACAGCATCATCAAGCGTCATCATGAAGCGGGTCATGTTGGGATCCGTGATGGTGATCGGCTTGCCCTCTATCATCTGCTCCACCCAAAGCGGAATCACGGAACCACGGCTGGCCATTACGTTTCCATAGCGGGTGCAGCAGATGGTGGTCTTTGCATCCGGCCCCAGTGCACGCCCTTGGGCAATGGCAACCTTCTCCATCATGGCCTTGGAGATACCCATGGCGTTGATCGGGTAGGCTGCTTTGTCCGTAGAGAGGACGACGACATTCTTAACGCCGTGAGCGATAGCGGAGAGAAGTACATTGTTGGTGCCTTCTACATTCGTACGCACAGCCTCCATCGGGTAGAATTCGCAAGAGGGTACCTGCTTCAGTGCGGCCGCCGAGAAGACATAATCGACTCCGTTCATTGCGAAATCTATAGCCTCACGGTTGCGTACATTTCCAATATAGAATTTTACTTTGTTCGAAACGTCCGGACGATTAGCCTGAAGGAAGTGGCGCATGTCATCCTGTTTCTTCTCGTCGCGCGAGAAGATACGAATTTCCCGGATGTCGGAGTCGAGGAAACGACGCAGAACTGCGTTACCGAAACTTCCCGTACCGCCTGTGATTAACAGGACTTTGTCTTTGAAAATAGACATGGCTTATGTGTGTTAATTTGTTTAATAATTAATCTCTTCTGAAAATATCTCGGGTATAGACCTTTGCCTCGACATCGTCCAGGCAGGGGTCATAGCGATTGGCGATGATAGCCGCACTCATCTGCTTGAACTTTTCGAGATTGTTGACAACCTCGCTGCCGAAGAATGTCGATCCATCCTCAAGGGTAGGCTCATAAATGATAACCGTTGCGCCTTTGGCCTTGATGCGCTTCATGACGCCTTGAATCGAACTCTGGCGGAAATTGTCGCTGTTGGATTTCATGGTCAGACGATATACGCCGATCACGATGGGCTTCTCCTGTTCCTTATTGTAGCCATTTATCGAAGAATAGCTGTAATACCCCGCTTTTTTCAGAACCTGATCCGCAATGAAATCCTTGCGGGTGCGATTCGACTCGACGATGGCCTCGATCAGATTCTCCGGGACATCCGCATAATTGGCCAGCAATTGTTTGGTGTCTTTCGGCAGGCAATATCCGCCATAACCGAACGACGGGTTGTTGTAGTGAGTTCCAATACGGGGATCCAGACCAACTCCGAGAATAATGGCTTGGGAATCCAGACCCTTTACTTCGGCATAGGTATCCAGTTCATTGAAGTAGCTGACTCGCAGGGCCAGATAGGTATTGGCAAAGAGTTTTACTGCCTCTGCCTCTTTCAGGCCCATAAACAGCGTGTCGATATTCTCTTTGATGGCCCCTTCCTGCAGCAGCGCGGCAAACGTATGGGCAGCCTTTTCAAGCGCCGGAATATCTGCGATGGCTCGAATGGCATCATTCTCCTCTTTAAACCGCTCATCGTTGATAATTTTGGGAATACCCACAATAATACGACTCGGATAGAGGTTGTCGTAGAGAGCTTTGCTTTCACGCAGGAATTCGGGCGAGAACAGCAGATTGAACCGTTTTACCCCCTTCTGCATGTACTTGATATACAAACTCCGGCAGTAACCTACGGGAATCGTAGACTTGATAACCATGACGGCCTGAGGATTGACCTCCAGGACCAGATCGATCACCTCTTCGACGTGGCTTGTGTCAAAATAGTTCTTGACGGGGTCGTAGTTTGTCGGAGCGGCAATCACGACAAAATCCGCATCCCGATAGGCGGCAGCGCCATCCAATGTGGCGGTGAGATTCAGAGGCTTCTCGGCCAGATATTTTTCAATATACTCGTCTTGAATCGGAGACTGTTTCCGATTCAGCATCTCCACCTTCTCGGGAATAACATCAACTGCGGTTACTTGATGATGCTGTGCCAACAATGTGGCGATTGACAAACCAACATAGCCGGTTCCGGCTACGGCAATCTTTAAGTCTTTGTTCAAATCTGTGTTCATTATGGTTGATTTTACTTTGTCTCTTTATCGAACTCTTCGAATCGCGAGTTCTTGGATTTGAACTCGGGGACGATCTCCTTCATCAGGCGAACCATGTCCGGAATGATGACAGCTCGGGAGAGCTTCTCCAACTCCTGCGCTCCCTTGAGGGCATCGATATAGTCGTATTCGCGGACCTTGGCGATGCGGATCCGGTCGTGCGACGTCGGAAGTGTGTTCTCCGTATTCGACAGCACCTCTTCGTAGAGTTTCTCGCCAGGGCGCAATCCCGTGTATTCGATCTTGATGTCCTTGTCGACCTCCAGACCGGCCAGCTCGATCATGCGCTTGGCCAGGTGGGCGATCTTCACCGACTTACCCATGTCGAAGACAAAGATCTGGGTGCCCGTCGACATCGTGGCGGCCTCCATCACCAGCCGGCAGGCCTCCGGGATCGTCATGAAGAAGCGCGTGATGTCGGGGTGCGTAACCGTAACCGGACCGCCCTTGGCTATCTGCTCGCGGAAGCGCGGGATCACCGAGCCGTTCGAACCCAGCACGTTGCCGAAACGCGTAGTGACGAACTTCGTCTTGCCCTTCACCTTGCCGGCCTCGATGGCCAGACCGAGCGACTGCACGTAGATCTCGGCCAGACGTTTTGTACAGCCCATGATGTTGGTCGGGTTGACGGCCTTGTCCGTCGAGATCATGACCATCTTCTCGACGTCGTATTCGATACACTTGTCCGCCACGTTACGCGAGCCGGCGACGTTGGCCAGTACGGCTTCGCAGGGGTTCTCCTCCATCAGCGGCACGTGCTTGTAGGCTGCCGCGTGGAAGACCACCTGCGGACGGTAGGTGCGGAAGGCGAAGTCCAGACGCGGGATCATGCGAACGTCGCCGATTACGGGGATGAACTTTAGATTGGGGAAGCGATCCTCCAGCTCGAGGCGGATGTTGTGCATCGGCGTCTCGGAGTTGTCGAACAGCACGAGTTCCTTGACTCCGAACGTCGCCAGCTGGCGGCACAACTCCGAACCGATGGACCCCGCCGCGCCCGTAACCAGGATCGTCTTGCCGCGGAAGTTGACGATGATCTCGTCCATCGAGATCTTGATCTCTTCACGTCCCAGCAGGTCCTCGATCCTGATCTCGCGGATTGCCTGACGCTGCACCTTGCCGTCGACCACCTCGTCGATCGAGGGAGCGATCAGCACCTTGAGGTTGCAGTCCGTACAATAATGGATTAGGCGCTCCTGCTCTTCGCGAGCCTCATGGACGTGGGCGAAGAGAATGGCGTCAATATCCTTGCAGTTGTGCAGGTACTTGACATTCTCTTCGGTCTCGAAGTAGTAGACCGGGAGATCGGCCAGCATATGATTCTTCAGTGTTTTGCCGTAGGTCAGGAAACCGACGACCTGATACTCTTGAGAATTTTGGAGTTGGGTCACCAACGAAACGCCCTTGTCGCCGGTTCCGTAGATCAGAATCCGCTGGCATTTGCAATGCCTTTGACGGCTGTCTTTGAGCCAGTCATAGACGACAACCATGGCAACGCGCATAATCACCAGTCCTGAAAGGCTCAACAATATGTCAAACAACAGAGTGATCCAGATCGCTGGAAATGTCGGGCCAGCGACACCCAAAGCCAATATAACTGCGATCCCAATTCCCTTGAAAACAACGGCGATACTCAAACGGCCCAAACCCCGCAAGGTGGCGTGACGGATGATTGATTTGTGGGTTTGGAGCAACACGAACGCGATCCAGGAAAAGACAACGGATCCTCCGAGCCACCAGCCGATTGTTTTCCAGATAAGGGCTTCAGCACCCAAAAGAATGCTTGCAACTAACAGTGAGATGATCGAGGCCCCGGCCGAGACCAGCAGGTCCAATGCAAGAATCAACCGCGAACTGACATAGCGGCCCAGACGCAGTTTCTCAATTAAACGATACATGATCTGATGTATGAATATTTTATTGGGTTGTAATTTAAAGACAGCGTGCGATCTTGGCGGATTCCGGATTCGTGAAAGGGTTTATTCGCCTCCGTGGCCAAATTCGCGGTCGAAATCAGCCAGGTGGCGAATCAGCTGAGCCTTACTCTTCTTGGGCGACTCTTCCGTGAGCCAGGGATCGATCAGGGCGTGTGCCTGATCGTAGTAGAGCCGGTTGTCCGTGCACCCGTAGAGCGTCACGAGCAGGAGGGCCCGGGATTGTTCGGCCCGCACGGCCGGCAACATCTTTTGGATTGCCACGAGTTGACTCTCGCGCTTCGAGGTCTCGCCAAGGATCGTGTAGGTTTGCAGCAACAAAGCATAGAGTTTGCTGCGCATGATGTCGGAGTCGAGCGTCAGACTCCCGTACTCCTGCAGTACCTCGGTGGCGATTCGGCGATCCTCGTCTGCGCCTTTCCCGGCCAGATGCCTGCACAGGGCGTCGTGGAGCCGGTCGAGGAGTTTGCTGTTGTTCAGTCGGGAGTAATAACTCGGGGTCTCGGCGTTCAGCTCGACCACCTCATACTCCCCGGGCTGAACCTTCAGCAGCGGGACGCACATCCAGTTGTCGATCGAGACCAGAATCTCCTTGTGACGCGAAGAGGCATTTGTGACGACCTTGGCCTCAATCCCCGCAAAACGTCCTTCCGTAATACGAATCCGGTCGCCCTTGACCAGCCAGGCGGGTTCAGCACTGCAGACCGGGACCGGTTCGGCATATGAGCGTGCAATCCATTGAAGATCACGCATGGCCTTGTCGGTCAGATAGGGGTAGTGGTAGCTCTCCTTGCTGTCCTTTACCCTCGGAAGCAAGTTGTATTGGGGCAGGCGCTGCTTGATCCGGTAGATTTCGCACTCGGACGCGTGTACGAACAGGTAGTTGTCTAACAGCGAACGTCGGGTTGTCACCAGCCGCCCGTTCATCTTCCGGGCCTCGACAAGAACCGGTGCAAAATACTCGAACAGAGGCTCGTTGTCGCGCCGTCTGCGGGTCAGTTCGCGATCCAGTTCTTCGGTCATGGCCCGGCTGCTGGTCGGGTAGACCATCACGTACCAGCGTACGATATGGCGGTTCTGGACCTCGGAAACCGGGGTTGCGGCGGATTCGGTTGGATCGGCGGTTCGGGTGAGTGCGGACGACACGGATTTTGTCATTCTTTTCGGGAGACTGCGCTCCGCGACCTCGTCAGGCTAAATATAATAGCCTGACAAATAGTAAATTGCGTATTTCTTTTGAGTGATGCTTAAAAAATTTCATACAGTTTCGCACGTGTGTTTCAACCGCACATAATCCCGCACTTCTTTTGCTTTCCCGTAATAAAGTTACCTCCCGTTTATACGGGAGTAAGGTCTCTATTTAAGAAATCACACATCACTGCCGCAAAGGTAAAAAAAATGGGACTCAGAACAAAAAAAACAGCACATTTCTCATCCTTGTAACATTGTCTTGTGAGGTCTTTATTTAGTTCATACTCCGAACTTTAAAACTATCACTTCGCGCCAGGTCCTGCCAATGGTTTCAAGAACCGCATTCCAGATATGCCAGAGGCCGATTGTGCCATAATTCTACACAAAATGCACCTCCCGAATGGATGGTGAAACGGTCAATATTCGTATGCTTTTGACTGCTAAACAATTTAGGTCACGTATGGTTTCTTAAATAGAGACGTGAGATTTTGGAAGGTGGACTCGGCAGATCGATGGGATTCTGTTGGCCCAAAATTTTCACGAATGTTTCTATTTTAGGTTCAATCGTCTGAATGTCAGCACATTAAATTCGTGCATTGGCAAGGCCGGGATTTGCCCGTGAATGAGATGAATCTCCGGTCATTTTCACTTTCGACTGCAAATCATGGCAAGTTCGAACAAGATCGGTTGGAACTGGACAGATTCGGTCTCGGAGCAACTCCGTGCCAGAAAGAACAGCAATGCCGTCAGATGGTATGTGCTGGCCCTTCCGACGTCGCGTCAAGGCCACTATCAGGGGAATCCGGCCCGGGCCCTGCGGATGGAGCTGGAGCGCCGGACTCGAAACGGAGAGCCGGTTTTCGAATACTTTGCCCCTTCGTACGTCGAGGTCCGGAAACAACACGGGGATTTGGTCCGCACGAACCATCCGCTGCTCTACAACTACGTCTTCATCCACGCCTCGGAGGCGGAGATCTACCGGATGAAACGTTTCTTGCCTCAGTATAACTTCCTGCCCCGTGTCCGCGAGAAGGACGATGCCTACTATCCCTACCTTTCGGACGAGGCGATGGAGAACCTGAAGTGGGTGGCTGCCTCCTATTCTGACGTGCTGCCGGTCTACACGCCCGGCCCCGAACGACTGATGAAGGGCGACCGGATCCGCATCACCGAGGGGCAGTTCAAGGGGGTTGAGGCCAGCGTCATCATTCAGCCTGGAGGGGGCCGCAAGGAGGTGATGGTCTGTGTGGAGAACTGCATGTATGTGCCGCTGCTCTGTGTCGAACCCGGGCAATATGAGGTGATTGCGCTGAATGCGGACAACCGCCATGTCTATACGCGCTTGAACGGCGACCGCCTCCCGGCTGGACTCCACAAAGCGCTGAAACGCTACCACTCGCCCGAGGGGGTGACAGACGCCGACCGGGCCTTGGCGTCGGAGGTCCTGCAGCAATATGCCAACCTCCAGCTGGACAGCGATGTGATGCGCTGCAAACTCTATTCGATGCTGCTTCCGGCCTATGCCATCCTGGGCGACCGCGAAGCCTTCGATCAGTTGCTCGGAACCGTTCGGAGCATTCTTCCGCTGATCCGGGCCGAACAGTCGCGGTCGCTGCTGCTGGTGACGCTTTACGGCTGCACGAACTGCTGTCTGGATTATGAACAGGCCCATGCCGCGGTTGATCCGTGGCGCGGGGAGCAGCCGCTCAAGAAGAGCAAGGCGCAACTGCTTCGACGTCTCGATGATTATGACTGCTGGTTGAGCCACCATACCGGCTCGAACGGATGAAATAGCTATTGATCAAATAAATACCCTTGAAAGCCTATTCGCGGAGGTCCCCGTGTTGAGGGAATCCGACCACTACGGTTCAACAGCCAGCTTCGCGATTATGCCCCTCAAAATTGCCTTATCGCTATTCGGTTATGTTATACATCCTCTCTTTTCTGGTCGCTATTCTGAGCGTCCATTGGATTCATCCGCGTTTGGTGCGGATCGCCCTCGACAAGAACATCGTCGACAATCCCAATGCCCGCAAACTGCAACGTCGTCCGACTCCCGTTCTGGGCGGTATTGCCTTCTTCTTCGGATCGGTCATCGGGCTGGGCTGTGCCAGTATAACTTGCGACTGCTCCGAACTCTTCATCGTCGTCGTCGCGATGATGATTATGCTCTATACCGGCACGATGGATGACATCCTCGATCTTTCGCCGGTCCTGCGGTTCCTGATCGAGATCGGCACGGTTCTGCTGCTGATTTTCGTCGGAGGATACACCTTGAATGACTTCCACGGGTTGTGGGGCCTCAATCAGATCCCGCAAGGGGTGGCTATTCCGCTGACGGTCTTTGCGGCCGTGGGCATCATCAATGCCATCAACCTGATCGACGGGGTAGACGGCCTCTCGTCGGGCTACTGCATCTTGACGAGCCTTCTTTTCGGTGTGATGTTCTGGTACGTGGGGGATCGGACAATGGGCATGTTGGCTGTCGTGGCAGCCGGATCGCTGATTCCGTTCTTCTTCCACAACGTCTTCGGAAAGAACTCGAAGATGTTCATCGGCGATGGCGGAACGTTGGTTATGGGTATCGTCATGTCGGTCTTCGTGATCCGAATCCTGCGCCACGGCTCGATGAGCGAGGTTTATGATGCGGCAAATATCGGGCTGGTTCCCTTTACGCTGGCGGTCCTATCCGTCCCGGTCTTTGATACGCTCCGCGTGATGACGACGCGCATCCTGAAGCGCAAGTCTCCGTTCCACCCGGACAAGACGCACCTGCACCACATGTTCATCCGCCTAGGATGCTCGCATGCCGCCACGACCCTTGCGATTTTGATCTTGAACTTCTTCGTGGAGCTGTGCTGGTGGGTCAGCTACATGGCCGGCTGCTCGATTGATGTCCAACTGTATATCGTGCTTGTGTTGAGCATCCTGATTACATTTGGCCTTTATAACTTCATGGAGTGGCATATCCGTCACAAGACGCAATTTGTCCGCTTGCTTCACCGCATCGGCTACCGCACGCACCTTAATCGAACGGGTATCTTCTTCTGGTTCCAGAGAATAGCAGATAAATAGTAAAATGGTATTTCGATTTACGAAGATTCATGTTTTTCAAACTATTAAAGACCGATAATTCCAATATTACAAGGCGAATTGTATCCGGCTCATTTTGGGTTTTAGTAGGTACAATTGTATCGAAAATAATGGTTTTTGTCGCGACTATCATCGTGGCTAGAATCTTATCAAAAGAGGTATATGGACAATTGGGTATTATCCGATCAACGATTCAACTTTTTGTGGGACTTACGGCATTTGGTATAGGTGCAACTGCCACCAAGCATATTGCCCAATATCGTATCTCAAATCCGCATATGGCAGTTAGAATATATTGTATTGCTAATATATTCGTTTTTCTGATGGGCCTTATTGCTTGTATTATTCTAATTAGTGCTGCTGGTATTATTGCGAATCATAAACTTAATGCACCAGAACTAGCAGTAGATATTAGAATTGCCGGTATTATATTATTCTTTACGCTGATAAATGGAGCTCAGACAGGAACATTATCCGGCTTTGAGGATTTTAAACGTATTGCTACGACAAATTTAATAATGGGCTGTTCTGAAATTATACTATTATGTATTGGCGCTAAGTTCTTTGGGTTGGTAGGAGCAATTTTGGGTTTTGGCTTTACATATTTTATAGCATGGTGTTATAATACATTTTATATTCGTAAACATATTTGCAGCCTTGGAGTTTCAGTCATTGAAACAATTAAAACCTTAAGGTTCTCTGATTTTAAAGTCATTTATTCTTTTAGCCTCCCTATTGCTATCTCTTCTTGGATTACAATGGGGGCATATTGGTGGGTAAAAACATGGGTGGTACAACATGCTGGTTTTGAAAATATGGCAAATTACGATGTCGCAGAACAATGGAAATCCCAATTATTATTTATTCCTGGAATTGTGGCAAATGTGTTATTGCCTATTTTGTCGAGTTCTATGAATAATAAGCAAGAAAGGAAGATTGCGATTAAAATTAATCTTATGATAAATCTTTTTGTAACGGGAATTCTATTCTTCGGCATCTGTATATTTGGTCATAAAATATTGTCATTATATGGGGGTGGATATACTAATCTAACTCCTTTGTATATTTTAGCGTTTGCTGCAATTATTGATTCAGTCTCAAATCTATGTGGCACGATAGTTATCTCTTCGGGACAAGCTTATCGAGTTTTTACTTATAATGTGATTTGGGCTGTTGTTATTATTTCTGCGTATCTGTATTTCGCAAAATCTGCCCAGCAACCTGAAAATAGCTTAGCTTTTGCTTATTTAATAGCCTCAATTGTGCAAACTATGTTCATGGGCACTTTTGTAATCAGGAACTTAAAACGTGGTAACTATGTGTAAATATAGAGTTCAGGCATATGATCCATTTGGTTTTAAGAAGCTAAAAGATGTTTGGGATAAACTATATGAAGGAAAAGATATGACCTACTTCCAATCATATGATTGGTATGAAATTATAAATTCAATGATCCCTTTAAAAGGGGAAGTTTTATATTTGGTGGTATCAAATGGTTTACAGCCAATACTAATTGCTCCATTATGGATATTGCGGAGAACATTTGGATTTATAAATAAGAAAGGGTGTTATTTCTTTGGTAGAGGCGGTTATACTGATTACCTCAATTTTATTTATAAGTCATTTGATCCTTTGGCATTAGACGCTATATTCGTTTATGTGAGAACAAATTATGGGATCTCGCGTTATTTTCTAGAATGTATGCCGGAGTATAGCGCAAGTTATCAATATATAGTGCGGACAAAAACGGTTGTGAAGATTCACCAATCGATATGTGTTAAACTCGCTTTACCCGATAGTAGTAGCCAATATGAGAATATGCTATCTAAGCACGTACGGCAGAATTTACGTACAGCCAAGAACCGTTGTCAAAAATCAGGCTTGGTTTTAACGCAAACATTTTATAAAGAGACAACTGATCGCTTGTTGATTGATAACTGTAAGATGATTAGGGAAATGAGGTTAGACCTTAAAACTAGTCGAGCTAAAAAACAGATGTCATTGATGCAAAAATGTCGAAACAATGTAGAACGTATTTTAAAATATCAGTTTCCGGTTTATCATGTATTGGATGTTCATACCCAAGGATGGTTGTTAACGATTACATGTCAAGATGAGCTTTGTGCTTTTTTTCATGGGGGATATGATATGTTTCGTAATAGCTTGGTAGTAATGTGTGCCGGGGTAAATCCTAAATTTGCTAGATATTCTCCGGGCTTATTATCAATGTATAATCAGATTAAAATATTTCTTGAGGAACAGCATCTAGACTCAATAGATTTTACTCGTGGTAATGAAAAGTATAAGTATGATCTTGGAGGAAAGGATGAATATATATATCATGTACAATTCAAAGTATAAAAGATGAGTAGATTAAAAAAAATATTGAATATTGTTAAATATAAATATGCCGATAAACAATGGAATATCGCAATTTGCGATTTGCAGCAAGATTTACAGCCGATAAATATACGATGGCTTAAGCATAATTATTCAGATCGATGGTTTGCAGATCCGTTCCTCATTGAGGAAGATAAAATGCATTATGTCGTTCTAGTCGAAGAGTTTATGTATGATACGGGCAAAGGCCGTATTGCGCGATTGACAATTGATAAAAAAACTTGTCGATTGATAAAAAATGAATGCTTGCTAGAATTACCCACGCATCTTTCTTTTCCCAACTTTATAAAGCATAACGGAATAATATATGTAATTCCTGAAAATAGTCGTTCTGGTGCTACCTACTATTATAATTATAATGATGGAATGAAGTGCGAAGGTGTATTAGTTTATAAGCCTTTGACTGATGCTGTCATAGCATCATTTCATGATGAATTTTTAATCTTTACAACCCAATCATATAATTGTAATGGGAATGTTTGTGAGCTTTTTCATGCCCGAGAATTATTTGGGCCTTATGAAAAAAAACAGGATATATGTTTTGTCGATAATATAGCTCGTGGGGCTGGTCATATCTTTAAATATGGGAATCATTGGATTCGACCAGCTCAAATATGCAATAATGATTATGGAGAAGGTATTTGTTTGCAAAAAATTGTTACGGAAGGAGAGAAGATAATTTTACAAGAGATCAAGCGTATACTCCCCCCGTCAAAAGAATATGCAGATGGTTTTCATACCTATAATGTTTTTGGAAACTCGGTTGTCATAGATGGATATTACTATAAATCAAAATTTGTTAAGTCAATATATGATTTATTAATACGAGTTGTATTAAAGTTTTATCATCTCTTTCAGTGAAAAGATCATATTTCAACCGATGGTGCATTCTAAAGCATATTATAGCTTCCATTCGCTTTAATTTTCATTATCTGCCCTTTAGGCAGGCAATTCATCTTCCCTTTGTGTTTATGGCACCGGTGAGATTTTACTCAAAGGGCGGAAAAGTAATGATAACAGGGCCGATTCGACATGCGATGATTTCGTTAGGTTTGCCTGG
>ERZ773183.1770-NODE-1770-length-16626-cov-3.163237_pt1 | contig 16626 bp, 15 predicted proteins | sample MGYA00580532_ERZ773183 | MGnify/ENA primary metagenome ERZ773183 (study PRJEB29015, sample SAMEA2737791) | human gut metagenome | biome: human gut; feature: human-associated habitat; material: faeces | place: China | collected 2012 ... | reverse complement strand
CCCCCCCAGAGAGGCCACCCCCCATGGATTTAAAACAACTAACCTATTTTGTCACCGTAATAAAAGAAGGCACCATCTCCGGCGCCGCCAGAAAACTGAACCTCTCCCAGCCCCCACTGAGTACCCAGATGAAGCTCCTGGAAGAAGAATTCGGCTGCGTACTATTCGAAAGAGGATCCCGGAAAATACAGCTTACGGAAGCCGGACAGCTTCTCTATGAAAGAGCTGTCACCATGCTGGAACTGTCTGAGGTAACCAAAAAAGAACTTCTGGATTACCGAAACGGGCTGACCGGCGCACTCCGGCTGGGAGTGGTATCCTCTGTGGGCTGCAGCCTGCTCCCCGAATGGGTGTCCGCCTTCCACAGCGAATTCCCGGCGATCCGTTTCGAATTATATGAAGCGAATACCTATCAGCTGCTGGAACAGCTTCGCTCCAACCTGATCGAGCTGGCTATCGTCCGCACCCCTTTTCATGGGGAAGAATTCGCCTGTACCACGCTTCGCCATGAGCCCATGCTTGCCGTAGGAACCGAAGCCTGTTTTTCCGATGTCCGCGGCAGCGCCGGTTCCAACCTTCCCGACAGCGCCGACACCTCCGGCATCCTCCTCCACGATACCATATCCCTGCAAGCCTTAAGCCGCCTTCCGCTGATAATCTACCGCAGATGGGAAGCCCCTCTGCGTGAAGCCTTCGCCAGGGAAGGGCTTTCTCCCTCCTGCTTCTGCATGAATGATGATGCCAGAACCTCTGTCTACTGGGCGGACGCCGGCCTTGGCGTGGGTATTGTGCCCGCCTCCTCCCGGCCGCTCCTGCGCAATCCACAGACAAGGGTATATGAAATAAGCGACAGCGGACTCTTTACCAGCATCTCCGTTGTCCACAACAAAAATGCATATTTGTCCACTATCGCCAGAAGGTTTTTAACACATTTGGTAACTGTTCAGCCCTCCCCTCCGCCAGCCTAGAACGCGTCCCTGGATCCCGCCGCCCTTTGCCCTGCCGCATCCCCGGCCATACAGAGGTCCTTAAAGGGGACGCTTCCGCTCGGATAACCACGCAACGGTACTAAGGCTGCCAAAAACGCAGCCTAAGGACCGGCGTGTTTATAACGCCCCTTACAGGATCCTCTGTATGACCGGGGATACAGCGGGGCAAAGGGCGGCAGGACACGGAGATGCGTTCCCAACTGGCGGGGATGGGTTTCCGGACAGTTACATCAAACATTAAAATTGAATTCGGAAAGGACTCTTTACATGAAGGTTACCGGAATTATTGCAGAATATAATCCCTTTCATAAAGGACATGCTTATCATATACAAAAAGCGAAAGAACTTACCGGAGCCGATTATATCATCGTAGTGATGAGCGGCGATTTTACTCAGCGTGGCATGCCTGCCATTCTGGATAAATACACCCGGGCGCGTATGGCGCTTGCCTGCGGGGCCGATCTGGTCCTGGAGCTGCCGGTCCGCTTCGCCTGTGCCAGTGCGGAATTTTTTGCCGGGGGAGCTGTTTCTCTGTTGGATCGGCTGGGAGTGGTGGATTCGCTATGCTTCGGAAGTGAATGCGGCGACGCCGGGCTGCTGCAGAAGGCAGCCTCTGTCCTCGCAGAGGCGGAAGCCTTGGAAAGCTTCAGGAGCACTCTGCGGGAAGGTATACGCAATGGCCTCTCTTTTCCTGCGGCACGGGCGAAAGCGTTGGAAACGCAAGAAAATGGAATCGGTGAGCTTTTTACACTCCCCAACAACATCCTGGGAATCGAATACTGCCGTGCCCTCCTGCATCTGAACAGCCCTGTCCGGCCTGTCACCGTCCTCCGTAAGGGCGCCGGCTATCACGAAGAGGCGCTTCATGATGAGCAAAACGAAGCTCCCGGTTTCAGTTCCGCTTTCGCTATCCGGCAGGCACTGCAGCAGGGCGGCAGCTTTGATACTGTCCGCGGTTCACTCCCTGAAGAAACGCTGGAAATCTGGGAATATTGCCTTAAAAATGGCGGAATCGTTTCAGAGAAAGATTTTTCCCCACTCCTCCGTTACCGGCTGCTGATGGAAGCGGAAAACGGGTTTTCTTCCTATGCGGATGTCACCCCGGATTTTTCCGACCGGCTGAAAAAGAACCTGGATCAGTTTACCGGCTGGCACGATTTCTGCCTTCTGCAGAATTCCAGGGATATGACCTATACCAGAATCAGCCGCTGTCTGTGCCACATCCTTCTCGGATTGTCACAGGAAAAACAGGAAGAAAGCAAACATATGGCTTTTGCCTCCTATGCCCGTCCCCTTGGTTTCCGCAGAAGTGCCGCTCCGCTGCTCCAGGCTGTCAAACAGAATTCCTCCATTCCTTTTCTTTCCAAACTGGCAGATGCCCGGCAGATCCTTTCTCCCTTTGCCGCCAGCCTGCTTGAGGAAGACATAAAGGCCTCCCATATTTACCAGACTGTAGTCAGCGGCAAATATGAAAAGCCTTTTTTGAATGAATACAGGAGACAAATTCCTATCCTGTAATTGGGTTCAGTTCTTAAAGCTGTGGATTGGAGCGGGAATCCTTCCGCCCCTGTTTACAAAGGCTTCGCAGCCAAAGGAATTGACCGGCATAATGGGCGCATGCCCCAGCAGGCCTCCGAATTCCGCATGGTCTCCCACCTTTTTCCCGATAACAGGAATCAGCCGGACCGCCGTCGTCTTCTGATTCACCATACCGATTGCCATTTCATCCGCAATAATACCGGAAATGGTGGACGCCTTGGTATCTCCGGGAATGGCGATCATGTCCAGGCCCACGGAGCAGACGCAGGTCATGGCCTCCAGTTTTTCCAGGGTGAGCGCGCCGGCCATCACCGCATCAATCATTCCCTGATCCTCACTCACCGGTATGAACGCGCCGCTTAAGCCGCCCACATAGGATGAAGCCATTACGCCGCCCTTTTTCACCTGATCGTTCAGCAGCGCCAGCGCTGCCGTCGTTCCGGGCGCTCCCGCATGCTCCAGCCCTATTTCGCAAAGAATGTCCGCCACGCTGTCTCCGATAGCCGGAGTCGGCGCAAGGGAAAGATCGACAATACCGAAGGGAATCCCCAGCCTTCTGGATGCCTCTCTCGCAACCAGCTGGCCCACTCTTGTTACCTTAAATGCCGTTTTCTTGATCGTTTCACAGAGAACCTCAAAGTTTTCTCCCCGCACTTTTTCCAGTGCTGTCTTTACTACTTCTGGACCGCTTACACCCACATTGATAATTTGATCCGCTTCTGTCACGCCATGGAAAGCTCCCGCCATAAAGGGATTATCATCCGGCGCGTTACAGAACACCACAAGCTTGGTACATCCGGAAGAATCCGTTTCCTTCGTATACTCAGCGGCTTCCAGAATGATTTCTCCCATCAGCCTGACGGCATCCATATTGATTCCCGTCTTGGTCGAACCCAGGTTTACGGAACTGCAGACTCTTTCCGTTCTGGCAAGAGCCATGGGAATCGAGCGGATTAAAAGCTCCTCCGCAGGAGTCATTCCCTTGGATACCAAGGCGGAATAACCGCCGATAAAGTTTACTCCCACTTCCTTGGCCGCTTTATCCAGCGTGTCCGCAATGACGGCAAAATCCTCCGGAGTTTTACAGGCCGCCCCTCCAATCAGGGCGATGGGGGTAACGGAAATTCTTTTATTTACAATAGGAATCCCATATTCTCTGGAAATTTCTTCGCCCACCTGAACCAGATTGCTCGCCGCCCGGGTGATTTTCTGATATATCTTTTCATTTACTCTGTCAAGATCCGAATCAATACAATCCAGAAGGCTGATACCCAGGGTTATGGTCCGCACATCCAGATTTTCCTTCTCGATCATCTTATTCGTTTCATTTACTTCAAATATATTAATCATACCTAAACCTCTTCCACTCCTGTATGTAGAACCGCCCGCCAGGGGGCCCTAAAGCCTTCAGTCCGGCCGGCAAAATCATTACGGCCTGCAAAGAATCAGATTCTGTGCATCTGGTTAAAGATTTCTTCGCTCTGGCATTTGATAATAACACCGATTTCCTCTCCCAGCCGGGTGAGTTCATCCGTGATATCACCAAAAGGTTTTCCGGTATGGTTCATGTCCACAATCATCATCATATTGAAATAGCCCTGTACAATAGTCTGGCTGATATCCAGGATATTAATATTGTTTTCCGCAAGATACGTACACACTCTGGCTATAATTCCAACCGTATCATGTCCTACTACCGTTATAATAGTTTTTTTCATATGCTTTCCTCCAATTTTCCTTATGCGATTTCAATCAAACGGGAAACCTCGCTTCTTTTTGCCACCTGAATCGGGAAATCCCCCGCTTTATATTGGGTATCCGACTGGGTAATCTCCAGCTTTACCGTCTCATAGGCCAGCTCCGGCAGGTTGTTTTCTTTGCTCAGATGCCCCAGCACAATATACTGAAGCTTATCATGAAGCAGCCGGCTTAACAATCTTCCTGAATTTTCATTGGAAAGATGTCCCCGGTCTCCCAGTATCCGCTGTTTTAAAGGGTAAGGATAAGGCCCTACCTGAAGCATGTTCACATCATGATTCGCTTCCAGAAGGAGGGCATCCATCCCTCTCAGTGATTCTATCGTATAATCATTGTATGTACCCAGATCCGTTATCACACCGATTTTCTGTTTTCCGTAAGAGAATCGGTAAGCCACCGGCTCCGCCGCATCATGGGAAATCCGCATGGGATTAACCGTCATATCCTTTATAATAAAGCTTTCATCCGCTTTTACCGTCTGGAACAGACCGTCATCTATCGCTCCGAGGCTTCTGCATCCCCGGATGGCATCCAGAGTTTTAGGAGTCGCATATATGGGAACGTTGTATTTGCGGGAAAACACGCCCAGACCGCTGATGTGGTCACTATGTTCATGAGTCACGAAAATCGCATCCAGCTCACCGGGACATATTCCCAGGCTGTTCAGCCCTTCCTCCGTCCTCTTTCTGCTGATTCCCACATCCACCAGAACATGTGTGGTATCCGTCCCTACATAAATGCAGTTTCCGCTGCTGCCGCTGGCAATGCTGCACAGTCTCATAATCTTTTTAACTCCTTATCTTTTGCCCTGTCCATTTTATATCCATGTACTAATATGCCATATCCGGATCATTCTTGCAAGGGAAAAAAGCCATCCATGTAAAATCAGGCTTTCTTAAGCGCATTTTCCAGCTGCGCATAGGTTTCCTGCAAATCTCCGTTATTTTCAATGACCCTGACGCAGTTCCTGCGGAATTCTTCCTCAGACAGCTGGCTGGCAAAAATCCGGTCAATCTTTTCATCCGTATAGTTTCTGCTTTCCTTAAGACGCCTGCGCCTGATATCCGCATCGGCATGGATATACCAGAGTTCGTCCGCAACTTTTCCATATCCCTCTTCAATCAGCAGCGCCGCTTCCAGAAAAAAGAATGCAATACGTCCCGCTTTTCTTTCCTTATCCAATTCCTGTAATATGTATACTTTCACCGCAGGATGGATGATCGCGTTCACTTTGGCGAGCAGTTCCCTGTCCGCAAAAATTAGAGAAGCCATTTTTCCCTTGTCTATCCTGCCCTCTGCGTCCAGAACTCCTTCACCTAATAATTCCACAAGCTGCCCGTAACATTCTTGTCCGGGCAGCTTCACTTCATTTGCCACATCATCCGCCAGCAGGATACGGCAGCTGCAGTGAGAAGCCAAATAGGAAAGCACCTGGGTCTTTCCCGCTCCTACGCCGCCGGTAATACCAATCAGCTTCATCTTAAATCCGCTCCTCTTATTTTGCTTCGTACCAGTTTTTCCCCGTATGAAGATCAATTTCCAGAGATACCGCCAGATCCGCAGCGTTTTTCATTTCTTTTTCCATTATGGCGGCAACCTGTTCCAGTTCATCCTGCGCCGTTTCCACCAACAGTTCATCATGGATCTGGAGAATCAGTCTGGACTTCAGATTTTCCTCTTTCAGCCGCTTCCATACACGTATCATGGCAATTTTAATGATGTCCGCCGCAGTTCCCTGTATCGGGGCATTCATAGCCACTCTCTCCCCGAAGGAACGCTGCATAAAATTACTGGACTTCAGTTCAGGCACCGGCCTTCTTCTTCCAAACATGGTAATAGAATAACCATTCTCCTTCGCCTTCTCCACTTCTTCATCCAGGAATTCCTTCACCTTGGGGTAGGTTTTGAAATACTCCTCTATATACTGGGATGCCTCTTTTCTGGAAATGCTCAAATCCTGGCTTAAACCGAAAGAGCTGATCCCATATACGATTCCGAAATTAACCGCCTTGGCATTCCTTCTCTGAAGATCCGTCACCTGCTCAAAAGGCGTGTGGAACACCTTGGATGCCGTAATCCTGTGGATATCCGCATCGGAACGGTATGCTTCAATCAGCTGTTCATCCCCTGACATATGGGCGAGAACACGCAGCTCTATCTGGGAATAATCCGCATCAGTAAACAGATAGCCTTCCTTCGGCACAAAAACCTTCCGGATAAGCCTTCCCAGCTCCATACGCATGGGAATATTCTGAAGGTTCGGCTCTGTGGAGCTGATTCTTCCGGTTGCCGTAATTGTCTGGTTCAGTGTGGTATGAATCCGGTTATTTTCTCCGATATATACCGCCAGGCCGTCGGCATAGGTGGATTTCAGCTTCGCCAGCCCTCTGTATTCCAATATCTCCGATACAATGGGGAATTCCGGCGCCAGCTTTTCCAGGACATCCGCCGCTGTGGAATAGCCTGTCTTTGTTTTCTTCCCTCCGGGAAGCTTCATTTTCTCAAAAAGGACTTCTCCCAGCTGCTTCGGCGAATTGATATTAAAATCTTCTCCGGCCTGCTTATGAATGGAATTCTCCAGCTCATTGATCCTGTCTACCAGCGCATCCCCGTAGGCCTTCAATTCCTCCGGGCGTACTTCCACCCCTTCTTTTTCCATTTCATGAAGGACCCTGGTCAGAGGCATCTCTATCTCACGGAACAGATTTTCCATCTCTGTTTCCTGTAATTTTTCCTGAAGGAGCGGCTGTGCGAGGAAAATGGTATAAACAGCAAAACCCGCATATTCCTGAAATGCCTCTTCTTTTTCCTGTGCCGCCTTCGTCAGGGAAAGCTTCTCCAGAAGCTGCTGACGGCTCTGGATCATAAGCCCCAGCTGCTCATTGGCTATATCCTCGATGCTGTAATCATTTTTCAACGGATTCAGCAGATAAGCGGCAATCAGCACATCAAAAAACTGCCCTGTCTCATCCTGGTTCAGATATGCATACTGCGGCTTGATCTGAAAGGTCGAAAGCTTGGTCCCTTTATCGGCCAGTTCAGCCAGCTTCCCTGTCAGGTATTCTTTGGTCAGGAAGCCCTGAGGCCGTAAAATCCATATCTTATCCGGTGCCGCAGCCAAGGCCAGCGCTGCGAAATCCTCATCTTTACCGCTGTCCTCCAGTACCAGAAATGCCGCTCTCTCCGCCTTACCCGCTTCCGCAAATGCAGTTTCAGCTTCCGTGAGATCGGATGTCATGAAGAAAGAATCCTTCTGGCTGTTTTGGGTAACTGCCTCCTCTTCAAATCGCCCGAGCAGATTTTTAAATTCCAGCTGTTTAAACAGAGTATATGCTTCCGGTGTAAATAAGTCCTGCATGCTCACCATGTCCCAGGTTACGTCCAGATCACAATCTGTATGGATCGTTGCAAGGACCTTGCTCAGATCCGCCAGATCCTTGTTTTCAGCAAGAGATTCGCGGATACTTTTTTTACTTATATCATCCAGATGAGCATATATATTATCCAGGGAGCCATACTGTACCATGAGTTCCGTCGCAGTCTTGGGTCCTACCTTGGGAACCCCCGGAATATTATCGGAAGAATCGCCCATCAACGCCTTCAGTTCAATAAACTGTACCGGAGTTACCTGATACGCATCCTCCACATCTTTTGCATAATAATCCTCGATTTCCGTCTTTCCGCCCTTGGTTTTGGGAATCCGGATTTTTATATGGTTACTGGCAATCTGAAGAAGATCCCTGTCACCCGATACCAGGGCAACCTCCATCCCATCCTTTTCCCCCTTCTTCGCCAGGGTTCCCAGGATATCATCCGCCTCAAGACCTGCCTTTTCCACGGTACAAACTCCCATAGCCTTCAGCACTTCCTTGATAACAGGCACCTGCTCCCGCAGCTCCTCGGGCATGGGCTTTCTTGTCCCCTTATACTCCTTATAAAGCTCATGCCGGAAGGTAGGCGCATGTACATCAAATGCCACCGCCAGGAATTCAGGCTTTTCTTCCTCCAGTATTTTAAACATAATATTCAGGAAGCCATATACCGCATTGGTATGAAGCCCCTGCGCATTACTTAAATCAGGCACACCATAGAACGCTCTGTTCAGTATGCTGTGCCCGTCAATCAGAACCATTTTTTTACTCATATAAATACCACCGTTGTCATAACCAGAATCACTATCAGCATGGCGATCACTTCAAAATAATATAATCCCCGCTGCAGTCTCTGGCGTATTTTTATATGGCTTTCCGCCATTTGAAGTCTTGCGGACAGTTCATCATTTAAATTAAAAGCATCCCCGTCCTCCAGACGTTCCATTCCCACCGTAACCAGGAACTGAATACTGAGCTCCTCTTTACAGGATGGACACTTCTTCACATGCTCCAGGAACTGCTTTGCCGCCCTGGTTTCCATTTCTCCCTTAATAAAATCAGGTATCAGTTTTTCAGCCTGCTTACAATCCATCCGGACGGCCTCCTTCCTTTGCGCATATCATCCATGTGGAAAGGAAACCTATATATAGTTTCCTCCACTCTTATATTAATATATACTAAAATTACCAGATATAAAAGATTTTTCTTAAAAAGACAAAAAAATAAGAGAGTAACCTCAGAAAATAAAGTATTCCTCTCTTATGTAATATAAAAACAGTACTATGCAAAACTGTTTACTTTATCTTTCATACGGCGCATTTCGTTTTCCAATGTATTAACACGGATAATAAGCATTTCTTTTTCATTTTCCACCTTTAATGCCTCGTCAAGCTTGCGTGAAAGATCCAGATGCCCTTCGGCAACTCTTCTTATATTGGGGCCTATTTCATTTTCCAGTGTCAAACGAATATCAGTCACGCCATTTTCCAACTTCATAAGACAATTATCCAGCTGTGTAAAGCGATCATCCATTTGTGAAAAACGATCATCCATCTGCATAAACCGTTCATCCATAGCCCCCATTTGCTTCAGCAATAAATCAAGTTTTTCAGAATCTGTCATAAGCTATACCTCCTATATGCATATAGTAACATAATCAAAAGATAAAGTCTATTCCGTTATTACTATCCATTCAGAACACAATTACAGTTCAGACAGGCCTGAACCGTTAAACATACAGCCAATAAAATCATAGCGCAATAGGCCGGATGCCGTACATAAAAGCACGGCATCCGTATGATTTACAGACTTGTTATCTGTTACAGCATCTTCTTCCCTCTGCAGTAGGTTTGAACCACATCATAGTTGTCTTCCAACACCACAATATCCGCATCGTATCCTACCACCAGTTTCCCCTTTCGGTCATCCACTCCGAGACACCTGGCAGGGTTGAGCGTACAGGAATTTATGGCAGCATCCAGAGGAACCAGGGCTTTTTCCACCAGTATTTTAAGGCCCTTATTCATATTCAATGTGCTTCCTGCAATTGTATCGGTCCCCTTCAGTCTGGCGAGTCCGTCTTCCCCAATTTCAATATCATGGCCTCCCAGCTGATAGCTGCCGCCCGGAGGGCAGTGCTTTGCACGGAGAGAATCACTTACCATGATTCCATAATCCCGGCCCTTGGCCTGGAAATAGTTATTTAATGCCGCCAGATGGGAATGACAGCCATCGCAGATGATTTCACCGTAAATATCCCTTACACGGAAAGCAGCACCCACAAGTCCCGGCTTTCTGTGATGATAAGGTGTCATTCCGTTATAAACATGGGTCATGCTGGTCGCACCATTGGCAATACCCAGCATAGCCTGCTCATAAGTCGCAGAGGAATGCCCCATACTCACTACAACACCGGTTTCCCGGCAGTGTCTGGTAAGAGCAAAATTCCTGTCATGTTCAGGGGCCATGGTAATATATTTGATCAGGCCTTCCGCCGCTTCCTGGTACATTTTAAACTGCTCTACAGCCGCGGCGGCAATAGCCTCAGGAGGCTGGGCCCCCTTATATTCCATGTCCAGATAAGGGCCTTCAAAATGAACACCCAGGATTTCTGCGCCTTCATAGCCTTCCTTAACCACGGCCGCAACATTTCTCAACGCTTCGGTCAGGACCTCCGGCATCTGCGTTACCGTAGTGGGGAGGATAGCTGTTACACCCTCTTCAGGAATACGTTTCATCCAGTCACGCAGTCCTTCCGGTTCGGCGTCATTCGTATCAAAACCATAAGCTCCATGGGTATGCACATCTATAAAACCGGGAAGGATACGCTTTTCGCCATAATCCTCATCCGCTTCTTTTGTACCATAAGGAAGGATGTCCGTTATTTTTCCGTCATTTACTTCCAGCTGCATGGCGAGAAACTGTCCGGCTATCCATACCTGCTTGCTTTGTATTATCATATCATTATCCTCCTAGAATGCTTTGTTCCAGCCACATAAGTAAGGAATGTTCTGTCAGATTCCGGAAAGCGCCGCCTCATCTGCAACTACAACCACATCATTATGAAGCTGGAGAACAGATGCAGGAACCTGAGGCGTTACCGGTCCGAAAAATGCCTTCTTAACGATCTCAGCCTTATCTTCCCCGCTTACAACCACAAGAACCTTTTTAGCCTGCATAATCGTTTTAATCCCCATAGTATATGCCTGTTTGGGAACTTCATCATAGGAAGCGAAGAAACGCTGGTTCGCCTTAATGGTAGACTCTGTCAAATCCACACAATGGGTTTCCAGTTCGAAGCTGTCAGCGGGTTCATTAAAGCCGATATGTCCGTTATGGCCCAGGCCAAGAAGCTGAAGATCAATTCCTCCCACAGACGCGATCACTTTATTGTAATCATCACATGCCTTCGCGCTGTCCGGCTCCGTTCCGTCAGGAAGATGGGTTCTTTCCTTATTAATATTTACATGTTTAAAAAGATTGTCATTCATAAAATAATAGTAGCTCTGGTCATTATCTCTGGTCAGCCCCTTGTATTCATCCAGATTAACAGAGGTAACCTCGGAGAAGTCCAGATCCCCTTTATTGTACCATTCCACAAGCTGCTTATAGGTCCCGACAGGCGTGGAACCGGTAGCAAGCCCCAGTACACAATCCGGCTTGATAATAACCTGTGCGGAAATAATATTTGCCGCTTTCCTGCTCATGTCCATATAATCCTTAGCTTTAATAATTTTCATTTTTACTGCTCCTTCTCAATGTATTTAGTATATACGTTTCCCTTATATTATAAACTATTATACAGCCAGTCTCCAGACTGTTCTATGTACAATCCGGTCTTTTTTTAACCATATTTGTCCAAAAAGTCTTTATAACCAAATTCGGAAGCTCCTGTTACGGAGCTTCCGACTGTGCTAGGCAGGAAAATTTGGGTTCTGTATGCTTTTATTAAAGCATTTTCTTCATTTCATCCGCTACGAACTGAACCTTGGTTCCTACAATTACCTGAACGGATGTCTTGCTGGGTCTGATAATACCCGCAACACCGGCTGATTTGATTTTCTTCTCATCTACCTTGGTGTAATCATTGATTTCGAAACGAAGTCTGGTAATACAGTTATCCAGAGACTTCACGTTTTCTTTACCGCCAATTCCTTCAAGAACAACCTTGGCAACTGCTGTAAAGTCGTTGTTTGACAGAACCACGCTCTTTTCGGCTTCCAGATCATCATCTTCACGGCCAGGTGTCTTAAGGTTGAATTTGGTAATAACAAAACGGAAGATTACATAGTACAGGATACCTACTACGATACCTATCGGAAGCACTAACCAGGGATTCTCGGCTAAAGGCGTAAAGGAACTCAATACAAGGTCAATGGCGCCGCCGGAGAAGGAGAAACCTGCTCTGACAGGAAGTGCTACGGTAATACCTGCAGTAATACCGGCTAATAATGCATGAACGAGATACAGTCCGGGAGCCAGGAACATGAAAGAGAATTCGATAGGCTCTGTTACACCGGTGAAGAAAGAACAGAATGCTGCGGATGCAAGCAGACCATAAACTACTTTCTTCTTATTGGATTTAGCTGTATGATACATCGCCAGACAGGCAGCAGGAAGACCAAACATCATGAACGGGAAGAATCCTGTCATGTACATACCAGTCTGTCCGTAAGTACCTGTATTTCCCCAGAAGTTTCCGAGGTCATTAATTCCTGCAACGTCGAACCAGAATACGGAGTTCAATGCATGATGCAGACCGAAAGGAATCAGCAGACGGTTGAAGAATGCATAAATACCGGCACCTACAGCGCCCATTCCCAGGAAGCTTTCTCCCAGTTTAACCAGTCCTGTATAGAGGAGAGGCCATACGAAGAACAGTACTGCGGAAGCAATAATAGAGAACATAGCCGTTACAATTGCAACCGCACGCTTGCCGCTGAAGAAAGAAAGCGCATCAGGAAGCTTGGTTCCTTTGAATTTATTATAGCATGTTGCACCAATCAGACCGGCCAGGATACCGACAAACTGGTTATTGATTTTTCCGAATGCGGGATTTGCATCCGCACCGGTCAGACCTGCTACTGTGCCGGAGCTGAGCAGTGTGGTAATCATCAGGAAAGATACCAGACCTGCCAGACCTGCGGTACCGTCATTATCATCAGACATACCGACAGCGACACCAATGGCAAAAAGCCATGCCATATTATCAATCAGAGCACCACCGGCTTTAATCAGGAATAAACCGATAGTATAGGCAACACCGCCTGCTGTAAAGCCCGCAACCTCACCAGCCATAGCGGCAGGTGCCAAAATGTACCCAACGCCCATCAGGATACCGCAAACCGGCAGACAAGCAACCGGCAGCATCAAGGACTTACCTAATCTTTGCAAATACTTCATCATAATTAAAATTGCCCCCTTCTTTTTCTGTTCTGCCCTAGCTACAGAACTTTTTCTTTATTCAAAAGGAATTCTCTTTCCTTTAGAATACAACTTGTTTACAGGTTCTCTTTCATGAAGGCTTCCAGCGCCTGTGCCGCAGCATCTTCATCCGGTCCTTCTATAGTAAAAGTAACAGTCTGGCCCTGTTTCACGGCCATCATCATCAGGGACATAATTTTCTTTGCGTCCCCCTTCTTGGTTCCGTTATCCACGGAAACTGTGCTGGCAAATTCTGCAGCCTTCTTTACCAGAAGACCCGCAGGCCTTGCATGGATTCCCAGCTCGTCAGTGATCGTATACTTAAATTCTTTCATGTACGTCTGTCTCCCTTCTTCATATTTTTATCAAAACCACTCTCCGTTTATTCCGGAATTGTGGCAGATACCTTTTTCAGCAGTTCTTCAGGCCTATATATCCCTTACCGCTTTTCTCACACTCAATACATAGGTGGGAGACACGGAAAGCTCATCTACTCCCATATCAACAAAAGTCTTTGTCAGAGTGGTATCCCCGCCAAGCTCGCCGCAGATGCCTACCCAGATTCCCGCTTTATGACCATTTTCCACCGTCATCCGGATAAGCCGGAGAACTGCTTCATGATGAGAATCATAAAAATCATCAAGATTCTGATTCTGCCTGTCTATAGCCAGCGTGTACTGAGTCAGGTCATTTGTTCCAATACTGAAAAATTCAACTTCCTTCGCCAGCTCATCACTGATAACTGCTGCCGCCGGTGTTTCAATCATGATTCCCAGTTCCACCCGGTTGAAGCTGATTCCTTCTTTCGTAAGCTCATCTTTTACTTCCTCCACAATTTTCTTTATTTTCCTGATTTCTCCTACGGAAATAATCATGGGGAACATAATAGCCGCCGTACCGAAGGCAGAAGCCCTGTAAATAGCTCTCAGCTGTGTTTTGAAAACCTCAGGTCTTTCCAGGCAGATACGGATGGCGCGAAAGCCCATCGCCGGATTTTCTTCCTTGGGAAGTTTAAAATAATCCACCTGTTTGTCGGCCCCGATATCCAGGGTTCTGATAATTACCTTCTTGCCTTCCATCTTTGAAAGGACTTCCTTATATATATGGAACTGCTCTTCCTCTGAAGGATAATCTTCTCTTCCCAGATAAATAAATTCACTGCGGAACAGTCCGATTCCGCCGGCATCGGATTCCAGTACCTTATCCACATCTGATACATTTCCGATATTGGCATACAAGTTAATTCTGCGTCCGTCAGAGGTAATGTTGTCTTTACCTTTTAATTCCTGAAGAGCCGTACGCTCTTTTTCATATTCCATCTTTTTCTGTACCATCGTATCCAGCACCGAATCCTCCGGATTGATGATAAAGGTACCGCTGAATCCATCCACCACGGCCTTAGCGCCGCTGTACTCTTCCAAAAGGGCTACATCCGTCTGTACAAGAGCCGGAATGTTCATGGACCTGGCCAGAATTGCCGTATGGGAATTCGTTGAACCATGTTTGGTTACAATCGCAAGTATTTTGCTTTTATCCATCTGCACAGTCTCACTGGGGGAAAGGTCGTCTGCCAGCAGTATCACCGGTTCTTCCGATACAATTCCCTCTTCGCCTACTCCTGCGAGTATTCGTATCAGACGTTTGGAAATATCCAGGACATCTGCAGAACGGGCTTTCATATACTCATCATCCATACTTGCAAAAACACCTGCGAAATTATCTCCGGTAAGGCTCACGGCATATTCCGCATTCATTTTTTCATCCCGGATCATCCCGCGGATAGAGTCCAGATAATCTTCGTCTTCCAACATCATCTTATGGACATCAAAGATCATCGCCTGCTCTTCTCCGGCTTCCACCAATGCTTTCTGATACAGCTCCTCCAGCTGGCTTCCGGCGGCTTCTTTTGCCTTTTCCAGTCTTTCCACTTCTGCCTCGGGATTTTCCACAGTTTCCTGCTTCAGAACATATTCCTGCTTTTTGTACAAATATATTCTTCCTATTGCAATCCCTTTTAATACGCTTTTACCGGAACATTTAATCATGGTTATTCCTCCCAGCTATTTACTTGGTAATTTCCAGACAATCGTCACCAGGTTTAACCGTCTTCCCGGTTTTTCCCTCGACAGAAGCATAATCTGACGTATTGCATACAATCATGGGGGTAATGACATCATATCCGGCGGCCTTAATCTGTTCGATATCCGCTTCTATCAGCAAATCCCCCTTGCTTACTTTGGCTCCCGTCTCCGTATGGATTGTAAAATGCTGTCCGCTAAGCTTAACCGTATCCAGCCCGATGTGAATCAGGATTTCCACCCCCTCCGCCGTAGTGAGTCCCAGTGCATGGCCTGTGGGAAATACAGTGGTTATCTCGCAGTCTGCAGGTGCATATACCTTTCCGTTAACAGGCACTACTGCGATTCCCTTACCGAGTATTTCCTCACTGAAGGTAGGGTCATTTACCTGCTTTAGGGAAACGCATTCTCCTTCCAGAGGCGATCCGAGAACAATTCCTTTTTTCTTAAAAACATCAAATAAGCCCATTTTCATCCATCCCTTCTTTTTGACTGATCATTTTTTGTTATTCTGTGTCATATCTGTAAAGCTGCCGGCCTGTTTCAGCTGCAGGGCCAGATAAATCTGCTCTTCCCCGGTCATTTCACAGCCGTACTGCTCTTTCACATGTTCTTTTACCTTTCCTGCCAGCGCGTATTCCCCGCTGCAGTGGTTCTTCACAAACTCTTCAAATACGTAATCCTCTCTTCCTTCCACAGGAGGAAGCAGAAGCATCCGGTGAGCGAGGAATTTAAGGTTGGACGCCAGCCTATCCCTGTAAAGGGAATCCTCCGGCGGCAGATTAAGACTTTTCTCCAGTATCTGCATCATATCCTGTATCATATTAGTCATAGCCCATGTATCCCGGACCTTAATATCAAATTCGGCATCTACAAGATGAATGGCTATGGAAGCCGCTTCATCGTCCGGCAGGCGTATCCCTGTCCTTTCTTCTATAAGGCTGAGGGCATGCATTCCGATTCCGAACTCCTGAGGATAAAACCGTTTGATTTCACGGTAAAGGGCATTGGAAAAATCCATTCCGTCTTTAAAACGTTCTATTGCAAAACCAATATGGTCGGTGAGTGTCAAATATACATTCTGGCTGAGCTTTGTATTCAGATTTTTTCTTGCATATGAAATAATATCCGCCGATACCTGAATATATTCTAACGGCATGCTTGCGAGCAAATCTTTAAAGCGTTCCCGCACATCCTTACTTTCCAGCCGGAATATCTTTTCTATGCCATCCTCCGCTACATCCTGCCCGGCTTTCTTCTGAAAACCCAGGCCGCGGCCCATAACAATTATTTCCTTACCCTCCTCATCCCAGGAGGATACCACATTATTATTAATTATTTTTCCGATTATCATACCTGACCTCTGCTGTGGAGATTGGAAGTATAATTCTGGTTTCCGGTTTGTTTTACGCTGTTAGCATTCCCAAAATATATTTCAGAATGTAATTTATGAATAAAAAAAACCAA
>ERZ773183.1757-NODE-1757-length-16724-cov-7.226828_pt1 | contig 16724 bp, 10 predicted proteins | sample MGYA00580532_ERZ773183 | MGnify/ENA primary metagenome ERZ773183 (study PRJEB29015, sample SAMEA2737791) | human gut metagenome | biome: human gut; feature: human-associated habitat; material: faeces | place: China | collected 2012 ... | reverse complement strand
GAGATCACCAACGTGGTAAAGCAGCCGTTGATCTCCGTAACCGGTGTTGGCAAGATGAAAAAAGAGAATCTTCGCACGGTATCCCAGATCCGTCCGGATCAGGATATCATCGTGACGAAATGGATCGGTCTGGAAGCAACAACGATTCTCGCAAAAGAAAAAGAAGATGAACTCAAAAAAAGATTTCCGGCTGTTCTGATTGATACAGCAAAAGATTTTGACCAATATCTGTCCGTGGTACCGGAGTCACGGATCGCCGTGGAACATGGTGTATCCTCTATGCATGATATCACCGAGGGCGGTGTCTTCGGTGCGTTCTGGGAGATGGCGAGCGGAGCCGGTGTCGGTCTGGAAGTGGATCTGAAGAAGATCCCGATCCGCCAGGAGACCGTGGAGATCTGTAACTATTTTGGGGTCAACCCCTACCAGATCATGTCCAGCGGTTCCATGATGATCGCGGCAGATGATGGTCACGAACTGGTGAGAAAACTGGAACAGGCAGGCATCCATGCCGTTGTGGTAGGTCGTACCAACAACGGGAACGACCGGATCCTTCGAAATGGTGAGGATGTCCGATATCTGGACAAACCGCAGCCGGATGAGTTATACAAAGTAATGGGGTAAGAGAATATGGCAAAGTTAAATATTGTTCTTTATGAGCCGGAGATCCCGTCCAATACAGGAAATATCGGACGTACCTGTGTGGCGACAGGTACGAGACTGCATCTGATCGAGCCGCTGGGCTTCCGGTTAAATGAAAAATCAATCAAACGTGCGGGGATGGATTACTGGGATGACCTGGATGTCACCCGGTATATCGATTATCAGGATTTTCTGGAGAAGAATCCCGGTGCCAAGATCTATATGGCATCGACAAAAGCACCGCAGACCTATACGGAAGTGCAGTATGAGGAAGATGCCTACATTATGTTTGGAAAAGAAAGCGGCGGGATTCCGGAGGAGATTTTACTGGAAAACCAGGAGACTGCGATCCGTATCCCGATGATGAACGATATCCGTTCGCTGAATCTGAGCAATTCCGTAGCAATCGTACTCTACGAGGCGCTGCGGCAGCACAATTTTGATCATATGCAGCTGGGTGGTCATCTGACCAGATATGAGTGGAAATAAAGAAAGACAGGATAAAAAAAGCAGGGGAATCAGCTCGTTCCCCTGCTTTTTTCTAATGTAAAGATGAATTCGGTACCGACCCCTTCAGTACTGATAACATTGATATTCTGATTGTGTGCGGCAACGATCTCGCGGACAATAGATAGTCCGAGCCCGGTACCTTTGCGGTCTTTGCCACGGGAAGAATCAATCTTATAAAAACGATCCCAGATTTTATTCTGTTTTTCTCTGGGTATACCCACACCGGAGTCTTTTATGGATACGAAAACTGTACCATGACGTTCGGAAGTTTCTGCCTTGATGATGGAGCTGTCTGAACTGAATTTGATGGCGTTATCGATCAGATTGTACAGTACCTGCTGAATCTGTTCCATATCGGCGTGTACCATCAGAGTTTCTGATTCCAGATGCAGTTCAATGGTAATCATCTTTTTACGGCAGATCCCCTCAAAAGTGGCTACTGTATTTTTGATCGTACGGTTGATATCAAAGTCGTTCATATGCAGAGGACGCCCTTTGGAGTCCAGTTTATCCAGGGTCAGAAGACTCTGGGTCAGCTTTTCCAGACGTTCGGTCTCATCAACCACGATTTTCAGATAACGATCCTGCATCTCAGGTGGAATCGTTCCGTCCATGATCGCTTCCACAAAACCCTTGATTGAAGTAAGGGGGGAGCGAAAATCATGGGAGACATTGGCTACAAATTTGTGCTGATATTCTCCCGATTTGCTCAGTTCCCCGGACATATAGTTCAGGGTATCGGCCAGGTAGCCCATTTCATCATTGGTTGTGACAGGAATGTTATAATCCAGATTTCCGGCAGCATATTCGTTGGCTCCTGCGGTGATTTTCTTCAGCGGCCGGTATACGGAATGAGAAAACAGACCAAGAATCATGAGAGAACAAAGCAGCAGGATCGCAAACACGATATGGACCGGACCGAGAACGGATTCTTTCTGATCAATGATCACGGTCATCGGAAGATGAATCGATACATACCCTTTGGTGGTCAGGTTTTTCGTGATAGGAACCAGTGTGCTGACCATATTTTCCTTAAAATATCCATGAAAAGTACCTGTAATATAATTGTCTGATCCCATGATCGCAGGATCAAAGTCTTTAAGCGAGCTTTGTGCCATTGCAGTGTATGGTTTGCCGGTATCAATCAATGGCTGTCCGGACGGGTTCAGAATCAGGATCCGGGAATCCTGAAAAGCAGAGAGGGTCTTTAGCTGATTATAGGCAGCTTCCACATCTGCATTGTCTGAATAATCCGTATTTGCCTGATAGGAGGCGAGAGAAATCGCTTCTTTGTACAGGGCAGCTCCGGTGTCTTCCAGAATATGTTTCTGGATCAGGGAAGATCCCAGCGTAGAGATTAACACCGTTCCGAGAATACCGAGAAAAATATAGGCTGTGATAAATTTGGAATACAGTGTTTGTTTCATCAGGATTTAACCTCAAATTTGTAACCGATGCCCCATACAGTACTGATCGACCAGGACGGATGATCTTTGATCTTTTCACGCAGTCTCTTGATATGTACGTCTACGGTACGGGTATCGCCGATGTATTCATATCCCCAGATATGATCCAGAAGCTGTTCTCTGGTAAATACCTGATTAGGTGAGGAAGCAAGAAAATACAGAAGTTCCAGTTCCTTTGGCGGCATGTCGATAGTCATCCCCTGATAGATAACGGAATAGTTGGTCAGATTGATGATCAGATCCGGGTATTCCACGTATTTTCCGGCAGGTGCCGACGGAGAGGAAGGGGCAGGCTGGAAACGGCGGAGAACCGCTTTGACCCGGGCTACCAGTTCTTTGGAATCGAAAGGTTTGATCATATAATCGTCAGCACCCAGTTCCAGGCCGAGCACCTTATCAAAAACTTCTCCTTTTGCAGAGAGCATGATGATCGGTACATTGGATTTGTGGCGGATCTCTCTGCAGACCTGATAGCCGTCCATACCGGGAAGCATCAGATCCAGGAGGATCAGGTTCGGCTGAAAGGAAGGAAATGCACTCAAAGCTTCCTCCCCGTCGTTGACAATCTTACACTCAAAACATTCTTTGGTAAGATAAAGAGATATCAGTTCGGCGATGTTGTTGTCATCGTCTACAATCATTATTTTCTGTTTGGATACCATAAAAAACTCCTTGTTGTAGCGGGATATTACCTACTGAATAGTTATTTTATTTCTTGAAATTTACGATCGTAACACCGGCATCTCCCTCGCCAAATTCTGCAAGATGGAAGGAAGAGACATATTTTACCCGGCGCAGATAGTTATGGATGCCCTTCCGCAGGGCTCCGGTACCTTTTCCGTGAACGACACGGACACTTGGAATATGTGCCAGATATGCATCATCCAGATACTTATCCAGTTCCGCGATGGCTTCATCGACGGTACGGCCGAGCAGATTGATCTCGATGCCGACGGATGAAGATTTTGACATCTTGATCTTCCCGGCGCTGGTGCGCTGCATATTCGGTGCGGAGATCACGGTTTCTTCCTGTAACAGTACCAGATCGGAGATATGGATCTTGGATCGCATGATACCCATCTGTACCAGAAGATAACCTTTGGCATCCGGGAGGGTGCTTACCGTTCCTTTGAGATTCAGACTCAGTACTTTCACACCATCGCCCAGATGCAGATCGGAAGGCTTCAGATTACCTGTGACCTTCTTTTCTTTCCTGGACATATTGCTTTCGACTTTGTTCATCTTCTTACGGAGATCCTGTCGTTTATTTTCCATTTCTTTGATGGAAATATTGGCTTTTCCGAATTTGTTAAAGTCTTTGATCGTCTGATCCGCATATTCTTTTGCATCACGGAGGATTGCATGTGCCTGCTCGTTGGCTTCCCGGAGGATCCGGTCACGCTGCTGGTTCAGTTTTTCCTGCTTGGTCTCCAGCTGTTTTTTCAGATCTTCGACTTCGGTCTTGTAGCGGGCAATCTCCATGCGCTCTTTTTCGATGGTGATACGGTTTTCTTCCAGGGTGGAGATCACATCCTCGAAAGACTCATCTTCCTGGCTGATCTGTTTTTTTGCATCATCGATAATATACGATGGCAGTCCCAGCTTACTGGAAATGGCAAAGGCATTACTCTTTCCGGGAACACCGATCAGTAAGCGGTAGGTAGGACGAAGCGTTTCCACATCAAATTCACAGGAAGCATTTTCCACACCCGGTGTGGAGAGTGCGTACACTTTCAACTCACTGTAATGCGTGGTTGCCATAGCACGGATGCCCTGTTTTTGCAGATAGTTCAGAATCGAGATTGCCAGTGCGGCACCTTCCGTCGGGTCGGTACCGGCACCCAGTTCATCGAAGAGAACGAGGGACTTCGGATCGGCCTTTTCGATAAAGGAAACCACATTGGTCATATGGGAGGAGAAGGTACTGAGTGACTGTTCGATACTCTGTTCATCTCCGATATCCGCATATACCTCCTCAAAAACAGATAATTCAGAACGATCCAGTGCAGGAATATGAAGACCTGCCTGACCCATCAGAGTCAGAAGCCCGACGGTTTTTAAGGAAACAGTTTTTCCACCGGTATTCGGACCGGTAACGATGAGCAGATGAAATTCTTTTCCAAGATGGATATCGATCGGAACAACCTTTTTCTTGTCGATCAGTGGGTGACGGCCTTTGCGGATGTTGATATAGCCTTTGGTATTAAAGATCGGTCGTGTGGCATTCATATCCATGGCAAGGGCAGCGCGGGCAAAGATAAAGTCCAGTTCTACCAGATTTTCCAGGTTATAGCGGAGATTTTCACGTTCCTGGGCAGCCATGTTACTTAAAGAAGCCAGGATGACTTCAATCTCTGCCGCTTCTTTCATCTCCAGATCACGGATCTCATTGTTCAGTTTTACGATCGCCATCGGTTCGATAAAGAGGGTGGAACCGGTGGAAGACTGATCATGGATCATACCAGGTACCTGGCTTTTGTATTCGGCTTTGACCGGGATACAGTAGCGGCCGTTTCGCATGGTGATCACAGCGTCCTGCAGATATGTTCTTGCGGAGCCGTTGACCATACCGGCAAGCTGTGTATGAATGCGTTCGCCGGTCACTTTCATCGAACGGCGGATCTGTTTTAAGGTTGCACTTGCATCATCGGCGATCTCGTCTTCGGAGAGGATGCATCGACGAATCTCTGTATTTAACAGCGGCAGAGGTTCCAGGGCATCGAAAAGATCATCCAGAGAGTCCCTCTGTTCATTTTCTTTTTCACGGCGGCCGTAAGATTTTACCCGGGAGGTATTATCCAGAAGGGCACAGATCTGCAACAGTTCTGTGATTCCCAGGGTACTTCCGATCTCCAGGCGTTTCAGGGAACCGCGGATATCTTTGGCACTGCCGAAGTTGATGTTTCCTTTCTGAAACAGACGGGACAGGGCATCCTGAGTCTGTTCCTGCTTATATTCAATCTCTCCCGGTGAACAGGAAGGAAGAAGATCCTCGCAGCGGATCTTTCCGAGAGGGGAAGAAGCATGGGCTGCAAGCATCTCGATGATTTTGGTATATTCCAGTGTTTTTAAAGCTTTGTTATTCATAATGTTATATCCTTTCTATACGCCTTATTCTACTCTATCTGAGAAGGAAAAGAAAGGCAAAAAGCCGGGCAGCAAAAAGTTTTTTCGGTATGTCATAAAATGTTCATATATATTTGATAAAATATTAAGGAAATTCTCAGGCAGCAGCCGTTTTTTTATTGTGTTACGAAAAAGCAGAGCTCAAAACACAGAGAAAAACAGTGCAGTTACAGTTGGAGTCAGAGACAGGAGACTACGCGTATGGATAAAAAGAATGATCACAAGCAGGACGAATACGATTTTTACCGGGAAGTGATGAAAAAGAAGCCTCTGGATAAACGAAAAATCGCGGTGAGCGCGGCAGGAGTGGCAGCAGGAGCGGTATTGTTCGGTGTGATTGCGGCATTTGTATTTGTAAAGTCGGTGCCTTATTTCCGACCGGAGGAAGAACAGCCGAGAGTGAATATCGTGGAGGGAGCATCGACGGACGGGGACGAAGAAAATACTCCTCAGCAGGAGATACCGGAAGAAGAAAGCGGAGATGCGCCGACCGATGAAAATGAGGCAACAGACACGGAGATACAAAAAGAGCCGCTGACTCTGCAGGAATATTCGGATCTGTATCAGCAGATTTCAGAGGCAGCCAGTGAGCCGAAAAGTTCTGTAGTTGTGGTACAGGGATTTACCAACGATGTGGACTGGATGAATAATTCCTTTGAAGACGAAAAGCAGGCCTCCGGCTTTCTGGTGGCAGATACGGGAAAAGAATATTACGTGCTGACAGAATACCGGGTGGTGGATACGGTGGACCGGATTCTTGTGACCTTCTGTGATGGCAATACGGTAGACGGGCATTTTCTCAAACAGGATGAGGCTACCGGACTTGCAGTGATCAAGATTTCCAGAAATGATCTCAGCAAAGAGACAAGAGATGTGATTGCAGTGGGTGAACTGGGAAGCGCATCTTCGGTGAATCAGGGAGATCTGGTACTGGCACTGGGAAGTCCGTCCGGTTATCCGGATTCGGTAGTCTTCGGCCGGGTGACTTCCACAACAAATGTGAAAAGTACGGTGGACAGTGAATATCATCTGTTTACGACGGATATTATGGGAAACAGCGAGGGAAGCGGGGTTCTGGTCAATCTGGACGGAAAAATCGTGGGTGTGATCGCGCAGTCTTTTTCCGGGGAGGCAGATACCGGGGTGGTGACGGCATTATCAATCTCGGATCTGCGGAAACTGATTGAGCAACTGTCAAATAATGAAGATCTGATATACCTCGGTGTCCGGGGACAGGATATCAGCAGCAGTCTCTCACAGAAAACCGGAATTCCTACAGGTATTTATGTAAACTCCGTGGAGGAGGATTCTCCGGCGATGAACGCTGGGATCCAGAACGGAGATGTGATCGTGAAAGTGGGAAATGAAAGTGTCGAGACGCTGTCGAGACTGCGAACACGCCTGGATCAGTCGAAAAAGGATCAGAAGATCAAAGTGACGGCGATGCGAAAAGGTGCGGAAGGATATGTGGAAATAGTGTTTGACGTAACGCTGGATGCGTTATAAACTATAAAAGAATCTGTAAAAAAAGAATAGTGAGATAAAACATGTGGTATAGGGACGATGGCTTTCTATACCACAAAACTTCTGCGGAGTTTTCACTGACAGAAAATCAGGCAGAAAGACGGAAGGAGATTATATGAAATTTATTCAGGAATTTTTTGAGGGATGCCGGGTGTCCGGAATTTACCTTTGCAAACATAAACAGGCAGCAGTGACAAAAAACGGAAAACCATATGAAAATGTGATTCTGCAGGACAAGACCGGGACGATCGATGCCAAGATCTGGGATCCGAATTCGCTGGGGATTGATGATTTTGAAACACTGGATTATATTGAAATCATGGGAGATGTCACCAATTTTGCAGGTGCACTGCAGCTGAACATCAAGCGTGCAAGAAAAGCCCGTGAGGGAGAGTACGATCCCACCGATTATCTTCCGGTGAGCAAATGTGATATCGACGAGATGTACGGAGAACTGATGGCGATTATCAAAACCATCCAAAATCCATACCTGTCCCGTCTGTTAGAACTGTTTTTTGTGGAGGATGAAGCATTCATCAAACGCTTCCGCTTCAATTCCGCAGCCAAGACAGTACACCACGGTTTTGTGGGCGGACTGCTGGAGCATACGTTAAATGTGACCAAACTCTGCGATTTTTATACGAAAGCCTACCCTGCACTGAACCGCGACCTGCTTCTGACCGCAGCAATCTTTCATGATATCGGAAAGACGAAAGAAATTTCTGCATTCCCGATGAATGATTATACCGATGACGGACAGTTGCTGGGCCATATTATGATCGGAGCGGAGATGCTCCATGATGCGATCCGTGGGATCCAGGATTTCCCGGCAAAAGTGGAGAGTGAGTTAAAGCACTGCATCCTGGCGCACCATGGAGAACTGGAATACGGTTCCCCGAAGAAACCGGCACTGATGGAGGCGGCAGCGCTGAATATGGCAGACAACACGGATGCCAAGATGGAAACATTTACCGAGCTTTTCGACAATGCGAAAGATCCGAACGAATGGCTTGGCTACAACCGGCTGTTTGAATCAAATATCCGTAAAACCAGTATGTAAAGAAAGGGCAGATCCATGGAATACAAAAAGAATGATCTTCTGACTGTAACCATCGAGGATATGGGGCATGACGGGGAAGGAATCGGAAAAGTGGACGGTTATACCGTATTTGTAAAAGACACAGTGATCGGCGATAAAGTACAGGCAAAGATCATGAAGGCGAAGAAAAATTACGGTTATGCCAGACTGGTGGAGATCATGGAGCCGTCGAAAGACCGGGTCGAGCCACGCTGTGCGTACGCCCGTCAGTGCGGCGGGTGCCAGATCCAGGCACTTTCTTATGAAAAACAGCTGGCATACAAACAGCAGAAGATTGAAAATAATCTGATCCGGATCGGCGGTTTTCAGAAAGAAGAGATTCCGATGCAGCCTATCATCGGCATGGAAGATCCGTACCATTACAGAAACAAAGCGCAGTTTCCGGTGGGATGCGACAAAGAAGGCCATCTGATCGCCGGATTCTATGCAGGAAGAACTCACTCGATCATCAGCAACAGGAAGTGTTATCTCGGCGTGGAGGTCAACGAACAGATTCTGAATCTGGTACTGGCGCATATGGAGGCATATGATATCCCGGCATATGACGAGACAACCGGGAAGGGTCTGGTGCGTCATGTACTGATCCGTTATGGATTCCAGTCGAAAGAGATTATGGTCTGCCTTGTTGTCAACGGCGGCTACATCCCGGAGGCGGAAGAACTGATCGCAAAACTTCGCGAGATTCCGGGAATGACCAGCATTTCCCTGAACATCAACCGGGAAAAGACGAACGTGATTCTGGGAAGAAAAGGGAAACTCTTATGGGGACAGGAATACATCACCGATACGATCGGACCGATCGCCTATCAGATCTCCCCGCAGTCTTTCTACCAGGTCAATCCGGTGCAGACACAGAAACTTTACGAAAAAGCACTGGAATACGCAGGTCTGGAAGGAAATGAGACGGTCTGGGATCTCTACTGCGGAATCGGAACCATCTCCCTCTTCCTAGCCCAGAAAGCCAAACAGGTCTACGGCGTGGAGATTGTCCCGGCTGCCATCGAGGATGCAAAACGAAATGCAACGCTGAATCATATCACCAATGCAGAATTCTTTGTAGGAAAAGCGGAAGAAGTGTTGCCGGAAAAATACGAAAAAGAAGGCATCTATGCGGATGTAATCGTGGTGGATCCGCCGCGGAAAGGATGCGAAGAGAGCGTACTGGCTACGATGGTAAAGATGCAGCCGAAACGGATCGTGTACGTAAGTTGTGATTCTGCGACTCTGGCCCGGGATCTGAAATATCTGCGGGGGGCAGGATATGAAGTTAAGAAGGTGCAGGGGGTGGATCAGTTTCCTCATACGGTGCACGTTGAAAGCATCGTGCTCTTGTCCCACAAGTCACCAGATAGCTATATAGATGTGAAAGTTGAATTTGGAGAAGGTGAAGAAAAGGTACCTTTAGATAAAATTGCGGAGCGGGCAAAGCAATATCAGCCGGCTCCAAGGGTTACATATAAAATGATACAAGAATATATTGAAGAAAAATATGGCTTCAAAGTACATACAGCATATATCGCAGAGGTAAAAAGAAATTTAGGATTGCCGATGTATGATGCACCTAATATGGTAGAAGAGTTGAAACAGCCGAGAAGGCATCCGACGGCGGAGAAAGTAGAAGCGATAAAGGATGCATTAAAACATTTTGGGGTGATTTAATATGAGCGTTATTTATATGTTATTTACTGTGAGCTTTGATTATAATAACTATTGAAGAAATTATATCAGTTATTTGGAGGTCAAATGGAATGGGAAATGATATATTTAGCGCGGTAATTGAGCTCAACAAGATTAGACAGCAGGCATATGAAATATATTTACCCATAGTGGAGGAATTGTGCAACAGAGAGGTATCAGAAGAAGAATTGTCTCATTGTCTCGATTACTTATTAGATTTCGCAGATGATGCGAGTATGCTGGAATTGTATAAAAAGTTGTGCAGAAGATTTGTATACACATATCCTGGATGTATAAATTTTTATGTCAATGCCTATAAAGAGATGTGGGAAAAAACAGAATTCTGAAAGGGGTTTACATGAATCAACTTATAAAAATGGATGAAGAGTATAGGAAGTGGATTGAGGACATAGGAAAACGCTATAAACAGAGACAGATTAAGGCATCTGTTTCTGTTAATCAGGAAATGATTGGTTTCTATTGGTCTATAGGAAGAGATATTGTAGAAAAGTCGGCTGAAAGTAAGTGGGGCAGTGGATTTTTTGTTAATTTAAGTAAAGATATGAGAACAATTTTGCCAGGGGTTCAAGGCTTATCAAGTTCGAATCTCAGATATATGAAGAAATTTTATGAATTGTACAGTGATCCAATTCTTCCACAATTTGTGGAAGAATTGAAGAGCAAAGAGGATTCAATAAATGTTCCACAACTTGTGGGAGATTTATCGGATAAAGAATTGTTTTCGATTCCGTGGGGACATCATAGAGCTATCATTGATAAATGTAAATTGGACAGGGAAAAATCAATATTTTTTGTGAAGAAAACGATTTTAAATAATTGGTCAAGGGCAGTACTTTTAAATTTTCTTGATACCGATTTATATGAGCGTCAGGGAAAAGCAATTTCAAACTTTGAATACGCATTGCCTGAACCACAAAGCGACCTTGCACAGGAAATAACAAAGGATCCATATAATTTCGACTTCGTAGCAATCAGAGAAGATTATAGTGAGAAAGAGTTAAAAGACGCATTGATGGACAACATCACAAAATTTCTTATGGAACTTGGAAAAGGGTTTGCTTTTGTTGGAAGAGAATATACAATACCGATTGAAGGAACAGAGGAAAAAATAGATCTTTTATTTTATCATCTGTATTTGCATTGTTACGTTGTTGTTGAGGTTAAAATAGTAGCTTTTACATCGAGAGACATTGGACAGATTGGTACATATGTGAATATTGTGGATGATTTGGTCAAGACAGATTTTGATGCAAAAACAATTGGTCTGATTATATGCAAAAGCAAAAATAATATCCTTGCAAAATATGCGGTAAATAGTTCAAAAGAACCGATAGGAATATCTGAGTATAAGTTGTCAAATTTATTGCCTGTGGAATATAGAGCTTCTATGCCAACGATAGAAGAAATTGAGAATGAACTCAGGTAAATATTTTAAAAGAAACTAACGGATAAGGAGCATTGAATATATGTTGAATTCAAACGAAAGAATGGGTTTCATAATTGAATATATGTCTTCATATGATGAAAAAATCAAAATGGCAAATAAAAACGGATTATTTGATGCTGCAAAAATGTTTGAGTTATTTGCGATTGAGGTATGTAATGTATGGTTCGGACAGAAGTTTAGTAATCTGAATGACGAGACGGCAACTTATCCATATGTAGATTTGATATCAGAAAACAGAGAACTTTTAGTGCAGGTAAGTACTGTACAAGATGTACCAACAAAAATAAAAACTACATTGGAAAAGATAAGGGATTCAAAAGATAAAAAATGCTCGGACTTAAAGAATATTGTATTTTTTGTACTTAGTAATAATAGTATTGATAAGGTGAGAGAGTATAGTGGGGATAATCAAATTGGGAGTATTTCATTTACTATTAAAGATAATTTGATTACTACAAATGATATTATAACTAAAGCACAAAATGATCTTAATTTTCAGAAGAAATTATACAAGGTATTAAAGGATGAGTATGAGAACTTTAATATTAATATCAGAAAATTTAAAGGTGCATTGGAACTTAGTAATTCAGGGTTGAAAAATATTGAAGGATTGATTAACGGAGAGTATGAAATCGATAGAAATGAATTTCTTGAAAAAATAACAAAAGACAATGAGCGATATATTTCAATACAAGGTGGAGCTGGTAGCGGTAAATCTGTTTTATGCAAAAAATATGTTGAAAATGAAAAATTGGTTTTATATGCTCGTGCTGAAAGATTTTTGGAAGAAAGTCATATTGACGACATTTGGGGTTGCTGTATCCAAGACGTTTTAGAGTGTATTAATGGAAAGAAATTAATATTCTTTATTGATGCTCTCGAGTTTATTGCGGACTGTGCCGAAACAAAATTTGAATTATTACAGTATTTGTATGATATGGCGGCAGAATATCAAAATGTGTACATAGTAACATCTTGTAGAACGAGTGATAAAAATGCTTTTATTAAACTGGAAACAAATTTTTCAATAAAAATTTATGAAGTTGGCGATATAACAGAAGATCAACTTGCATTGCTTATGAAGCAATATCCGATTATTCATAAAATGTATAAAACAAATTCATATGTTGATTTATTAAAATCGCCCTTTTATATAAACTTGATAGTTAGTAATTCGATGGATATTGATAATATAGGTGATGAAAATTCTCTAAGAGAATATATTTGGAAAAACATAATATGTTTGGAGGAAAAATCTCGAATGTATGGCATACTCAGTAACAAAGTTATTGAAACTGTTGAGAAGATTGTGTTTGAAAGAGCTAGAAAATTTATGTTGGGTATTCATAAGGACGATATAGATAGAGACATAATGCATGCATTGCTTTCAGAAGGTGTAATTGCTCAACAAGGAGATTATATTAGACTGAAATATGATATTTTCGAAGATATTTGCTTTGAACATTATTTTGATAAAGCTTTTGATTTGTGCAAAGGGAAGTATAAGACCTTCTATGATGAAATAGAAAATCTTGGGCGATGTGTGTATAGACGGTATCAGATTTGGATTTCAAATAAAATGTTTATACAGGTAAATAGAGATAAGTTTTTATATAGCCTTACTTTTTCTGATGAGATTCCGCAAAGTTGGAAAAGGCAAACAGAAATTGGAATTGTTAAGTCAAGGTTTTGTGATAATTATTTCGAAGAACAAGGGCCGGAGATTCTGGAACAAGGCATGTTGTTCGACTTTGTGAAGAATATTAATTTGTTCGCATTTGAAGGTGAGTTATTACATATTAGACAAGAATCACCACAAATGAAATTGTCCCCAATTGGTAATGGAAGACCATGTATTATTCGACTTTTGAAAAACGAAGAAATATATAAGAAAAATATAATCGGAAGAGATGATATAGTTAAGTTATGCTTGGATTATGCGAAACAAGAAGATAAAGTGGCAGTTATTGCTTCAGATGCATGCGCTATGATGGAATATTATGTGGAATATTCGTTGCAGGAATCTGAGCAAGAAAACTATTATAAAATCATAGATGAAATATCGTCTTGCTTGGAAGCACTTTATCGAATGGCAGATAACTCAGAAGAGTGGTTAAAAAAGTTTTTTAATACATTGATTAATAATTATATTAATGGAAATAGAAAAAGTATGCGTAAGTCAGAAGATATTATGGAATGGACATTGAAGAATGCTTATCCTGCTTTGGTAACTGGATTAGCAAGCGAATTGTGTTCGATAGCTGATATACTATGGTTACGTGGAAAAGTAGATGCAGAGGAATTTGATTTCTATAGAGCCGATAGACTGTCTAAGGGTTTTGAATATGGATTAAGTGAGAAAGCTGAACATTATAATTATTTATATAGAACAGTGTACGAGAATGCATTTTTATGGAATCTGTTTCGATTGAATTTTAAAGTGGGATTTCATTGGGCAATTCAATTTATAAATAGGGTAATATTAGAATATGCAACTAATAATCCTGAATATGTAATAAAAATCAAAGTAAAAATTAGTGAGAGTAATGCAATAAAGGAATATTGGGGAAATGGAAACATGTGGCTTGCAGGGATTAGAGATCACAATGTACCTACCTTAATAGGAGATGTTATTTTTTGTCTTAAAGAGGCTATAATAAGCAGTTTGGAGATTTGTAAAAAGGATCATGAATTCACTGTTGCATTTGCAAATTATGTCAAAGAAACTATTTATTCAAAATCAAATAATATAGTATTGCTTACAATCATTGAGAGTATAGGAATGTACTTTGAAAACGAATTACCGGGTTATGCTTTGGATTTGGCTACAAGCATAGAACTTGTTCATTGGGATACCACAAGATATATGTTGTACAAAAAAAATCCGACAAAAGAGTTGCTCGAAAGGCAAATTCTTAAGACCATGGGGATACCTGAGCTTAAAGATAGATATGAGTTGGATAAAAAATGTGATTTGAGTATACAAGAATATGTATCTCATACACAGATATATTTTGATTCAATGGTTCAGGATAAATGCTATGGAATTCTTGATTATTTATATTCAATTATAAAAAATGATGCAGAAAATGCACAGGACTATTTACAGATTCAAAAAATGGATATGCGTGGTGCAAAAGCAACCAAGATAACCGACAATATAATTATGTTAGAACCCCAAATATCAGGGGAAGCAGAAAAAATTGTTCTAAGACAAGAAGAATTCAATAAACCTAAGCAGAGATTAAATGCGGCGATTAAAAAGTGTAATGATAATATGGTGTCTGGGCAGATTGACTTGCCATCAACTCTTGATGTAATTAAAGTTATTTTAGAATTGATGAAGGATACTGATATGGCATTTCAATATGAAAATCTTTTGATACTTTTAATTGCTAGTGCAATAAATCATCAAGAATTAGAAAATGAGAAAAGGGAAAAGTTTTGCACAATATGGATTAACGGAATAGAGAAATTGTTTTCTAATGGAAGCTTTTTGGCAGATATTGCACTTATGCCAGTTTTATTGAATCAATTGGAAAATGACGTTGCTAGTGGGATAAAAAATAAAATAAAGAAAATTGTGTTGGATTGTTTGATGTATAAGGGGCAACATGGTGTTATTGATGAAATGGCTAAATACGTGAAGAGATATTTAGCTAATCACGAGACTTTGGCACAAGCGGTATTTAATACAATTATTAAATTATCTGAAGATCAGATGGAACATCAAAAATATAATGCTAATTATTTGAAAGTGAGTAAGAAAGATAAGGAGTTTATATTTAATCCTAATATGCAACCTAAGTTGTCAGGAATAGATCGTTATATCAAAGATGATGATGGAAATTGTTATACTAGTCGCGAAGAGGAGATAATAGATAGGTATCTGCTGCAGGAAGAATCTTTAGAGATAGATGTTTTTGATATGAGTAACTATGATATATCTACAATATGCTATGTTGCAAATTGCGGCCTAAATTTTACGAATGAATCTTTTAGAATGGTTATTCATGAAATTTTGCTATGTGTGATTGATATTTGGAAATATACTAAAAGAAATTATAATGCTCACGAAATTTTTGATGTTTACCAAGAACATGAAATCATAGAGCTGTTTCAGCGGGAAATGATTCAAACCCAAGATGATGCAAAAATGGCAATCGATATATTATTTGAAGAGATTGATTTTACAAAATTTACAACAGATACAATTGAGTTCTATCAAGATATCTTTGGCAATTTTTTATGTGAATTTTTTGACTCATATGTTGACTCAAAAAGAAGAAATATATGTAAAAAGAAAATTCTATATATTGAGAAAAAAGTAAATGACATTGATGAGGAGTATGTTCGAATACAGTTATATAAATCTCTTATGCTTTCTGTAACGAGATATTGCACGGGAGACTGGAGTAAAATCAAAACAAATTATTCATACGTAGATAAGCAATTTTTGAATAAGCAATTTACAAAGTATGGAAAATATCACATAAAGGAACTGTTGAGAACGATTTACCAAATGCATATGGATGAATTGCTGCCAGAAATATTAATTTCTATTAGAAATAGCTTTCAAAATGCAAAATCTGAGGTAAATAAATTTAAAAAATCAATAAGAGAACAAGAAGCAATAGTACAGTTGATTATCCTTAAATCCTTTATTACATATAGTGATAAAATTAAACAGGATCAAGAACTTATTGAAGCATATGAAGATATACTTGAAATATTGATCAATTTAAATTATGAGCAGGCGGCTGTTATTTTGGATGAGTTTAGGATTCATTAATGGATGCAGGTTATTATTCATCTGAAATAAATATAATAAGAGATGCATGTTCGCTAAATGATATTTGTGGATGGTATCGTCAAGGTTAGATTTTGTGGGAAAGTGGTAATACAGCTGAAACGGTTGTTCTTTTGTCCCGACAAAAACCAGATGACACGATAGAGATCGACTTAGACTTAGATGAGCTGGAAGCAACCAGTGCAGAGACGAAAGCGACCTATCAGGAAATCAAAGATTATGTGCTGAAGGAATTTGGCTTGAAGGTTTCAAATTTATATATTTCTCAAATCAAAAGGAAATGTGGAATTGAAGTAGGAGAGAACTATAATCTGCCAAAGACAGAAAATCCAAAAGTGCCACAGTGTCCGAAAGAGAAAGAAGATGCTATCAAGGCTGCCCTGAAATATTTTGCGATGATCT